>Ga0209652_1000025_pt1 | contig 123667 bp, 155 predicted proteins | sample SaaInl74LU_5_DNA_FD_184641 | JGI IMG/M metagenome (GOLD analysis project Ga0209652, IMG submission 184641) | Marine microbial communities from expanding oxygen minimum zones in the Saanich Inlet - ESP_74LU_5_DNA (SPAdes) (version 2) | ecosystem: Environmental > Aquatic > Marine > Intertidal...
AACCCTGTTGTAAATTCAGTAGATCCTGGAAGTAAACCTTCTATTCCTCTTCTTACGAAAGATAGGCCAGTATATTTTCCAATATAAGATCTTCCTATATCTATATTGGCAGCTGTAGTAGCTAATCCTTCTATTATGCCTTTATCAAATCCAGGCATAATCATTTGTACTGCAAAAGCACCTATTCCTAATTTTGTACTTAATCCTTTTATTGGGCTTTTTGCTAATTTGTCATAACCATAACCTATACCCATAGATACTGCAGAAGATGCAACTATATTACCTAAAACTCCAAATTTATCTCTATAGTGATCTACTGTAGCTACTCCTAAAGAAACCGCTCCTAATTTACTAGCTTTTAATCCTAAAGATAAAAATTGTTTATAAAATGCATCTGGAGTTGTTTTTAAATCTAAGCCTGTTCTTTCTAAAAAATGTTCTGATATTTTTCCTAGAACAGGTATTTGATTGTATGTTGCGCTTAATAGTTTATTAAACCTATTGATACCCATTGAAAGAAAACTAGCAGGTACAGCAGTTCTTCTTTTTAAAGCCTCAAGAGAATTTATCTCTCCAGACATAGAAGGTACTGGCATTATTCTAGCTTGAGTTCCATCTGAAGATCTAAAAACATTTTGATAATCTACTTCATCTCCTGATACTAGGTTCTGATAAACGCCTTGAATTGCAGGGTTTGTTCTTTGATCAATATTTTCAGCTAATGCAATGTCGTAAACATCTGCTCCATACACACCATGTTGAGCTTTTACTTCATTACTTACCAGTACTGTACTGTTTGCTTTTGGAGTTCTTATTTTTTCTTTACCAACAACATTTCCTGAAGAATCAGTTACGTCTTGATACGTTTCATCGTATCTTTGAAATATCAAATTCATATTAGCGTTAGGATCATCTACAGAAGCTTCTAATCTTAATTCATAATCTTTTATGGTATCACTACCTAAAAAAACTCCTATATTCGAATCTTGAAAAGCTTGTTCTCCCACTACACTTCTTAATATTCTTACTGTATCTTCATTCATCATGTCAGGAGTATAAATTTGCGCTCTTACTTCTTTAGTAGGGTCTAAAAGAGAAGCCATTTTTTCCATACCTAAAGCTTCTCCACTCAAACCATAAGAACCCATTTCTGACAAACGTAAAGTATTACCAAAACCAAAAGGAGTTTTATTCATTAAATTTCTTGTTCTACTGTGCAAGATATCGTAATGAGTAAGCTCTTGGCTATCTTTGTATTTTGTATTTTTTAATAAATACGCACCAGCATACAAACCAGCATAAGGGGAAAGAGATGCTCCTAGTTCTATTAATGGATGCATCTCTGGCTCTTTTTCTATCGCAGAGTAATATAGTCCTCCTGGTCCATGGCTAGCGTACATATTTTACCCTTGTCTTTGATCTAGTTTTGCTAAATGTTCTCTTGTTAAACGAGCTTTCTCTTCAGCGATAAATCTTTCTTCTGCTTCTTTTACTTCCCAATAACCTAATTCTTGTTCCATTCTATTTACATTATGAACTACTTCTGATTTTTGTTCTGCTTGCTTATCATTTTTCTTTTCATAAACTTCTTCATAAATACTTTTGAGATCAATTCTTTGAAAACCATTTATAGTTTTTACTAATTTATTTTCTGCTTGAACAAAGTATTTTATAAATTGTTTTTCTGTAAGATTGTCTATGTCTTTGGGACTGAGACTTGAAAAAGCTGTATATATTATACTTTTCATATGCTCTAAAATACTATCTGCAGGAGCAGCTTTTCTTTCATTTGCTACATCAAGTAAAAAATCTTTTAATTCTTTTCCTCCTGAAAGTTCGTATATTAAATTGCCTGTAGTTATTACATAACCATAAGCAACATCTTTTGGATAATACTCTACAGCATTTATACTACATAACTTAAAAATTTCTTCATAAATAAAAATGGGCGGCATAACACCACCCTGAATTACTTTATTAAAATAATTATACTCTCTTATAGAAAGTAATCTGTACTGAAATGTTATTTCATCATATGTTGTGCTGTAGAGCTCAGAATCATATTCTAAAGCTCTTAAAAAACTCATAGTTGTGTAGTCAATAACATCGCTTGTTGAGGGGTTAAGAAACCACTGTTAAGAAGGATCATTTGATAAAGAGAATCTAATACACCCGCCTTACAAGTATCTAACCAGCGTTCGTTTAAAGAGGGGTAAAGCGTACAATAAAGGACTACTTTTTCTTTCAACTTCTCTTCTACTTCTTCACTGTCTTGAGTTTCTGAAAGCCTTGCCATGAGATCTCTAATCTTACGCCATTCACTTCTTGTAAGGTGATGATAGATGTATACATCGCCTTCACCAAAAGCCATTACGTGAATACCATTCTTTCCATAACGCTCTTTCCAAGCATTTATCGTATCTAAACTTGGTGCATCTTCTTCGCCTGCTAAAAGCTCTAAAATTTGATCTTTCATTTGCGGAGGTCCTTGAGTTTCTTCTTCGTAAACTATTTTTGGCTCTTCTATAACTTGTTTTTTCTTTGCTGTTACTTCTGCTTCTAAGGCTGCTAATTCTGCTTCTAAGTCCATTGATTCCTCTTTTTCTTTTATAATATTTTCTATAAAAGTAGTTTTTTCTTCTACTTTTTCTTCAAGTATAACTTCTTTTGGTTTTTCTTCAACTTTTTTGCGCTTCTTTTTTCTTTCTCTTCTATAAGCAGCGCTTTTTAATGCTTCCTTTTCTGCTTCTTCTTTTGCTTTCTTTTCTTCCAATAACTTAATTTTTTCTTCTTCTTTTTCAATTTCATTTGATATTGGAATAAAAGCACTTGGAGGCAAAGAAGCTAAAATTGAGTCTGCAGTAGGAGAGTTTCGTTGTAAAACTTCTAAAGCTTTTCCAGTTGCAGGCTCTCCAAAAATAGCTAATCTATCATCTATTTTTCTTCCTTCAAATCCCATAAGAATCCTTTATCTAAATATTTCTATATTTCGAGCAATAAACCCATACTCTTCTACAATAACTTGTTCTGTTATTTGTATTGATTTACCCATAGATACTATATGACAATCTTTTAATTTATAAGATTTACTCAAGGTATTATTATATCTTATTTCAATATCAAACCCCGGAGTTGTCAATGCATTATAAGATATATTTTGGCTTTCTTTATTTAAAATTTTCATTAAATAATTTGGTTCAATATAGTTGATTAAAAAATTACCTTGAATAATTTCTCTTCCAGGCAGCATCGCATCAAATAAGCTTGAATTGTATCCGTAAATAGGCTGTCTTGAATTTTGATAAGAGTAACTTATCCCTGCGCATTCAATCAATTCTTTTTCATTTAAATAAATATTTACATTTGCTCCTGAAAAGTATTCATAATTACTCATTACTGTCCTCTACTTTTTATATTAATTCCATTTAATGGGATTATTCCTGGGATTCCTCCTCGAAATCCTCCTCCTCTAATTTCAAATTCTCCTGATTTCATAACATTTCCGCCAACTCCTTCTACAACAGAAGCTGTTTCTATTTTTAAATTATTTTCTTTTTTAATATCTAATTGTCGTAGATCTTCTGCAACAAATTGTATTGATACTTCTGTTACTAAATCGTTTACTGAACTTATTATACCTTCATTGACTATGTGGATGTTTTTTATTTCCAAAGAAGCTGATTTGTCAAAATAATCTTTAGTACTAATATTTTTTTTATATATTTCGCTTTTATAAAAAAGCCTTATATTGAATGGCAAAAGTAAAGTGCTTAATTTTCTTTTATTATTTAAACTTAACCCGTTTACTTCAGGGGCTCTAGTATCCCTAGACCATGTGTTTCTTTTTTCATTAATATTTTTTAATGGCTCTGTTATTTTTTCTTCATCGATTTCTAACAACTTTGCTAATGGGTGATCCTCTATTACTAAAAATATCATTGATCCCGCAATAGTTCTTGTACTACTTGTGTAACCTACTGCATTTCTGTTTCCTAATCTTCTAACTGGAGATTTAGCTTCATGTAAAGATATAGAGATTGTCGCTAAAGAATTTAGATGAATTGTTTTATCTGGTTTGTTTTCAAAATAAGCATATGCATCACAATCTGCGCCTGAATAAGAGTAAGTATAGTCCATAATTTTCTCCAAAAAAAAGGAGGCTAATGCCTCCTTTATAACACTTATTTGACTACTAATTAAAGCTTTTTACTTTGTTGTGTATGTTCCACTAGTTGCGGTAGTGTAGTTAACTGCAGCAGAACCACCACTTGGTGTCTGTGCTCCACGATTATCTTTTGTACCTTGTCTTTCGTAAAGTGCACTTCTTGCAGCTACAGTGTCTGTGCCGCCATCAGGTCCAATCGCTTTAATATCAAAGCTACGCCAAGGAAGAATTGTACGACAAACATAAGTCATTTGGTTTTCAATGACAATATCATCAATTGAAAAACCAGAACCTTCATTTAAAATTTCGCAACCATATAAACGCATTTGAGCAGATTGCCCGTACTCGTTTGCAGCAACAATTGCAATATCAAAAGGTAAAATTTGGTCCACATAATAAACTGGAGCAACGCGGTAGTTTTGTCCAATATCTGTAAGTGAATAAGAAGTTTCTCTAGTCAAACGTTGTGTCGCTGGAGATCCTATTGATGCAGAAGTTTGTCCAGGTCCTACAGTAGCCTGTGAACTGCCAAATCTTAAACTATTTACTGTTGCTAAGCTTAAATTATCATTAATTTCATTGTTTAGATTATTATAGTTAGGAGAACTATTTTTAGGGTTACCTAAATTTTCTTTATCTTTCACAACAAGTTCATCACTATCTCCTAAATAATATTCTCCAGTAAATGAAGCACTATAAAGCAAGTGAGTATCCATCATAAGAGAAATCATTGTTCCAGCGATACCTCGTTTACCGCGAGAATAAGAAATAGGATCAACTGAACCCATCACGTAAATAGGAGCTTTTTCACGCTGAATAGCATAAGAAAGCGCTTGCATTGAACCAACTTGAGCTCCATTGATTACAACGCGAATATCAACACCTGAATAAGAGGTGTATGTTCTAGCTAAGTCTAATGATGTAGCCATTTTATTTTCCTTTCAAATTTTAAATTAAGCGCTAGGAGCGTCAAGAGTAATGTCAATTGAGATTGCTTCAATTGACAAAGGTGGTACAAAACGTACATTTGCTCTCAAAACTCCATTAATCCTATCAAGACGTGAAGCATTCAAGCTTACGGTAAGTGTCCCGCTTTGAGCATATCCAGCTTTTTCCATAGCCAAAGACATGCCATCAAGTCTTTGAGTAAGGCTTTGAATCTGTTGGTCAGTGTAAGCTGCTCCAATAACAGGCAAACAAGCTGCTCTTACATTAGCAAGAATAGCGTTAGCTGCCATAATAGAAGAAAGCTTAGAGTAATCAGAAGTGCGAAGAGCTGAAGTGTAAATGGAAGAGATAACTCCAGATTGATCAATCATGCAAACGCGCAGCGCAGCAAGGTTATCAAGCATCGCTTTTGGTGTGCGTTGTGCAGGAGTTATTCCATCTACAACACCGCGTACAGGACCAATAGGCTCTGTACCTGGTTGAAGGCTAGAAAGCTTTCCTGCGATAGCGCTAGCAGCTGAAACAAAAGCTGAGCTTCTTTGGTTTGTTCTGATTCTTGAACCCTTATTAACATTACTTGTGCTTGCAGGATCTGTCATGAAGCCCCAAGAACCTACAACAATTGCATGCTTTCCAAGGTCAATTGGGTTCCCAAATGTATCAAGAGCTTCGTCTTGGTCATCAATTCCGTAAGGAATTTCGTTTGGCAAATCGTTACCATTAGTAAGAATTACACCACCAAAAGCAACTCCACCACGATAATCAGGATGACCAGCAAGAAGTTTTGTTCCAAGAACACCGGTACCTGCTTTTGTAACTACAAGCTCTCCTGCAGAAGTAACTTGGTATTCTGCAGGATTTCCAGCCCACTCAGAAACTCCACTATGCGAAATAGCAGGCTTAGAGCAAGGAACAATAGCTACTGTTTGAGAGTAATTTGTTGACGCTGTATAAGCAGCTTGAGCAGCTTGATGGAGGAAAGAAACCTCTCTTACCTCAACATTTGCAGCTGCCAGAAGAACACTCTCTGCAGCACCTTCTTCAGGGAAAGTCATCAACCTGTTGCAAACAGCTTCAGCAACAAGGTCTCCAACTAACTTGAAGTGATTAATAACAAATGGATCTTGGCTTACAATACTATTTGTTTCGTTAGAAATAAGATAGTCTGAAAGCGCTCTACTTCCACCAATTACTGACGGACGAAGCTTGTGTGAAAGCTTTTGGCCATCAGCCAAATCAGCAGACAATGTAAGTGTTGCAAAAGGTGTAACAACACTTACTGAAGTTGTACCAGCTACAGTAAAGTCTGCAGTTACGTGACATTCAACTTCACCTCTATCATTCCAAAATGACTCTACAGAAGCAGCTGCACCTGAAACGCTATGTAGATGCATATTTACTAAGTTCAAAAGATCTCCAACAGATTTGTTATCGTCAGATAAAACAATTTGCAAATCTCCGGAAACATAACTTGCTACATTTTCTGCCAAAAATGGATTCTTTCTTGCGAAGAAAAACATATTTGGTTCACCATTAAAAATATATTTCCAAAAGTAACCAAGCTTTGTTTTGTGCCACTGTAGTTGTTCTGCAAGAGTGTCACTGCTAGACAGCTCTACAGGAGCTGTGTCTGCATAACACCCTTCGCAATAAAGCATATCAATATTTTCAAACTCAAGATTTTTGTAAGCAAGCTCTGCTCCAGCATAACGCTCAAGATTATCAATATAATCAGGAGCGCTTCCATCAATACGGTCAAGATGGAAACTTAGGTTTGTTAATGTATCTGTATTGCTCGAATCAAAAATATCAACAAAACGAATTTCCCCTAAAAGATTTGCACTTTCACCACTTAGTCTTTCTACATTTGTTGTAGAAGAAAGAAGGTCTCCAAGAAGTTTAATATCTTCTAATGTGTAGCTGCCATCATTTACAAATTTGTTAAGAAGAACTGAATCACTTACAGCGTCTGCGGTAAACAAAAACTCTCCTGCAGGAACGTTAATTTCTACGTCAAAAGCAAGATCACCATCAGCTCTAATAATTCCTTCTGAGTCATAAACAAGTACACTATCCCCTCTCAAAGGCTTTGCATACAAGAGAACTCTTTGGCGAACAAGATTTCCTTCTACATAAGGCTTCAACACCATCTGAAGGCCTTCTAGTGTAGATTGAATGTTGCGATCAGCTTCTCCTTCTTGCATAAAGATAGGCTTGATCATAATGAGTGTTTCAAGTTCATTAGAGTCAGGAATTTCGCGCTTGATCATTACATGGCTGGGCTTTGCTCCAATGCGACTAACAACCAAAGGAGTTGAAGCATTAGCGTTTTTAGCAGCTACTGCTGCTCTAACCAGTTCTGATCTTGGATCAAAAACTGTTTGTAACTCTACTCTATTTTGATAACCAAAAGGCTGAGCAATAAAACCGCTTTTTGCAGTACCAAGAGAAAAAAGTACTGGTCCTGAAGCAGGCTCTGGGGGAAGTTGAGCGCGCATATTGTTGTCATTAAAAACAGCAGTTAGCTCGCCAGCGATGTTTCGCATAGTTAAGTTCTGGTATGCCATTTCGTCTCCTTAAAGAGAAAAAGTAATTATGTTATTTAGGTAATATTCCAATATCAATCATGATATTACGAATCATTGTATCAGCTTTAGCATCAAATTCTCTAAATCTTAAGAAAAAACGTAGAGGTCTGCTAAAAACTCTTTGGCCATTAATAGCCATATAGTTGTCAGAAAGTCTATCTTTAAAATAAAATCTTTCTGCGCCTTTTACTTCAAAAGCAAAAGCAGAATTTATTAAAAGTTTTTCTAACCAAATAGCTCTAGAATTAGCAAGTTTATTGCTTGTTGCCCAGCAATTCAATTCTACTACATGATCTACTGGTCTAGATTCCACTGTAATAACTTTGTTAGGCAAATCAGGTCGAATCTCTTGATGAGAATAAGTAGCTTTTCTATGAGGTCGACCTGTTCCTTTTGCATTCATCATACCAGGCTTTCTTTCTACTACTTTAAAAGTAATAACTTCGTTACCATAACTAGCCATATCTTCTGGTGGGTATTCTTCTACTAGTTTTACTTTAAATTTTTCTTGAATACCTTCTCTATCTTGAGCATCAAGTATAAGTTTTTGACATGTATCAAAAAATATATCTAGTGTCATTGGTTCAGTATTTGGTAAAAATACTGAGGAAATATTTACATTGTAAGGATTGTCAATTACTAAATCATTTACATTCAATTGATTAACTATTTCTCCATTTGTATCTAATACATTTATAATTACAGATTCTTCAGTATTACGAGCCATTATATATTTCCTCTAATAGAGCTTTCTTCACGAGCATAAACAGCTATGTACTCTACTCTTCCATAGTCAGCTCTATATATTTGAATAGTTTCTGGTTTGTATATTGTTTCTCTTTTGTAAGGTACAATTAAATTTCCTTCTAAATCAAGACTAAGTTCTATTATTTTATCTTTATATGATATTTTTTCATCATATCTTAAGTAAAAGACTTTATAATCAGTTCTTATCTCTCCAGGCATTATTCTTTTTGTGCGGTTTCCTTTTCCACCATCAGCACCTACTAAAGAAGAATATACTCTTACAAATCTTTCATCCCAAATGTAACCCTCTCCTAAACAATATCGACATGTATTTTCTGCGTCTGCTTCTCTTGTAAGCGGATCTCTACAAGAGCAATCAATTCTATTAAAACTAGAATCTAATCTAGCTTCTCTAATTAAAATTAAATGGTTGTGTGGTTTGCATCCGCCTTTTCCAAATACTATGTTATCAAACTCTTCTCTAAGATCAATCTCGCATTTTTTATTTCTAACTTTATTTAAGTTAATCATTTAAATGCCTCTTTTTCTTATTCCGTACCCAGTATGATATTGCCCCCAACTAGAATACCCATGCTTGTATTTCTTTTCTCCAGGTTTTTTATACAGTGAGTTTTGCGTTGGTTGAATATAGTGTTCTTGCCAAGGATCATGCCATTCTCTAGATTTTCTTATTGTTTCACTATGATTTACACTCTTAGTAGCTGAAGTAGGACCAAGTCCTTGTCCAGGAACAATACATCCTCCTGCGTTTACAACTCTCCACCACTCTTCTCTTTCTGCTTTTAATTCTTTTACAAGATCTTTTAAATTAAAATCTAAGCTGCTTCCTGATTCAATTAACAAATCGCCTAATTGTTTTTGTTTTCCAGAACCCTCCCCACTTACTCCAGTAGGCATGCTAAATAATTTTATTGCAGCATCAAACATTACAAATCTTGTTCTAGCAAAATAATATCTTTCTGAAGTAGGCCTTACTCCTGTAATATTGTTTGCTTCTAAAGATGACCAGTGAATTGCTAGTGCAATCGTATCATCAGATACCAAATCTACCCAAGACCCCATTTCCATTCTTAACATTTCTACTGAACAATAAAAAGGATTGTATTCACTACTAAAGCTAAGAATTGTTTCTTCTTCTAAAGAAAAACCTTCTATATCTTTCAATTCTTTAGAAAGTTTAATTACAATTAAAGAATTAAAATCTAATCCTTTTTGAATTTTAGTAATAATATTTTTATTTTCTACTAAAATAGTTTCTGAATAATTTGTAATTACTCCATCTTTAGTTACTGACCAAATAATATTCCATTCCCCCAAAGCATCTAAAGTAAATTCTTGATAATAAAAACCAGTGTCTGCTTTTGTAGGTATTTCAGGACCAATTAATTGTCCGCTTGGATAAATTGCATTTACCGTTATTACTTCTGGATCATATGTTTCATTACAACTGTCTGTTAAAACTATTTTAAATTTATAGCTATTATTTAAATCATAACATTCTTTTACATAATTTCCTTTTCTAGAAATTTTTATGGGCACACAATTTTCAAAGTTTCCTATTGTAGAACAACTCATAATTTTCTCCTTATATTTCTAGAATAAGCTTATTTTGATTTACATTTATTATTTTATATAATTTTCTTTCCCTGTCACTCCTTGTACCAGGTGGACCATCAAAACTTCCGCTCACTGGATAACTAAATAGTTCTATGTTTTCTTGAGTAAAAGTACTTGCGTCTAATTCTTTATTAAATTCAATTACAATTCTTTTTGTATTTAAAGATACATTAACTGCACCATCATATGGTGACACAGAAATTACTTTTAAAGCGTCTTTGTTTACAGGGGTAGTCTCATCTACCCCTGGTAAGAAATCTTCTCCAAAAACACCTATAGGAGAGCTAGATACATTGCTTGGGTGAGTATAAACAGAATCACTTGTTGTTTTGAATTTTATTAAAAACGATTCTTGAAGATATTCTTTTTCATAACAATAAACTTTAAAACTTTCACCAACTTCGTAAAGTGATCCGTCAAAACGAAGAAGTACGCCTCTATCTGTAGCTCTCCATCTTTGAACACATCTACTTACTCTATTTTTGTAATTTGGGTTCGAGGGAGTTGGTTCTGACTCGTCTGCAAACCACCAAATATATTTAGCTTGAGAACCTTCTCCAGCTTCTATAATTTTTATATTTAAATAAGTTTGCTGTTCATTGTTCTTAGGTTCAAACGAACCTTTACTTTTTATCCTGTCTTCAAAATCTGTTTCTTTTAAAACAGAATAAACACTTTTAATTGAGAGAGCTTTACTTTTAGCATACTCAGATACAAAGTCAGGTAATTCTCCTGTTGCTGTATCTACGTTTTCTCCAATAATATAAAGATAATACTCTGCGTACTCTCCAAGTACTTGTTTTGGAGTCATACTTACTAATGTTGCTTGCTCTAAAACTTGTTTACTTATTCTTTGTTCTTCTAAAGCAACTTTAGTTTCTGGAGAATCTATTGCGATCTCTTCAAAATCACATTCAACAAATCCAGGAAAATTTGGTGATCGTAAAAAAAATGGATTTGTTGCATCTGAAGTATTAAGCCATAAAGAATTATTTGGTCCGCTTGTCCTGTCGAAGTCTTTGCCAAATAGTACGCAGCTTTCTTTCAGCGTGTCCAAGTCTACCCTGTTTGAGAATATCAAATAAAAGCTCTGCCCTACTGGAAATCCTGTTTCCAGATTTTGGGGGTAGCTGTTCAGAGGAAGGAATGTTATTGCCATTATCTTGCCTTTCTTCAGAGAGAGGTTTGATCTCAACCATCTCTCCTTCTTCTTCTATTTCTATTTCAAAATTATATGTAAAATCTTCTTCATATTTAAAGTTTTCTTCAATATATAGTTCTACTTCTGTTTTTTCTTCTTTAAAATATCCCATAATAAAAACTCCAATAAAAAAGGCTGGTATTTCTACCAGCCTTTTTACTACATAAAAGTGACTCTAGTAAAGTTAAACTTTATTAGATGTTACCCTTTACGTCTGCTTCGCTAACAGGGTCAATGTCTCCAGGACGAGCATCAACGCTACCGTCCCACATGTTCTCTGCACGCTTAACATTGCGGAATACACCAATTCCCTGACCCTCATGAGCAACAGCAAAACCGTAACGCTCACGAATCTTGATCTTTACAGTCTCAGTGTTCTCATCACGCCACTCAACAGTAGTAGCCTCCTCATCAACAAGGTGGAATCCAACATTTCCAGAAGAAAGAAGGAAGATGTCACCAGTCTCAGTCTCAGGGTCATAAGGACAAAGAGGAGAAACAATGATGTTGAAGCTGAATGGGAAGTAGCTAGGAAGCTTAGGCGCAGAGGTCATCTCTTGGCTACGCTCGAGAACTCCAGTTACTGCACCTGCAGGATCGCCACCAGCTGTACCAGTTCCACGAGGATTCACAACCTTTGTGCCCATTGAAGGACCACGGCTACCCATTGCACCATTGCTATAAGGAGCAAGAGGACCAGGATTTCCTGTGTAAGGATTGAAGATTGAACCACCACCATGAGCAAGCATCATTGTACGCATGACAGGATCTTGAACAAATGTGTAGTAGAAAAGAGGGTGCATAAGCATTACGTTAGGAGTAAAGCCTTCTTCGCTCATATGAGCCATAGCACGCATGAGGTTCTCCATAGTCATAGAACCATTAGCAGAAAGCTTAGAGCCACCGTTTACTGCATCCTCTACAAGGCCGCGACCTGTGAGAACACCATAAATAGACTGAGCAGGATTAAGGTTATCAAAAAGAGTAGTTCCGAGTTGCTTAAGGAAAGCAACTGCCTTTTGCTCTTTGTGACGAACCATAGCTGCGCCCATCAACTGAAGGTTCTTAGACATAATATCAAAAGTACTGTAACGAAGAGCCTCGTCAGTAAAGCTAGCAGCAATACCGCTCTTTCCAATGAATGCTGTGCTTACGGCACCACCCATTTGGAAGTTAACCTCAGGATAAGTACCTGACTCCTGAACGTCACCTGCATAAACAGCACCCATCGCTCCTGCAAGAATTTGAGTATTCAAACCCTTAGCAGCAACACGATCAAAGAGAGGGGTAATTGTCATCATGGGCTCTACAGGCTCACGAATAAGAATTTCCATAGACTCTTGAAGGAGGGGTGTGATTTCAGAAGAAGAGATAGCGTCGCGATTCTTAGGAGAAATTACCTCAGCAAAAGCCTCCCAACTAACTTTCTCATCACGATCAGGAAGCTCACCACGATTACGAATCATGTCAGCAAGATAACGAGCAGCGTTCTTGGTGCTCTTAGGAAGAGTTAGCTCTGTTCCGTCTGTAAATTTAATTGCCATAATTTAAATATCCTTTTAAATAATTTTTTATTATTGGAGCTTGACGTTAACGACAGCGATTTCGTCAGCGACTTCCTCACCGTGGTGAGAAGAAAGAGTAATAAGGTCAGAGAAGCCACGAGTAGCGCTACCAGGCATCTTAGCAGTAGCATCAAACTCATCTCCTTCAAAACCAGTACGAACACGCTCAAGAAGTCCGCGAGGCTCCTTGTATGTAGCAAGAAGGCGTCCTACAACAAGATGTGCTGTGTGATCAGCGTCACTCGCAACAGTAAAGTTGCTCATTGCGTCAAAAGTAACAAAATCACCAGGACGAGCGTCGCCAGCAAACATCATCATGCGCTCTTGGCTTGAAGCAGCTGAACCGTAAGCATGAACAAGAATGTTTCCAGCAAGTCCAGCAGGAGCTGCATCTCCACCATCCTCATAGAACAAAATCATTCCTGCATCTGCATCAAGAGTCCAATCACCAGCTTTTGAAAGCAAAGCAATATCTCCACGATGACGAGCAGCAGCAAATGCGCTGAAGCTAACAGGAGTTCTTGTTGTGTGAGAAGCGAGCTTTCCAAGTCCAAGGTCATAAGCTACTACGTTAGTAGTATCAAGGCCAGCAAAACGAGGCAATGCAGCAAGCTCAGCACCAGTAACAAGAGTAAGTCCTGCAACTGCAACTGCTTGAGCATCAGTGCAAACGTGAGCAACCTTCATCTGAATGTCAGTAAAGAACTGAATTAGATGTTGCTTCTGATAGTTTGTAAAGTGAAGGTTCGCAGGATCATCGCCAGCCCAAACGTAAACGTCATAAGCAAGAATACCTACAGGAGCTGAAATGAATCCAGCAACGATGTCTTGGAGATCAGCAACAAGCGTAGCTCCATCAGGCATTGCAACTGAAGGTGCCCAACCGTTTCCAACAATTGCTTGAGCAAACTCAAGAAGAGATACAGGACCTACATCAAGAGTCTCTACAAAAGCCCCTGTGCGAATGTCGATTACACGAGCATCAACATCATTGCTTGTGTAAGCAAGGATTTCATCACCTGCTCCAGTTGCTTCAAGAGCACGACGAAGAAGCCCTGAAGGAACTACGCGTCCACTTGCATCAAGAGAAACAACTTTCCCAGATGACATTGTGAACCAGTCTTTAGACTTCTCATTCTGCCAAAGAGTAGGCAACCAAGAAGCAGGCTTCCACTCACCATGAGGAACAGAAGCATTCATCTGGACTGTGTTATTTGGTGTGATCTGATCCATAAGATCAGTACGAGTCTTGAAACGACTAGCAAAACGACTAATAGCCATATGTTATTCTCCTAGGATAAAATAGTCTTTTAAAAGTTTTCGGGATTAAATCCACGAGGTAAGTAATGAGCTTGAGTCGAGAACCAGCTATCAGCAGCGTACTGGCCATTTGACTCTTTGATTTTTTTATAGTTGTCAACAATGCTTTGTTCAAAGCTATCAAGAATGCTTTCTTGTTTCTTGTTAACAACATTATCATCTTCTATAGCATGCTCAGAAGGATTTTCAACTTTATTATCTGTTAATTCTACATTTTCTTCAAGTTTATTATCAATATTTTTTTCTTCATCAATATTATTATCTTTTTCTTGCTTAAATACTAAAGCTTCTAGAGTTTCTTTGAACTTTGTTTCTAGATCATTATAGCTTGCTTGCAACTCTTCAAAACGCTTTTCAAGAGCTAAAAAATCATCCGATTTGTCACATTTAAAGCTTTCTGCTTTCTTATCTACACAAGACATAATTTTCTTTTTAACAGAGTCAGAATATTTAGATCTTTCAATCAATCTACGTGCAGCTGTTACATGCGCACAATCTGGTACTGGAAAAGATCTTTCAGGTCCACAAAATGCCGAGTCAGGCAAATTGTTTCTTGCTTCGGTTGAAAGCTGTGCATCATTTTGAATTAAAGCACCTTGTAATGCAAGATCTAAAAATTCCCAATCTACATCAATTGAATCTTCAGCATCTAATGTTTCTTCTTCACTAAAAGATTCATCGTGCTCTTTTTGTTGACTTTCTGTAGGTTCTACAGCTTCAATTTCCAAATCTAAATCTTTATCTGAATCTTCTTCAAGTTCAATTTCTAGATCTAAATCTTCTGTAATATTATTTTCAGACATATTTGAGTCCTTTTGTTTTGTCATTTTATTTGATGATTTTCTTGGGTGCCCGCTAGGCAACAAGTCATTATCTTGTTTGTATTTAGAATTTGAAGGCCTACCACTTCTTACTAACTTCAAGAATGCATTTACTCTTGCTACTCCCCAACCAGACCTAGACATTCCTGGACGGTGTGTGGTTGAGAAAGCACCTGCACCTCTACGATAAACAGCCTTTAGCATTCCAAGAGTAACTCTTTTACCTGCTTCTTTACCATATTTCTTATTGTGAGAAGAAACTTTTTCTTTTAAAGATTCTAATACTGATCCAACTTCAATTTTTGAATTAGCTTTAGAAGCTGACCCTTCTGCATTCTTTTTTGAACCTTTAATTCTTTCTGAAGGCTTAGCGGGAGTTTTTGCTCCTTTGCCTTTTGGTGATGACCTTTCTGCATCTAGATCAAAATCACCAATCATCATTTCTTCTAATTCAGAATCATTAGCAGCACTAATTTTTACTGCCCAATCAATACCAGAAGTTCCTCCCCAACCAAGCCAAGCTACATATCCACGGTCTTTCCATGGCTCTGATTTATATTCAGGAGCAACAACTGCATTTTTTCTGTGTCGATTGAAAGCAGCCATTCTTTTGACTGTTGAGAGCCCAATTTCGCTCTTAGTGGCTAACTGTCTGGCTCTTGCCCAACCAACAGGTGTCATACCTTTTACTTCTGAACCCTTTTCTTTTTTCCAATTAAGAACTTTTTGAGCGTTACCTTTTGCACCTGCAGGAACTTTAAACATTTTTTCATCATTTAATTCTTCTGCAAATTCATCTAGCTCTGTTTCAAACATTTCAAAATCTAAAGAATCTTTACGCATACTACCTGAGTACTTAACTTTAATAACCATAGTCTCTCCATCGCCTCTTTGAGTGATATAAGTTTCACCCTGTTCATGGAGTTCCATCATTGCTTTTTCAGAAATACTCATTTCGTGATCGTATTTCTTTTCTACTTTTTCTTTGGGCTTTTCTTCTTTTTCATTGGTTTCTTTACTGTAGGCATCGATTTGCTCGGTTGTTTGTAAGCCATCTTCTTTTCTCCATTCTTGAATTAATGAATCACTCATAATAAGCTCGTAAGGTATATCTTTCTTGTCTTGCTGTTCAATATTTAAAGAGTCTGAAATTTCCATGGAAACTACTTGAGAAAGATCATCTGCAGGCGTATTCACTACAGACCCCTCAAGTACAATAAAGTCCCCTGTAATAAAGACACAAGTCTCTCCATCATAATTTTGGCCGTGTCGGTGCTCACACATTCCATCCATAGCCCAGTCTGTTTCGCAAATAGAGCATACATGCCTATCTGTAGTTGACCCAGCAGAGAAAGTAATATAACGCCCATCCATAAACTTTCTAATAGCATCTTCATCTGTAATATTTGCTTGAACACGCATACGTCCAAGACCTGGCCATCTTTTATTTTGAATAAGGCCATTCTTTTTCATTACAGAATAAATTTCTCCTGGTTCATCTCTAATAAAAGCATTTCTAATATCTAGTACTTGATCTGCAGCTCCAAAAAAACCAATAGCATCTTCGTAAAGATCTTCCCATTGACCACCAATAAAGCGACCAATAGGCTCGCTGCTTTGATCATGGTTTTTTAAAATTGGCTTTGGATAAGGAGAAACCAAAGATTCAATTCCTCTTTGCTGACCCTTAGTAGAATAAATTCGGTTATTAATCTTTCTTCCCGAATGAGAAAGATCATAAGTTACAATAAGACCTTTTCCCTTACTATAAGCAGAGTTCAAAAGATTGTCTGTCATGACAATCTTTTCTTGCTTATCAAGAGTTAAAATCTTTTTGTCTGGGTTTATTTGTATGAAATCATTGTATTTAATAATCTTAGACATAAAAAGCCTTTTTATTGTAAGTTAAAGTATTAATTAATTTAATTAGCTTTTTCAAGCGTTTCTAATAAGTCTAAGATTTTTTTACCTTCTTTTATTTCAAAAAACAATCTTTCTGTATCATTAGAAAATTTAGGACTTGTTCTTACTCCTGTTTGATTTTCTGGCCTTGCTATATTGTTTGAAGTGTTTTTAGGACCACTAGGCATTGACAATTCCCTGCCAGGAAGGTTCTTTTTTTCGTTATTATTGTTTTTTTCAATTTCTTCTTTTTTAATATTAGAAGAAGGAGATTCTGCTAAAGCTGCAGAGGCAGGAGCAAAAGCAGACATACTTTTAATCAACGCCAAAGGTTCAGTATAAAGTTTATAATTAGTTTTATCTTGAAAACTTTCGTCTGTTGGCTGCTCACCAAGTCGTTTTCTTGCTTCTTGCTCAGAGATAAGATTATTAAGCCAAAGTTGAATTGTTTGGTTTTCTTCTTTTGATTTCTCTTCTTTATCTACTGATCCAAATTTAATGTAAACCATTTTGTCTGTATCAAATAAAGAATCCTTATATCCGCCTTCCAAAAGAAGCTCTCCTATTACATAAGTTTCAATAAATACTTTTACTCTTTCTTGAAGTGCTTCAACGCTTTGGATAGCTATTTTAGATAATGTATTTGCAGTACTTCTATTTGCTGAATCAGCTTCTCCCATATCCATAGGAGATACACCCAATCCAGCAAATACTCTCTTCTTAAAATACTCTAAATAATCATCTATTTTTAACGCTTTTCCTTCACTTCCAATAGCTTCTATGTTGTGCCTATGGTCTGAAACAAAAATGCCACCAGAAGGCATATACTCTATTGTTTGGCGTACAAGATCAGATTCTTTAATACCATCAGGGCCATATCTTTCAGGCATTACATCGTTACCTACTTTATAATGAAATAATGGATGTAAATTTGCATCAATCATATTTTCGATTGATTCTTCTAAACGTCGTAAAAGAGATAAGTCTTCTAGTACTGGAAGTATCTCTGGAGTTCCCATTGTAAATCCAGGTTTTTTATTATTATAAAAATGAATTACATCTTTAGGATCGAATTCTCTCCAACCGCCAGTGTTAGGTTGCTCTTGCATTATTTTTTTAAGCTCGCCGTTCTTTTTTACTTTAAACCATAAGGTCTCAAAAGGAAGTACATAATATCCAGCAATAGGATCTACTTGCTTTCCATTTAGCATTCTTACTTTTCCAGTAGAAGCATCTTTATTTCTTACTTTTACCCAAGCGTGGTTAGAATACCTAACAAGATCATGAGCAAGGTCTGCCATTAATAAATCAAATGGCTGTCCAGACGTATATTCGATTTCTTTAATTCTTCGTTTAACATAATTTACTCGTTCTTTATCATTTCCTACAAATTCCCACCCTGCTAAAACAAAACGTTCTACTTTTTTTTGAATTGCTTTATATAAAAAAGAATCAGTATCTTGAGCTATTTGAATTTCAGTAAGATCATATTCTGGTTTAAACCAATTTCCTCTATGTCTATCTGCGTAAGACATAGAGCGGCTGCTTACTTTTTTTACTCTTGCTCCAGAAACAGCTTCTCCCAACAAGGCTACATTTCTGTTATCTGATAAACTAATTTCTTTTTTATCTGCTAAGGCTTTTAATGCTTTGTTTATCGTATCTAATCTCATTGCTTAACCTTTTGGAATATATCTGATTTCTGGATTTAATATTTTCTCTGCTTTTTTTTCTATAATTTTACTATCAATAAAATCTTCTTCTATAAATCTATATGTATTATATAATCCATTTTTTAGAATATCATACTCTTCTAATTTAAATGTTGTTGACCATTCAATATCACCATCAAAAGGTTCTGATGGTGAGTAAGAACTTTTATAATCTACTGTATCACCTTCATAAGCTTTTATACTTATTTTTAAATCTTCTTCTATGAGAAAATCAAAACTGTCTTCATTTACGTAATTCTCTGGATAAAAGAAAATTTCGTTGCTTTCTGCAAGCATCATATGCCCCCCAATTTTACGTCTAGAAATATTTACTAATAAAATGTTTCCTTTTTTAATATATTTTTGTAATATATTTTTTGTTGTTTCTTTTAGCTCACTATATTTTCTTTCTTTTTCTTCTTCTTTAAAAGAATTTATTTTTTTATATTCTTTTTTATAGTTCTCAAAAAAACTATTATTAATATTTATAGAATTAAATTTTAAATCTCTTTTTGTATTTTTAAAATGATTTACAAATTTTATAATGCTCGAAAAATATTTTTTCCTTATATTCTCTTTCAAAATATTTTTAAATGTTTCAGCAACCGCTACACCACACCATAAAAATGGTTCTAGTACAATTACTCCAACACCACTTTCTTCTGATTCAAATATTTTTATATTATTGCTATAGTTTTTTAACGAACTATTTTCCCTAATTATATTTTCTAAAATTTCTTTAGATTCCATTATTTTATTATAACTTTCTTGACTTGATCCAAAGAAGAGATAATTTTTACTTCCAATTATTTTTTGGGTTTCTCCTTCTCCAAATTTGTTTCCAAAACCATCCCAATACAACTTTTTTGTCAAATGATAATAAAACCCAAATTCATCTTTTTTTACACTAATATATCTTGAGATATAGTTTTCGTATTTTTTTTCATTTTTTAAATAAAAGAGAGTTGTTGCGATATTTTTTTTAGCTAAAATGTCAGCTTCTTTTATTGCTTCTTCAAAAAGAAGATCTACGGCTGTTTTTTCTTCAACTTGCCTTTTTTCGCTTATAAATATTTCTTTTATTGTTGATGAATCAAAATCTAAATTTTCTTTTAAAAATAGATCTATTGTTATTTCTACTTCTTCACCGAATTCATTAAAAACATCAATTGTTGCTTGTATTTTTGCAGCTAAATCTATTTCTTTTTTTATATTTAAGTATAGTTTTTTTGTACTTATTATAAAACGTTTCAATATTCCGTCTACATTTAAAAATAAAAGACTACCTTTTTTAAATAAATTTTTAAAATATTCTGCTTGTTGAATTTTAATTTCTTTGTTTAACTCTCCTGCTGCCCATTCTGCACTTTCATAAAAACTATATAAAAGTTTATTTATACTAGATATAGCTTTTGAAAGTTCTTCCGTAGAGTTTTCTTCTACTTCTGAAGCAGGAATATTTTCTTCAACTTTTTTTAAAAGTTCTAAAATTCTATCATCTATTTCAAAATAATCGTATATGTCTTTTATGCTTTGCAATGAAAAAAAGGGTTCTGGTTTTTTAAGAAGAGATAATAATTTTTCCGCTTCTGATTGTTTTTCTAATCCCTCTTCTGTTTCTTTTATTTCGATAGTTCTTTTTATTTCATTTAAAAATTCATCAAGATAATCGTCATCTACATCTTCGGTTTCTTCAATTACTTCAACTTTTTCTTCTGGCTCTGCAATTATAGTTTCTTTTTTATCAATCAGCTTTACCTCTAAAACAGTTCCTTTTACTACAGGAACTTTATATCTTACATCTAAAATTTTTCCTGACGTTCTAGGTACAAGTTTGCTTTCTTCTTTTTCAGGCATTTTAATTTCAGAAGAGATTACAGGAGAAAGCATTTTTTCTATTTCAGATTCTAAATCAAATATTTCATTTAATTGATCTGTTTTTCTTTCACTTTCTTTTGCTTTTTCTTCAAATTCGTATTCTTCAAACAAAGCGATTGTTTTATCTTGATTCTTTGTTATTTCAAGATTTCTTGCAGGATTTAATCTGGCATCACCCAAATATAAATTATATGAGTCTTTAACAAAATCAATAATAAATTTTTCTTCTTTGGCTACTTGAGCTGCTGCTTCAGTTTCTATTTTTTCTGGAGCTAATTTTTTAAATTCCGAAGTAGCCATCTTCTAATGCCTCATAAATTTCATCTAGATTGTTATTGTTATTTATATTACTAATAATATCGCTACAGTCATTTAAATTTAAAGAAGAGATATATATCCCATTTTTACTTTTGAGTTCTATTAAATCTTTATCCCTTTTATTTAAAGAAACTCCTTCGCCGACTACCCCTTCAGCAGTTGGGGTTTCTTCTTCTATTACTTCTAAAAGTTTATCTTTTTCTTTTTTATAATCTTCGCAACCAGTCAGTCCTTTAGATAACAATTTATAAATAACTCTAAATAGCCTAATTAAATGAATTAGCTCTTTTATTTCTCCAAGAATTTTAAATTCACCTTGAACTAATTCTCCAAGAAAAGCATCTAAATTTTTAAAACTTAAAACAATATTTCTTGTTATTTTTAAAATAAAATTTCTTGCTTCATCTATCTTTGATACCATCATTTTTTGTATAGAATCAAAAGTATCTGTTAAATCTTTAGAAGTATTATTTGTAGTTTTTCTTAGATTCTTTATGAATTCGTATTCATGTTCTACGTAAGGGCTTTGAATATCAATTCCATACTTAAACATCATTAAAGACGAAAGTGAAAACTTATCTCTTTCACCTGCTCTTTGAATTGGTTTTCCTGAAATAGCTTCCCACGTAAAAGGTTTCTTACCTCCAGTACCTTTATTTATTTTAGGAAAGAAACCCTCATTTTGACTAGCGTAACGAGCTCTTTCAGCAACTAATTCTGCGCTCATTCTTTGGGTAGCCATTTTGTTTTCTAAAGATTCTATTTTGTTTTCTTCAATTTGCTGTGCTCTTTTTACAGCGTCTATTTGATTCTCTAAATCTTGATTTAGTTTTTTACTTAATTGATCTTCTTTAATTTTTAATCTTTCTAGTTCTTTCATTAGATCTTTTACTTGAGCAAGCTTGTAAATCGATTCTCCCATAAGCGGATTTTCACTTACAAATTCAAGAAATAAATCTAAAAATTCTTGATAACTAAATATTTTAATTTCTGTTCTTTTTTCAAAAACGTAATCTACAAAATATGTTTGCAACAAAAGGTAATCATAAAAATTATTTATCTGTTCTTGTTGATTTTGACGGATTTGGTTTTTTGTATTATCAACATCTATAAATCTTTGTCTTATTTCATAAGATAATTTATCTAGATCCTCTTTAATCTCTTTCCGTTTTCTTTCTTTTTCTTCTTCAAAAGTTTCTAAATCTCCGCCTAAAAAGTCATAAAGACTTAGCATTGTTTTATGAATTGCACTTATTGTTTTATTTACTAGGTCTAAAGAATCGTTAGCTATTTTTTCTATTGATTTTACAATTGTCTTCAAATAACTAAAAACGCTAATGGTTGCATTTTTTACACAATCTAAAAATGGCAATATTAGTCTTGGTATGTTTTCAACTAGTGAAACAACACCATTAATTGCACCGCTTATAATCTTTCCTATAGTAGCCATTGGATCTATTCTTATAGAAGCAAGATCCATTGAATACTTAATAAACAAAGCAGGTAATGTTAAGTTTAATCCGACAAGGTTGGATGGGCATATAATATTTTTTCCAAACCCTAAAGAAAACTTACATATCATTTCATATATTTTAGTAGGGTCTAAATCTTTTTTAAGATCAGCTAAAAGCTTTTTAGTCATGTTTAAGAATTTTGTAAAATCTACAACAAATTCTAAAGCAGGCATTGCAAATTCTAAATCTATTTTAATCATGCAATTAAAACATTTTTCGATACCAAAGTTTAATTCTTTATCACTCTTGCCAACGTTTATTTTTCCGTCACCTAAACCTAATACTCTATCTATTGCTCTAGTAAGATTCACTCCTGCTTTTCTATTTATATCGTTGGTTAATCTATTTTTATAATAATAACCATCTCCTTCTCCAGGCTCTGTAGACCAAGAGCTAGAATTTTCAAAAGCAAAAAAGTCATTTGTCTTTTCACCTTTTGAATCTGTAATAGAACATTCTTTATAACTTTCTTCTACAAATATATCTTTTACATCTTTGTATTCTTCAGATATTTTATCAATTAAAACTCCAAACCCTGCTTTGATTTCTTCTGTTTCTTTTACATTTTGCTCTACAATAGAAAGCATTTGTTGATTGCTGACAGTACCGCCTATTTTTGCTTCTAAACCTGTTTCTAATCTTACTAGTGGTGAGAAATACATTATTGATGAATTAGTATCTAATTCTTCCATATCAAAAGAATTTTTTATTCTTTCTTCTATTAAGTTTTGCTCATAAGCTTTTATCAATTCTTCGATATCTGGAAGCAGAATAGATATATCCATTATCAATCCTCTATTACATCTTTATATTTTTTACGTTTATGTTTTGGTCTTTTTAAATTTTCTTTATATTCTAAAGCTTTGTTTACAGCAGAATCTCTTTTATTTTCAAATGTATTATCTTGTAAGGATTCTTCTAGCCCTGGAATAATTGTAAATAAATATTCAGTGTATTCATTCATTATTGAGGCAAGATCATCTTTGTGTACAAAATCTCTAGCAATTTTTTTAAACATTCTTTGATACTGCTCTTCTAATTCGTCATGTTCTGTAGCACCTTCAACATCTTTTTTTTCATTTAAAGCTTTAAACATTGTCTTCTATTATTCCTGAAATTAAATCTTTTATTTCATCAGTTTCTATTTGTTTTCTTAATTCTAATAAAGTTAAGTAATCTTCATAAGTAATTTCTTTTTTATTTCCACCAAAAACATTTGTAGCTGATCTTTTTAAAGGCGATGATTTAGATATATCTAATGTATGCGTATTGTTACTTCTTTGAATATCTTCGTAAAGTCCATCTTTAATTACTTTTATTTCTTTTAAAAGATGATTTGCTTCTTTTAGATTATCTTCTAACTTTTTATTAATTAATTCTGCTTCTTCTTTACTAAAAGCTCTTTGAGGATTGTTTCTTGCTTTTGATAATAGGTTTGTAATTTCATCATTTGTTACTGGCTCTGTTCTTTCTTTAGATGCTATTTGAGCTTTCTTTACACTTCTTTTTAAATCTTTAAATTGCTTGTTAAATTTACCTTCGTAAATATCATCAAAAATAGTGCTCATTAGTTTACTAGTTTCTCCGTAAATCTTATCTTTAAAGAAAGATCTTTTTTGATCTGAGGCTTACTGTGTCCTGGGCAAAAGATTCTTACCCAAATAGGAAAAATTGATTCTATGTTTCCTACAGAGCTATTACCAATATTTGGTACGCTTACTGGCGTATTTGGTAATATATCTCCCCACTCCTCTTCTGTAGGTTGTTCTGACCCAAATGATAATTTAATTGACCAACCTGACTCTGAAAACAACGCACCTTCTTCTAAATCAATCATACTTGGAACTACAGTAATCCCAGTGTAATAAAATTGAGGATCATTATTTCTTATATAAATAAGTTTAACATCTTCTTCGCCAGTAAATGAATTATGACTGGTTGTTAAAGATGTAAGTGTTTCTAAGTTTTCATCTAAAAATATAAGACTCATACTCTATTTCCTCTATTTCTGTTAAAACCTCTTCTATGATCTCTATTAGAAGAAGACAATCCCATTCCCATCAAAGCAGATCCAGCCATTGTTGATACTCTACCAACTCTTCCAACATTAAGAGTAGACTTACCTAAAAGCAAATCTCTTTTATATTTATCTACAGTGCCCATATTGGCTGTGTCCATATTTTGTAGCTTATTTAAGTTTTGACTTCTCATTTCAGAACTAGTTAGATTTATTTCAATATCTGAAGATGTTTTTGTATCACCCCTTTTTATATTTTTAAAAACTCTTTCGTTTATAATATCTTTTAAAGGTTTTTCTTCGTTACTTAATCCTAATTCTTTCATAGTTAAATTTTGATTTTTTATATTTTTTAATTCGGTTCCGGCTTCTATAATTCCTTTTTCTGCGTAATCACTTTTAAGAATACCTTTCATAAAAGTTTCTTCCATATTTACCATGTTTTTAGCTAATACTTTACTTGCTCCTCCGATAGACAATCCTGCTAAAGCTCCGTACATTGCGCCTTCTGCTTTATCTCCTCCTGCAATACCAGCTCCCATAACGCCAAGAAGACCAGCCCCTGCAGCTGTTTGAAGTATATTACCTCCCCCTCCAAAAGCATTAGTTAAACCAGTACCTCTTCCTGATTGCGCAGCCAAACCAATTCCCGCTTCTTGACCAGCTTCTACGTTTCTAACTGCTGCTCCAATAGCATCATCAGACATTACTACTGAATCGTCATCAAATCTTCCTTGAAAAAAATCTGTTACTTTCTTTTTACCTGCATCATCTAAAGATGATCCACTCAAAACACCATCAAGACTTCTTCTTCCTGCATCAAACATTTCTTGATACACATCTTTGCTTCCAAATAATTTTGTTAAAAAACTCATTATTTCCAACTCCTTTTAGATGGTTTATTTAAAAAACCTCTCCTGTTAGCATGTTTTAATTCACTAATAGGAGTCATTCCACTAGAAGTACCTTTATATTTACTAATTCCTTCAAGTATAGAAAAATTCTCTTCTTTTTTTCTAGTGGCTTTTCTTTCTTCTCTATTTATTTCTAAAAGATGCAAAGCTCCTGGTATACCTCTTTCTTTTGCGTAATCAAACACTGCACTTGTAGAATCCGACGCTTCTTTTTTTATATCTTTAACTTTATGATAAGAAGGAGTACTAGGCATCATTTGCCTACCCGAATAAACTGATTCTTCTAATACCAAAGCTGCTAAAGCTAACATAAAAGCATCAAGTCTGTGATCTCCTATTTGCTCGTTAGCTTTTCCATAAACAGGCTTATTATTTTGTTTATTATATTTTTCTACTACGTAATTGAAAAATTGATCTTTTAATACTTCATCTTCTGTAGGAAATTTAAATAATCTTTCTTGTAAAATGCGTACTGCATTTTCTACCAAGAAATGCTTACCCATCTTTTTAATATCTTTATTAGTAATTGGGTCTTTTAAAGTAATATTGCTAGAGAAATTAAAAGCCTTAAGCCTATCAGGTATTTTTGCTGTTTCTTTTTCAATAGGGCTTTTGTCTGCTTTGCCTCTTAAAGAATACGCTTCGTAAATTACGTCTTCAATAATTGTATGCCCATATCCTTCGTCAGCATAAATATAATCTGGCTTCCATTTGTAATTTAAATTAATAAGTTCTTTTATCCATCTCCTAGCAGAAAACTCACTACTGCTTACATTAATAGCATCAAGGCCAAGCCAAACTTTATCTTGTGGAAAATATCCTACTACATAAAATTCTGTACCTGCATTTTTATTCCAGTCTATCCCAATAGAGATGATTGCATCATTTACAGATTTAAGATTGAGACGTCTTTGTAATGTGCCTAAGTTTTCACAATCAGAGTATTTATAATCTAAACGAGCAGAATTTACCCAATTCTTCTTAAATACACCTTTTTCATCTTCAATAAATACACCCATGTACTCTGCTAAAAATGAATCTGGCGTAGAATCTCTTATAATATCTTCTTTTATCTGATCCCAAAATGGAAGTATTGAAGTAGGTAAATGGTCTGATTTAAAGTCGCTACGCTTGTGACACCATTCATAAAACTTACCTTTTTCACCAATTGGTGTAGAAGTAGCATACATAACTGTATCCGGGGTAGTAGCAAGAATAGGATTGATTACTTTAGTAAGTACTTCTTCTGGAATCATATCCATCTCGTCTAGATAAATAATATTCGCAGAGAAACCACGCATAGTACCACCACCAGAACCATCTTGACGCATACCAATACCTGATACGAAACCTTGTATTAAAGCGCCATTTTTAAACTCCATTTTAAAAGTAGGAGTTTTTACATATAATGAATCCCCTGTACCAGTTGTTATTTCTTGCCTTAGCTCTACGTTTCTTTTTATTAACTTTTCTATTTCTTCAAAGATGTTTGTTAACTGAGCTTGGTAGGGAGTAACAATCATTATAGTAGGTCCCATATAAACAGGGTTGCCTTGTGAATCTCTACCTCTTTCTAGTTTACTATTATAAGCGTGATAAATAAGCTTTAAAGCCATTGCAAAGGTTTTACCTGAGCGACGACCTTCAAGAATAGATACACGTTGAGAAGTACATCTTATTTGTTCTTTCTGGTAAGAGCGGATAAACCATTTATCGTCTTCATCAGAAAATCCAAACATTAATTCACACCAAGTAACAGGATCAATAGAGGCTTTTAATAATTTGGTAGCATGTTCTCTACTAAAGCCTGTTTCTTTAGACAAGTTCTCTATTTTGTTTGCTGCTCCATCAGGAAGTTTTCTTGGAGTTAGTTTACATTTTATTTTATTCTCTCCATACTTATAATATTGTCTTATTTGACAATTTATACAAGCTCTACTTGTGTCGGTATTAATTGCGCCGCCCATTTCTTTAATTAAGGCTTCTGATGCTTTTGCTTCAGGATTCTGGTGCTCAATACCATATTCGTTTATTACAAAAAGTTCTTCTCTTATTTTTTCTTTAATATTTTTCATTAGTATCTCTTGTATTGGCTAAACATGTCTCGGTTCATATGCATAATAGTTGCTTCTTGTCCAAAAGCGCTTCTACCATTTAAATGGGATTTGTTAATTGCTTGTACTGCACGCTCTCGCATCGTAACAGCATTTCTTGTAAAGTAAGAAGCAGTATCTCCAGCATACCCCAAACCTTTGTTTTTTCCAATATTTTCAAAACCAGCTTCTAATATTGATTGGCTTGCTTTAACTGTAGCTGTTGTAGCTAAAAGACCAATTCCTCCTCCAATTAACCCAGGCAAACTAGTCATCATATACGCGCCCATAGCAGCACCTCCAATAGCTCCTGCACCACCACCTAATACTCCTGCAATAGTTTCATTCATTCCCATTACATTACCTGCAAAAGCACCTATAGAACTACCTACTTCCATACCAATAGTTGACATTACTATAGAGCCCATTACAGGAAGCATTCTTCCTAGCATACCAGAACCCATTATGGGGCTAATTCTTGCTAATTCTTGACCTTCCGTCAAAGCTGTATATCCTGATCTTAATGCGCCACTAGAATCTGTGATTCCCAGGGTTGACATAGCCCTTGCAGCATCTGCCACTTTATAACCTTCTAAAGCCATTTGGGTTCCATAATAGTTGCCCAATATGTCAGATACCATATACTTTCCAGCTTCTGAAACACCACCATCAGCATAAGAAGAAATAATACCGTAAGCTGACATACCTAATGGCATTGCTCTACTTAACCAGTTTTGAACTTGCACTCCTTTTCCAGCAGCACTAGAATAAATACTTCGCGTATTATACCTATTTACCATATCAGTGCGTGTTGCGCCTAAATTTGCATTTAGCTGTCCATTTGACGTTCTTATCCTACCATTTATTCCGCCTTCTCCTGACAAAGCAGAATTCTGTATATACTTAAATCCTCCACTATCAGAAACAGTATAACCAAAACCTAATTCCCCAACCAATGGCTCAGCACCTATTGAATAAGCTGCACCATACATTATTTGATTCGCGCTTCCAGCAAGCAACTTTCCTGCTCCAACTATACCAAATAAGTTTAGTCCTATTTCTGTTGCACTACTGGGACTATCTATATCTGGAAGCATCCCTGTTATTAATGAAGATATTGATCCCATAATTACATCCTATGGTGGGCTATTGGAGAGTTAAAATAATTTCTGTTTGCTAGCTGTTGCATTTCTTCCATACGTTTTAATCGTATTTGGGCTTGCATGCTTCTTTTTTGTTTTGCTAAATTATTTATTACGGCTTCTTCTTGATAAACATCTTTTGCTAAAGTACTACTAGTTAATTCTAAATTGTTTTTGTTAAATTTAGAGCTTTTAAATTGATCTTTTTGATGTTTACTATTTCTGGTTCTCATTAAGGAACCTATTTCGTATTTTTGTTGATCTAGAACAGTCAATATGCTGTTATTAGTACCTCCAAAAGTCTGGAGATCTGTTTCTGTCCAGCCACCATTTCTTGTATCTGGTTCAAAAGGTTTATCAGAACTATTAATTACTTTTCCTATAGAAGCGATTTCTTCTTTTAATACTGAGGATATACCACCTTCTCTTTCCGCTTTTTCCATTATTCCAAGCATAGACATATAATTAGAATTTTGTGCTACTTTTTTGGGATTTGCCAAAGTGTTAAAAGTTACTGTTTGTCCGCTTGCTACAGAAAGCTCTTTATATGCTTTGAAATAATTTTCTGACCACATACCTCTATTAGATTTATAAGCCATTTCTTCGGCTTGTTTAAAAGCTTTTGTATCGTATAATGGTTCTTTGCCTTTCCCTCTGTAAGGCAGGTGCGCAGCAAAACCTCTTTTTACTAATTCTAAGTTAAGATTTTTTCCATCTGCATATACAACACCTACTTGTCGACCATATGTAGTATCTGTATTATCTGTTACAATTCTAACATCTTTAGCATTTGCTAACATTTCGCTTACCAATGCTTTAGCTTGCTCAGCAAATGGTTGAGCAGATCTGCCTCCGTGTGCTGTCTCCGGTGCGTCAATTCCTGCTAAACGAATTGAAACATCTCTGCCACCTTTTTTAATTGTTAATGTATCTGCGTCTTCTACAGTTACGCTTCTTCCTTCCAAAATATGTTCTGATAGTTCAGGTCTATTAGCTAAATGTTTTGAAGGATATCTTCTAGGATCTAATGGTGACCCTGCTGGAGAATATCCTTGTTTAAGAGAAACACCTAATTGTTCTCTAAAAGACGAGTCAATAAAACTTTTTAAGAAAAAACCAATATCACCTTTTTCGCTGAAATATCTTTCAGCAAATTTAGCTGACATGTATCTTTCTCTTTCACGCCTCACTTGATGGTTTTCTAATACAGACATTGAGTAACCTGGATTCCTGTAAGGAGATCCAAAATCTGTAGTAGCTTTTCTTAATAAAGCAGCTAATCCGTTTTCTTGCATACCTTCAATTTCATTATATCTACCAAAATTAGGATCAATTTGCTGTTTTCTTTCTAACCACTTTTCATAAGTAGGCATTAAAAGGCTTTTTGCTTGTCCTTGATCTAAAGGCGCTTTTCCTACAGATGCTAAACTGCTTGCTCCAAACAAAGCAATTGCACCTAAAACTCCTTTTCCTACTTTAGAAAAAACAGCATCTTTAAAAGAAAAACTTTTAGATATTTTTTGCTCTACCGATTCTTTAAAAGAAGAAACTATATTTCTTTCTGGGGAACTATCTAATACTGGATCTATTCTTTTTAAATTTTCTGCACTGGTGCCAATTCTTTCCGAAGCGCTTAAAGTACTTTGTGTTACAGTTGCCTTTGTCTTTCTTCCTCTATTTGAAACTACCATTTTCTCTATAGAAGCTTTTAAATCATTTTGAAAACCTTGTGCACTAAAATGCCTTTCCATAGATTCTATTTGTGCGCCTGCTGACTCAGAATAGCTCAAAGCTTTAGATCTGAATAAATCTAAATCTTTTATTTCCATAGTAGATTCATCATAAGTACCTTTAAAATGAGTCAATATTTCTTGTTTAACAACATCTTTCCTAGCCATTTTGTATTCTGGAAGATCCATAATATCTTCTAGCATTTCTCCAAAAGAAGTTTTCTTAGTAGCTTTCGTAGGAGAAATAAAATTATGGCTTTGTTTTTCTAACCCACCCACTTCACTTGTTACTCTTACTGGCTTTAATCCAGGCGCACTTTCTCTAGTTTCGTAATATCCTTGCTCTGCTATATCCAAAGCATAACGACCTGCACGAGCTTTTAAGTGTACGTCATGCAACGATTCTATAACTGTGCCAGAAGCATCCCTTAGTGGTTGATTTAAAAAGTCCATTAACTGTCCGTATTGAACAGCTCTATAATAAGCACCTTCACCTTTCATAGCTTGTTTTAATAAATCTTCACTACCATCTTTTTTATTCATTACTATATCTAAAGCATTTATTTGATCTAAAGCTTCTCTAAGTATAGGTGTTTCTGATAATGCAGTATCTCCTAAACCTGAGTGAAGTTCTTTTTGAAACAATCTGTAAGCTGATTCTTCAACTGATTTACCTTTTCTTTGTTGCTCTAAGAAGCCATATAAACGTGCCTGTACTTCAACACCAAAAGAAGTTGGTACTTCTGAGCTAGTCATCAATCCACTTTTAATAAGCATTGATTGTTGCATTTTAGGCAAATCTAAAATGTCTCTTACTGAACCTTCAGTTGTAGTCTCAAGAAAAGTTTTCCATAACTTAGACCAGTCTCCTGTTTTTTGAGCCATTGCCCTAGCTCTAGTAAAATCTTCTCCAGTAACAAAGAATGGTTTTCCAGACATAGTAGAGATACTTTCTACTGTTCCGAAAAACGGGTTTTTAGTAATTAATTGTTTATCCGCAGCTCTTGTTAAATTTAAATCTATTAATTCTTGTTCGTATCTTCCTGAACCAAATCCTTTAATAAAAGTAGATTCTTTTATTGGGTCTAGTCCTTTAGCAACCCTATCTGTATTTAAAGCTTCAAAAGCTTCTTTTGCATAAGCATCTATCTGTCCACCAAATTGAGTAGACTCGAATGCTGCGTTAGCAATCCATGTTACTTTGTTTTGTAATTTTGGAGCGAGTTCTTCTCTTAAAATATTTCTCATAGACATCGGCTGAAATACTTCTAGCCCACCTGAAAATATTTTATTGAACGCAGCTCTCCCACCTGTGCCTTGTTCAAAATGTTGCTTAATTACGCTCTCATCAACCCTGCCTTCATTTATAGCAGAGTAAAACTCTCTTTTATTCTGTATATCTGCATATATTTCACCTGTACTTGGATCTATTGCTCTACTACCTGCATATTTTCTCAAAGATTCTTCTGAAACCATTTGTTCTGCTTGAAAGAAATCTTCTTTAATAAGTCTTTCTTCTATTTCGTCTAATAAGATTTTGCTTGCGTTTTTAACTTCTTGCGCAGCTGCGTCAGGCGTTAAACTAGGATTTATACGCATTAAAGTTTCTGTATATTTTAACTCTTTAAAGGATAAATCAGTTAAAGAGGATAATTCAGATTGAATACTTTTATATGCGGACTCACCTTTTGCAGGATTAATTAATGCATTTGCAGTAGGAAAATATGCATAACCTTTTTTACTTGCAGGCTCATAAATACCGATCTGAGTAATACTATCTGAACCTAATTTTCCTGAAGTTTCAATATCAAGCACTACGGACTTTTTAAGTATTGCATCTGCAGTACCAAGTGCCTTAGGTTCTGTAAGCGAAATTACTGAGCCATCTTTTCCACTTACAGATACATCCACAATAGCATTTTTAGAATTTACCATATTAATTCTAGCAGTGCTATCAGTCATTACTTCTTTGGGATTCAAAGCTACATAAGTTACATGTGTATCACCTTTTTTATCTAGATAAGTGATAATTACTTTTTGTACTTCTTTAGTATTATTTATATATGCAAAATGTTTATTCCTCATCAATTAAAATCTCATGTTTGGAACCTCCAGCATCTACAGAATATAATGCTTCTCTAAGCATAGAGATTTCTTCTAATACTCTAGACTGGGTTTTGTTATCTTGCATCTTAGCCAACATTTTTGCTTTAGAGTCTCTTGTCTCTACTAAACGTTCAAGCCAACGCTCTCTACGCTTTTCAAGACGATCGATCATATCAATTACAGGGTGAAGCTTAGTGTTTTCAGCTCGATCGCCGTTTTCATTAAATGCTACTACATCTCGTATTAAAAAATCTCTACCTTCTCCATTTTTATCGCCTTGAGAGAGTACTAATAAGCATCTGTTTTTATATAGATCGATAAGTGCTAACTCGTTCACAATAGACATTTCTACAGGGTTGGTTGGATCTACATCTAAGTATTGAACATAGTCTATTGTTTTCTGTTCAACTAAAGAGCGTTCCATAAGACATTCAAACCCAATAGGATAATCAGAATCATCGCCTGCAATTAACTTACCTTGATCATCTCTTTCAACGAGTGGACATTTATCAAGAAAAGGGCATTTCTTTGGACCGAAACATAAAATAGGTGCCGAGGCATAGACTCCTGTTTTATAAGCTGTTATACGGCCTTGTACACGTCTTAATTTTTCAGGACTAAGTTTAGCTAAATATTTGTCATAAGCAGTGTCATTTGAAAGCTCTTGAAATAAAGCTAATTGTTTCTCTTCAGACATATTAAAAATCCTTTTATATATTTAAATATATTATATTAATAAATTTCTATTATATCAATTTAAAAAATTTCAGTAAAAAATTTAGATTTAAGGATTGGGTAAGAATCTAAAAAGTTTTTTAAACAAGGGGGTAGGGTAAAAAATCCAATAGTGGGAAATGAAAATATAGACTGTTTTTGGGGGTATTATATTTTAATGTGGTTTTCAACCCTTAAAGTTGGGAGGCCACCCGGGGTAAAGACTTCCCGGTCCGCGTCGGAGAATTAGTCAATCGGGCGATATGCCCACATTCTTGTTGTCAGGTTCAAGACGTTAAAACCAAAGGAAGTCGTCATGACTACTATCATCAACACCCTCAATATCCTCTTCGCCCTCATCATCAGCACTTCTGTCTTGGCTTGCCCTCCATCACAACAACACCAAAACCTCCCCTCAAACGAGGTAGTAGAAAGTGCAATCATCGACTTCCAAGAAGAGGTCAAAGCCTTCGAAGTCCTTGGTGATGAATGGGGTCGTTACATGGGGATGATAGAGGAGTTGAACCAACTCCCCATAGTAGACAAAAGAAGAGATAAAGTAACAGATCTTTTCATAAAGGTGAATAAGTACACTCTTTTTGGCTACCCAACCCATATCCGCTCCGATAGGAATAGTGCCTTTTATAACGATTTGGTAGCCAAAAAGTACGGCAGCCAAGTGTCTTTCGGCATTGGTCCGGATGGTTTCATGGGCAAGATTGTACTTGCTCACGAAATCGGTCATAGCTTTGGTTATGGCGAGGCGGATGCAGATTATTTTGCCGCGTCTACCGATTACGATATGTGGGATCTAGCAGAGTATTACCTGACTAAAAAAGACCCAACTGATTGGGATTCCTTGGAGAAGGGCTCCAAGGACTATTTGCCCAATGGCATTAGACTCAGGTTGATGGCGATACCCTTCATGTAGTAGTAACTCTGGCTCCGGCCCTCTTCGGAGGTGTCTGGAGCCGAAACTAGACTGACAAGCCCTTAGGGGCTGTCAGGTCAGGTCTTGACAAGCCTGTTTACTAGTCGCGCGGAACGCGCCTGATGAGTCAGAGTTGTTTCTACTATCAGCAACCTCGTGTCAGCACAGACATTAAAAGCAGAAAAGGAGCGGCGTATGGCTGCTTTCATCATCAATCTTTTCCAGTTCGCACTGGTTGTTCTTTTTTCTCTGCCTGTCTTTGGGCAGATGACCGTCTCTGTTGAGACTTCTTACGATGGTATGGCCAATACCACTACAGTTTCTCTCAAGGATGTCGTCTTGCTCAACATCACAGAGAACCGTGATACTACAGGCATTTGCACTGTCATCTACGCAGAGGGGGATATCCCACCGCATAAGATGGAGGCAATCATGAGCTTGGAGAACCTGTGCGCAAAATATAACCGCGCGCAAAAGTTGGCTGACGAACTCGCCAAAGAGTTTGGTACGTCTCGTTATCAAGCCCTGAAGGTCGTCTTAGAGAGCGCCTTTGGGTGGAATGAGCGCTATCAGATCTATCCCACCAAGGGCATTATCTTCGAGGCTAAGAAAATCGCGCGTAAATATCTGCGCTTAAAGAAGAAGGTTGAGAAAAAGAAAATGAGCAAGCGTCTCATTAGAGATGCACTCGGATCTCGCCGATAACCCTTTGCCTTGAAGAAGGCGTTATAAATACTAGCCTCGGGGTCGCACTTACCCAAGCGAAACTGGAACTAGTTTAACTAGGTAGAGAATTAGCACACTCTTTTATCCAGTCTAAGGAAGCCTTACTGACGAGCTTTCATAACCCTTTACTCTTAGCCTCGAGAGTTAAAATATTGCAGGCGGAGATAGCTATGTCTTTCATCATCAACCTCTTCCAGTTCGCCCTCATCATCCTTTTCGCACTCTCCGCCTTCGGAGAGGTGGTATGTACCGCCGCTAAGGTGCAGGCCAATGAAGTCTCAATTACTCATGGGTACTACTTGTACCCTGAGTGCGTTAAGGCGCCAGAACCACCGAAACCTCAACCTAAGGAGGCGAAGCAGGTCATCGACCTCGAAGCCTCAATTAAAGCTTTCCTCAAAGAGGAGTGGAGGAAGGAGGTTAATTCCACTACCTGGTGGAAAGACCGCGTGGAGGAAAACCCCAAGCGCTTCAAGGAGGTTGAAAAAGCCTTCTTTGCTGTTTGGGGGAAGTCTCCCCTCGAGCAGCAGAAACTGGCACTCGCACTCTGTCTCGTTGAGACTGGGTGCGGGTTCGGAGAGATGCGCAATTGGCGAGTTCGCGGTAAAAAGTGGACCCGTCACAAGCGTTTCTTTGAGACGCACAAATTCCTTTCTCGGGCGGGGGCTTGCGGTATCACCCAGGTGGTACCGCAGGTCCTCGGCCTGCGATGTGCCGACGCGAACGCCTCTTATCTCGCGGCTTTCAAGCTGCAGAAGAGGTGGCTGGAGGAAAAATGGAATGATGGTATTAAGGGCGGGGCTCGAATCCACCTCAAAGACCACAAGGTCTGGCTCACCCCCATCCAGCGTGGCGGCAAGACCACCTACTACCCTTACCGTTACAACGGTGGGGGAAAAAGCGCCTGGAATTACGGGCGCAAGTGGAAAGTCGCTTATGATGGGATTGTTCTTATTAAAAAAGAGTGACCCCCATTTTCCCTCGCATACTTTTACCTGAAAGGTAAGGGAGCGTGAGGGACGACCTAAATAAGTCGTTAAACTGTTTGAAAAATCCTAGGGTCTCTTTACCTAGGTCGAAACGCTTTTTTGCGTCGCGGGAAGCCCGCCTGATGAGTATTTACTATCAGAACTCTTACCATGGTTTTTCTTTATAAGAACTTATCATGGCTAGTTACTAGTACAGAAGTTAATAACAGACGAGGTCTGGCTTCTTGTGACTGGTACAATTCACACATTCTCTTAGCTAAAACATGCTACAGCTTAGAGTCTTATTGATTGTATGTAAATATTCGTCAACACCCTCCCTCTGCCAAAAGATTAAATTAACACTGGTTCTGTAACAGAACGAAGCATAGGCAGCGTCACTCGCTAGCCATCCGGGTTTCACGATAAAACAACCCAGGCTCTACATACGAGCAAAAAAAAATCGTGGGGTACGCTTCTCCCGTTACATGTAATGGTCCTTAGCCTCCTCTCTGCGCAAGGCAAGACGGCTCCCCAGAACCTATTTAATCAGCTTGGACTGTAGTCAGCAGTAATTGACCCGATGGAATGCCTTCCAGGAGGCGCACACAATTTTTTAGAGGACCTGGAATTCCTCTTCTCACTCACTGGTAAAAGGAGAAATCTTACCATGAGTAATCTTAACAAACCCCGCAAGACGGCGTTTGATCGACTGTCCGCTGAGCAGCAGCTCAACTGGCAGAAGATCAGCGTCGCTTGCGAGAACGACGAGGGGTGCACTGCCCCTCTTGCTCGCAAGAGCAAAAAAGTCGTCAAAGTGCCCCGCCCTAAGCGTCGTCAGGCGCAAAGGGCGGCCAAGCGCGTTGAGCGCCAGAACCGCCTTGAGAGCACCATCAACAACCTCAGCACAACCTCTGAGGGCCCTAGCGCCCTCAAGGCTCTCTTTGAGGGCCTAATGGTTAGTGTGTTGGTGATCGGAATGGTGATGGGCTTCTTTGCCCTCACCAACGACACCAACACGCAGTCTATCGGCTTCGATAATGGTGGTGTGTACGCCGTGAACTCTGGGAGCTCCGTGAAGAACGCGGACATCACCAGCCGCCAAGGCGCTGTGAACGCGATTGACACCATCGATCTCGCCCTTGACCTCGCTATCAAGCACGCCCCTTCACAGAGCGCTGACCTCGGCGCTTTGGGGCTTCCTCCTCGCAGGAGGAATGACTTTGAGGGTGACGCACCCTTAAATCCCATGAAGGGTGATCACCTCCAGAAGTTCTGGAAAAATTATCTGCACGAGCGCGCCATTTTTGAGAGCAAGCAGACCTATGCACGTCGTAAGCGTGCTTTGATCGCTCGCCTCAAGAGGGCGCAAAAGCAGGCGGCGGCAGCCCACGCCAAGAAGATGAACGCTCACGCGAACATCCTCACCGGCCAGCTCTGCTACCTCTCGAAGCGCGCCCAAGAGCACAGCGACGAGGATTTGTTGATTCAGGTCAACAAGGCCTTTGAGCTTGCTCAGGCCGCGAAGAGCGAGGAAGAGATCATCGACCTGGTCCGTGCTCTCGAGCGTGAGATCAATGGCGACCTCTGGCGCTTTGACAACACCATTTACTTCCAGTACGAGTGTGACGCCCGTCGCTCTGCTGGTACTTCTGATCAGACGGGCAAAAAGGAGAAAAAGACATTGCGTAAAGCATTTGTCTTTGCAATTAAGCTCATTGCCGCGATGATCATCTTTAAGCTTCTTCAAGGGTTCTTCCCTGAGGATAGCTTTGGGTTGATCTTCGTTGCTGTGGTCGGCGGGACTGATGTTCCTACCGATTTTGTGGGCGACGATCTTGAGACGGTTGCTGAGAAGCTTCAGCCTCACAGCAACCTTGGGCAGGCCCTTGCGTCCATCGAGCGTCGTATGGGGCACTTGCCGATGAGCACCATGACCCTCCTCCCTGGAGGTGATGGCGCACCAAAGGTCATCTTTAAGACCAACGGGCGCGACAACATCGGCCTTGTGCCCTTCGCTCAGGCGTTTGGTCTCGAGGCTTTGGGCGAGGACGACGTGCTTCTTATCGAGGCTAATGGCGTTCAGCAGGACGCCATCAACGAGGCTTGCCAGGCGTTCGTCCAAAAGGGCTATCGTCCAGTCGGTACGCGAATGCTCATTAAGGCGTTCAACGACGATGGGACTAGGGCTCTTGGCGCTGATTATATCGAGGCTATCGACGTCTTCCTTGGCAAAATGGTTGACGTCAGGTCTTACTTCAGCCTGGGCAGTGCTCCTGCGCTTAAGACCTTCACCCTCGATGACGACATCTACACCGAGCGCGAGGGCGAGGACGAGGGCCGTAAGGTCTTGTGGTTCACGGGTAAGGCCAAGCACATTTTTGCCGATCTCGACGGCGTTGAGGGTGGCCTTCCCATCTCCGAGAAGGCAATGGAGGCGATCTTCGGCTCCAAGAACCCCGGTCAGCCACGCTTGATCGTCAAGCTGTGTGACGGCGTGGCTGCGATGGTCAAGGGTAACTTTGCCCCTATGGCTGTCCGCGCCTTCTTGCAGGCTGACGGCTCCTGGAAGTTCCTCACCCGTGCTCATTTCGAGAACACCGATGAGGGTAAGGCTGAGTGGCGCAAGGGCTATGACTTCGTCTTCATCGAGGACGACACGCCCAAGGGCCGTGGGAAAGACCAGCTCAAGACCGAGGATATCAAGCTCTTCGACGCGAATGGTAAGATCTCGGGCTGGCTCATCGCTCAGGCCAAGAATGAGCAAGGCAAAAGCTTGGTTTCGTACCAGGTGCTCGCTCTCGTAGCCAAGAGTGCCGGCCTTGATGCAATCGCTGCGCACATGGAGAGCTTGATCTCTAACAGTGTGCAGAAGAGCGTTGATCAGGTCGAGCGCGATCTTGACAAGCTCGACATCCCTGGTGCTACCGTGAGCGACTTGGAGAAATTCAAGGAGCTCTTGAGCGCCATCGCACCCGGGTCTGCCCGCCAGACTCGTAAGAACCACCTTGGCTTCGGTGCTGAGGTGTTCACTGGCTACATCCACATGAACGTGCTCATTAAGAAGGGCACAATCGTCGTGGGTGATGGCTTCGGCCTCAACAACCGTGCGATGGTCAAGCGCCGCGGCAAGTTTGGTGCAGAGGATGCTTGCGGCGGTAAGAACCCCATTCTCGACCACCAGCAAACGTGGGTCGGCAAGCTGATCCGCATTGGTGACGTCCAAAAGCTCAGGGAGAGCTTGGACAACGGCAAGCCTCTCAGCGACGAAGAGAAGGCTTTTGCTGCTGACTTGTTTGGTGCTGACAAGCTCGATAAGGTCATTTGGATGACCGAGCAGATCAAGTGGGTTTTGAGCTTCGCTCCTGCGCTCACCCGTGGCTCGATCCTCATGAACGCAGAGGACGTCGCTGACCTTGCGGGTGATGATGACGGGGACCAGCTCTGGTTCTCGTTCGGAGATGAGCGCATCCTCGAGGTGTTCCGCCTCATCAAAGACCAGGCACAGGGCAATACGCTCTATGCCATTGAGAACAATAAGGGTGCTCAGCTCCCCTCCGAGACGGGGGCTAGAGACTTTAAAGATCTCTTGACCGCAGAAGGTGACGAGCTTACCGCGCTCTGCCGGTTCATCATGGCTCCTAACAAGGGTCAGGGTCCAGTCGGCTACATGGCCAACATCTGTACCATTCTGATGGCGACCTTCCAAAAGGTTGACAATGGGAATGGCGGGATGGCTTATGAAAACGATTGGGTTGAGCGCCTTCAAGCCACACTCAACCTCATGCAACAGACGTCAATCGATCTCCAAAAGAGGATCTACTTGACGATCTGCCTCATGAGGTGGACCAAGGGTGACCTCCGCAAGGAGAAGCTGGACGGTCGTGGTCTTGTGCCTGGGTACGACTTCCCTGGCCTCGCACACGACTTCAACCCGAACGGCTTCCACCCTGAGAGCTTCAGCTCAGACGAGTACAAGGCAGCCTTGACTCAGGTTGAGATGCCCCACGTCCCAAGCCACTGGGTCTCAGGTGAGAGTTTCCCTGTTTGCACTGACAACGACAGTCAGTATGCAATCAGGGCGATTGGCTCTTGGTTGATCTGGGAGGTTTTGAGCCTCATTGTCACAGGTAAGCCTGCTGACTGGGGCGATGTTGCTGATGACGCGAAGGGCGGCCTTGATCCCTGGAGCGTGAGCAGCGAGTTTATCGGTGAGGATGGTCCTGACTTTGAGGCTTTTGCCAAGAAGTACGCCCTTACCGACGAGCAACATGCTCAGGTTCTCAACGCCTGGCGCAAGAGCCCTTCCGAGCTGTACAGCTGGAAGACGCAAGGCAAGGACGAGCCATTCGTCCAGAGAGCGCCTGCGGCTCTTGAGCTCAACCATGAGATCGCTATGCGCCTCAAGGAGAGCTACAAGCCCTCTGGCGAGGTGAAGGTTCACTTCCGCGAGGTTGAGGCCGAGATCAAGCGTCTCTTCTCCACTGACTTTGCTGGACAGGAGTGGCGTGCGCGCAAGTTTGTAGATACCCTCATCGACGGTTTCTATCTCGAGGCTGCGCTCGCTAACAACAATAAGGCAACCTCAGAGCGATTCCAAAACTCTGAGGAGCGCTCAGGGGTCGAGGCTCTTGGCTATATCCTTGAGTCGCTTGAGAACAGCTTTACGGCTTCTACAGGGGCTACAAAGGCTGACATCAAGCTGGCTCGTGCTTTTGCGGCTGCTCTCAACCCCCGTGAGCGTCGCGACAACAAGGCTCGCGAGATCGGTGTCTTCGTGATGCTCATTTCTTGGTGGACGTTAGAGTACGCAAACCAGGAGTGGATCGACCTTATCCAGCGGAACATCACTCCTGAGGAGGGGGACAAGACTCCTAAGTACAAGGTCGCGATGGCTAAGTACGGGGTCGACGAGGCAACCGCCAAGAAGATGGTGAATGCCAAGCACTCAAAGACGATTGCGCCTGAGCTCCTCAAGTTCATCAAGGGACTCGTCAATGAGCACTTCTCGGTTAACGCTGAGAAGATGGAGGCTAAGGCCACCTGGCTCGTCGATGATGCTCTGAGCGCAGCCGTCAAGGCGATCGAGAACACAGAGATCGTGATGGCTAAGCGTGACGTCCTCAAGGAGGTCAAAGAGGCGACCATCCGCTGGACCGACATGCGTGACAGTTGGGACCAGCGTCGTGTTGCTGTTGAGATCCTCCTCGCGGCTACAGGCTGGTTTGAGGCTTCGTGGTTTGAGGCTATGAAGGACGAGCTCAAGATGATGGCTTCCCAGACTACCAAGACTGTGGGTCAAATCCGTAAAGAGCTCAAAAACGCTGCTCCCGACGCTGACGTCGCGGCTCTCAAGACTGAGCTCAAGGTTGCATCAAAGGCTTCTTCTGCAAAGAAGTTGCTTGCGATGCTGGCTGATGATAGCCTCGGCTATGTCACTATCCTCAACGCGCTCTGTAACCCAAAGCAGAATCCTCTTGCGCGTGAGTTTGTCACCACAATGCTCGACAACAGCGGTCCTATCGTGAACGTTGAGCGTGCGTGGCAACGTGCGGATGATCTCGGCTGTGACAAGTCTGACGTCCGCGACTGGACCTGGGAGCTCGGTGACTGGGTGACTCACAAGGGCAAAGGCACCGACCCCAACACGGGGATGCCACGTCAGAACAAGACAGTACTCTACGCGCACTCACGCGTCGAGTGGTCTTTGACTGACACGGCCACTGCACGCTTTACGCGTATTCTTCTCGAGGGTGGTGTGAGCATTTACAAGCTCACCAAGGTGCCTGCTCAGAGCTTCAAGACCTGGCGTTACTTTGACGCTTTCGTCTATGAGGCAGAGCGTACGCCCGATTACTCCCTGGTCCATGGTGTCGGTCACCTCGTCAGCCTTGCTATCCCTACCCAAAAGCAGGCCGACGAAGAGCGTTACCGCCGCATGGCTCACCTCGGTCACCTCGAGTGGGCTTGCCAAGCGTGGACTGATGTCGACCCCACGCTTAGCCAGGCAGACGTGCGCTATCACGTTGAGGGTCTCCGTGAGGAGATTGATCGCGTCGAGGCTCTCAAGGACAACGCCCTCATGGTGAGCTGGGGTCACCTGCTTAGTCCTATTACTTGGGGCATGCAGATCCATAGCTGGGCTGGCAAGCTGACCAAGAAGGCCATTAACGGTCGTGCTTGGGCTGCACTTGCACAGCTTGGCAAACGCGACCCCGCCTACCACGACCAGCCCAAGGTCAACAACCTCGGGGCTGAGATCGTGACCACCGAGCTCAAGGCCCTTAACTCCAATGGCAACCACATGCCATTCAAGCGCAACTTTGGTCCTCGTAACCAAAGCCAGGCTCTTCAAAGGGCTAAGCGCATGGCGGGCAAGAACGAGGGTGAGCTTGACGACACCACCGACCTTGTGCCCTTCACCTTCGGTGATGACGAGAACACCCAGCACACTTACGCTGAGTGGCTCGACTTTATCGAGGGTGTAGCCGCCAACGGCACTGGTCCTGCTAGCGCTATGGTCCTGGCAGGCCTCTGGTACGGTGCTCATGGTGGGCGTATTGCCGCTCTGGATCCCAACGGCTCAATCTTCTCCAAGGAGATTGCTGAGAAGATCCAAAAGCGTCTCTTGCGCTGCCCCGCCTACGAGGTTCGCCTCCACATTGAGGACCTCCTCAAGGGCGAGTACGTCGCTCCTGTTAGCAAGCCAACTGACAAAGAGAGCGCGGAGGCCTTCTTCGCCGTGCTTCGCCGTAAGGCTGGCCTCGCTTAATTAATAATCCTGGCGTGATGCACTATCCAAATATCTAGCCGTCTTTTTCGGTGAGATAAGTGTGTTGCGTCAGGGCGTGTCAGGTCGGAGCAATTCTGCCGAGATCTCTGATGAGTATGTCTCAGGACAACGAAACACGAATCAGCAGCTCAAAATACATTCATAAGGAGAATAAAATTGAGCGATTTCGATAAGCTCCTTGCCGCCCTCATGGCGGGGGGTTCGACTGTCAACGTGACCGTAATCAACGCGGTACACCCTGGCGGTGTAGTCAACATCAAGAACGGGTGCGTTGATGTTGAAAAGTCTAATGCACCCACCCCTAAGAAGGCTCAGGGGGAGAAGAAGAGCCAGGAGGAGCCACTCCACGATGACCACACCTCTGCAGCTGAGGATGCTGTTGGTGGGGGTGACGAGGCTCCAATCGACACCACCCCCGCTGAGCGGAATCGCGGTGGTGGTACTCCAGAGGGGTCACCGCTCCTCGCTCAGGTGAAGGGCAAGCTCCTCGCCTTGAGTGAGGAATTGACGAACAGGGTTGTCAGCCATATCGATCGCATCAGCTCGCTGAGCAAGGACGATCTCGAGAAGATCGCTGCGATTGAGGACAGTGACCTCGACAACCTCGACGAGATCCTCGACAACCTCTTTCCTGACCTTGCTTCTTAAACAAGGTTAACTTTAAACTCATCATACACTATCACTCCTAAATCATTATAATATGGTGATAACGACTCCGCCAAACTCCGCCAAGCGGAGCTTGGCACCCCTGTCGGGGTGAGGAAATGGAGGGCTCTGCCCCCCAAACCCCCCGTGTTGTAGGGGTGAGGTGATGTATGGTGAAAGGAAATCAGTATGTCTGACACAACTTTCGACCCAAAGTTGCTCTGTTTTATTTCCCCCTCGGGGGAGTTTCAAGCACTAGCTCCTCTGATCGCACTTGTGCGTGATGAGCAGCTCGTTTTCCAGGCAAACCGGCCTCTTTTGGAGGGGTTCGGGTGCCAAAGCGATGAGCAGACCAAGCAGGGATTCGACTTTCTCAAGTCAATCTCTCTCTCGTCCACTTTTAATTCATGGGCGAATGAGGAAGAGGGGTCCTCCGGGATTTCGTCTAAGTCACTGGTCGCGTCGGCAACGACGCCCGGTGCAATCCTGACCCTCGTGGGCCTTCTAAGGAGTCATCCTGACGCTTCGGCGTCAGGAACCTTGACCGTCAACTACGCCAACCCCGCGCGCCGCGCAGGGGTGGGGCGTCCCCGCTAACTAAACCCCCATACATCACCTCACACCGCTTAGCGCGTTCTTTTCCGTAAGGAGACGAGACGCTGAGTGGCACCTCTTTGAGTAGAGGGGCGTAGGATAAGCGTTAAAAGCGTAATCCTTGGTCGCCTAGACCTAAACTCGTCCCCCTAAAGCAGAGTAAAATCTGTGGATGGGGCTGATGTGGCTCTTTCGGGAGCCGAAACGCATCAGTAGTCACCGTTGATGACTTTAAACTCAACCCCTGTGAGTTAGGGCAAAATACTTGCTACCTTTAGGGGTAGCGCCTCAGTGTGTGTGGGTGAACCACCATCGCACATAGAAGGAAGCAGTGTAGGTACTGTGACCTGATGAGGTAAAAACGGTTGGCAACCATGTTGCTGGGCACCTATGCCTCACACTAGCTATCCTACAATAGCTAAGAGAAAAATAGGGAGGTTAAATCACCTCGGTCTTTTTTAAAGGTTGAAGAATGGGGTTAGCGATTATAGACATGATCGTGAAGCTCAATGCGCTATGAAGGGAACATAGTAGCGCGACTCGTTGTGAGTATAAAAACCGAAAGCGGAAATCCTAGGTATCCGTAAGTAGAAGAAGAATGTCTCAGGTTGTTGAAACTGACCTGGATTACTTTGGATTGATCCCCAAAGAATTAAATAGTCAGCGGCTAGCATAGTATGCCGCGATCTTGGATTGGAACCCCAAGATCAAGGAGTTGCTTGTAACTTCATCACTACCTTATAAGGGGCAATTCTGGAAGCTTTTCCAGAGCTGATAGATTGTCTTTTATAGGGTAGGCATCACAAGATCGACATTGTTGGGCACGGCAATGTTTAAAGATTAGCAACTATTAGTTGTTATAGTGTCCTGCCGTAGACCGATTACTGTAGAGTAATCATCATAGGCGGGGTAGGGACGGTATCTGTGGATACTATAACCCTTCAATTTTATGCCCCTTCAGACTGGCTACTTCTTCGTAGTTAGGGGACAGGCAATGCACTTTAGTGTAGCAGAGGCCAGTCAGCCGGTGATAGGTATGCCGGTGGTGATTTTGAGGTTAATCGTACTCAAACTCAAGAACCAAGACACCTGCGGGGACATAACTCCCTTTGATCGTTGACCAGGCGATCAGCTATCTACGGATAGGCACATTGGGCGACTGCAGGCATGTAGTCTAGAAGTGAATGCTAAGTACATCCCTCACACACGAAAGAAGGTCGTCATGACTGGTATCGTGGAGTGTACATCAGGCTTCCGCGTCTTTTGGCGCGGTTGCCTGATCGGTGCGTTTGCCTCTTTTGAGGTGGCGCACCGTGAGCTCCTCTCTATCTCAGAGTAAAATCTGAGTAGGGAGTGAGCTTCTCCTGAGCATGACGTTAAAAGGCTCAACATGCTTTGGCTGACAGTATCGACTGTTGACTCGAGCAAAATAGTGTCTCTTTTAGAGAGGAGATGCTATTTAGTCTTACGGCTCTTTATTTAAGGAGACGTTAAGGCAAGCCCTTTTATCAGGGTATAGGTTATAGGTGAGACACCGAGCCTAGTAGAATATATATTCTATGAAGTTACGTTTAGTAACAAAAAAGTTCACCATGGCAGGGTAAGTAAAAGCCCGGTGAGGAAGGTAAGCTTCTTAATATGTCATTTATGGCCACCAAGGTTGGTGCCAGAGGGTTCTAGAGTCCACTACGTGCGAAGTTACAGCTAGTACGCAGTGAACTCATTCAAAGAGACTGTAATCTCTTTGCTCTGGTAGCCGGTTCAATCCCGGCATGGTTATTTAACGCACCCCGTAGCTGGGGTCGAAACACAGTCTTTCTCGGATGTAGGAGAGAGTTAATAGGAGTCGCGTACCTATTGTTAAAACTGTGTCGGGCTAGCTTAGGCCCCTGAAGAGAACCAGACATCCCGCCTTACTTCAGCCTCGTTGCATATAAAGGAGAAATACTATGCAATTCCTTAACATCTCTAACCACCCCGTAGAGGGTTGGTCAGCGTCACAGCGCGAGGCGGCCCTCGCGCTCGCTCCTGAGGCTGACTTGCTCGATGTTGATTTTCCAACCCTCGACCCTCAGTGGTCGAGGGTAAAGGTCAAGGTGAAAGCGATCGAGTTTATAGACGATCTCGACCCTCGGCCTGGCGCGAGGGCAATGGTAGCGGGTGAGGAGCCTATAATGTGTTTCTACCTCGTGCGTGAACTCCAGGCACTCGGGGTGGCCTGCTACAGCGCGACCACTGAGCGCGTGGTCGAGGAGCGCGACGGTGTAAAAACCTCGCGCTTCTCATTTGTGCGCTTTCGTGAGTGGCCTGCTCTCTAAGAGTTAGGTCGCTCCGGGCAGAGTAAACTGCCATAAAAAATCCAGGTAATGTTATTCACCTGCTCTTACAATAAGAGAAAAGAAATAACAAACTTCTTTGAGGAGACGAGACTCGAAGAGACCGCTAAGGTAATGTAGCGGTATATAAATAACGAGGCGTCACCCCCAATAAGTCTAATAGGCAGGGGGAACTACATCCACGCCTACATCGGAACAACATAAGAAGCTTAGGAATTTCTTATGCCGTGAGCATTATCTGGGATGATTAGGCAGGGTTAGCTCAGTGATAGAGCGCTAGCAGCCAACCGTCTGTTGTAAAGAAAGTCAAGCCTAGGAAACTTGATAAGTAATTACAATGGGTTAAGGTAAACATACGAGCTTCCTATCGTATGGGCAACATGCTAGAAGCGTTGGTTTGATTCCAGCACCCTGCAGCAGCCAAGAATGTATGAAGCCTCCACGTGGCTCTTGGCGGAAATGGCAATCATTGAAGTGATTGCGTCAGCTAATATCATACACAAACCATTAAAAAGGAGAAAAAGACATGTGTATCTGTTGTCATCAGTACACTGTCAGATGGTGGAAAATCCGCCGTCTGACAGCAAGCACTGTGCTTTACGGAGCACAGTGCGATACTTGTGGCGCTGACTGGGAAGAAACAGTCAAAGAGTAATAGCGCCGCAACCCCTAGAGAATCCAAAAAGCTTGATTCCAGAGCGTATGAATTGGGTACTCTAGGGGGTAAACACTTTTCTTACACCAAACTCAAATTTGAGAAAACCTCGATTCCAAAGCGTAAAGAGACATTTTAGTCAAAAGTCGCGGCGGAAGAAAAATTCTCAGGATTAAAAGGATCAAAAAAATGAGAAAGCCTAAGAAAATAATAAGCTTTTGTGAGTATCACGAAAAGTTCAATTGTGAGGAGTGTGAGGGGCTCCTCTTTGCTACCTTCGAGGAGGTGGCGAAAAGGTACGGTGACTTTGATGTCACCTACCGTAATGGAGTATTGGAGGGGGTGTGGATTAAGAGCTGGAGCGAGTTTACTTGCTCCAGCTTTAAGAACCACTACAAAGGAGGGTGGGTCATTATAGAGCCCGGGGCATGGGCTTGGGAGGTTAGGAAAGTGCGCGTGGAGGCGCACGACTGATGGGTGGCGCCATGTGCTTAGCAATCTCAGTCATCTCCCTCGTGTGGGGAGGGATGCACTTGGGATGGGGTGATTGGTATGTGGCGCCGTTTCTTCTTGTCTTTTTAACTCCTTCTCTTTACGAAGAGACACTGTTGAAAGGATACGAGGAGACGGCAAGGATACACGTAGACAACGCATGGTACATCTTCACGTATCGTGCAGTACTGTTTTGTATTCTATGTGTATTCTACATCCCATGGATCTTAGTAAGTGACATTGCAAAAGACTCATGGGAATATCTCGAGGAGACTTTTTCTCCTAATCTTTAAACTTTTTTTAACTTTTTTTGTTTCAGACTTGAAACATCAGCAAGTAATCTGTAAATAATAAGGAAAAATATAATGAGTAACGAGACTACATCTTCAACCCTTTCTCAAACCCTTTCTTCAAACCCTTCTCAGACCCTTTCACACAAGACAGTTCAGCAAGCACATCAAGCTCTGTTTGACAGCCTTCCTGAGAGTCTTCGCAAGTACTTGCAGATTCATGCGTTTACTTCAAAGGTCTCTTGCATTAAGCTTCAGAAGGGAGCGTTCCGCAGTTTCATGGCGGAAGGCGGCCGTATTCTCAAGACAGATAACTTCGAGATTATTTGTCAAGATGCAGTTAATACGATCTTGAATCACGTTGTTTCACAAGATGCAACAATGCGTGTTGATGCACGACACCTTTACAACGATTACCTGGGTATTCACGTATACCTTGGTACTAACAACGTAGATGATCTCATTAAGTGGATCGCCGCTCAGAATGGTGGTAATCAATGAGTAGCGAATCTTTAAGAGAGAATGTTTACAAGACAGCACTTAGAGACTTACAAGATCTACCTTCTTGGGGTAGAATCGTACTGGCTTTTCTAGTGTTGTTTGTTATTGTGAAATGGACGCCTATTTTTGATTTGTTATACCTGGCGTTCATGATTGTTTTAGTACCAACAGCATTTCTTATTTGTTTAGCATTATTTTCTATGGATACTTTTAATATGTTTCTCAGTACAGTTAATATGATTGCTGAGAGTATTAAGCAAGGTATCAGGGAGAATAATCAGGATGCGCCGGCTGATCAGCAAGTTGATCAAGAGGAGCAGGCTTAATCTTGAATTATTTATTATGCGGCTTCATCATTAGTATTATTATTGTCGCTTATATGGATTATCTGATTAGAGGTATTCTAGGAAAAGATAATAAATATGGCGCGGGGTATTACGTACCTCACTTAACTGTAATCACATTAGTAACTTTTTGTTGGCCTCTTGTATTGTTCAAGATGGCCTTTCTTGACGGTTCAGTACAAAAGCTAGCCTCTCAAATGGCTAAAAACATAAAGGAATTCGCATAATGGCTTCATTCAACGAGATCGTAAATTTTCTTAGCGACAAAAACAACATCCGCGTGGTCAAGACAATCGTCGGAGCTAACTACAAGCTATCAAATCTCATTGTAGACCGCGCACATACTGGTGCGAAGTTTCTAAAAGAGATGCAAAACGGTGACCGTCAAAATACTGTTGACATGCTAATCGAGCTTGCTCTTCCTGGTGCAAGGGAAATCATGAATAAGCTGCAAGAAGATGTCTCCAGGATCCATGAAGAGGCTGAGTCAAGAAATGCAAAGCTGAACAAGCATGCAATCCGTATTGCAATGGAAGGACGTGTGCATCTTAGTGGACTGTTTACAGAGGTAGAGAGGCAAAATATTAGTAACGCATCATATATCGAGCGCTACACAAACTTCTCAGCAAACTTGATTGATGGAAAGACTTATATTGTCTACTTCCATGAGGATAGTCCAAAGACTTACCTCTATCACGGTGCATAATACTTGACATAAAAAAAATCGTCGTTATCTTATAATCAAAGAGGCTATATAGCCTCATAACGCACCAATAGCTCAGTTGGATAGAGCAACGGCCTTCTAAGCCGTGGGTCGCAGGTTCGAGCCCTGCTTGGTGTACTCCCCGCACCCTATTTTTCAAAGAAAGTTAAATAGGCAAAAGTCAAAAAAGCTCCTCAAAACTTTTTAACTCGTGCGGGATTTTGGGCAGTTAGCCAAGAGGTTAAGGCACCGGTCTCATAAACCGGCGATCCTGGGTTCAACCCCCAGACTGCCCACTTCATGCCATCATGGTGGAATAGGTAGACACAGGGGACTTAAAATCCCCCGACTTATGTCGTGCGGGTTCGATCCCCGCTGATGGTATTTCTTAAACTGTAAAAAAGAGGTAAAATGCTTAACAAATATAGCAACATGAATGTGTATATTGATGAGAAAACCTTCAATAAATACTTCGAAAACCCAGTAATAATGCAAGAAGTAACAACCTGGTCAAGTTTATCATGTTGTTACCTAATTGTGCAAAACGAAACAAGTGCGCAAAACCTCAAGTTCAACAAAAAAGTAATCAGTACCGACTTAAGGGTTAGAGCTGTTATTGCTAAAAACCTTAAAAATATGACTTACTACACCCCTGTAATCTTAACAAAGTAAAAAAGAGGTAAAAATGGACTTCAAAGATTTCTTGCAACATTATATTGATAACAAATTCGAGAGTTCCTTTGAGGAGCAAGTCTTTTCAATAGAAGAGAAGTATGAGTGTGACCCATTCTCATTCTTCCCAAACTGCCCAGAAGATGCAAAGACAAGCGTAGAAAGGTTGATCAAGTTAAGATCAACTGATACACAATTCTTTGGTATCGGTGGATGGGAAACCATCAAGGGCATTGACAACTCAACGCCCAAGCACCATTACAAAGGTTTAGTAGAGTCACAAATCCGAAGAGAGGATCGTGCTTATATTTCCTATATGGTCCATGAGTTAAGACGATGACAACATTACAATTATGTTTTGCTGTAATCATGATAGGCGCACTATTTGGTCTAACAAACTACGACGAAAACATCAAAGATAAAAATCCAATCAGAATGGCAAAAGCTATAGGCGTAGCTGTTTTATTTGGCTCAGTATTCTTATCTTGGTTTTTCATCATTCATGCAATGGAGTTGTAATGTTCACAATCTTGCCAAAAAAGAAAAAGAATGGCGGCTCTAAAACTAGCTAGTATCTTCTTTTACTTTTCATTTGTGTGGGGCTTAGAAACAATTCTAAACCTCATAGAAAAAACACCAGCAAATAAAGTAATCGCTCACTCAGCAATTATATACTTGTACGTAGAAAACATTAGGAGTTTGTTATGGTAAGGCAAATTTGTATGGTATATTCTTCAAATGTCACTAGGTACGACTGGGTTACAAACGAGTACCTAATGAGTAGAATTATGACAAACGAAGAGATAGAAATTCATTCAGAGATCGAGATAGATGTAACAGACAAGTACCAAATGAAATACTTTGGTCCTGCAATCACTATCAACGATGATGGCGAGCAACCAGACGCCTACATCTTCTTCAGTGATGACCCTAACCTTGACAATTTCATCTCTCTGCTAGATCTAACAGACCATGATTATTATCTGTTCTAATATATGTTAATGATCTTTAGCTGCATAACAATTATATTCTCAGCTATTGGTTACGCTATCGAATACAATTCATTCAGTATTATTCGGTGGTCAGCTATGGCAGTGGTGTTGTTACTTTGCAACACTTATGAAAAATCAAATAGCGAATGCGTTGTTTATAAATAAAATCTTAAGCAATAGAGGTTTTCTTCTCCTTTGCTCTATTGCTTATGAGTGTCGTCAACTGCTCTTGTTCCGTAGCAGTATAATATACGGAACACCTATGCACCTGTAGCTCAGTGGTAAGAGCAGGCGTCTTATAAGCGTCAGGTCACGAGTTCAATCCTCGTCAGGTGCACTCCCATTAACTAGTAAAAGAAAGAGTAGAAAATGGATATCTTAACCGTTATCAACAAATACAGAATCGAAGAGTGGATAACACATGCTGGTATGCACCGATGCAAAATAAACGTAAATGATAAGTTTTACGTTTCTATTATTGCAGGAGAGGGTGCTTACTCAAATCCAAGAAAAAAACTACATGATTTCAGTCACTATTCTGAATATGAAGTGGCATTTTTTGACATGGAAAACAATTGGCTCAGAATTGTAGACGAAGAAGAATTCTTTTACGAGCGCTTCGAGTTTACAGACGTAATGGGCAATCTCGCACCATTCGAAATCGATGAATTAATCACAAAACTTGATAAAAACTGGAAGGGTTAAGATGAAAAGTTACTACTTAAAAGCTACAAAGTTAATGGGCAAGCCTTCTTTTAGTGATGTTCTTGATGAAGTAAAAGAGCTAATTCAAGATCGATCATTAGAAGAAGTTTCTGATGTAATGCATTCTCTTTGCAGGTACTTAAATGTGCCTGATTCAATTACATGGTATGTTGCTAATAAAACAGCAATGAAACATGCTATGAGAATGGAAGAAAGAGGATGCCCGCGTTCAGAGCGCAATTGCTTAGCATCAGCAGAAAACTGTTGTTGTCGTAAGTGATTAGCCTGCCCCCGACAGGGGGCTAATGCCCCGACAGGGGCATTACTACAATATTATCCAATATTTCACCAACCTTAACCCAAAAAAGGTGGGCTACGTAAGGAGACCTACCCTTGGCTCAAGGAGCGTTTATGTCTTTTAACACATGGTTATCAACTTTTAACGCAACAAAATCAATGCAAGCAAAGATTGTACTACTGTCATACCTAGACAAAGGTAAAGTTACGTCAGTACACTTTGTAAATAAATCAAACCCATATCACGATAATATAAATAGTATTTTAAAGAGAGTATATGCTTTACGAGTACAACACTAAAGAGCAAATAGATATTCTACAAAGAATGTCTAATTTGTCTACAATACTGTCTCAATTTGAATTAACAGGAAAACAAGATTCAAAAGATTATGAAGAATACTTAAAGATGCTTGATAATCTAGAAGAAATACTTGTCGAATTAAGAGAAAATCAAAACAAGAATACGTAAGGAGACGAAATGGCTCAAACAAACGTAATTGATATGATTAATAAATACGCGCTTTCCAATATGCTCTGTAATAATCACGAAGGGCATATTATTCGCTTAGATATCGAAAATAAATTTGAAGTATCTATTGCTTTAGGTTGCAATAATCAATCACTGCCAACCACACCAATGTCTAGAATTGACCTTTATACTCATGCACAAATTGTATTTGCAGATTATAACAACAATCCACTAAATGTATCTTTTGAAGATATGTACAAAGTGGATTCAATTGAAGTATCTGATTTTCTTAAAACTTACGATAAAGTTTGTTTTGATGAATTAGATTATATGATTATCGCAATTCTAAATTACATGGAAGAAAACGATGTCTGTATTCTTTGATTTAGATGCCTGTAATAACTTTCAACAAGTTTATGAGTACTTTTTAAAAAATAAACTTTTTGATGAGGCTTACCTACCTATGCTTCGCTCTGTTTTTGATAAAGAAGGTGGTGTAAATATTTTAATAAATGAAAATGAACTCATTAGATTTACAGGTCTGATGCAAGAAAAAGATATTGATTTTTGGGTTCAAACAGGTTGGACCGTTTACACATTTACTGAATAAGATTTTATATATAATGAATAACAGTTTTACTAATATTGCCAATGAGATTGGCAAGCTATTAGATGACAAAAACACTCAATATGGTTCTGCTTTCGAAACAGTTCCTCAAATACTTTCTATTTTGTATCCTAATGGTATCGCTCCAAAGGATTATCAAAACCTATTAACACTTACACGTATCTTAGATAAGGTACAAAGGATTGCTACAAATAATGGTAATGACCCAGAAGATCCGTGGCGCGATATCGCAGGTTACGCAATTTTGCAACTTTCAAAACAAGATAATTGAAATCTCTCAAAATAAACTAAATGCATTTAAAATTTTTATTTCTACTTATGAGCCAAGTTCTTATTTTGAGCAAAATAAAGCTAATTTTTTATTTGAACCAATGCAATTTATTGGAAATTATCAAGAAAAGCTTTTTGAAATAAAAGATACTTATTATCTTGCTCTTTTAGAAGAAATTTCTACTAAGCAATTTATGATTTATGGATTGCTTGATAACGATGCTTTTATTTTTGATCAACAAAACGCTTTAATTGAATTTGATACTTTATCTACTGAAGTTATCGATATATTTCAGTCTGAACTTTTTAAGATTTGTCAAAAGAATAGTTACTTACTTAAGAGTGATTTAGAAGGACACTAGTATGCCGTTTTTAGATTATATGATTTATGTTTTTGGTATTTATGGTTTATCTTGGTTGCTTACTCAATCAGCAATCTTTTTTGAGCCTCGAGACTGGCTTATGACTAAGTTTGATTTCATGGATGGTTTGCTCGGATGTATTGTTTGTACATCTGTGTGGCTCTCAAGTTTGTTTGTAATGTTTTATTTTCCAAATGAACTTTGGTTTACGAAAATAATTGTTGTTGGAAGTACAGTAACAACAACTTGGGCTTTAGCACAAATACTCGGAGACGCAGAGTGATAGTAACAAATAAAGTAGACGTTATTTTTGGATTACAATATGGAGACGAAGGTAAAGGTAAGATTGCCGCCGCTATTGCTCAGTTAAAAGCGCATAACCTCACCGCTCGTTACAATGGTGGACCTAATGCAGGGCATACTATTGTTAGAGAAGATGGTAAGCGTTTTGAACTACACCAACTCCCAAGCTCTGTAGTTTATGGAGGCGATGCTTATATTGGCCCAGGTACCGTTTTAGATATTGATAAGCTAGATCAAGAAATCGAAACCGTTTTATCTAAAGACCCAACTCTTAATTTTAATTTATATATTGACCCAAGAGTACCAGTTATTGATACATCTCATATAATTGAAGATACTGACTATCAACATCGATTTCAGGGAAGTACAAATAGTGGTATCGCTCCTGCTTATGCTTCTTTTTATAATAGACGCGCGCGGACTGTAGTTGATGAAATTGAAGACAATCCTCCTAAACCAACAAGAAGCTATACAGTTAAGAAGATTGATTGCGTAAACTCTTTATTGCTTGAGGGAGCTCAAGGTTTTTATTTAGATATTAATCAAGGCGTATATCCTTATACAACTAGCTCACATTGTTTGCCTGCTGCAGCTGCAGCGACTTTTGGTTTTGATCCACGTACATTTAGAAACATTATAGGTGTTGCAAAGTGTTACGAAACTAGAAGTGGCACTGATCCGTATTTTTATGAGCATGAATGTCGTGACCAAATGCCTCTTTTTGATCAAATTCGTAGGGCAGGTAGAGAGGTTGGCGTTACTACTGGTCGCGATCGCAAAGTAAATTACTTAGATCTAGATAAACTTGTGAACGCTATAATTTCTTCAGGTACAAATATTGTAGTTATCAACAAGTGGGATATTCTCGAGGAGCTTCAAGTTTTTAAACTTTGGTATAATAAAAATCTTATAAACTTTAAAACTTTAGAACTTATGCAAACCTTTGTAGAAGAAACTATTAATTTTAAATGTTTAAATGCTTTCGAAAATGATTCTCAAACCCCTATTGTTATTCATTCTTCTTCTCCCCAAAACGATATAGATTGGTCTAAGTTTTTTTAAATGATTGAAAGATACTCTACACAAGAAATTTCTAGTATTTGGTCTCAAGATACTTATTTTAACAGCTTGTTTTATTTTATCACTGCTTATTTAAATTCTATTCTTGGTAGAGATATTAAATTGAAGTCTTATCCTTCAATACCAAGAATTAAAGAAATTGAGAAGAAAACAAAGCATGAATTCGCTGCTGTGCTTTTGCATTATGAAAACCTACTAGATGATGAAGAAGCAAAAGCTTATCTAAATCATAAACTTACTTCTTCTGATGCCCTAGATACCGTTTTTACTTTTCAAATACAGTCAAGTGTTAACATTTTATTGCAACAGCTAATATCTTTGTATGATACTTTAGATGGTATAAATGCTGCTTATTTTACAAAACTTACAGTAGGTAGAACTCATGGTCGCCATGCTGAAGTAATTCCTTATACTCAACGTTTTGAGCATCTTATTTTTGAAATACAAGATTTTGAAGATAAACTTTTAGATATACAGAAATCTCTTTATCCAAAACTTTCTGGTCCTACTGGTAATACTAATATTAGTTTAGAGATTTATGAAAAAATGACTTCAAAATATCCTTCTTTAAATTTCAATGAAGCCGCTTTTACTACTCAAGTAGTACCTAGACATTTGCACGCTGATGTTATTTGGGCTTGTGCTTCTTTTGCAGCTTCTGTAGAAAGATTTTCTACTAATATGAGAATTCTTTCTATTGATGAAATTGCAGAGGTTTCTGAGTCGTTTACTCCAGGGCAAATTGGATCTTCTTCAATGCCTCACAAGAAGAATCCTGTTGGATTTGAAAATCTTTGCGGCATTTCAAGACTTATTAGAAGTAATGTTACGCCTGCTTTGGAGAATATTGTTTTATGGTTTGAAAGAGATATGTCTCATAGCTCTGTTGAACGAGTTATTTTTCCTGATACATTTCAATTAACACATTATATGATTCGTAGATTAGATAATATTCTTAAAACTATGAATTTTAATACCAAGCAATCTAATAAAAATATCAAGCAATCAAATGTTTTAACTGCAACCAAAGAGTTTAATGATCTTCTTAAAACTATGCCTAGAAGTGAAGCTTACTCTATTATTCAAAAGAAGTATTTAGGATAATAACTATGTCTAAAGATATTGATCTGCAAGCTTTCGCCAACGACCTATATGATTTGTTAGATACTTATGATGTAGCGCTGACTAGCGCTCACTTTGCTAGACGATTACCTCAACGCAAAACAGGTGTAATGAGAATGCAACCTCTATTCTCTGCATTTTATGATGAGAATGGTCAAGTTTGGCTTATAGATGTTAATACTCGAGAAACTTATTCTCCTAAAGATTTTGAACCATGAGCATTTTAACTCCTAAACAAAATTATAAAGACAGACTCAAAACTTGTTTTGATTGCCCAAGTTACAATCCTACCCTTAAGCAATGTAAAGAATGCGGCTGTTTTCTTATTCTAAAAGCAGCTTTTGAATCAACTAAATGTCCCTTAGGTAGATGGAATGAATAATTTCTTTTTTTTTGTTTTAACTAATCCAGCAATTGTTTTACTCTTTCTTTCTCTTTTTACTATTATTTTTTTCCATATTTTTGTTTCAATTACAAAAGAAAAACAAGTTAATTCATATATAAACTCTTCTAAATCTAAATATCTTGTAGTAGATGATGAAGGGTGGGAACTTTTTTGGGGATTTTCTTTAAGTTCAAGAAATTCTCATCAAGAAATTTTAGATACTTATTACTCTCGAGGTTATCAACTTCATAGTTTTACATTAAGAAACAATATGATTCCAAATGTTCCTTTAATAAAAAGCCTTTGTATTTTTTTTATATATCTCTTAACTTTTGGTTATGTTAGTTATTATACAGGAAGTACTTTTATTTTTTACAAGGTTTAAGAAATGAAGTTAAAACATATCCAGATGAGGATGCGTCAAGTTAAAGAGCTTACTAATATTTCTTCTTGTGAACGTCGTGGTGTAGCAGCTATTGCAGTCACAGAAAATAATATAGTGCTTTCTGAAGCTTATAATGGGTGGATTAGAGGAACAGAATCTTCTACCTGTAATCCTGAAGGACCTTGCCTTAGAGAAGGTTTAACTTCAGGGTCTAATATGGAAGTCGGCTGTATTCATGCAGAGCAAAATCTTATTATTAACGCCGCTAGAACGCAAACTAGCCTTGTTGAGTCTTGGGTTTTTCTTAGCACGTACCCTTGTATGATGTGTGCTAAGCTTTTAGCGCAAGCAGGCATTTCTAGATTATTTGTATTAAAAAATTCTTACCCAATAGATGAAGGAATTACTTTCCTTCGAGACCACGGAGTTATTTGTGTCGTCACAGATGTTACAAGTACTTGAAGATTATTATTTTGATCCTAAACAAAACTATTATGTTCAAGCGTTTAAGCCAATTGGAGATCAACCTGCCTATTATCATGCAGTAGGTTATCACTATGCAGTTAGACCTGAATCATATTTTATATTACCCCATAGGGATCTAACTAAGTTTGTTCTTTATAAAGAGCGCACTGTACATCCAGATCAGCTTGAACTTTTTACTAAGGAACAACTCCATGTCTGATATTTTTTACGACATGATTGGTAAGCCAATTCATGTTGGCGATTTATTTATTATCCCTGGAGGTAATCCTAGATTTGGCGGTCTCAAACTTCACCTTGGTCTTGTTGTCTCTAAGACTGACAAGACTATGACATGTGATTATTTTGAGCTGCCTGAAGGAAAGCCTAAGGGTTCTGGAAGGAAAACACCTTCTAAAGTATTAAAAATTGACCCGCACTATTATTTAAACTATTGTAAGTTATTCGATGAGCTTCGCGAACGCGGTAATGCTCTTAAGATTAATACCAGGGATTAACAAATGAAATGGTTTACACCCTTCAATAAATATATTAACTGGCAGGAAATTGCCAATAACATCTCTTATATCGTTTCTCAAGGATACGAACATAAAGTAGTAATTGGCACTGACTCTCAACCTTTTAAAGAAGGTACAGTGTTTATTGTTGCGGTGTGTATCTTTTCTGAACATCCTGATTTTAAACAAACTTATTATTATGGTAAAGAACGCCAAGAAGCGTTCTTGCCTTTTTATCAACGACTTCATCATGAAGTTCAATTGAGTTTAGATGTAGCAAATTCTCTTAGAGAATATACAGCTACTACCCAAAGAAAATTAAATATAGCTATTCATTTAGATTTATCTGCTCAAGAAGCAAAGACAAAGTCTGGTAAGTATGCTTCTGGATTAATAAATCTTGTGAAAGCTTACGATTATCCTGACGTTGAAGTTAAGCCAAACAGTTGGGCAGCTAGTTGTATAGCTGATAAGTACACTAAGAAACGTGAATTAGCACGTTTAGAAAGTAACTAGTATGAATTTAGAACTGTTAAAAGAAATATTAGCAGCCCTGTATTGGATTCTTATTTTTGTTGGTTTTGTTTATTTACTAATAACATATCCATTTCATGTTTTCTTTTTCCTTTTTATTCTTTGGATTGTAAATTAATGATAGATATTCAATTACTTGTATTTAAGAACAGCATTGAGCATCTTAACCATACTTTTACTATGGGTAATAAAGCTTCTGCTTTAGCTTTTATTCAAAGAATGATTTCTGAATATATGCCAAAATCAAATTACACTCATAGGTATGACAACAGAAACGGTTCAGCCTTAGTTTCTGTAAAGTCATCTGATTATTATGCTGAAATTTCAGTTCCCAGTGTTTATGTAAGTATAGAGGAGATAATTCAAACACAATGGCAAAGCTACCCCAAGGGGCGATCGAACTCGCTATAAGTCAGGCTAAGAAGAGTCCAATGTTACATCAACACGGAGCTGTTATTTGGAAAAATAACACTATCTTAGGCGCTGGATATAATTATCATAAAGCACCTCCAACTACAAGTTCTAGGAGGTACTCAATTCATAGTGAAAAAGATGCTCTTAATGGACTCCGACAAGACCAGATTTATGGCGCTTCAATGCTTGCCATAAGAGTAAGAAATGATGGAACTATAAGTTCTGGTGCACCATGTAAAGGGTGTACTAAATTGCTTACTAGAAAAGGTATTAAAAAAGTTTATTGGTACGATGATAATGACAATCTTAATTGCACTTATTTAAACTAATCATCTATCTCTGATTTTAAAAAAGTAAATTTAAATTTTAATTCATCTATTTTTGCAGATGATAACTCTGATTTATTTTTTACTTCTTCAAAACTATTTTCTAAAGTTTCTAATCTTTCTAAGAAGTCTTCATTTACTTTATTTAATTCAAGTTTTTTTAAATAAATCTTATAAACAAAATAAGCTATTACCATTAAAAATAAAATATAAATATTTTCTTCTGCTATTTTAATTAAAACCGGAGCTAATTCTTTGGTTTCTGTTTCCATAACAACTCCTTTTTTATTTATTATACTCTTTTCACATTAGGAAAAACAATGAACTTAGATTGGTTAATTTTAATTTTATTTATTATGACTGGCATAGTTTTTGGTATTTTTATAGAACATCACCATGAAAAAACTTATTACAATTGCACAGTTGTAGAAACAAATAAAAAATTACCTCTTCTTAGTAGGTACGATTTAATTCAATTAGAAAAACTTTATGCTCAAGAATTTAACCAATCTCTTGTTTGCGAAGATACTAAACTAACTGCACACCAAAAAAGAATTTATAACTCAACCTTAACAATCGAGGCTAAATAATGAACATTTTTACAAAAACACTTATTTCTTTTTCCTTTATGACATCTTTTGCTTTTGCAAACCCAACCGACACTTGTCAAAACAGTCCTCATCTTCAAGTAAGCCCCTTACATAAGAAGATTTCTTATGGAATGTCAAAGTCTCAAGTAAAGTCAAAGCTTGGTGTTTCTTTTGGCCCTATTTCTAATTTTGAAAGTGGCTTGGTTATTAGAAGTCCAAAAGCTCCTTACGATATGATTATTATGGCTTTTAGAGATGATCATCTTGTTGGCGTATTTTACAGCTATTCAAACGCTTTTCAAGATAGCGTAGGCGGACCTTTCAAAGCTGTTGTTCTTGTCCGCGATAAGTTCAAGGAAAAGTTTGGTCTTCCTGACGATGCTACTAAGACAGACAAAGGTGTAAAGCTTACTTGGAAGCTAAACAAGGGCGCTGCTCTTGAGCTTACAGGTGAAGATCCTTATAAGGTTACTTACACAGTTAAGTGCGAGCAACTTATTGATTCTCTTGACGCAAAAGCTCGAAGGGGAGCAAATCTTGGATTCTGATCCTCGCTTTTCTGTTTCTTTACTTAAAAATATTTTTGTTACTGCTTTACAAGATGGTAGTAATTATTGGCTTATTATAAATAATTGGTGCTTAGAAGAACATATTGCTAATATTACTGATATAGAAGCAAATCCATTTACACAATATGAAGTAGATTTAAATGTTATTAAAAAAGGGTTTGAAATACTTTATGCACAAAAATCTGAATGGAGCAGTAAAAAGCTTTCTAATATTTTAAATAAAAATTATGATGCAGAAGATGCAGATGTAATTTTACAGTACGGTTTATTCGGGGAGCTTCTTTATGGATAGTAAACATCCTCTTGTTGGTAAATCTGTAAAACTTTTTCCTAACGACACTTTTGCAAAGTATGGAGTAATAAATAAAATCGATGATCTTGGTTATTATATAGAGATTTATAGGTGCGACAATAAGCAAGAATATAAGGTTGGTGATATAGCTTTTTTTAATCACGCTAACCAGTTGCATTTTATTATTTTAAATTGAATACTAATTATATAATACCTTGCCTTGCTCTTTCTTTTGCTAATATTATTTTCTGGTATAAAGGTAATTCAAAAGCTATTTATGGTTTAGATTGGTCTCCATTCAAGTGGTGGCTTTATACTAGTTTAATAACAAACTATATTACACTTCATGCTTGGTGGAAATTAATTGAATTAAGCAATGTTTGGAAAGCTGGTGTTACATGGGGGCTTTGCAGTCTTTTTGTTGACTTAATTTTAAATACCATTTATTTTGGTTTTAATTTAAACGGCATTATTGCTTTAGCATTCTGTGCTTGCTCTGCTTTTTTTGCACATAAAACTTGACAAACATTTTTTAATGATTATAAATCATATCATAAGCAACAGCAGTTGCTTTCTTAGCTCTTTAACCTTGCTGGTGTAGCTCAGTTGGTAGAGCCCCTGTCTTGTAAACAGGTTGTCGGGAGTTCAAGTCTCTCCTCCAGCACATGCAAGAATAACTCAATTGGTAGAGTATCTGCCTTCCAAGCAGAATGTTGCGGGTTCGAGTCCCGTTTCTTGCTCTAATAGCTTAAACAACATTCATACTACTTTTAACCTTTTAGAAAGATTAATCAGTGGTTATGTGTGTCGTGGGTTCAAACGTTTAAGCTATTAATTGATGCAGCTTAGCGCCTCTTTTTTCCTACTTTCTTTTAACACTAATAATATAGATTAAGAGTTTGCAGGGTTGAGTGTGTAAAAGTGAACTGTTAAGTTGCATCTATGCTCTCTTAGCTCAATGGTTAGAGCAATCGGCTGTTAACCGATAGGTTCTAGGTTCAAGTCCTAGAGAGAGCGTTCTTTTATTTTAATTGTAGAAAGGTCAAACATGTCTGATTACCCTTATCATTTTTCTGATTACGTAGATATTAAAGCAACTAATGGTTACACAATAAGATTAAAAAGCAGATCAATGTCTAAAGACGCTTTAACATTGGTTGCTAAAAAATCTGGAGTTAATATGGTTATGTGGGAATGGATGTGGCGCACAGGTAATATTTCCTCTATTACTAGACTTCTTAATACTGAAGTTAATGAAAATGGTTATTCAAGATAACTGAGGCTTTATTATGAATTTAGATTTTTATCCTTCTTCTACTCTCGAGTGGAATCAGGTTACTAAAGATATTGCTAATAAATTAAAAACAATTATTCCTGATTTAAAAATTAACTTTACTTTTTTTGAGTATGAAGAAACTTCTATAACTTTATCATTAGAATCTTTTGATAATCTTTGTAAACTTTCTAAAGATCTTTTTTATAATTCTGAAGATAAGTTAGTAATAAAAAATTTATTTTTGACTAATTATCAAAAGCATTTTTTAGTTTACTGTGATGTAGAATTTCATGATTATAATAATGGTATTCCGCAAAACGTAAAAATATTTTTCGATATAGAGGAAAGTATTGATTAATTATATAATTATTATATTAGTAACTATTTTTATTTTCTTTTCAAATTACAATAATAAAATTACTTCTAAATATAATTGTACCTCTAATATAAACAATAAAACTTTACAAGTTTCTTTTTCTCAATACCAAAAACTTATTAATTCTCATTTAAAAAATAAAATAAAATGTAGGCTTATTTTTAATGAAAATACTTCTTCAAACAAAAGACAAACTTCTTTTTCCCAACTCAATTAATCAAATAACATTAGAAACTTTTGATAATCAAATTGTTGTTTACGGATCTGATATAAAAAGTTCTCTTTATATTAAAAAATATTCTTCTTCTTCTGAATTGATACATGATTTAAAAAAAATACAAACTAACAAAAATTTAACTAAAAATTATTTTTGTTCTATCTTGAAATTTTATTCTTCTCTAAGTAAATAACGCTAATCTTCAAGGAGTACATATGAAGAATACAATACTTTTTACACTAATTTTATTTTTAATACTTACTTCTTCTTGTCTAGAAAGCACTAAGATCGAAGAATTACCTGATCTTAATTTTAGAGACCAAGAATTAGATGATCAAATAAATTATATTTTAGATGATCAAGGTAATCTTTTAGAATTTCACGACTTTGAATTTTCAGAAATCCCTGACCAAGGTTAAAAAATGAAATGTTCTGTAACATATTTTGTAGATGAAAAAACAAACAAATTGATGTGGCAATGCCCTAACAGAATGGGTATTCCCACTAAACATGATGCTAAAACAACTACCCGTTGTTGGAGACATAATTGTAAAGGAATTAAACCTCCGAATCCAATCATGTTTTGTAACGCTCAAAATTGTAATAAAATAAAAAAGAATCATCCTGATTCTTTGTATTGTAGTGACCGCTGCAGTAAACGCGAAAGAGATCGTAGGTATCGGTTAAAGAAGAAAACAAATGTCTCATTTTGAATATGTTAAAGATTTTCTTTACAAGAAAGAAGCCGATTATTTACAGTGTTTTCTTGAGGAAGAGATACCTTGGCGCCAAGTAAAATATTTTAAACCTGAAAGAGGTTATGTAATTACACCTCGTTTAACTTGGTGCGCAGGGTTTCACAACAATCTTTATTATAACATAAACAATATAACTCCTAATCCAATTCCAAAAACAATATTACCTCTTAAAGAAATAATTGAAGATTATACTGGTACTACTTATAACTTCGTTCTTTTTGCTAAATATAGAAATGGTCAAGATTCGATAACTTATCATTCTGACGATGAATTATTTTTAGGAAAAAACCCAACTATACCTTTATTAACTATTGGCTCTGCAAGACCTTTTAATTTGAAAAATAAGATTGATAGATCTGTACAAAGTTTTGATTTAAATCATGGTGATTTATTAATCATGAAAAATGATTGTCAAAGAAACTTTCAACATGCAGTACCTAAAGTTGACAACTTTAACGAAGTTAGGTATTCAATTACTTTTAGAAAAGCTATAAATGAATACGGTACTAAAAACTATTATACTTATAATGTAGGTAATCAACTTGATTTTAAATAACTTTTTTTGTATTACCCCCTTTTTATAAAAAGGGGAAAACATTATGTCTCAAGAATTTTTAGCTTTTTCTTATATACTTTTTTCATATTCAATTATAATCATTCAAGGAATTAATAAATTAAAATGAGCTGTTTTTATACAAGCGAAGAAAAAAAGCGTAATGTCATTGATTTTTTAAGTCAATTTAACAGTCTTATGAGAGACTGTAATGTAGATATAAACTTTTTAGATGGTACTTTATATATTGAAGGTCAGTATGCTGGCAATTTAGAAGACACTTGTAATTCAGTGCGTCTAGAAGACGCTGAAGGTATTGAACTTTATGAAACTGATTTTATTGATTAAAGTCATTCCTGCTTTTCTTTGTTTAACTTTTGCAAAACTTAAAGAAAAAAACGAAATAGATATAACAGCTCAAGGTGTTTTTAATAGTTGTAATTATTCTCAAGATTTAATCTATACCGCAGAAGAAAACAACTTATCTCCTTTTTTGTTAGCTGCTTTGATTTTTCAAGAATCAAGATGGCAGACAAATTTACAAAGTAATGTCGGAGCTTGTGGTCTTACACAAGTTATTGGCAAGTATTTTGGAATTTCTTGTGATTTTCTTAAGAAAAATCCTGCTTTATCTATAGAAACAGGAGCTCACATAATAAACTTATATCTAGAACATACAAAAAATGATTTAGATAAAGCTTTAGCTTGTTATAGTACTGGCTATAAATGTTCTTACATGTCTTACTCTAAAAGAGTAAAACAAAGATCTAAACAATTACAAACAACTTACAACAGTATTTTAATGGAGATACATAAATGAGTAAAATTTATGGTTCGCTTATTGTCCCTGCAAAGGATTGGCGATATATTTACAATAGTGTAATTAACTATTTTAACGAAGAGATTTCAGTAGCCTATACCCAGGCTACTGAATTTTATAAAGAAGCAAATACAACCAAGTATGATGCTTATATGGAGTACCTTACTAACAAGTTTTCTTCTATCGAAATTACAGATTTTAGAAAAGAGCTTATTAAAAGTTCTACTACTAAAAATTCCTCTTCTGTAAGAAAGCCTAAAAAGAATTTTTTTCAAAAGTTCACAAATAGAACTACAAGAATTGACACTATAGATCTTTCTATTTCTTTTGATAAAGAGAATCATCAAATTTATATTGAAACTTCTCAATTTGAAGATTTTGACAATTACATGGCTACAAATTCTTTTATTACCGAATTTGTAAATATGATCAATTGCATCAACTGGCCTTCAAGACAAGGACCTTCTAAGACAATTAGAGGTGCTACACTAATTAAAGAGACTGTTCTAAAGAATAAAACTCTTTTCTATTCTGCTGGACCTAATCCTCCTGCTTATGAAGTTCATAATGTAGAAGTAGTAGATAAGCCTGCTTATCTTGATTCTTCAATTATTAAAACAATTAAGCTTACTTCTACTTCTGAAGAGGAAACAGCACAACCTGTTCCCGAGCAAGAAGATTTAACTGATATTTAATTTGGAATTATATAATGAGTACTGAAAATAATTTTACTTGTATTGATCCTGAGTTTTTGAAATATACAAATTCTACTAATTTGAATCTTTTGGTCAAAGTCTTCAATGAATCTAATCATAATCTTTTTGATTATGAATCAAAAAAGATTAATTCTTGGGATTCTATTTATACTTTTGATCCTGCATCTTTTTTTAATTCTATTGGTCCTTTTCTTACTCTTGTTGTTGAAAATCAAATTGATTTAACAAATCCTGATTTTTCTAACGTTCCTCATAATGAAACAAAAAAAGTTATTAATTTTTATAACGAAATTTCTAAGTTGCTTTATTTTTTTCAGAACTCTTATAGAACACAAGAACAAAAATTAAACAAAAATGAATCTTAAAAAAGAATTATATACTAATTTTAGTCAAAATCCTGGTTATGTAGAACTTATTCAATTTATGGGTCAGGATGTTATAACTCCTGTTAATGCAGCAAGAGCTTCTTTTGGTGTGCAAATAGAAGAGTTGCAAGAAAAAGACAAAAAGCTTTTTTCTTATTGTGTTAGGGAAGGTCACACTTCTATTCTCGAGCACAATACTCTTACTTTTGCCATCAAAGTTCCTCTTTTTGTTGCTAGGCAACATATGAGACACAGAACCTGGTCTTATAATGAAATAAGTCGCAGATACACTAGTAAGGATTTAGATTTTTATCTTCCTACTAAATTTAGAGTCCAGGCTGAATCTAATCGCCAAGCTTCTGTTGTAGGGTCTGAACAAGATCCAACTTTATCAGAAGTTCAAGGCACTAACATGATTTGGCCTAAAAAAGCCTCTACCTCTTTGGCTTTGCATACAGAATATTCAATTAAACTTTTTAATAGTATGATTGAAGGAGGCGTTTGCAGAGAACAAGCAAGGATGGTTTTACCTCAAAATCTTTATACTTATTATTGGGCTACAGTAAATTTAAATAATTTCTTTAAATTTTGTGATCTTCGTATTCATGAAGGCGCTCAACCAGAAATTCAAGAAATGGCTCAAGCCTGCAAAGATCTTGCTTCTCAAATTTGGCCTTTAACTTTTGAATTATACAACAAGTCAAAACAAGAGAAGCAAAGAACTAATGCTATTCAATATTTACGTTCTTTAGATAACGTACCAACAGAACTTTTAAACTTACTTTAATCACGTATATTATATAGGATATTTATTATGGCTAAGAACATGAACCAATGGATCGGTGAAGGAAACATTTCTTGTGACCCTGAGTTGCGTCACACTTTTGATAGTACTCGTCCAGTTACAAATTTTAATCTCTATGTTGACAATGTTTACAGATCTAAGAAAGACAACGATTATGAAGATGAAGTAGCTTTTAAGAAGCGTACTTCAAAGATTCCTGTTGTTGCTTGGGCTGGTAAGGCTGAAATGATTTCTAAGAATTTCAGAAAGGGAGATAAGGTTAGACTTGTAGGTCATCTTCGTACAAGAAAGATTGAAAAGAATGGTGTTTTTTTTAATGCATTTGAAATCGTTGTAGAAGACATTTCTCTTATCAGAAGAGCTTCTAGCAAAACTCGTGAGCTTGACTAAATTCTTTTGCTTCTCTAAGGATTTCTTCCATATCTAGAGAAGCACAATCAATTTTATTTGACGTTAAATTGTAATGATTAATAAAACCATTAAATCGCATCATTCTACAATCTTCGTCAACTCCTTTAGTTTTACAGACATCTAAATTTATTCCAGTTGCATCGTGTATAGCAGCCCATAAAGCTGCTAACGCTTTTAATTGTACTGGATAAAAATCTAAATGCGGTCCTACTTTTTTACCATTCACTTCTGAAGTTACAACTGGTCTTTCTCCAAAGCCTTTTTTAATGTACCACTCCTGGTATTTTGTATAAAAAGCATTAGAGATTTCCACTCCAACTCCATGAGTGTTCCACAATCGATTACCTGCTTGCCAAGCAGGATGTTGTATATCTAACATTTGATAGATAGTTCCATCATTATCTATCAAAAAATGCATAGAAAGCCCACGTTTATTTATTATTCTTGCACAAGCTTCAGATGAAAGAGTAGCGTCCCAATGATTTACAAATTGAACGATCCCTCTATTTGGTCTTCCAGACCAATCATAGTAAGTACCGTCTTTAGCTTTTAACCCACCTCTTTCATCCCACAAAATTACTTTGTCCCAACAAATAGGAAACTTTTCTCCATTGTAAACAATAGATTTTTCACCTTTTCTTTTGTTTCTTTTTGGAGGACTATAATCTTCCTCTTCTAAAACTTTTGTTTGGATTCTTCTAAAAGTTGTTTCTCCTACAAGACCATCAGTTTTTATTCCAAAAATTTCTTGATGTTCTTTAATCTTTTCAATAAGATTTTCATCAAAGCTTTCTGCTCCAAACCATTCTGGAGACCAGCCTAAAGTTTTTGAAGAATTAAGATTAAAATCAATTTTACTCATTAAAAAATTCCTTAAGGTTAAAAAATGTTAAAAAAATATATTCCTTTTTTTTCTAAAATATATCAAACTTTTATTATCTTGGCCACAGCTTCAATTGGTTTGCTCGAAGTTTGGCTATGATTACTTGGAAGTTTTTTATGTTGCCTGAAATATTTGTTTCTTTTTTAGCTATTGTTGGCGCTTTTACTACTACTGCTTTTATTACTTGGTTTATTAAAAACTTTTTATCTAAGTATTATTACAAAGAGCCATACATGTCTCCTGATCAAAAAAAATATTTTATGCTTTTAGAAGAAAATAAAAAACTTAAAGAAAAAATTTCTTCTCTTGAAATTGAAGCACAGCAAATAACTGATTCGCTTCTAAAACACATACAAGGATAAATTATGTCTATTTTTCATTTTGATATTGATGCTACTCTTTCTGTTCAAGCTGATTCTCTTGATCAAGCAGAAACAATTTTCAATGATTACATTACTTTTATTTCTTCAGGAATCCCTCATTCTGATTTCGATCTTTATGATTATGATGTAAGAGTAGAGCACGAAGATGTTTCTCCTACTGACAATGGCTCTTATACATCTTTTTCTAGTGTAGTATTGAATAATGCTGTTCAAGATGTAACTCAACAGATTCAACAAGTTGAATCTTACACTCCTATGACTGCAACTTCTCAGCAAACTCTTCCTGCTATTCCAGGTTATTCTCGTTTGCGCACTACCAGAAGTTGATTTTATCCCCTCTCAGATGTAACTTTTAAAATATCTGAGGGGGGTATATATGAATAGTCTTCCATATTTACAAATAGATGCAGAAAATTTAATTCCACATCCTTCTAATACTTACACTATTGTTTTAGATAAGTCTGAATTTTCTGAAAAGTTTCTATTGCAAACAGAGTCGTTTTCTTACAAAAATGATTCTTACAAGAATGCTTTTCTTATAGTTTCTAAATATAAAAATATTATATCTGAAACAGCAGCTTTTTGTAATTGGATAGACACTTCCTACTCTCAAGAAGAAATACTTTTAACCTTTACTTCTTTTTTCAAAGTAAAGGTTAAACAAATTCTTTCTGGCAATAAACTTGCCTTTACTTTCCTATCTTTATCTGCTCATAAAAAATATTATAATGATTTTTCTATTCTTTCTACTTATTTAAATTCAAATCTTTTATTTAAAGATTTTTTTATTTCTAAAGATAGAGAGAACTACAAAGATCCCAATTACTTAAATAATATATATATACAACTATCTCCTCAGATAGACAAAGACTTTGAATTTTTCAATACTTCTAACCCTTCTAAACAATTAAATATTCTTTATTCTTTATTATTAGAGACACAATTACTTTTAGAATTCCAAGAAGATCTATCGTTATCAAACGAATTATTTCCCAAAGAAGTTCTTATTAAATTAAAAAAAGAAAAAAAACGATTATCTAAAATGAATTCATCTAGTTCTGAATACTCAAATATTCAAGATTACATAGATCTTTTACTTGATATACCTTGGAATTCTTATTCTGAACAAACATTAAATCCAACTTTAATATCTAAAGAAATATCTAGTACTCACTATGGTTTAGAAAATGTTAAAGAAAATATTTTAGAGTACTTTTATCTTCACAAACTAACAGGCATAATGGATGGCGCCGTTCTTCTTTTCAACGGACCTCCAGGTACAGGAAAAACTACAATTGCCAAAGCTATTGCTAAAGCAACTAATAGAGAATTTATATCTATATCTTTAGCGGGTGTTGGCGATGAATCAGAAATTAGAGGCCACAGAAGAACTTACGTAGGTTCTAAACCTGGAAGAATAGTTTCTGCTATTGCTAATTCGAAAACTATGAATCCTATTATACTTATTGATGAATTAGACAAAATTAAACCTGACAAAGGAGATCCTTTTTCAGCTTTATTAGAACTTTTAGATCCTGAACAAAACTATGCTTTTATAGACAGGTATTTAGAAGTTCCAATCGATTTATCTAAAGTTACTTTTATATGCACTTCTAATTCTAAAAATAAAATTCCTGAACCTTTATTAAATAGATGTGAAATAATTGAATTTCAGAATTATTCTTTCGAAGAAAAAAAACACATTCTAATTAACTATATAATTCCTAAAATCATCTCTAATTATAAACTTAAATCTTATAATATTATTTTTGAAAGTACTTTATTAGATTACTTGTCTAAACAAAAAGATTTAAGAAACTTAAAAAAGATAATTTCTAGATTACTAAGAAACAAAACCAAAAAGTTATTATTAGATAACTCTGACACCTTAATAACTTTAGAGCAGTATAAAAAAATATTTAACGTAACTACGCAAAATTCTACACGGAGAATTGGTTTTGCTACAAATATCTAGTCAAGATAACCTTATCATTCCTTACCACAATAAAATTATTTCAAAATGCGAAGCTTGTTTAAAAAACATACATCCTGATTTTTTAAACTCAAATCCTATAGTCAGTGGTAGTTATGCTATTAATTTGGTTTATTCCCCCGAGTCTTTTCATAATGACATTGATATATACTTTGCTTCTCAAAACGATTTTGATTTAGCTAAATCTTATATTGAAACTCTTTATCCTAATTCCAAAAAATTTCAAACAGAAAATGCGATATCTTTTTCAATTGAAGAAAATAAAGAAGTTCAACTTATCTGTAAGTTTTTTCTTCCCCCGGAAGAGCTTATTTACAAGCACGATTTTATTGTTAGTTCTGTCGCTATTTCTAATTCTAAAGTTTATACCACTTTAGAAACTTTTAAAGCTTGGTCTAAATCTGAACTTAGTTTTCGTGATTATCAATTTCCCGAATCTAACAAAGATTTAAATAAAGTTTTCATTCGTTTATTTAATATAATTAATAGAATTGATAAATATTCTAAAAGATATTCACTTGATATTACCCCTTCTACTTATCAAGATCTTAAATCTATTTACAATTTGATATCATCTAATGATTATTTAAATGAAAGTAATTTTATCGATTCTCCAAACATTCAAACTCCCGTATTGGATTATTATGGAAGAACTGTAAATTCAAAAATTACTTATAAAGAAATAATTTCTTCTTTGTACAAGTTTCTTAAAGAAGAAAATAGTGACTCAGATATACTCCCTCCGTCTTTTGAAAGAGACAATTTCTTTACTTTATGAAAATATATTGCTTAGATAGAGAAGATTGTTGCTTTTATCGTTATTTATCTGATGACGAATATAAAGTTTATGATTTTGATAAGCCATTTATTCACTGCGAAAATTGTGATTATGTAGCTTTAATTGTTCCTGACGATTTTGTTTTGGAAAACAACTCCAAAACAAAATCATTAATTCTTTCAGCCTTAAACAAATTGGATAAACTTTAATGTTTATAACAACTTATTTTGATAATTCACAACAAGATCTTATTTTTCCCTATACCTTAAATAAGCATGGCATAGAAAAATGCATACAAGATCCTGATTATCTATTAAATTTTTTTGACGGTCGCGCTCATTCTATACCCGACCTTCAATTATCTTTTTTAAATTCTCTTACTCAAAATTCTCAAATAACTACTTTTTCTACTTTATTAGATAAAATGAATCTTGAAAATCAAAATGAAAGATTTGTTTTATCTGATTCTAATTTTTTTTCTACGGTTCTTTTTTCTGCTTTTAATAAGCAGAATAATTATAATATTACTACTAACTTAAGAAGATCTTTTAATTGGCGATATAATTTTAAAAATATCTCTAAATTTTATACTGAATTCTTTCTTTTTGATCAAGATGTTCATAATCGAAACTTAGAAAACGGTTATATTTGTTTTGATATTACACCAGATTTTAATCACTATTTTAACGAAGAAAATTTTGAATTAAAGTGTATTTCTTATTTAAAGAGAAATCTAATAGCTACTTTCAATGATAAAAAAGTTTATTCTTTGATTTCAAAAACTTCTTATGATAACTATATTAAAGATATGGTTTTTCCAGAGGTTTTTGATTATTCAGAAATAAACCCTACTAAAAATATAATTAATTTTGCTTCTTTAAGATCTACTTATCAGGCCAATCTTTTAGCATATTCTAAAGGAATTTTAATTAACTTTGATTTTGTATTTGAAAATAACTTATTTCAAGAAAAGCTAGAATCTTTAGATCAAACAAAAATTGATGTTATAAAAGTTCCTTCTTTTTCTTCAATTTCTAAAGACAATTTAATTGAAAAAACTTCTTATACAAAAAATCAAGTCGTAAAAAGAAACACTTCTTTTACTCCTTCTTTTACTAAAATTAATGTTTTTGGTTTAAATTTTGAAATCGAAGAAATATATCTTTTAAATTTTTTCTCTCTTTATTCTCATTCTAATTTATCTTCAAGAAAACGTTCAGCTAGACGTTTTTTTGAATTTTATAATTTTCTTGTAGAAGAAGATTCTCTTCAAATTTTTAATAAAGATTTATATATCGATAGAATGAGACAAAAGTTTAAATCTTTGTTTATTTATTCTAGTGACTTCTTAAATAATCTTACTGATTCTCAAAAACAATATATTGTTAGTTTAAATCTTAAAAATAATTATAACCATTTTGATGAAAATTTAAATTCTTTAATTTTATCTTCTCCAAAAATTGATAAAAAGTTAGATTCAAAATACAAAAAGCTAAAAGAAAAAACCAACAAAAGCATTCTTTTTATGAATGATCGTTCTTCTTTGATAAATAATTTACTTTACACTTCTGCTGAAATTAAAAAATTAAAAAAAGAGTTAGTTAAACTAACTCAAGATCTTGAAGAAAAATTGGCACAACAGAAAACTTATTTTCAAAGATTTTCTACCGAAGCATCTTCTTTGTTTACTAATTATAATCTTTTTTTAACTATTAAAGATAAATATTTTAATGAATATGCTTCTGCTACTCAATATACTGTTGATCAATTTTTAAATAATTATAGTAATCAAGGAATAAATATAATTGATTTAAATTATACTTATCAAGATAATACTTATTCTATAAATTTTAAATCTTCTCAACAAGATGTAGCTAAATTTCTTCTTGCTAAAAAAGAAGGCGCTCTTCAGATTGAATCAATTACTTTTTCTACTTCTACCCCTACTAAAATAAACATTGTTGGTAATCAAGATTCCAGTGTTTATGGTGGGCCTTATGTTGTAAAAGTTACCAAGAATAGTATTAATATTTCTTTGAAAGATACTACTTCTATTTTTGGCTCAAACCTTTCTACTGGTGCTTGTTTTGTGCACCCTCACTCTGGCGCTACCAGCAGCATTGATAATCTTTATTATCCTAATTATTCTAGAGCTTGTTTAGGTGAAGCTTCCCCTTTGCTTTATAAAGCTTTTGAAGATAATGATATAAAACTTATTCTTATTTCTGCTATGACTTGGGTTTCTTCAGCTAACTCTGCTGATACCTGGGGGAAGAATTATATTTATTTTCCTAAAAAACTAGACATGATTCAACAAGAATCTAATTCAGTTTCTCTTTCTGATATTTCTGAAGAAGAAGTAATAGATTTTCTTTCTGTCTTTTCAGATGAGGATGAGGATGAAGACGATTCTCAACTTAATCAAAACGAACCCACCGATACAGTTGAGCAACAACCTGTTCAAGAAACACAAGAAACTGTTTACACAAGGTATACTGCTAATACGTTATGAATTCAATTAAGCCTTTTTCTATTCTCAATAGAAACTTTTATATTTCTATTTCTAATAAATGTCATGAATCTTTTAAAAAGATTGTAGACATTGCTCCTCAAGAATCTCAATGGTTCAATACTGTTAATGAACTTTATGATGAAGACGGAGAACTTATTTGTTTAGAGCTTGGTGATCAACTTTATATTCCTGAACAAATTTGTTCTGCTACTGAAGTAGATACTTCTCCTACCATGATGATGGATTTTTACAAAGAACTTTTAAAGAGCCATACTCCTGAAGAAACTAATGAAATAATTTCTTCTATGAATTGTTGGAGTCACTCACATGTAAATATGTCTGTGAACCCTAGTGGCCAGGATGTTTCTCAATTTACTCAATTTGTAAAGCAATCCCAGGATCAGCAATGTAATAAATTTCAAATCATGCTTATTCATAATAAGAAGGGAGATTATTATTCTAGAGTTTTCGATCCCTATACAAAACTTATTTACGAAGGTATTCCAGTTTATATAGATTCTGAATTTGATCTTTCTTATATTGAAGAAGCTGCTAAAGTTAAATTTAAAAAGAAAGCTTTACCTTCTTCTCTTAAGAATCCTTATGTAAATTCTTCTAAATTTACAGATCTTTTTTCTCTTTCGTCTTCTAAAGCTTACTCTCCTCTAGAAGATGAAGAAGATTTATCAAAAGTTAATGAAGCTTTGAGTAAAGATCTATTAAATCAAATTTACCACACTACTAATTTAAATACTAAAGTTAAACTCAGTAAGAAAGACTCTGTTTTAGCTTACAGTTTACTCACTAATGAGTTTGATCAACAAGAGTTGCTTTGGTTTTACTTTTTAATTTCTGGAAATAAAGATAAAATTCCAAAGTTTTCTTCTTTAGAAAAAGTTGATCATTTCTTTTTAAACAATCAAAACGTTACAGGCGTTAAAAACTTTATAATAGATTATTTTAACAAAACCGCTGACACTTTAGCACATCTTCATGAAATTTTTTACACTGTACATTCTCTTACTGACGCCCCTACTATTAATAAGTTAAAAGAAATTGTTGAGGATTTGACAATATGACTCAAGTAAATTTTATGAGGCACGCATCATATTTTGGCCCTGAAGATGCTGCTGACAAAACGCTTACTATTATTGGTGCAGGTGCTACTGGCTCTTGGGTTGCTTTAATTGCAGCAAAAATGGGTTGGCACAATTTTTCTATTTGGGATTCTGATATTGTTGAATCACACAATTTGCCAAACCAGGTTTATGGTGTTGAGCATATTGGTATGCAAAAAGTAGATGCTTTAGAGCAAGTACTAAAAGCTTTTAATCCTCAATGTTCTGTTGAAAAGCACAATGAATTTTTTATTGGTTCTAATGAAGATCACAAAAGCTCATTAGAAGATTATGTTTATGTTGCTGTAGATTCTCTTTCGGCTAGAAAAGATATCATTTCTAATTGCTTTCATTTACCCTTTACAGATCTTATTTTCGAAACTAAAATGGGCTTTGAGCATGCAGAAATCAATATATTCTCTCCTTCAAACGAACAAGCTATGAACTCTTATCTTGGAATGCTTAAAAGCGATGACGAGGTGGAGGAAAGCGCTTGCGATGCTAAAATCATAACTACACTTACCACTATCGTGGCTTCCACTTTAGTACATGCTTTATGTGGCCATGCCTCTCTTTCTCGAAGAGGCAAAAATACTTTTTACGATTCTAAACAAATTATTTCTCTTCAAGATAAATTAACCACTATCTCTTTTTAAGGATAAAAAATGGATACACCTACAATGAATCAACGAATTCAAGCTTTAATCGACCAGCTTCAAGCATCTCTTTCCGATGCTGATCGTTTTGATCGAGGTCAGAATGCTGCAGGTATTAGAATTAGAAAGCTCGCTCAAGATGTAAAAGTTGAATGTCAATCTATTCGTAAAGATATTCAAACAATTCGCGATTCACGCAAAAACTCTTAATTTAAGGAAATATTATGTCTACTATTACTCTTGTTGTTATTCCTGGCCCTGGTGCCCGCACCGTAACTGTTCCTGATGGAATGACTGTTGAGCAACTTGTTGTTCAAGAGAATCTTCATGGAAGAGATATTATCGTTAATGGAGAAGGTGTTTCTCCTGGAACTTATTCAAGTACTCTTGTTACTCCAAGCTCTGAAATCTTTGCTACAGGTTCAGTAAAAGGTAACTAATTTTTATGGGTGCTGAAACTTTCTACGAGTTTTCTTCTGGAAAAACAGCCAAAGAAGCTTTTAGCAAAGCAGTTAAAGACGCTGCTTATCAATATGGTCACTCAGGATATACTGGATCTATTGCTGAAAAAAGTGATTTTTCTATGGTTACTGAAAAGACTTTTTCTTCTTCTGAAGCATGGAACCTTGCAAGGTCTTTAATTAGCACTGATTATTCAGATAAATGGGGGCCTGCTGGATGCATACAGGTTCAGTCTGATTCTCAACAAAATATTTATCTTTTCTTTGGCTGGGCTTCTAGCTGATAAAATTTATAATTAAAATATGTCTAAAATTAATTTAATAAATGTAAATAAAAATTATCGATTAACTATAGCTTACCCAAAAGTACTTTCTTTACATCAATTCCTTTTTGATAATAATTCTTTGGGCTATAGAGCTATAGTTAATGGTAGAGATATATGTCGGAATGATTGGAAATATACTGTTTTACAACCAAATTCCGATGTACACTTACTTCAACACTTTTAATTTATTTGTTATAGAAAGATTTTATTATGTCTACAATTACACTTGTTGTTATTCCTGGCCCTGGCGCTCGCACTGTAACCATTTCTGACTCTGCTACTGTTGCAGATCTTGCTTGCCAAGAAAACCTTCATGGTCGTGACATTATCATTAACGGTCAAGGCATCTCTCCTTCTCAATGGAGTTCTACTATCGTTCCTTCTGATGCAGAAGTCTTTGCTACTGGCTCAGTAAAGGGCAATACTAGTTCTGCAACACTAGTTGTGATTCCTGGTCCTGGCGCTCGAACTGTTTCTCTAGATGACTCTATGACGGTTAGTGATCTTGTTTGTCGTGAGAATTTGCATGGTCGTGACATTATCATTAATGGCGAGGGAATTTCTCCAAACCATTGGGAGACTCATCAAATTCCAGAAAACGCAGAGATCTTTGCTACTGGTTCTGTGAAGGGCAATACTGATATCGCGACCCTCGTCGTCATTCCTGGCCCTGGTGCAAGATCAATAACTCTTTCTCAAGATATGACTGTTGCAGATTTGGTTTGCCGTGAAAACCTTCATGGTCGCGACATCATTATTAACGGACAAGGTGTACCTCCAACTTCTTGGGAAACTACTACTGTCCCCCCTTCTTCAGAAATTTTTGCAACCGGCTCTGTAAAGGGCAATTAATAATATAGAGTCAATATGATTTTTGTAACAGCTATTGGTGATTCAGCAAAGAAAGCATATTTAAACGCAAAAGAAGAAGATTTGATGTGGGCTAATTATAATGAAGATCATATCCAATCTGTTGACTTAACTAAGCGTTATTTTATTCTTTCTGTAGATGTTTTTGAATCAAAGGAAGAAGCCATTCAATTTGCTTCTTCCTTTGATTATTCTACAATTAAATATCGTAAAAATACTTCTGGCGCATTAATTCTTACTAACGATACTTACTTGTTTTTTACTCTTCCATAATTTTAAAGGTTTTTATATGTCTACAAATAAGCTTACTGCAATTCTTATTACTGGCGATGTTGATTCTGTTATCAAAGCTGTTAATTCCTTTGATTTTTCTTCTGCTGAAAACCAAACAACAAAGTTGGCTTTCCAAGACATTTCAAATGATCTTTGTCAAGAAGATAATTCTGTAGAGTATTCTGCTTACACTTGGAACTTTACAGATCAGGACATTAATCAAAAGCAAAACACTGCTGCAAAGATGTATCTTGCTAAGAACCCTATTGTTCGTTTTGATAATCTTATGAATTATATTGGCAATACTACTAACCTTAAACCTTCTAATGCAGCGCTTTCAAACTTTCTTCGAAAGAATAACTATCAAAGAAAGCTTGTTAAAAATCTTGCACTCGGCACTACAAGAGTTATCTGGAAGAAAGCTTAATTATGTTTCCTGATTGTTTTACAAAAAAACAACTTTCAGAATATAGTTTTCTTTTTTGCTTTGACCTAAATAAAGTTCCGACTACTTCTCAGCAAATTTTAAAACTTGCTGAATTGATTACTTCTTTAGAAAAACAAAATTATATTTGTTCTGTAAAGCCAGATAAACGTCTTAGAGCAAATGGTCTTTTTGTTGTTTTTGCTAATACTTCTCAATATTATTCTGATCTCAAATCTAAGCGACAAAAAGTTTTAAAAGCTTGGGATATTAAATAATAATAATGATAATTCAAATCGTAGGTTTACCTGGTACAGGTAAATCTTTTTTAATAAAAAAATTTCTTCAAAAAAACAAATATAAAAACATTTTTTACTTAGATATTATAAATTTTAAACACATTAAATCTCTAATATTTAAAGCTAAATCACTTTCTCAAAAAAATAATATAGTTATTTTAGAGTCAGCTTGCGGTATCTCTAATCTCTCGAGTATAGTTTTATTACATAGAACTTCTAAACGTAACTATGTCAACAATTGTTTAAAAAGAGGTATTGATATAAATTCTTCTGAGCTATTACTCATAAAAGAAAATATAATACCTGCACATTATACAACTTATACACCTAAATCATTTGAAGTTCTTTTAAATTCCCTAATAAGGAAAGAAAAAAATGAAAGAACTTTACTTAACAAAAGATCAACTAGACAAATTTTTTAAAGATTCTAAACTTAAAATTCCTGAAGATTTTTTTTCTGAGCCTGATGAGAATGAATATTCTATTATTAAAGCTGATTCTTCTTCAGCTTTAGTTAAATATAAATCTCCTTATTTCTTTCCTTTGAATTTAAATCAGAATTTACAAGGAATAAAACCAAAAGACGCTAGACAAAAAGCTTTTATAGACTCTCTTTTAGATCCAAAAATTTTAATGTCAGTAGCATTAGGCAAAGCTGGTACTGGTAAAACTCTTTTATCTATCGCTTATGCTTTGAATCAATATTTTAGAAACGATAAAAATATTATTCTTATCAAACCTTCTATTTATGTTGGCGGCAAATCATCTGTTATGGGGATTTTGCCTGGTGACGTAAATGATAAAATGAGTGGCATAATGTCTTCTTACATGGTGCATATTAGAGCTCTTTTGGGTTCTGATGCTGAGCATTTTATTTTTCAAATGCTCGAAGATGATAGATTAAAATATCTTCCAGTAGAGCTTGCTCGTGGTATGTCTTTGGAAAACTCAGTTGTCATATTTGATGAGTGTCAAAATGCTGATATTCACACAATGAAAACTATTGTTTCTAGAGTTGCTGCTACTAGTAAGCTTATTTGTCTTGGAGATCTTGGTCAAATAGATGCTCCTTTTAAAAAAGATGAATCAGGTTTAAATATATTTTTAGAATCAACTCACTTTAAAAATTCACCTGTCACTTCTCAAATAACTTTAACTTCTCAATACAGATCTGCTCTTGCAGATTTATGCGAATCAATTACTGAAGAGTATTACTCTCAACAAGGATAACATGTACCCTACATCATTTAATATTTACAAAAAGTCTGCTGCTGCTCAATTTACTTTACTTCCTCCTCGCACAGACGATAATAACAGAATTCAAAAGACTGGAGCTATTCTTCTTGAAATGGCACCTTCTGCTGGCGAAAAGTCTTATAACTGGAAGAGCCAAAAGCTTACTTTTGCTTTTGGAATCAATGATCTTACACAGTTCTTCGATGATCCTTCTTCTCCTAAGTGGGGAAGCTTTTATCATGATAATGACGGTACTGGAAAGAAGCTTACCCTTAGCCCTGGTGAAGGTAAGTATGCTGGAACTTTTATGATGTCTCTTTCTAGTGGAGATCAACGTGTTAGCGTATCTCTTTCTGCTGGAGAATTCCAAGTTCTTGGAAGACTTTTTACTGCTGCTTTACCTAAAATGCTTGGTTGGGATTAATGATTAAATACAAGATTAATCCTAAAAATTCTGACTCTTACAATATCAGTCAAGATCAGCTAGCAGATTTTCTGCTTGCTTATATGAATGATAATTTTGATAATCCAAATTTAGAGTCATTAGATGATCTTGTTAAAATCGTATCAAAAAAACTTATCTCTTTGGATAAATCTTATTTTGATACTACTCAAAATCAATTATTTTCTATTTATTTTCTTGTTGGCTATTACTATAAATTGTTTTTAACTAAAAATAACGTTCAAGTTATTAATACCGAAATCGAAAAGGATTCATAAATGTTCTCATATGAAGTAAATGTACGTAAGATTAATTCTGCCAAGCTAAAAGGTGTAGCTTCTGTTATTATTGAAGGTATCATGGAAATTGATGGCTTTAAGATCATCGAAGGCTCTAACGGTCTTTTTGTAAGTGTTCCCTCCCATAAGGGTTCTGTTATGGAAGACGGGCAAAGAGTTGAAAAGTATTTTGATGATGTAAAATTCAAAGGTGAAGATGGTCTTTTGTTTTCTAAGGAGCTTAAAGATTCTATTCTTTCTTCTTTTATGAACGCCTCTGACCCTCTTGGTTCTTCTTCTGCCCGTCAACAATCCCAATCAACTACTTCAGCTAAATCTACTACTGTAAAAGCTAGAGATGAAGCTGCCACAGCAGTAAAGCCACAAGCTTCTGGGCCAGATCGTAATCGCAAACCTCTTTGGGAGTTTTAATGTCTGAAGATAGTGAAAAAGAAGAAGTTGTTGAATTAATAAATATAGAAGCCCAAGATCTTGTTGATGAGTTAAAGCTTGGTGCTGAAACTTATTCTACAATTACTGAATCCTTTATTAAAGAATTTGTTTTTTACGATAAAACTCTTTATCAATGGGCTACTGATCTTGTAATTCAAATCCCTTCAACTAAAGATTTAGATTTACCAAAATTTAGAGAATTACTTACTAAGTTAGGTAATAATATACAGATAGCTTCTAACTATTACTCTTTAGCTTCTAGTATGGTAGATGCTATTAGTGGTGGAAACAATATTAAAAAGTCTGATCTTGTTAATATTATTGTTTCAAACTATGCTGCTAAAGGCGCAAAACGTCCTGCTGGTACAGTTATTGAAAGAATGGCTGACTCATATCTTTCAAATACTGTCTCTGCAGAAAAAGCCGCTAAAATAGTTAAAAATTTTTGGAAACAAAGATTTGATACTTTACTAGAACTTAGAAAAGTTTTTGAGCAAATAGGCTTATCTTTATCTGTTGAAATGAAATTTACATCTAATTGAGGTTATTATGGGTTTAGATAATTTTTGGCACATGCCAGAATCCAAAGATCATCCAGAGTTTGATCCCCCTTTAAATCTTTGTGGAGGTATGTTTTCAGAACATGGTTCTAGATCTTTTAGAGGTAAAGTTTACGCTGATTTCTGCAAAGATATAATGTCTCTTAATCTTTATCAAGACATTATATCTCCAGAAGAAATTGAAGAAGCTTTATACTATTTAGATTCTTGGATAGCAGCAGATCTTTGCGACACTTCTACATTGTCTAATTACGGAATTACTCATGAAGAACTCTTAGATTTGCAAAGAATGTTTTCTAAATATTCAGCGCTAGGAGCTCATTTAGAATCATGGTATTAAAATGTATGATGGATTATTTTTAGGATTTTTAACTTGGTTGAGTTTTTTATTATCTTTTAAACATTTTCCTAATTTTATAAAAAGATTTTTACTTAAACATTTTGTTCTAACAGATTTTCTATCTGTCTTGACTTCTTTTCTTTTGTTAACTAGTATATCCAAATCTTTAGTCGCCGTAATCGCTTCAATGTTTTGTGGTTTATTAGTTAATATTACTTTGATAATATACAAAAACCAATATATTAAAAGCATTTTCGGCAATTAATTCATTAGCTCTCTTTATGGGAGCTTTATTTTTTTTATGGAGATTATATGTCTTATACATATTCAAAACATGCCGAATTATTATTAAAAAATTACTATATGACTGACTCCGAAAAAGATCCAAAAGATGCTTTTTATAGAGCAGCTTATGCTTATGGAAGTTCTGAAGCTCTTTCTAAAAAGATTTATCAGTATGCTTGTGATGGTTGGTTTATGTTTAGTAGTCCAATACTATCGAATGCAGCCAGGTCAGGATTACCTATATCTTGTTTCTTAACTTATGTTCCTGATACCGTAGAAGGCTTAATTGAGCATAGTGAAGAACTTCGTTGGATGAGCGTTATGGGCGGTGGCGTTGGTGGACACTGGAATGATATTAGAGCTGTTTCTAAAAAAGCTCCTGGTCCCATTCCGTTTCTAAAAACCGTAGATTCAGATATGCTAGCTTATAGTCAAGGCTCTACAAGGCGCGGATCTTATGCTGCATATTTAGATATTTCTCATCCTGATATTATTGAATTTATGAATATTAGATTGCCTACTGGTGGCGATACCAATAGAAAATGTTTTAATATCCATAATGCAATTAATATTACAGATGATTTTATGGTTGCTGTTATTTCTGGCGACGAATGGCATTTAAAAGATCCAAATACTAAAGAGATTAAATCTACTTTAAATGCTAGAGAACTTTGGACAAGAATCCTAGAAGTACGATTCAGAACTGGCGAACCATATCTCAATTTTATTGATGTGGCAAATCATTCTTTGCCTAAACATTTAAAAGATAAAGGCTTAAAGATAAATGGTTCTAACCTTTGTAATGAAATCCATTTACCTACTTCTGAAAATCGATCTGCTGTTTGTTGCCTTTCCAGTCTTAATTTAGAGTATTATGATGATTGGAAAGAAACAACTATAGTTGAAGATCTCATTGAATACCTTGATGACGTTCTTCAGTTTTTTATTGATAACGCTCCTTCTCATTTAGAAAAAGCTATTTACTCTGCAGAAAGAGAACGTTCTCTTGGTTTAGGTGCAATGGGTTTCCATTCATATCTTCAGAAAAAAGGTTTGCCTTTTGAATCTGCTTTGGCTATTTCATGTAACAGAAATATTTTCTCTACTATAAAAGAGAAAGCAGTTAAAGCTACTCGAGCTTTAGCTATTTCTAGAGGCGCATGTTTAGACGATGATACGAATACAGTTAGAAATAGCCATTTATTGGCTATCGCTCCTAATGCTAACTCTTCTATTATCTTGGACACTTCTCCTAGTATTGAGCCCTGGAAGTCTAATGCATTTACTCACAGAACTAGAGCAGGTTCTTTTCTCCAAATAAATAAGTACCTTTTAGACTGTCTTAAAAAACATTCTAAAACTATTCCTACTAAAAAATTTGGTGAGTATGAGATTAGCTTAGATAGAAAGAATTGGCTTGATGAACAAATTCAATCTATTATTCTTGCTCAAGGTTCTGTTCAACATCTTGATTATTTAACTGATCAAGAAAAACAAGTTTTTAAAACTGCATTTGAAATTGATCAAATGTGGATTATCGAACATGCTGCAACTAGACAAGAATGGATTTGCCAAGGTCAGTCTTTGAATCTTTTCTTTCCTAGTGGAACAGATATAAATGATGTGAATCTTGTTCATATTTCTGCTTGGAAAAGAAAACTTAAAGGACTTTATTATTTGAGGACTAACGCCGGTGTAACGGCAGAAAAAGTTTCTACTAAAGTAGAAAGAAGAACTCTTAAAGACGTTGAGGAGTGCTTATCATGTCAAGGCTAACTGAATATTCAAAAACTTATAAACCTTTTCTTTATCCTTGGGCTATGGAATACGCTGAAGCTCATGAGAAAATTCATTGGGGTTCTTGGGAAGCTAAGCTTCAAGAAGATGTTAATCAATGGAACGGTTCAAAACTTTCTGATTCTGAAAAAAACCACATTACAAATATTTTAAGAATCTTTACTCAATCTGATGTTGCTGTTGGAGGAAATTACTGTGATATTTTTATTCACGCTTTTAGAAATAACGAAATACGCAATATGCTTCTTTCCTTTGCTAATCGGGAAGGTACTCATCAACGAAGCTATGCGCTCTTAAATGATACTTTAGGTATTCCTGAAGGTGAGTACTCAGTTTTTCTTAAGTTTAAAGAAATGGCTGATAAAATAGAGTTTATGATGGCTCCTGAAAAACATATGAAAAAGCAGGATCAAAACTTAGCTTTTGAACTTGCTCGTTCAGTATGTAATGAAGGTATGTCTTTATTTTCTGCTTTTGTTATGCTTCTCAATTATCAAAGATTTGGAAAAATGAAAGGCATGTGCGAAATAGTAGAGTGGTCTATACGTGATGAAACTATGCATGTAGAGGCAATGACTAAACTTTTTCACACTTATCTTGAAGAAAATCCTCATTTAGTTACAGATACTTTAAAAAGTTATATTTATACTAACTTTACTAAAGCTGTAGAACTTGAAGAAAATCTTATTAATTTTATTTACGCAGATCAAGAAATCATAAATGATCTTCCTAAAAAAGATGTTATTCTTTACATCAAATATCTTGCCGACAGAAGATTGCTTCAACTCGGCATGAAACCTATATTTAAACAAAAAACAAATCCTTTGCCTTGGCTTGATTGGATTATTTCTGGTGATTCTTTAAAGAATTTCTTTGAAGGTACTGTAACAGATTATAATGCTTCTGGTCTTTCTGGACAAATGGATTGGTCTTTAATTAATTAAGAAAGAATATTATGTCTGACAAACGACTATATTTAAATGATTATGTAACTATTTCTTATGACAATGCTGTTTCAAAAGGATGGCATGAACAAGAACGTACTATTGGCGATCTTATTGCACTTATGCATTCTGAGCTTAGTGAAGCTTTAGAAGAATATAGAAATGGACATTCTCCTACAGAAGTTTATTTTAATGATTCTAATCCTGATAAGCCAGAAGGTATTCCTGTTGAGTTAGCAGATTGCATTATTCGTATATTTGACTTTTGTGGAAAATATGGCATTAATTTAGAGCATGTCATAAACCAAAAAATTGAATATAATAAATCTAGGCCACATAGACATGGTGGCAAGAAAGTCTAACCATGTTTCACGATATTGCTTCAAATAAAGATTATTTAAAAATAATTAAGGCTGTTTTAGATTCTGCTGCTGTTGATTATGTAAAACTTCAACATCCAGCTAATCGTAAAAAAAAGTCATTGAAGCAATCTTATATTGATAGCGTTGAAATTTACTTTAATAAAGATTTTCGTTTCGAACATTTTACTGATCCAACAAACGAAGATTATCATTTTTCAACAAAAGAATTACTTTCTTTTTTACTTGAAACAAATAAAATAAATCTTCAAGGCATTCAAGAACATTTAATATCTGAAGCAATATCGTATTGGTGGGAAAAGAATTTTCACGATATGTCTATACCAACCACAATTGTTTTAGCTGGCAAAGTATTTAAAATTTGCCATTCTCCTAAAAAACATTTTGTTGATTATGAAAACAATATAATTTATTGCTCTACTTCTAAGCGAGGTGGAGATCGTTTATTTTTCAAACTTTGTTTCGAAATAATTCTTAAGCATTCTGATATAGATTTGCCTAAAGATAAATTTGATGAATTTACTAAATTCTTTTATTTGTTTTTAAAAGTCAACGCTGCTTTTGAAGAAAAGAAAAAATGATTTCTACTATTTTAACAGCTATTGGCTATATAGTTTGTATTGCTCTTATTTACCTTCTTCAAAAAGAATTAAATTTAAAAGATAGAATGTTGGCAGAGCTGGCTTCTTCTATAATAAATTTAGAATTAGCTAATTCTAATTATAAATCTTTAATTGCAAATCTTGAACTTCAAAATAAACAATTTGAAGACTCTTTAAATCTTTTAGAAGAAGAATTAAATCAAAGTGATTCTGAATACACTTATGAATACAACCTTTTAAAAGACCAAGTTTTAAAATCTATTCAACAACTTCAAGTATCTCAAGAAATTCTTATTCAAAAATTAAATGACAAAGATATTATTTAAAGATAAAGAATCTAATTTTTATTTACATTTATCTGAAGATGAACTTAAACTCCCTTTTATAAGTTTATCTTATTCAGAAAACAAATACTGTACTTTTAACCCTAAAAATTTTCCAAGATCTCCTTCTATAGAAATTACTATATGGAAAAAGAAAGAGCTTTGGAGAAGTAAAGGTCCTTTTACTATTTATTATGAACGAGTCTAATCAAGAAATTTTAAATTCACTTGAAAAAGCTTTAATTAATCACGATTGGTTTTACTTTACTTCTGATTCCAACAGGATTTATCAAGAAGGGAAAGCAAGTCAATCTAACATCAATTACTTAATGTCTTCTGCAAGATGTTCTGGCTTGGCTGATCAAGCTCAAGCTTTATATCTAAAATACTACAAGCTCAATCAATTTCAAAGGTACTCATGATTATCACTCAAAAATGTCCTGTTTATGGCACTTTTAATAGTTACGATATAAATATAACTCCTTTGCAATATGAAAGAATTAAAGCTAGATTTTCTACTGGCGAATTAATTCAAGATATTGTTCCTCATTTAGAACTTTGGGAAAGAGAATTCTTTATGACTGGCATGTCTAAAGAAGCTCAAGACTCTTTTTTTGCAGAACAAACTTCTGCTTTTGAGCCTCTAAATGAAAACGATAATTAATCGTTTTCCTGAGCGCTTCAAATGGACTATACACAATCTTATTGCGCATCCTTTATCTGAGATCTTCTATCAATTCGGATTTGAAGATTTAAGCAATAAGATACACGATTCAACTATACCTGATCATAATCCTGATCAAGGTAGAGGATAACTATGGCAATAAAAAAAGTCACAGGTATTCCTGAAATAGACATGATAGCTTCTTCTCTTGCTAAGAAATTTGGCAAAGAAGATATCATGTCTATGGGACCTAAATATGAAAAAGTTAAAGCTATTAGCACTGGCTCTATTACTCTTGATTCCGTACTTGGTGTTGGCGGTTTACCTTCTGATCGTGTGGTCGAAATCTTTGGACCACCGTCAGCTGGCAAGACAAGTCTTTGTCTCCAAATCGTTAAATCATATGTAGATACTTATGGGTATGATCGTATTCCTGTGTTTGTAGACTTAGAGCGTACTACTGGTTTAGATCTTATTAAGAGTATGGGAATTGATCCTGAACGCATGTTGTTTGTTTATCCTGATACTGCCGAAGAAGCTTTGCAATTATGCCAAGACCTTGGTAATTCAGGAAAAGTCGGCGTAGTAATCTTTGATTCTATTGACGCTGCACAATCAGAGCGTGATACTAAGCGATTAATGAACGAAACAGGTGTTGGCGATCTACCTAGGCTTTTGTCTAAGGCGCTTCGCGCTATTAGCAAAATTAGCGTAGATCAAGACTGTCTTTATTTGTTCATCAATCAAGTTCGCATGAATATTGGTGTCATGTATGGAAATTAACTTCGGTTTCCCCTAGAGGTGACTCTAGGAAAAAAACCTTGTGAACCACTACCAGTGGGTGTCCATTATGGGCTAACGGTGAACCCCTCCATTCATTGGGCAATACCGTGCCAAGCCTCTTTATTAGAGGAAGGTGTAGAGACTATCGAAAACACATCAAAAGATGGAAGTGAGTAGAGTAGGAAATGAGATTGGTACATTTCCCAAGCGCAAGGCTCTCTTTGATAAGAGATGAAGATATAGTCCACGCCACGAGTATGGTAAACTTGTGGAGTTTCGTGCCAGAGACAACAAGCGGGGGGAATGCTATTCCATTTTACGCTTCTGTTAGGCTTAGGGTTAGTTCTAAACCTAGCTCTGACGCTCCAGATACTCTTGCTATGAAAGTAAAAGTAGTAAAGAACAAAGTAGCTCCTGCTCTTAATAAAACCGCAGAATTTGAATTTCAATGTGCCCGAGGCACAGATAAGCTTATGGATTTGATTGGTTGCGCTAAAGACCAAGGTCTTATGCGTTTTGCCGGTTCTGCTGTTAAGTGGTTTAATCCCGAAACAGGCGAGGAAGAAACTCTTTGTACTGGTGGTAAAGCTGGTGCAAAGGCTTACTTTGAAGAGAATCCTGAAGCTGCTGCAAATATGAAAAGAATGTGTCTCGAAGGACCAAAGCAATCTAGTTAACAAGGAATTATAATGTGCAGTAACGATCATCACAATCATGATGACTCTCAAGCGCATCAAGAAACTGATGGTAAGTTTGTACATTTTCATGTGCATACTGAGTATTCTCTTCTTGATGGTATTAACAAAGTTTCTCGATTACCAAAAAGAGCAAAAGAGCTCGGTATGCCTGCTGTGACTATATCTGATCATGGCAACATATCAGGCAGTTACAAATTTTATAAAGAGTGTAAAAAGCATGACATCCAACCTATTATTGGTATGGAAGCTTATTACACAGTAAATGATCGCCATGCAAAAGAGCCTGATGAACTAGGTAAATCTTACTATCATTTGATCTTACTTGCTCAAAACAATACTGGTCTTCACAACCTTATGAAGCTTAGCTCTTATGCTTATACAGAAGGTATGTATCGTAAGCCACGTATTGATGACGCTCTTATTGCTGAATACTCAGAAGGCTTAATAGCTACTACCACATGTCTTGGCAGTAGAGCTAGTCAGCTTATTCTTAACGGCGAAAAAAAAGCTGCTCAAAATCTCATACTCCATCATAAAGCAATGTTTAAAGATCGTTTTATGGTTGAGCTTCAGCTTCACAAAGATGAAGAACAACAAACAGTTAATAAAGTACTCCAAGAAATTGCTTTAGACCATAATCTTCCAATGATTATCACAAATGACTGCCATTATACCTATGAGCATGATAAAATGCATCACGAAGCTGCTCTTTGTATGCAAACAAAGACTACTTTAGCTGATGAAAATCGTTTTAGTTTTGGCGAAATTGACGTTCACTTTGCTTCTCATGATTGGATGTGGAAACAAGCTGAAGCTCAAAATATGCCTTATGATGTAATTTCAAATACTGCTCATTTGACCAGTATGATCGATAGCGATTCTTATTTTATGGATAAGATGAATCGTTATCCAAAATTTCAAGAAATCCCTGAAGGTCTTACAAGCCCAGAACATTTAGCTATTGAAGCTCAACATGGACTTTATGCACGTTTTGGAGAAATGCCTCCACTTGAGTACAGAGAACGTTTATCAGAAGAATTAAATGTTATAAAGAGAATGGGTTTTTCTGATTACATGTTAATCGTTGCCCAATTTATGAATGGCGCTCGAGACTATGGTGTTATGCATGGTCCAGGTCGTGGTTCTGCTGCAGGAAGTCTTGTAGCTTGGGCATTACGAATTACTGAAGTCGATCCAATAAAATACGATTTGATGTTTTCTCGTTTTCTTAACGAGGGTCGTGCTGCGACTCCTCTTATTTTTAACAAAGAAATGGCAGCAAAAGCTGACCAATACACTATGCCTTTTTAAGGAAATAACATGACTAATCAACAACAAATTCAAGAGTATGCAACTAAAATCCAAGCAACAGGCGATACTTATGCAACCTATCTCTACGCTATTCAAGACAAAAATGGACTTATTGTACGTCATAGAAACAATACTCATTACGCAACTAGGGCTGAAGCTCGTGCTGTTAGGCGCACTCTTCAGCGAAACGATATCAAAGTTGTTCGCGCTGAGTTTATTAATGTTTCTCGTTGGGAGACTGCTAAGTGAAAGAGCATCTTATTCCAAAATTTTGGCAAGCTAATTTATCAGCAAAATCAAATACAGCTTCTTATTATACTGACGGTATTCACCTTTACTCAGGAAAAAAAGTCATTGGAACTACAAACGGCTATGGTCAGAAGTTTTTATACAATTATACAAAGTCTGACCAAGGGACATTTTTGTCTCCGCTAATTAGCAGACATGTAAATATGGCTAAATTTTATGCAGATGAATTTGTATCAACTAAAAAGGATTAATTATGCTTAACGATCAATCTCCAGAAGCACATAATTTTTTAGAAAAACATGTCTACGTAAATGCTAATCCTTTAATCCAATATCTTCTTGAATCAACTAAAGAGCCTTTTGGTGAAGAATGGTATGAAGAGCTTTTTTGTCATTATGACACTTCTTCAAATTCTGAACCAGAGCTTTATCATGAAACTCAACTTTATGAAGATTACAACCCATCTCTAGAAGGTGATTATTGTCCTGAAGATTTTGAACCAGAACTTAGAGAACCTTATGAGTTTTATATTGTAAGTAATTATTTTGCTGAACAATTAAAAGCTCATAATGCTTTACTTACAAATCAATTTGGTTTTTGGATTTGGGGCAGAGAAACTACTGGACAAAGTATTATTTTAGATTATATCTTTCAAAAAATTTGGCAACAATTTAAAGAAAGAAATGCATAATAGGTTTATATGAGCACATATATTATTAAACTTGATCCTTATTCTCAATTATATAAAAAATTAAAATCTATTTTTAATAATAAAAATCATATTATTATTGCTGTAAAAAATACAGAGCCTCATGCAAGGTCTGCGGTTGAAGGCCTTCTGTATAATTTAAATAACGCATACGAACTTTCGTATAAAGAAAAAACTCTTACCGAAAAAGTATTTCAAATAATGGTCTCTTTAAACAAAGATTCTTTTACTGATTCGGAAATACAAGTTATAGAATCTTCTTTTAATTTTAAAATTAAAGATCAAAGTTTTTATACCAATCTTTTGTGGGGTGGTTAACACCCACCCTTACATCTTCTAACTGGTTGTAACTTCCATTTTTTTATTGTTTCAAAGGTATTCATATGTCTTCCTTTTTGAGAGAAGATGTTCTAAAAAAGATTGACCCTTATATAGATTTAGAAAGATATTCTCAAATAGATCCTGATTATTTCAAGCAAGAAGTAATTATGGCTTCTTATGAAGATTTACACAGAATACAAGCTTCCTTATCTAACAATCTTTTTTATAAATCAAATCCTCACAACTCTATTTTACTTTATTTAACTAAACTCACTGATGATTTTGATTTTAACAAAGCAAGATCAAATACTACTGGTGGCGCACCCCCCGATGTAGACCTGGATCATGATGCATTAGATCGTGAAAAGGCTATTCAATGGTGTATTGATTATTGGGGCAGAGAGCGTGTTGCAAATATTATTACTCACGGTACATTTAAACCAAAGAGTTTAGCTCGTTCTTATTATCGAATTACCGAAAAAGATCAATCTGATCTTAATGATTTATTAGCAATGATCCCTCCCCCTAAATACGGAAAAGAAGCTACTCTTGAAGAAATATTGGAACAAAACCCCAACATTTCAGAAGAGCAAAGGTATGCAGCATTTCTTGAATTTGCTGACCGTATAGAAGATATGGTTGCTAACTTTGGTATCCATGCTGCAGGTGTTATTATTTCTGATACTGAAATAAGTGATAACATTCCTATTTGGTCAAATAGTAAAGCAGATAGAATAACTCAATACGATAAAGATGAATGCGAAGATCTTGGTCTTCTTAAATTCGACTTTCTTGGTATTGATACTCTTTCTGTTATTAAAGAATGTACAGCACTTATTGAAGAACAAACAGGTGAAAAAATTGAACCTTACGCTATTCAAGATGGTGATGAACTAGCTTATAAATATCTCAATGAAGGATGTCTTACTGGAATTTTCCAAATGGAAACTTCTGGTACTGCCAAGAAATTAATACTTGATATTAAACCTCAAAGTATTGAAGATTTAAGTGCTATTAGCGCCATCAATTGGTGGCCTTAAAAGCGGGTCAATTGCGGGAAACTCCTTAGAGCTTTAACTACTAAATCTTATTAGAGATAATAAGGTGGCCAAGCTAATCACTTGGGTATAGTAAAAATGTTGAAGATTGGACAATCCGCAGCCACGAATCCTAATCCGATTCAGGTTCAGAGACTAGGTGAGCACACCAGCTTACATTGAGTAATTGATGTAATGCGACCCCGCTACTCTTTTATTAAGAGGAATGATATAGTCCGTTTACTAGTGAAAGCTAGTAGTTAGGTCGAAAGGCCTAACTGTTTGACTTTATGAAGAACATCTTCTTCAGAATCGTCATATTTTATTATTAATAAATTGATATTATTTTGTTCACAAAAATCTTTTTTAATTTGATCACGTTTTTTACAGAGCTCAAAATCTTCTTCTTTTTTATAAAAGAAATTTACATATTCGTAATGCTGTCTACCGTTATACTCGACAACAAGATTCAACTCTTTAAAATACGCATCGCACCTAAGTTTGTATTTATATTTTAAGCCAAAAAACTTTTTTTGTTTTTCTGCTTTTAACCCAAAGAGCTCTTCAAGACGCTCTATCCATATATTTTCAGAACTATAAAAAGTTCTTGGGCTGTATTCTAACCCAAAAAACTCACAACAGTTTTCGATATTTCCGTATCTTTTTAAAATTGTTACGCGGCTTATATTTGTAAATTTATCTATGTTTTCTGAACAAATATTATCTTTTATTTTTAATAATTCTTTTTTAATATCTTCGTCTGAAAAATTTAACTGCTTGTTATCATATTTATTTATCTCAGGATGACCTTCAAAAAACCCACCGAAACTACCATAAAGTCTTCTATATACTTTGTGGTTTATTTTTCCATGTTTTTCTAGAAGTCCTTTAGAAAAAAATCCAAATTCTTTTTCTAATCGCTTAGCTTCTAAAAGACAATCTTCTTTTGAATGAACTTTTCTTTTACTCCCTTTAGTACTTGTTGTTATTTTTGTGGTATCTATCAGGTTGTGCATTTCTTTGAATGCGCCTAAAGATCCAAAATGAGTTCTAATACTTCTTCTAGTAAAGTCACAATTTTCTTCAACAAGAGGTACTGTTAAGCGCCCATGTACTTTATGAATAGCAAGCAATTCTTTTTCACAATCAGATTTAGATATTCTATGATGATTCATACGAAACCTTTCTTTGAGTATACACCTATTATATACTCTTTGCTTAGGCTTGTCAAACAATTCCTTCGCAATCGCCCCGGGCCGCTACAAGCTGGTCTTGATAAAACTTATATTACAAATAAATTAAACAACTCTCCGCCAGAAGATCTTCCAGAAAATGTAGCTGAAATACTTAAAGCTTCTTATTGGACTCTTATATACCAAGAACAAATTATGAGGCTATTTACTGATCTTGCTGGTTTTACACAACAGGAAGCTGATGATGTTAGACGAGCAATGGGTAAGAAAAAGCTTTCTGTTCTTGAGAAATATAAAGAGCAATTCCTTAATGGCGCAACTTCTATTGGTGGTCTTATGGCTGATTACGCTGATAGTTTATGGAATGATATTTTGGGTTTTGCTGATTATTGCCTTGCAGGTGATACCGAAATATTACTTCCAATAGGTACTAAAAGATCAACAAAAATTAAAGATATTATTAAAGATCAATATAATGGTTTTGCTTTATCTTATGATACTCAAGTAAATAGTTGGTCTGCAGAGTCCCCTTATTGTGCTCAACATATATCTCAATGGCATGATAAAGGAATAAAAGATGTATACAGATATGTTTTAGAAGATGGTTCTTATGTTGATTGTACTGAAAATCATAGTTTTTTGTTAAGTAATAAAAAATCTTATGCTGAAATAGATAAAATTTATACTAAAAAATTAGAAATATATTCTACAAAAGATGATTGAAAATTTATACATACAGATATTAATATAAAATATTAAAAAGAAAGAGGGGGAATATGGCTACTCATGCAGAGAATTCATTAAAAGGAACCTTGATTAGAGACGCTAATATTAACGTTAATATGGAGCAAAACTCTTATCTTGGTTCTGTAGGTTCTTCTATTACTAATATAATTCCTTCAGACCATGACCTGTCTAGTCAGATTGATGGTGTGACTTCAGAATTTATATTAGACCCACCAGTAGCTTATGGAACTGAATATTTATTTGAGCTTTATTTAGATGGTCAAAAACTTTATAGATCTATGGTTCCTCAAGCTCCAGACTTTTATTTAAATCCAAATAGAGTACGTGTAGTGCTAGCACCTGATTTCGAGCTTTCTCCGGAATCAGTTTTAATAGCTAAATACGTGGATCAACTTCAATAAGGGTTTTATGAATGTCTAATACTATAAATAGAAGAACTAAATTTAGGCCAGGATCTCTTTCAACTGAACTTTTAGCTGATAATGGTGCTTTAGTTTGGGAACAAGGCAGAGTGAGTGCTCAACCTTTACTTGATGCTGATTCCCAAACTAATACTCGTATTGATAATATTTATTGGAAAGATCCAGTAAATTCTGTCGCTCAGTTAGAAGATCTAGATCCAGATACTTTAAGACCAGGCGACACTTATTATTCTATAGCCGAACAACAAGTTTATGTTTTTTCTGGCCCCATTCCTTCTCTTCCTCAAAATGTTGATACTTACCAACCACCTACTTGGACTGCAGCAAATAGAACAGAATATTTTTTTCCTGTTGCTGTTGGTTTAGATAAAAACTCATTAGCAACAAAAAGCTATGTCGATTCTGAAATATTAAATCTTATTGATAATGCACCTGGAGTACTCGATACTATTAGAGAACTCGCAGAAGCAATTAATAATGATGAAAATTTTGCAGACAATGTATTTGCTCAAATTACAGGTTTGCAAAATACAAAAGCAGATAAAACTTCTGTTTATACTACTACAGAAATTGATCAAATTGAATCAAACCTTTTAGATATCATAAATGCAATTGATGCTAAAAATCGTAGGGTTGTTGACTATGTTATTGGCTCGCAACCTTATGCTGACAATGTAAATCTTCAAGATCAACTAATTCTCAACAAGCTTCCCACTTCTGAAGAACCACTTACTTTTCTTTTGAGGTATGGGGCTCAAGCAACAGATCCTACCATAAATATAAATAATCCAGGCTATATATTTATAGCACCTACTGAAGAAACAGTAGTTTTCCCAGCAGATATAAATATTGAACTTACTGGTACTACCCAAGATGACTTTATAGTTTTTAAAGACATAACTTTAAGTTCAATTACAGTACCTATTACTTCTTCTCCATTTACTTTACTTCTTGATAATGTAACTTTTAATAATGAATTACTTATTTATTCTAATATAAATGTCATTATTCAAGATTCTCAATTTATAGATGTTACTACTTTAGATTTTTCTAATAGTTCTGTAATAAAAATAACTAATTCTAATTTAAAAAATGATAATAGAATTTTAGAGCTTTCAAACAATGCTTTAGTTACTATAAGTAACTCTCATATCACTGGCGAAATAGTTTTAAGATCTTCTTCAAAACTATACTCTAATGATGTATCTTATGAAATTTTAACAGATACTCCAGTAATTGTCGCAAACGAAACAAATACATTTGTTTCACTAAAAGATATAGAGTTCCTTACTCCATTAAACTATTCTTCTAATTATATAGATGGTTTAGGCGAACTTTATTGTAATTTAAATGTATATGATTCTTCTTTAAATCCTATTTTAAATCAAGATCAATCATATACTAAACAAATAAAAGTTGGCTCTACATTAAATAATAATGAAGGTATGCAAGTAAAGCATTATTACCTTCCAAACGGTTATGAGCATTTCTTTTATAATGATGAACAAGCAAGAGATACAATTGCTAATTTTATTTCAGCTCATACTTTAAATCATTCAGCTGTATCTTGGGTACATGACGATCAAAACGATACTTTTGCTTTAGAATTAAATTTATCTTCTTCTGATTTATCTGATGAAGCAGATATTGCTTTTAAAAGTAAAACAAATATTTTTACTCAACGAAATGTATTTAATGATGTACACATAACATCTGCTACTATCAATAATGCTGATATAGATATTGCTTCTATTGATTTATTAACTGTACCTACTCAATTACAAACAGATAGCTCTAACAAAGCAGCTTCTACTCAATATGTTAGAGAAGCTTTTTCTAAACTCGAAGCTGATATAGAAGATTTAGAGTTAACAGAATTAAAAGATGTATCTATAACTTCTCCAGCTGAATCTCACGTGGTAGTTTATAATCCATTAGCTGCTACTATTTCACAAAACTGGACCAATAGACAATTAAATTCATCAGACCTTTCTAATGATTCTCAACTCATTAAAGCTGGGGATTCTGTATTTAGACTTTCTGATATAGCTAGACCTACTTTGTTGTGGCAAAGTGGAGCAGCTGGCCCCAACAGCGGCTATTCTTCTACTAATCAAACTTTACGATGGAATGGTGACCAGTATGATATTCAAGGCACCATTACAAAGGGTAATGGTCAATGGATAGTTGATTTAGCCAACAACTCTTTATTAAGAGCCTCTTTTGAACCAACTACAGTTTCCGATTACGATGGTTGGGGTAAAATTGCTTTAGCTGATAATGAAGAGGTTAGAGACGGTTCAAATTCGACAAAAGCAGTTACTCCTTCTTTGTTGCATGCAAATTATGCTAGCAATACTTTTAGTAATTTAGGCAATTATGAAGTAGCTAGAGCTAATTTAGGTTTTTCTAATTTACCTCATTATTATAAATATGATTTAGACACTGCAACAATTGAAAATGTTGCTTATACATATCCTGGCTACGATTCTGTTTTTTATGAACAAGTTTCTGCAGGATTTAATACTTTTGATTTATCAGAAGGAAAATTTTATTTCTTATCTTTAGATAATTCTCAAAATGTATTAATAAATTTAACTAATGCTTTTCCATTAAATTCTACTTCTAAAATTAGAAAAGAAACCGCTTTAGGCACTTATCAATTAATTGTCGATCCTTCTCAATATATTCTCACTTCTGATAATGTAAAAATATACAATTCTCTTGATTTAGTGAATCAATACCAAGAAATTTCAATAACAAAATTAGTAGATTTTTCTGGTGTTATTTATTGGAAACTTTCTGGATATTATCAAAACTCAAATAATTCTAGTACTGCTCCAATAGATATAGAAGCTACTCAAGATGCTGTGGCGCCTTTATTTATTAATGGCCAGCACTCACCTGCTATAAACTATTTTTATGATGACCCAAATCACAGAATAAATACTACTCTTACTTTTGCAACAGAAGCTCAAGTTTTAGCTGGTATCTTAGAAGACAAACCCATATCTCCAAAAACTTTACAAACTGCAATACAAGCTTCTACCCCTACAGGAGTTTTATTTGCAAATAATAATTTAAATGATTTAACTAATATTTCTACTGCTAGATCTAATTTAGGTTTAGGTTCAGCAGCATTAACAAATATTGGTTTTTCAGCTGGTGATACTCCAAGGGTAGGTTCTTCCAATCTTATAGTCAATCAAGCACTTATTTATGACGGCACAGGAATTGTCTCTACAACAATGTCTCTTGGTGGTGGTTCATATACAACCGCAACTACTTTAAACGAAGGTATTGTTACTTTAGCAAAACTTTCTGATCCAGTTTCAAGTCAGAATGCTGCTACTCCTGATTGGTTTTATAAAACAATCTCAAGTAGCTCTCCTAATGTTATACAATCTACTTTAAAATCACTTTCTGGTTCAGCTGTATACCAACCAATGAATTATGATTTTAAAGCTGAATTTTCTTACTATTACAGTATTTCCACTACGCTTACTAGCGGAAACTTAGAAATAGAATTACCAGAGATTGCTTTAGGTATACCTGGTACAAAAATAGAATTTAAATATAGGCAACAATACAGTAACTATACTGTCTCCTTGATACCTTATTCTGGAGATACTATAGATAGAGATCCTTTTAATTTTATTTTAAATGAAGAAGGTCAATTTATTACTTTTGTTGTTGGTTTTGATGGAAACTGGGAGATCCACTAATGTCTTATAAAATAACTAATGTAAATGGGAATTACGGTCCAAATATAAATCTTACTACTGAAACTATTTCAGAAAAAGGTAATTTATATTTTACTGAACAAAGAGCTAAATCTTCTGCTTTAGAAAACAGAAATGAATTTCCTACTTATCTTGATAAGCATTTCTACACTATTGGTGCTCTTGAGCAAAAGCAAGGAGACCTTTTTTGGCAAGTATTAGCTCCAATAAAAATTATTGAAGTTACAGCTACTTTAGGCGTTGCTTCTGAAGGTAATTCAGTAGTTATTTATGTTCAAAAAAATGGTGGAAACTCTCCTGACAAACTATTATACGATATATCAATTCCACCACTTTCAAATAAAAAAATAGTTGGTGGAGAAAGAATTCTTCAACAAGGAGATTATATCCAAGTAGACATTGCTTCTGTAGGCACTGTTTCTCCTGGTCAAAATCTTACTGTTTCTTTCAAATACCACAACATACTTTAAGGATTAAAAATGGCAATACTTAAAAAAATCAATGGGCTTTCTTATCAACCCAGTACTACTGATCCTGATTTAGGTCAACCTGCATATTTTCAATCATATGCTAATACCACCAACTTTGCTTTAGCTGAAGATGAAACAAATTCTGTGCTTTACATTGATGGCAATGCTTATGACTCTACTAGTTTAGTTCCTTTTTTCAATAAAGAGTGCAAAGCTTTAAATCATCTTAAAAAGAATAACTATACTTGGTACACCAACTCTGCTTTAAATACTCGTTATCCTCAAGCAATAGCTATGCACGATGATTATATCTTTACAGATAACTCTCAGAACTCTATTTTCCCTATGATTTTAGAGCCATCTAAATTTGCAAATTTAGATAATTCTACATCTTCATCTCCTATGAAAGTATATGAGTACCAAGGTCAAACTTATACCTTCATGCTTTCTCCTGAATTCACAGGTGCAGTTACTTACAGAGGTGACGAAGAAAAAATTTCAATTATTGTTGGCCCTGACCTAGAAAACCCAGAAGCTATTATAACTTCTCCCGAACTTCTACTTGTCGCTGGTTCTTATTATGGTTCAAACCTTTCTATTTTGCATGTAGATATGGAAAATAGAACTATTTATTGTTTGAGCACAAGAAACTATGACTCTAGAACAGGTTATGCTTATACAGAATATGTTGCTTTAAATCTTTTTGCTATTCCTTTTGGTCTTCCTGTCGATGGTAATTCTTACATTGGTGAAATAAACGCTACTAATCTTTTGATTTCCGGCGTTACTCAATTTGCTACTAATATTCCCATAAAAGAGCAAATTGTTTATTGTGGTTTAGATTCTTACGACAATCACATTTTTTCTAGAATCAATGCTAATTCTGATCCAATTGAGTACGCTTTCTTTGTAATTAACAATTCTTCTGGTTCTGCTTCTGTTGTTAGAACAATTAACTTGACCGCTCCTGGTTACTATTTAAACGCTTTGCACTCTTATCAAAGCCAGTTTATTTATAATTCTTCTAACTCTAATTATGAATCAGTCGCCTTTACAACAAACGCTGCACAAGCATTTAATCCCTTCCTTATTCAATGGGACAAAACAGTAGACGCTTCTCTATCTACTACTACTCCTATTACTTTTACTGATATTTTAGTAGACGATGTTTCAAAAGTTAATTATGATCCTACTTCTTTATTATGGGCTTCAGGCGTAAGGGTAGCTACTCATACTAAAATTCTTTATTCAGTATTGAATAATATCGAGTATCTTACTTTACTTCCTGTATTTAGGCATGGCTATGCTGTTACTTTAGCAGAAGCTAACAATAATGCTGCTTTAAATATGCATTGTTATAAAATTAATAGAGATTCTGCAACCAATTTACCTTCTCTTGAATATATCAGTACTACTCCTACTACTAATATCGATTACTATCTCACTTCAAACAACACTGTCATTAATAGTATTGATTCTTCAGGACTTTCTTTTTATAGCTTGACTCCTGGTGGTTGGGTCAAAACTAATACCGAACAAGGTATTTTTACTGCTATGACTTACGATAGTTTTGGTAGGACATGGGCTCTAGAAATTGTAGGAAAACAAATTGCTCAATGGCCTATTAAACATACTTATATTTCAGGCACAGTTGCAGACCCAGAACTTAAGCTTCATTTAATTACAAATTCTATTGCTTATTCTACTACTATTGAATTTGGCACTACTAATCAAGAATACGCTGGCATAACTCTTAATAATACTTTAAAAGTAAATGCCTATGACAATGTAGGACAACGTATTTCTACAGATGTTATAATCAGTATTGAAGGTTCTAATATGACTTTTACTGATGGTAGCACAAGTACTGTTACTACAACTTCTGCTATTCAAGATACTTCTATTCCTGTTTTAATTACTGGCCCTGGTTATATAAACGTTACAGCTAGCTTCGCTATTTAAGGAGATAAAAGATGGCAGAATTTCAATTTTTAGATAAAATAATAAATACAGTTTCACTTCAAGTTAAACCTAATAATAAATATAAAACTAAAACTCACAAATATCTGTCATCTTTTATCTCTACCTTAGTTCCTAATTATATTACTAAGAATAATTTTTATAATCTTTCTTATTCTCAAGATTATAATTTTTCTAAAAACTTACTTTACACAGATTCTTCTTACACTCCTTTAACTATTTTTCTTCCAGAAAATAATTATTATTTTTCTTCATCAAATACATTATATGTTTCTGATGGATTTGAAACTCAAATAGAATACGATTCTATTATTACTTTAAATATTCAACCAGAAAAAACTGAGGATTATGATGTTTTAGAAACATATTATAATTCTACTCAGTTTATAATATCCCAAACTATTACTTCTCTTTCTCCTTCTATTGTTACTTCTACATTCAAATCTTCTTCTTCTACTGAAAGCACAATACTTTATACGCCAGAATCGTATCAAAATTTCCAAAATGCTTATTCAATACATAGATCTTTTATATTAGATAATCCTTTATATATACAAAACACAGAAGATACTTTAAACTTAGGTTTAGATTTAGAAACTAATTATATTGTTCAAATTGAAGATGTTGTTGCTTCTACTTATACTCCTCCAAATCCTTCTGATATTACAATTATAACTCTTAAAGAATTCTGGGCTTAAAAAATGAAAGAATTAAAATTTTTTGGTGGCTCTCTTCATGTTTATGAAGATGAAAAACTAATCATGAAAACTAGAGGCAATCCATCTAAAGTAAACGGAGCCCCGTTTCTTTCCGAACAAGAAGCTTTAGATTGGTACAATGCCAACTACCCTGAGCAAAAAGAAGAACTTCCGGAGAATTTAAATGAAGAAACTATTTGATATTTTTGGTTTTAAAAGTTCTGCAGGTGGTTATTATTTTGGAAAAAATAATATTGTTGGCGCACCTTCTGAAGCAAAAATTTACGCAGCAGATCAAGCCGCTGATGCTCAATCTAATGTGAAGCAATCAGTTAATACTGTATTTCAAAACCCTTCTAATACAGTATTGATGGATTCTTCTTTTTTCCCTTCTACAGTCAAGTCTACTTTTACACCAAGATCCACCAAGCAAGATGACTGGAATACTTATTCTCAACATATAACTCCTTATTTTCATAATAATAGTCATGACAGAGTTTTAAATAAAGAATTGAGAAATGTTGCTTCTAATAATTTCACTTTTCAAGATACTGATGGCACTTCTTATTCTATTAATGTAAAGCCTAAAGTTATTGGAAATTATTCATTTTTTGATAACGATATTACTCTTTACAAAACAGACACTCCTGAAGATCTTTTAAACTCAATTACTCAAACAATTCCTACTTATTATTATTCTACTAGATATGTAAGATCTGGTTTTGTGCATCCTTATTGGGTGGATCTTCAAAATAGACACATTTATTTTTTTGGTTATTTTAATTATTATATAAATAATAACAATTCTGTTTATTATCTAACAATAGCTATTTTAAGGTTACCTTTTACTACAGATGCAGTAGAGGGAACTGTAAGTTTAGGGACTTCTTGGGAATTTTTTCTTCCTCCTCAGTCAACCGCAGCGTGGGTTCTTGCTTATACAGAAACTAGAAGAATATTTTTTATAGGTTTAAGTACTTCCGGAAACCCCCTTTATATGGTGGATTCAGAAAGAGACTCAGCTTCTTATAATAGCTGGTATAACGGTACACCTACAATAAATTCTGATTATTCTTTTTATGAACATGACTTAACTACTGGTTCTTTTACAGTATTGCACACTTACACAGCTTCAACAGGTTGGGGTTCAGGTAATAACTATACTTCTATTGCTAATAGAATTAAATTAAACTATAGCCCTTCTGCTTTTGAGTACACAGGTACTTCTAATATATGGGCTTCTTATATGCCTGTGTATAATACTTCTAATGAACTTAGTATTGTTGCTATTTTGTGGGACAAAGATTTAGATACTTTTGAAATGTCTCCTGTAACTATTACTTTTTCTAATTCAGAAACCATTAGAAATCATTTCGTAGATCAATTTGAGCAAATAGTGCCTTTTGTTTATCAATCTAATTCTATTTTAAACTTAAATAATGCTAGTATTTGCGTTGTTTCTATGGAAATAATAACTGATTCTAATAATCAGAAACATTTATCTTTGTTTTTTAAGCAAAAAGCAGAAATTGCTTCTCGTTTTATAACTACTCCTGAGACAAAAAATCTTGCAACTTTTAGAATAGATACTCCTACTACTTTTACTCATGAGCAAACAATATTTATTGATGCTTTTGATACGCTTTTCTTAGACTCTAATTCTACAAACCTTGTTGTAGCTACACCAAACCTTGTAGAAACTTATCAATTTGACCCTGTTTCTTTTTGGCAAAAACAAGCTTCTTTTGATGGTATAGCTTACTCCCTTGCAAGAAAATCTGATAATGAATTTTATGTAACTTATTTAGATACAGAAAATCCTAATAATTTAACTTACGAAGGTTACCCATTTTCTAAAGCAGATATTTCTGGAACGCTTTTTAAATATTCAATGTCAGATATTTCTTCTACTGCATCTCATCAAACCGCAAGTGTAAATCAATTACATATAATAATTGAAGAGAACCTTTCTTATACTGCTCCATCTACTCAAACTAATGTACTTGTCGCAGTAAAAGATTCTAATAATCAATTTTTATCTACAACTTTAACTCTTTCAACTAACTCTTTAAGTGCTGTTTGGACAGATAATTCTTCAAAAGATATTACAATAACTACTCTTTCAAACGATTATTTATCTATTAATTTAACTCTCACTTCTCCTGGTTTATTTTATATTTCAGGAAAGATGTAGATTTTCTTTTCTAATATATTTTAAACTCTTCATTAAAAAGGAGGAGAAAATATGACTTTTACATATCCAATTACAATAGTTGATTCAAATATCTCTATTAATGGAGATGTTACTTCAAATACAACTACTGGTTCTTCTTCTAATAGAATGATTACTCATGATATTAGCAATCAAATTGCTCAAGGCGACTTAGTTTTTGAATTAAATCCTCAACCAGTTTTAGAAACTTTAATTGTTTCTTTAGACGGTATTATTTTAAAGCCTGGAGTTGACTGGTCTCTTTCAACCAATCTATTGACTTTGAATTTTGACTCAGCTATAGATCTTACTTCGACTCTTCTAGCAATTTACGAAGAGGCATAAGATGGCTAGACAAACAAAGATAAAAATAGACGCTTTAGATTTACCAAAAATATTTGCTCCTGGTTTTGCTAAACGAAATGGTCTGGTTATTACTGGTGATAACTGGCAACACTTCGTTTACAATTTTGGATCTCAAACTACAGATATAACTGAATTCAGTTTACCTGTACCAGTACCTTTAGATTTATTAGGAAATGTTAAAGTAAAAATGAATGTTAATGGTGTTCCTGTAGAAAATAGACTTATCTCTATTCATCCTAATGCTTCTAATACTTTAATTTATGATTCTTCTGATTCTAATTCTTATTCTATTGATAGTACTGATTTAGTAGAATTTTGGATTCCCGAAACAACAACAAACACTCCTTAAAATTTTTCTAGAAAAAGGAATTAAAATATGGCTCAAATCCATGGAAAACAACTTAGAGGTCTTTCTATTGCAGCAGCAAAGCTAGCTAATGATGCAGTAGAGACACTTAAAATTAAAGACGGCAATGTAACACTTGCTAAGCTTAATAGCGATGTAAAGGCTACAGATCTTACTCTTGGCGCAAGCACTCTTTCTGGTATGCTTGCTGAAGCAGCAGCAGTTATCTCTTATGTTGACTCTGCACAATCAGCTGCTCAATCTTACGCAGATAGTGTTGCTCAGGGTCTTGATGTTAAGCAGTCTGTACACCTTGCTACTACAGATGGAGATATTGATTCTCTTTTCTCTTACTCTTCTGGTGTGCTTTCAGAGTCAACTCCTACCCAAGCTTCTTTGCTTGTTGACCAGGTTGCAGTAGCTCTTGGCGATCGCATCCTTGTCAAGAACCGTTCAACTGCTTCTGAGAATGGTATTTATACTGTTACTCAAGTAGGTGATGGTATTAGCACAGCTTGGGAACTTACTCGTGCAACAGATTTTGATACTGATGCAGAAGTAACTGCAGGTGCTTTCTGTTTTGTAGAAGAGGGTGTTGCTAATGCAGATGCAGGTTTCGTACTTTCTACAAATGGTCCTATTACTCTTGATACTACAGCACTTGAGTTTACTCAATTCTCTGGTGCTGGCCAAGTAACTGCAGGTGACGCTCTTACTAAAACTGGCAATACTCTTGATGTAAACGTTGACAATCTTGCTATTGAAATTGATGGTCTCGATCGTCTTACAATTAAAGATGCTGGTGTAGACGAGAATCATCTTGCTGCTACAGTTGCTGGTGAGGGTCTTTCTGGCGGTGCAGGTTCTGCTCTTTCTCTTGATCTTAGTGAAGTTACAGCAGGTACAGTAGCTCTTGCTGACCACTTTGCTTTTACTGATGTAAGTGCCTCTTCTGTTACTAGAAGTGCTTCTATTTCTTCAGCTCTTGATCTTGCTGCTGGTGACGGTATTGCCTCTGCTTCTGGTGTGCATAGCGTAGACCTTGCTACAATTTCTGGTCTTGAGATTGTAGGTGGCAAACTTAAGGTTGATGCTTACTCAGCCTCTACTGCTTTTTATGCTTCTATTGCTGTAACTGATAGTGGTCTTATTGCTGCTACTCAGCATGTAGATACTGCTACTGCTAGCGCAACATCTTCTGATGGCGACGCAACTGGTTACGCTATTGATAGCCAGCTCAACCCAGCTGCCGATACTCATTTCCTTGTTTTTGTAAATGGTATCGCTGTAGATCTTACTGCAGATAAGCTCGGTGATTGTTACTTTAGTAATGATAGTGGAGCAACAGCTCTTTCTCTCACAGCAGTTCAGCCTTCAAGTACACTCCATTGGAATGGTTCTGTTGCAGGTTATCAGCTTGATACTGATGACCAAATCAGAGTCGCTTTCTCTGTTGTTAAGATTCCTGGTGGACTTTCAGTTTAAAAAAAATAATTAATTTTATTTAATATATTTTTATTAAAAGGGGGGCATTAGTCCCCCTTTTTTTCATGGAGTTAATATGAAAATATCTGCTAAGCAAGTCAATTTTACCAATCACGCTTTTGTAAACCCTATTGAATTTACAAGCAATTATTCACATACACAACAATCCCCACACGATCTTTTGTGGATTGATTCTTCTAGCGATTATACTGTTACTTTGCCTGATCCATCTACTATTCCAAGTGGAACTATAGTAAGTTTTATTACTTTAGGAACAGGTAATTTATTAATTCAGCCTTACAATCAATCTGGTACTATAGATGGTCAATCTACTTTAACTTTAAATAGTACTAAAGGTGTTTGCCTTGTTTTATTAGACGCTACAAATAAACTTTGGGCTGGTTTATCTCATTACGCTTAATGAAAGGTTTAAATGAAAATTGTATCTAAAGAATATTTAGGCAAGCAACAAGTTTATGATATTGGAATTTCTTCTTATACTAATAATCATAATTTCTTTTTAAAGAATGGCCTTGTTGCTCATAATTGTTTTAATAAAGCTCACTCTGTGAGCTACTCTTTTCTTACTTACATTAGTGCATATTTAAAAGCTCATCATCCTGTAGAGTTTTTTACTGCGCTCATGTCTACTAGATCAAAAACTTTACAACCAAAAAGCTGGGCTGTAAAAGCTCCTGAATATATTTCAGAAGCTAAAAAGTTTGGTGTAGAAATACACCCTCCTAGTATAAATAAATCTGGTTTTGAATTTACTATTCATGGCACTGAAATTTATTTTGGATTAAATGCTATCAGGGATGTAGGTCAAACAGCTGCTAAGGCTATTATAAAAGCTAGAGGCAATGTTCCTTTCAAAGATGTTAAAGATTTTTTAAACAGAATCAATATGCAAAAAGTAAATACTAAAGTTTTTGAAGCTTTAGTACATGCTGGAGCTTTTGATCAAATGGGTTATTCTAGAAATGATCTTTTAGATTTTACGTCTGAAATATATAAATATATTAAAGACGTCGAAGATTACAAACAACGAGAAATAGATTACGTTGAAAGAGAACAACATAACGCTACTGTTATTCCTTTAATTGAGCGACGTAATTTTCTTCGCAATGAAATAAAAAAAATTAATAATAGAATTTCAAAAGATAAACAAAAAGAAGACGATATAGACAATCTTCATATTTACGAAGAAGAGTTAGAGCCTCTTGAAGAAGCAGGTTACAAAAAGCTGCCTTCTTTAAAACGACATGATGTTCCTGTCTTTCCTGAAATACAGAGAACAAAATTTGTTCCTCTTACTCTTAAACAAATTATGGATCAAGCTCAATATATTGGTTGTTATATTGGTGGACATCCATTAGATCTTATATCTATCGAAAAAGACGATTTAGATACTCTTGTCCCTGGTTTGTATGCATCTGTTGCTGGAGTCGTGCTTTCGATTAAAGAAATAAAAACTAGAGCTGGTAAGCTTATGGCTTTTATCGAAATAGACGATTCTACTCGATCAGCAGAAATAGTTGTATTTCCCTCTACATGGACTAAGATAAAAGAAATTGGCATTCAAGAAGCCGATATAATAAAAGCTAGAGTAAAAGTTGAATCAACTGATCCTGATGTAAAACTTATATTAAATAAAATAGAAAGAATTGATATAAAAAATGAAATGGACTCCTGAAGAAGAAAATTTCTTGATTAAAAATATTAAAGATTTATCTACACAGCAAATAGCTGATAAGATTTCTTTTTTCTGCGAATCAAATACTCCTGGTTTCCCTACTTCTAGAACTGAACCTGCAGTAAGAAGAAAGATAACAAGAGATAAACTTTTAAATAAAGATAATAAAATTTCTACATATGATGATACTTGGGATTACATTGTAGATAATACCAAAAAGTACAGATCTAAATCTGTTAAAAAAGATTTAGGACTTACAACTTCTAAAGAACGTAAAATTATTTCTTTTAGTGATTTACATGTTCCATTTTTCCTTTGGGAAGATATGCAACAAGCTCTCATTCAACATAAAGATGCTGATGTAGTCGTACTTAATGGCGATATTCTTGATGCTTATATTTTTAGTACTTTTTCTAAAAGTAAAAATATTGCTGCTTTAAAAGAATACAAGATTGCTTTTGATCTTGTGCATTATCTTTCAGATCATTTTGAACAAGTGGTTCTTGTTTCTGGCAACCACGATTACAGAACTACTCGTGCAGTAAAGACTGCTGGTTTTAATCAAGATGCTGCAGCAGTTTTTGGTGCAGATCTTTTGTTTAGAATCAGCAATGGTGAAAAGCTTAATGAACGAGCAGAGCTTGTTGAAAAACTTGATTTTGATAATGTTGCTTATCAAAGACACGATCCCTGGTATGTTCGTATTGGCTCTACTATATTTTGCCACCCAAGCGGATTTGGTTCAAAATATCCTGGCGCTACAGTTGTAAAACTGTTAGATCATTTTACAGAACGAATGCATACTGATGACTTTGATTCTATTGTTGTAGGGCATACACATAAAGTGTATAAAGGCGTTGTATCAGGAAAACTTTTGATTGAGCAAGGTGCTATGGCACATAAACTTCCTTATCAGTTTCAACCTGATCTTCGTTTTAAAAACGCTATGAACGGCTATGCAATTATTTATCAAGACTCAACTGGAAAAACTAATTTTAACGATTCTACCGTAATTTATTTAGGTTCACATTTACCAACAAAGAAAGGCGTACTATGAGTACCGATACCGAAACATTTGAAATCCCAGAAGAAATGAAAGACAAACCAGTACCATTTAACTTTTTTGTAAATGTTACTTCAGCTATTGAATCTCGAGTTGATTATAACTTCAATTCTATCATTCAAGTATCTTTACTTCTCGAATACCTTTATGAAAAGCTCGAAGAAAAAGATATTCAAATTCCTCTTGATGAAAATTTTGCTAAGTTTGCTGAAGCCAGAATGGAAGAGATTCAGCAACAGTTCCAAGCTGCTGTTGCTGAAAAAACTGAAGAAGCAAAAGCCGATGCTGAAGAATTAGTTTCTCAACTCAATATGTCTGAAGATTCAGACGAAGAGGAAGGGTAATTAATTGTCTTGGTCTTTTGTAAATCATATTACTAATGAACTGTCTCGAAACTTTTTAAGCGAACAAAAAGCACCTACATTGTGGCCAAGCTCAGCTACTGCTGTTGTAGATGGCAAAGTTCTTGGAAAATGTAGGCGCCAAGCTTTTTATAGATATGCATATGATTCTTATCACTTTAGTGAAGAGTATGATAACTATAAAGAGTTGGCTGAAACTATTTCTGAGTTAAAAATACCTGCTAGCGAATACACTCGTTGGATTTGGAGAGCAGGTGAGCTTTATGAAGAATACTGTATAGATTTAGCTAAAGAATCTGGTGTTTTTCTTGGTACTCAGATTTCTGTTTACATACCAAAACTTAATGTATCTGGTAAAATAGATCTTATTGTTTTGAATCCTGAAGACAAAACTTACCATATTGTAGAAGTTAAATCTGTTTACGGTTTTAACGCAAATTCTGTTATGGGTACAGATGCTACTCATAAAAAAGGAATCCTTGGTGAACCTAGAGATTCTCACTTAATGCAGCTTGGTATTTATCAATGGTGGTATGGTAACCCCAAGGGTTGGGGACCTGGAATCTTGCTTTATGGAGCTAGAGACACGGGTAGGTTTGCTGAATATTACGTTACAGTAGAGACAGCTGAAGATGGTCTTGATTATATTTATTATCAAGGCAATTATCCTGTAATTACTGAAAAAGTAAATTCTGGCATAAGCATGCAAAATGTAATGTCTAACTATAAACTTATATTAGACGCTCTTGATTCAGGTGAAATCCCTGAAAGAGATTATGACCTTCTTTATTCTGATGAAAAGATTGACGCTATGTATGAGGCTGGGCAGTTAACTAAAACTGATACAGCTCAATATGAAAAGCGCAAAAAACAAATTGAAGAAGGCAAAACAAAGCTAGTTAAAAAAGTTGAAAAAGGAGATTGGCAATGCCGTCTCTGCGATTACAAAAAGGTTTGCTATGGAGAAGACTCTTAAGTCTTATTATATAGATTATAATATTGATAATAATATTAAAGAAACACTAGGCCCTTTTTCTTTTAACGAAGGGTCTAATTTTTTTATTAATAAACTTTCCCATTATACTAAATCTAAAACAAAAACAGATTTTTTCCTTTCTAGTATTTTTTATATGAAAAAAGAAAACAAGAAATTTGTTTTAATAAAAAAGAATTTAACTAAGGTTAAAAATGATAAGTCATAATGATTTGATTTTTTCTCTTGATACACCTTCTTCTCCAAGGCTTGCTACAGATGATGTTCTTTTAAAACCTTCAATTGGTAAGTTACCTTCTAGGTCTCTTGCTAAAACTTCCGCTTCTTTTGTTTTTGGTAGTCCCATGGATGTTGTTACAGGCATAGCTCTTTCGAAAGCTATGCTTGATTCAAAACAATGTCCGGTTTTTTGTAGGTTTCTTGATGAAGAGCAAAGACTTTATGCTTTAAATAGATTTTCTTTTTATGAAAATTTTTGGTTTTCTGTTGGTGCTTCTTATGAAGATTATGAATTCGTATTATCCAACTTGCCTAAAAACAGTTCGATAAATATTTCTGTAGATGTGGCGCATGGCGCCACATCTCAATTGCAGGAAATTTATAATCTTTACTCAAAAGCACCTTGGTGTAAAAAGTTAATGTCTGGTACTATTGCTACTGTAGAAGGAGCAAAATATGTTGTTGATGCAGGTTGTACTCATGTTCGCGTCGGCATTGGCCCTGGTTCCGCTTGTTCTACTCGTATTGTTACAGGTGTTGGATATCCTAACTTGTCTGCTGTATACGAAATATACAGGTACTTCTCAGATTTACCTGATAATAGTTACCGGCCTTTTATTATCGCTGATGGCGGCATTAGAAATAGTTCGGATGTTGTCAAATACCTTTCAGCTGGTGCTAATGGTGTAATGCTAGGTAGTATGCTTTCTTCTTTGAAAGAATCTGAAGGCTGGATATACCCAAAGAAAACTTTTTTTCCTTTAAGTAAAGATTTAAAACCTTATAAGTATTATAGAGGTCAAGCTTCTGCTTCTTTTCAATTAGAAAAAAGAGGCAAAATAAATTCTGTTCCTGAAGGAGTTCAATCTCCTAATAAAATATATCAAACTATAAATTATCTTAATTTTCATCAAGATTTAGAAAAAGCAATTAGCTCTTCTTTATCTTATTTAGGCCTTACTGATATTAATCAATTAAATCCTAAAAACGTATCTTTTGTTCGAATTACTCCTAGTGGCTTAAATGAAAGCCGCCCCCACATACTTTCCTCTTAAGGAGATTTTTCAATTGTATATTACCGATATTGACGAAGTAGTTTCTCTTCTACGTTCAAAACTTACTGATTACTTAGCTGTTAAACTAGGTGATAACTTTTCTTCTACTAAAAAGTTTAAATGTTTTGCTCATGACGATAATAGTCCAAGCATGCATATTAATCCTAAAACTTCAAATGAAACTGTAAAATGTTTTTCTTGTGGTTTCCATGGAGATATTTTTACAGTAGCTAATCATTTTGATAACTTGCCTACTAACGGTCCAGAATGGCTTACTGTAACTATTCCTGAGCTTTGCGATGTTCTTAATGTTAATTACTCGCCTGGTTCTTTGACTCAACAAGATAGAGAGCGCATCTCTTTGTTTAAGTTAGCCCAAGATATTTCTGATATTTTAGGTTCACTTTCTCTTAAAGATAACGATTATATTGTTGAGCGTGCTTGGCTACAACGCTTCGTCCCTATCGGCTCAATTGATCCTGATATTCTTATTAATAAACTTATTGAAAGAGGTTGGGATTCTTCTTATATAAATTCTACAAATCTAATTAAGACTAGATATATTTCTTATTTTGGAGAAGACAAGATTACTTTTCCAATTAAAGATCATCTTAAGAGAACTGTAGGGTTTATATGCCGTAATTTGGACTTTGAGTCTCAAGGAGTACCCAAGTATGTAAATACTCCAGAGTCCATTATATATAAGAAAAACCAAGCTCTTATGGGCATTGATATAGCTTATAGAGAAGCTAAGAAATATGGCTTGTATATTGTAGAAGGTCCTGGCGACCTTATGCAGCTTTACAGGCTTGGAATCAAAAACGCTGTTGCAGTTTGTGGTACTTCTTTTACAGAAAATCACCTTTTGTTTCTTAAGCAAATTGGAATCAGAAAGATTTATTTGAATTTTGACTGGGACCCAGCAGGTTATGCTGCTACTCATAGAGTTCTTGAGAATATACTTAAATCTACTTCTGGTTTTTCAGTTTATGTTGTGGCCTCTCCTGAATCTTCTGATTTTAAAGATGTAGATGACTTTTTAAAAGACAAAGAAGACCCTATGGATTATCTTGGTCTTGAGAAAATCCCTGCATTTAATTGGCAACTTAAATCTTTTTCTGATTCAGAAACTCCAGATGTAATTTGTCAAAAAATGATTCCTATTATTGCTGCAGAAGAAACAGGTGTAAAACGTGAACTTCTTATTAAAGAATTAGCACAATTCACTACTGTTTCTACAAACTCAATTGCTTCTGATGTAAGCGCTATTAGAAATAATAAATTTTCAGAAAAGATTGAGAAGACAAAGGCTGCTGCTGAAGCTTATCTTAGGGCTGTTTCTGAAGACCCCGATAATATTCGTTCTCATATTGCTTTCCATGAGCAAAATGTAGAACTTATTGAGAAAGAATTCAAAGTCGATAGCATTGGTATTAATTATCAATTAAATCGTTTTGAATCTATCCAGGAGCTTAGACAGCAATCTGGTGAAGATGAATCATCTACTTCTTTCAAGATGAATTATTTTTACAACTTTGCTGACAATATGGGTGGTGGTATGCCTTGGACTACTGGTACATTGATGTACGTAGGTGGTCGTGCAAACTCTGGCAAAACTGCTACTTGTTTAATGATCGGCACTGATATAGCTATGAGTGATGAAAATGCTCTTGTTATTATTCACAGTACGGACGACTCTTATGAGCAAATTGAACCTCGTATCAAAACCAATATTTACAGAATGGCTTATCCAGATGGGCCTTCTCTATCTATTGGTATGGTTGTACAACCCAATTTTCATCTTGCTCAACTTCCAGAAGAGTATACAAAGGCTTTTAACAAAGCTAATGAAATCTTTAGAGATCTTATCGAAAAAGAGCGTTTAGTAATTATTGATTCTGAAGATGGCGCTAATCTTTCTACTCTTGAAAGAAATTTGCGTTATTATCGTAGTCGTTATCCTAATCGTAAAATACTTATGGTTTGTGACAATACTCACAACTATATGGATTTTATGAATCTTGAGCAATCAGCACGCATGACTATGATTTCTAATCAACAGAAAAATCTTACAGTAAAATATCATGCTTGCATGATTGCTACTGCAGAATATCGCAAGAATATGCCTATGGATCATTCTAAGATGCGTTTACCTGTTGATGACGATCTTGCAGATGCACGCGCACTTATGTATCGTCCAAACGTTATTTGGCATGTTTACAACGACATGCACGATCGTAAAGAGCATGCTGAGATATTCTGGAACGATCAAGAGGGCAATATGCGTCCTAGATTGTTACTTCACTTTACTAAAAACAAGATCTCTGGTTTCAAAGATAAGCTTGTTTTGGATCTTGATCCTAAAACAGTTTCTCTTAAGCCAGTTGATCAAAAACAAGCGCTTACTGATGCAGAGTCCTTTAGAGACTTAAAAGATTCTGGTCAGGCTTACACTAACGGCAAACAAATAAAATATGTTCATGCTGAAGAATATTACGACGAAACTTAAGGAATTTTAATATGCCCTCAGAAAACTCTATGGGAATCTATGTTTTATCAGATAAAACTTTTTATTATCTAGAAGCTGGACCTAACTATATTGGCAATTCAGTCGATAGAATTAGAAAAGCTTTGATACATAGAGGACTTATACAAGGTCTTCTTGATTCACCTAATAAAGTTCAATATGAAATTATTTCATATAAAGATGCTCAAAGAAAAGATATGAATATGAAACCTATTTATATCTCGAAACATCTTGAAAATATTATGAAAACTCAAAATAAACCTTCTTCTTCTGGAGGGTTTAAATGAGTCTAAAAGATTTTTTTACGGCTAACACTTTTACAAAAGTTTATAAAGAAGCTGCTTTTCATGGTTTTCTTTTTGGAATTTTTGTAACTGCTGTTACTTGTTTTTTATTTAAAGAAACTCCTGACAAATCTGTTGTTTGCAAATTCGAATTACAAGAAGTCGTTTCTTTAAGAACTCGCTTATTAACTCAAGATAAAAATTGCTCTTCTAAAATTGATAAAGCAAAAACTCTTGGTTTTGATGCTGGCAAAAAAACTTGTACAGATGTTACTCTAGAACAAAAATGCAATGAAATTTTTGATCGTTATTTAGAGAAACATTGCAGGAAAGATTAATTATGAAATATCTACTCGTTTTTTTATTATTCATTTCTGATGTTTATGCAAAACCTTTTATAGAAGAAGATGACGTAAAATTCTTTTCTTCTATAGATTTAGATTGCTGTTATGTACTTGAACAAGGTGAAGCTGCCCCTTATTCTGGCTTTTTATTAACACCTTATGAAATAATTTATATAAAAGACGCTGTAGATTTTTCTGCTCAAAAAATACAAGAAGCAATTCAATTAGAAATTGAAACCTGTTCTTTAAAACTTGAAACCTGTCATGACTCTTCTAATTCTTTTGTAGATCAATTAAAAGATACTCTTTATGAATACGAAACCAAATTAGACTTTCAAGATAAAGAGAATATTAAACTAAAAAATAAACTTACTAATGGTAAAATATTTTTAGCTATTTCTTTACCTTTAGTTTTTACTTTAGGATATTTTTTAAATAGTGTCTTCTAGAAAAAATTATACTGAAACTCAATTTTTAACTGCTCTTGATTGTGGAAATTTATTAAATTTAAATCATAATAATTACCAATTAGATCAGTCTCAAAAAATTACTTTAAAAACATTACAAAACTTTTATATTTCTATATATGAAATGACTGTTATAGAAGATATAGATTATCTTTTGTATTCAGCTTTTTTAAAAACAGTTTCTCCGATAATGCATAATTATCCTGATTCTTGGTTTAAAGAAACTTTCTCTTTTGCTGCATCTTTTATTTATTGTTTTTTAAAAAAATATCCTCCCAACAAATTTAAACCTATATATACTGATTTAAATCTTCCTTTTTCTTACGAAAAGTACAACATAATATTTAACTATCAATTTGTTTTGCATGATGTATCTTTGAAGAAAAAAGATCGACAAATATATGTTTTTGATTTTCTTCAAAAAAATGATAATCAAATTACTAGAAATAATCTTTATTATTTAAATAAATATAAATTTGTTTTTGATAAAATTTCATTAATTTTAGGCAAAGATAAAATAAATTATGTTTTGTTTTATTTTTCAAACAATTCAAGAAACAAACTTGTTGCTAACGAATTTATTTTTGACAACTTTCTTTATACTCCTAAAGACTTGCCAAAAGTTTCTTTTCTAGACATATATATGCAAAAGTTTTATTTAAATTTAAAAATACCAACATATCCTTTTTGTGTTAATTTTAAATGCCCAAAAAGAAAGGAATGTTTAAAATGACTACATCTACTTATGGAGATTTTGTTCTTGCTTCTAGTGCAAGGATTGATTTGCCAAATCATGTTTTTAAAGGTGGTCCATGGACTCATCTTGGTACAGTTAAAAGATCTTTTAGAGAATTCGTTTGTTTGCTTCATCAGCCTACTCAAAAAATATATCTAGAAGAAATATCTGCTACAGGTCAATTTCATGAAATTGATGATGATGAGCTTTGGTCTGATCTTCTTAATTTTTTCTTTTCAAAAGGCATTATTGGTTTTGTTAAAGATAAGGAAATGATTGTTGGCACTGACTTCGACAAATAATAAACGATCTGGTTGGCTCGACCAATATCACCTTTATCCTAACGCTTCAAAATTTCATAATACTCTTAGAAGTTTTTTTACTACTGATTCTTATTTTAAGAAACTTAAATGCTATCAAGAAGTTCCTCTTAAAGGTCTTGTTGATACTTACCCTAATAATTATGATGCTGTAGATTGGTTTATAGATGAATTAAATACTGTAATAGAGTTGCATGGAAAGCAACATTATGAAAAAGTAATGTTTGGTAAGAAATCTTTTTATGAAGCAGAACAAGATTTTAAAAATATTCAATTTAGAGATAATCGTAAAAAAACTTATCTTATTGAAGCTGGATATAATTTTGTAGAAATCTCTTACAAAGAAGCTAAAAAACTCACACCAGAATATATTAAAAATAAAATATTTAACGAAAGTTATTAAAATGACACAATTAAAAGAAGCTTTGCTTAACGACCTTATGCAATCCCAAGATATTTCAGTTACTTCTCCTTATGAGCACAGATACTTTGGAGAAAGCACTAGGTCTTTATCTTTTTTTGGAGAAGTGGAAACTACAAAGGCAGAGCTTTTTATTTCTCAACTTTTGCATCTTGAAGAACTTGATCCAGAAGAACCAATTACAGTATTTTTAAATACTGAAGGTGGAAGTCTTATGGACGCTTTAGCAATTTATGATGCTATTAGAATTTGCTCTTGTCCTGTCATTATTATCTCTACGGGACTTTGTTCTTCTGCAGGTCTTTTAATATTATCTGCAGGAGATTTTAGAATGGCTACTTCTAATACAGTTTTCTTTTATCATCAACCTATTGTAGCAAATAGTACTATTGATAGTATTTCTAGTATGAATGCTTTTAAAGACCACTATATTTATTGCCAAGAAATTGCAGACAATATTATTAAAACTAAAACTAGAATTAAAAAATCTATTTGGAATAAATTCTTTGAAGGAAAAACTTCATATTATTTTGACGCTTTAAAAGCTTATGAATATAATATGATTGATCAAATTGTTGAATCAAGAAAAGTAAAATTTAAAATTAAAAAGGATAAATAATGACTACAAGAGGAAGAGGTGCCAGAATAAAAGGCGCTGCATTTGAACGTTTTTTAGCTAAATATATTACTGAAAATACTGACATTGCTGCAAAGCGTGGGATTGGCCAAACTCGTTGTGGCGGCTCTGAAGTCTCAGACGTAGATATGCCTATTTTGCATATCGAAGCTAAACGTCATGCTCGTTGCAATATTAAACGCGCTTTAAAACAAGCCATTACAGACGCTAATGTAAATGGCAAAATCCCAGTAGCAATTACAAAAGATGATCGAGAAGAAGTACTTTGTACTATGCTTCTTGATGACTGGGTAAAACTTTTTAATGCTTATGTTTTGTTTTTAAATGATCAAGAAAATAACGATTGATAAAAACACTCTACCTCTTTTCCTTGAGGTAGAATTTAAAACATTTTCTTACTATTATGTTTTAGCTAAAAAAAATAAATCTAAACAAAGTATAAACAAGCTTTTTTCTTTTTTATTACCTACTTTTAATAAATGGAATATAGCTTATAAACATAATATTTACTCTGATATTACTATTTACACTTTGTTTAGATTGTTACAAGCAGACACTACTTTTGTAAAAGGTTTTACTTCTCTCTTTTACTTTTTTAATCTTTATCTTATTAAAAATAATTTAACTTTTCTTGATATAATCTTTGAAGCATTTATAAATCATATCAATAAGCAACATGAGTATATTTCTAAAAAATATACTAATCAAAAAACACTTGAGTTTTTTATTGCTAATGATATTAAAATGTTTATATTCACTTCAATAAGATCCTATGCCGCTGAAGCTAGAAGAAATCCTATTTATCATTCATCTTTGTTAGATGAACTTTCTTCTGAAATTCTTTTTGAAGAAGACCTTTATATAGATTATGATATTTTAGATTCTATAGACGAAGGCTTATATAGGGCGTATTTTATCAACGCTTTACTTGGTAATTACTCCCCTACTTTAGATAATAATTTTAAACGAACAAAACAATCAATCCAAAATAAGGATACTTTATGTCACTTAATAAAGCAGATGCCATTAAACAATTAGGTAACTCTCCTTCTGTTTCTAATCAAGAATCTCTTGTCAAGAAATTACAGGGTCCAAGAATTAATAAGCAAGTCAAAATGGTTATTCCAGGTGGCGCTTCTCTTACAGAGCTCGTTAGCAAGGAACAACTACCTACAGCAATTTTTACTTGGCTAAGAAGAGTACGTCATTTTAAAGATGTTGAAATTTCTTTAGTAGATACTTATGCTGGTAAAGATTATCAAACTTCTACTGTTGTAGATTTTAATACTGCTACAAAGCTCCCTGAGTGGGAAATCCAAGGAAAGAAATGGCTTGCTGATCAAATTGCCGATGTTCTTAGTATGGACAATGTCTATTCAGTTAAAGTAGAAAAACATGGAATTTCTGTGGTATTAGATAAAACAGGTACATTCGGTCCTGATTCAGATTCCTGGGAGCCTAATGTAACTTTTACTCCTCACAAACCAACAGGATTTTAATTATGAGCTTATTTAAAGAGAGGCAGGCTTCTTCTAAAAAATTAGTCGCTTTGCAAAATGAAATAATTTCTTTAAAGTTACAACTTTCTCAAACAAAAACATCTTCTAAAGATTGTCAAGATTGTGCGGCTTTAAAAGCTGAAATTGCTGATTTAAAAGAATTGCTTGAGCTTTCTCAAAAAGAGCTTTCTCAAGTTCAATCTGATCACAAAGCAGAACTTAAAAAACTAAAGTCTGAAATTACAAGACTCAAAAAGAAGATCCCAGAAGAGGGATAATACTATGCCTTGTAATTGTAAGAAAAGCAAAAAAACAAATTCTTTAAAAAAGATTGATCAAGAGATAGATGAGTTAAAAATCAAAGCTGCTAAAATAGAAGAGCTTTATTTTAAACTTAATGCTTATCAAAAGCATCAAGAACAACTCTCTTCTTTGGTGTTTAAAGATTAATCTATATCTGGAATATCTTCCAATATAGCTATTCTTCTTTCTAATGAGCTCAAAGTAGTGTTCATTGCACTTAGTTCTGTGCTTATTGCTGTAAGCAATTCTGTTACTTGAGTGTTACTTACAAATCTACTTTGAGCTGTAAAAAGATCTCTCAGTCTTTCCTCGAGATTTGCAATTCTTCTTAACTGTAACTGGTCAAAGTTATTGGTTACATCTATTGGCATTTTAACCTCCTAACATCTTGATTAAAAACGCTCCAACTGTACCTCCAAAAGCACCCCACCCTAGCTTTTCTGCTACAGAAACTTTTAATTGATTAACATCTTTTTTAATTTCTGCATCTTCTTTACGCAACTTATTAAATTCTTCTTCAAGTTTATCTACTTTTACTTTAAGTTGAGTTTGTTCTATATTGTGTTTATTTAATTGCTCGATTAAAGTATCAATTTTATCAGAGATCTTATTGATATTTTTTTCCAAATTTCCCTCTATTTCCCTTAAGCGATAAGATAAAAGATTTAATTCTGGTGCTGGTGTCTTGCTTTTTTCTTCTAAGCTCATCAGAAATCTCCTTTTTTCTTTATTTTATCATTTAAGAGAAATGAATTTATATATCTAATACTACATAAGCTAAAGAAAGTTCACTATTTCTTTTAATAAAATTACGAGCACTTTCAGCTGCTGATTGTGAACCTAAATTACTTGCGGTTAAATTTTTAACATCAAATCCATATACTCCAATACTTAAAGCATCTATATATGAGTAATAAGTAGTTCCTGTTGAATAATTAGGATCTATATCCAATAAGTCTGAGCAAAGTTTATTTTGATCTTCTTGTATAAGAGGAAATGGCTCTACTCCTGCATTTAAATATCTTTTTAACTTTGATCCAACAGTAGCAATACTTTTGCTTCGTAAACTTTCTGACCATTCTTCAAAAGTAAAATTACTTAACAAATTGTTTGAAACAGAGTTTATAAAAACACTTCTAATCAAATCCAAACCTGTTAATCCAGAATCTTCTTCTTGGAAATAGTTTTTTGGCATAGCTATAACTGCATTAGAAATACCTCTAGAAAGCAATATTTCTTTAGGCGCTATTACTAACTCATCTCCTACATTATAGTCTCCTAAAATCATTATTAATGTTTCTCCGCCGCGTTTAACATGACTGTAAGGGTGCTGTTGCTTCCATGTTAAATTTTCAAAGCTTGGATTAACACCAACAAAACTATTTTCATTCCAGATTAAATAATCTTCTGCAATTTCTGTTTCAAAAGAAATATCTTCTCTAGATACTCCAAGAACTTTCCCCCATCTCTTTTTGCCAAATTTATCTTTATAAGTATTCTTAAGAGAAGTACTGTAAACAATGTTATTGTCTTCAAGATTGCTTCTTGTTGATGCTTTTAATGCGTTTTCATTAGTTAAATTTACAAGCTCATTGTATCCAAGTAATGTAAAAGGAATATATTTTTCAAATAAAATAGGATTAGTAGATAACAAATTTGTTGTTACTAAACTCAAACCATCACTTTTACTTTTATTCCCAGTAATTTCCCAACTATCGCTATATTTTCGATATGCTAGTTCTCTTACTGGATCAAAGTAATTTTGAGGATTAAGTAAATTTCCTAAACCTTCAATATCACTATTCGATTCTCTAGTGTAAAACTTATTACTTCCACTTACGTATTCGTTAGCAACGATCTTTCCATTTTCAACAGTAAGTATTTTTCCTTCACTGTTTTGAAAATCAACTTCTCCTTCTAGTTGATTTATAGAAGTTACTGCTTCTGGTATCTCTGGAGTATTGTTAATATTATTATAATCAATATTATTATTAACAAATGCGTTACCGTTCCATACTAAACTTTGCCCTTCAATTGGGTCTACTAAAAATACATCGTTGTGTATTGATACAGAAGTGTTTGCTAAACTTGTTTCTATTATTTCATTTGAAATACTCAATGATGGATATTCACTTCCATCGTCAAGTTCATTAATTAAATTAAGGTTGTGCCCTTGAACTACTTGAGTCAAAATTTCATATAAATGTTTTGAAAGACTCCAGTTCCTTGTAGCGTCTGTACTACATTCTAATAGATGATTAATACCTAAAGCGTCTTTTTGGACTCGCTCAAGGTTTGCTGCATTGCATCTTATTTGCTCCCAAAGGCTACTTACATCTACAGTTGATTCTCTTATTTCAATTATCCTATCAATCAAACTAGCTTGTAAATAATCAAATGATTCTTTAACTGTACAAGGCCTTCCAGTTTCTAAATCATTTTCTTTCTTCCAGTAAAGTTCTGTATTGAATTTATCATTACCTTCTTCTTCTGGATATGTTACCAAAGTAAGTCCGTTTATTCCTGACTCTACTGCGTCGTAAGGATATCTTGGCTTACTTGTTAAACTTTTAAATCCTGGAACTAAAACCATGTTTATGTAATTACTGATTTTTACTAAATCACTTTGAGTTCTTTTTGAATTCAAAAACAATAGATCTTTATTATCTGCATTTGTAATTACAGAACTGTTTACTATTATAGGATAGTTTAAATTATTTAGATAATTTGTAGCCATTAGATCACCCTGACTTGTATTTGATCAATTTTAGGAGTAACTTTCGTATCAGAACTTTTTAATATTGCTTTTATATATAACAAATTAGAAGTACTGATGCTTGTTTTTCGAAAAGATATTTCATAATCTTCTATCTTTTCGTCTCCTGTATTTTCATTACATTTTATCACAAAATAAATATTATTATTAATCTCTTTTATAGTATATTCATCAAGCCTTTTACTACTTTCAAAAGATCCTTCAGAGCTTAATTTCATTTTAAATGAATAGATTTTATCTACTCCTTTATATTTCTTTGTTCCTCTAAAGTTTCTTTCGTAATTAAAACCTTCAACAATGTATTTATGATTGTAAGGGTAAAGCGCATCTTTTTGTTTTAATTCTCTTAAAGAATTTATAGATTCTTCTTCTTCTATAACTTTCCAATTTTCACTAGAAGTTTTAAATGTATGCTTACCATACGGTAAGAAAACATTTCCTGAAACTTTCCTGTCATTTAGAAAACAAGAACTTTCTCCAAAGTCTAAATAGATTCCTTCCATTTTTAAAACTTCTATATTGGTTTTATAATATCCAGAGTCTAATTCCCATCCCGAAGAAGCATTGTAAATTTCTTGTTTATTATTTTTTAAAATGTTTCTTTTTATGTTTATACTATTTAGAAATAATTTGTTTCTATTTGCTTCTGGAATATAATAATTTAAAATTCTTTCTGAGCTTTTCAAACTAAGTCCTTCAGGAATTTGTTCAGAAATAAAATTAGATTGAGAATTTACATCTAATATTTCAAATACATTTCCATCTGAGGCTTTGCCTTCTGATTCTTCAAACTGAACAATACTTTTTCCTTCTTTTATAAAATCACTTTTAATCCAAGTTTCATTGTCTTTTGATAAATATAAGTCTATTGAACTTTTATCTGGTATTATACAGCAAGTACCACCTTTTGCTGTTGCCATTGTAAAATTAACAGGGTTGTTTTCTTCGTCTATTACTTCATAAGGCCCTAAGTACAATGTGCTTTCTTCGTTTATTTTATATTCGGCTGACATGTACCCTATAAAATCTAACCCAAAAATATACCCCCACCCATTTTGATACTTTGTATCAGAAGAGCTTTTACTTAAAATAATTTTAATAGATTTTACACGTTCTTTTTTTACTTCAATAAAATTGTCATTGTTTTGAACTCTTATTCCGCTTTCAAATACTCTTTCAAAATTTACTCCGTCACTACTCCAGTAACAGTTTTGTTGAAGCTTTGAATTTGTTTCAATACTTTGGGTCGTATAGCTTATAGTGTCAATGTATCGTTCTTTATCAAAATCTATATTGATTATAAAATCAATTGTTTCGTCTTTGTATTTAGATACAGCAACAACTTTAAAAAACCTTCCGTCTTTTTTAAGTGCGTTATAAAAATTATTATATTCTATACTTTCTATCTTTCCTTTATTTCTATAAACCAAATCGTAACTTATATTTTTCTGCTCAAAAGATTCGCCTGTAACAAAATCGAATCCTAAAGTCGCTCTTCCATTTAGTAAATATATATTAGATTTTTCTTGATTTATCTTATTGTAATCAGAAAAATCTTCTATTATTCCATAACTAAAAGGATCATCGCTACTATATAGCAGTAAATTTTTATTAACATTTCTTTCTAAGTTTTCTAATTTAGAAATTGTTTTATTTAAGTTACTACTTTGCTCTTTAAAAAAAGATTTTAATTCGTTTTCTTTTTTAAGATTTTCTTTAATTAAGAAATCTAAATCTTTAATTAGCTTGCTCTTTATTTTTTCATGACTTTTGCTAGAAGACTCTTCTCCTGCTTGTTGAAGCTTATCTTTTTCTCCAACAAGAAGACCTAAAGTTTCTACTTCTTTATTTTTTTTTATAAAGTCTTCGTAAATTAATTTAATTTCATTTTCGCTAGGACTTTTTTTATATTCTTTTACATAATTTGCTATTAAATAGTTTTTTATATTAGTTTTCATCATTTCATCTCTAGCTTTATTTTGTAAATTATTGGAGAGAAATATTCTCTTAATTCTTCTAGAGATATTTCATCTAGAATTTTTTCCCAACAAAATTTTACTTGGTTTTTATAACTAGGTAAATTTTCTGTATAAACTTTTGTTTCATCTTTAAAAACTTCATATTCTTTTAAATATTTAACAAGGCTATACTCTAATCCGATTCTACCAATTTTGTAACTAATTTTTTTATTTTCAGAATTCACAATATCTTTAGAAGAGAAAAGTATTCCATTCTTGTAGTCTACAGAATATTTATTTATTAACTCTTTCTCTTCTTTTTCATAGAAGTACTCAAGGTAATAATCTTTTCCCGTTTCTTCCTCTATTTCTAATTCACAAACTTTCCCATTTATTCTTATTGAATTGTTTACAAGGATTCCCTTTTTATAAACTTTTATACCAAGCCCTTCTTCCAGGTAGGGTTTCTCAGATAAAGTAAAAGAAACAGTATTAGAAGTGCTTTTAGATATGTTTGGAACTTGATCTCTTTCCATTTTTTCTAAAGACAAGAATTCTATGTTCCCATTTACATATTCTACTTCTTTAAATTTTTCTCTTTCAAAAAGATTTATATCTGCTTCTAAAGATCCTTTTATAATATTTCCTTCTTTCAAAATAAATCTTTTATTATTCTCGCTGACTACTTCTCTTTCTTTGTAGTTGCCGTCAAAAACATAATAGTTGTTTTTTTCGTTATTTAAAACTTCTGAAATTTCTTCTGTTACAAGATCTTCTTCGTTAATAAAAATACCGTAATTTTTATTTTTATTGCTCCATAATTTTTTATTTTCTACTTCTTTATAATCAAAAAAGCTGTACTCTATTTTTCTTTCTTTATCTTTTCCTTCGCTCCAATACAGCCTTCCATTTAACGGCTCTATTCTTCCGGCTTCAGTTTCTTCCCAAACTGAATCTGTTTTTATAAACATTTTTGTTTCATTCAAGTCTATGTATTCTTGTTCTAAATAAAATTCTTCTTTTCCTATTTCTAAGAATTCTGTTTTTTTCTTTAGACTTTTTATTAAATTAAAAACTTTTATTGTTTTTAAATCTTTATCAAATTCCTCTTCTATTTTTACAAAATAGCCTTCACCCTTTTTGATAATTTCATTAAACCCAGGTTTTAAAGCAATTTTACATGAATACAAGTAACCAGTTGTGTTAAGCTTAAAGCTTATTTTTTCAAATTTATCATCGATATAAAATTTACCATTTTCTAAGTTTTCTTTAGAAT
>Ga0209652_1000026_pt1 | contig 123271 bp, 120 predicted proteins | sample SaaInl74LU_5_DNA_FD_184641 | JGI IMG/M metagenome (GOLD analysis project Ga0209652, IMG submission 184641) | Marine microbial communities from expanding oxygen minimum zones in the Saanich Inlet - ESP_74LU_5_DNA (SPAdes) (version 2) | ecosystem: Environmental > Aquatic > Marine > Intertidal...
CAATATTATTTAAATGATTTTTATGTATGTTGATAACCTCTTGATTATCGAGCGGCGAATTTACAAAAATCAATCATTATTATTGGTAATATTGTTTAATTATTTGCAAGTAAGCGCTTCCTGATGAAGCGCGTACGCTAGCATTAAAACGTCAAAAGCATCTTAAAAACCCTTTGTTATGAAATCTAAATTTCGTTTAGTTGCGCTGAGTATGGCTGCTTGTGGTCTTTTGGTACTTGCCTCGTGTAAGGGCGATGATAACAATACCCCTCAAATTGAACTCTCTGAGGAGGAGACCATACGTTCGGCACAGGCCGACGGCATCCTTGAAGGGGCACAGCATGTGGTGGAAAGTGGCTATAATTTCATAGAAGATCCCAACCCCTCATCATTTCCTATTTTCGGGGCTTCATGCCCGGCGTGGAACTATACAATCGTGGGCAATAACGTGTCCTTGTTGATCGATTTTAATCCATCTTGCCAATTGCTCAATGATGTACTTGTTTCCGGTCAAATTTTGTTAGAGTACGGACCCCTTATTAATGGCATTCGTGCAATAGTCTATACTTATTTAGATTTTTCATATGAGGGTCACGTGCTTAATGGTGGCGGGGACATGATTTGGGTTTCTGAAAATGCGAACGGTAATCGGGAATCTAATCTCCAGTCGGATGTTACCATCGCGTTTGCCAACAGTAATGTAACGGCACAACGCACAGGGACACGTACTTCTGAGTGGGTAGCAGGGGCCAATTCTGGTAATTGGTTTGATAATATATACCATATTTGGGGTTCGTGGACCACGACCCTTAATACAGGCTTTCAGCGTGTAGCTACCGTGGATGAGTCACAATATTTGGTCCGTAATCTAGGGGCGTGCTCTGAGATTGTCGCGGGTATTATGATCGTCAACCAAGATAATATTTCTGGTGAGCTCGATTTTGGTGATGGAACCTGTGATGGCCTGGCTATTTTCACGGTCAATGGCGTGGAATTCCCCATTACGCTCAACTAGAAAAAGAAAATATTAACGCTATAAAAAAAACCGCCTCATGGGCGGTTTTTTTATGCTTATGCCTTTCTTAAGGGCTGATTCTGTATCAAATCCAGATAGAGGTTGATCCGTGCTTTAAGTGCTTTACGCTCGCTAATGAAATCTAAAAAGCCATGCTCGAGCAAGAATTCTGCAGTTTGAAACCCTTCGGGCAATTCTTTTCCGGTAGTATCACGCACCACACGAGGACCGGCAAAACCAATGAGCGCTCCTGGCTCGCTGATGTTGATATCCCCCAACATGGCAAATGAAGCGGTTGTTCCGCCCGTTGTTGGGTCGGTACACAAAGAGACGTAAGGAATTTGCGCTTTGGCCAACTGAGCTAATTTGGCACTGGTTTTGGCCAATTGCATGAGCGATAGGGCGGCTTCCATCATGCGGGCACCACCACTTTTGGAGATGATCATAAAAGGCAGATGGTGTTTCAAAGCATAATCTGCTGCACGGGCAATTTTTTCACCGACCACACTACCCATAGAACCCCCGATGAAACTAAAATCCATACAAGCAATAACGATTTGTTTGCCCATTGACGGACCTACTGCAGTGCGCACAGCATCATTGAGATTGGTTTTTTTGTAAGCCTCTTTAAGACGTTGGGTGTATTTCTTGGTGTCTTCGAACTTGAGCATGTCTTTGGAACGCAAATTGGCATCAAGTTCTGTAAAGGTATTGTTGTCAAATAGGATTTCGAAGTATTCCTTGCTGCCAATACGCACATGATAACCATCTTCAGGGCTCACATAATGATTGCGCTCTAATTCTTCGGCATCCACAATTTTGCCCGTAGGGGATTTGTACCAAAGCCCTTTAGGGACATCTTTCTTTTCTTCCGTCGGGGTATGAATCCCCTTGGTTGTGCGTTTGAACCAGGCCATAATGTAGTTGTTATCTAATTATAAAGTGTCCACGTTGTTTAAGTCCTCAAAGGCTTGTTTAAGACGTGTTTTAAAGGTTAACTCACCTTCACGAAGCCATTTTCTTGGATCGTAATATTTTTTGTTTGGTAAGGCATCGCCGTCTGGATTACCAATTTGCGTTTTAAGATAGTCATGATTGCCCACCATATAGTCGCGAATACCCTCGGTAAAGGCGAATTGCAAGTCTGTATCGATGTTCATTTTGATCACCCCATAACCAATAGCTTCTCTAATTTCTTCGAGACTGGATCCGCTCCCGCCATGAAATACAAAGTCAATAGGATTGGCTCCCGTGCCAAAATGTTGTTGGATATAGGTTTGTGAGTTTTTAAGGATTTTTGGCGTTAGTTTGACGTTACCTGGCTTATATACACCATGGACATTCCCAAATGCTGCCGCGATGGTGAATTGATCACTTACTTGCTTGAGTTGCTCATAGGCATAAGCCACTTCTTCGGGTTGGGTGTATAATTTAGAACTGTCGACATCTGTATTGTCCACACCATCCTCTTCACCTCCGGTGATTCCGAGCTCTATTTCGAGCGTCATGCCGATTTTGCTCATGCGCTCCAAATACCGTTTACAGATCTCTATATTTTCTTCAAGAGGCTCTTCGGACAGGTCAATCATGTGACTGCTGTAGAGTGTTCGGCCAGTGCGTTGAAAATGTTCTTCACTGGCGGTCAAAAGACCGTCAATCCATGGCAGTAGATTTTTGGCGCAATGATCGGTGTGTAATATCACCGGTATGTTATAGGCTTTGGCCAAGGCGTGCACGTGATGTGCGCCGGCGATGCTACCTGCTATGGCTGATCTCTGTTGGTCATTACTCAATCCTTTGCCCGCATTGAACTGTCCTCCACCGTTGGAAAACTGAATAATGACTGGCGCATTAAGGTCGCGCGCTGTTTCTAATACCGTGTTGATCGTATTGGACCCCACGACATTGACCGCAGGCATGGCGAATTGTTTTGCTTTTGCTAATTGAAATAATTCTTGGACCTCTTTGCCAGAGGCGACTCCAAGACTAATGGAATGGCTCATATTTAATGGCGTTGTTTAGGGGTCAAAAATATAAAAAAATACTGGTTTAGAAGGGATAGTTGATGCCGATATTATAGACGGCATTGGCAAAATTGTATTCTTTAAACCAGCGATCGTTTAATGCTCGTGCGGGATTGTGCGTTTTGAATCCGGTATCCAAACGAATCACAAAAAATCCAAAGTCATACCTCAAGCCAATACCCGTTGCCACGGCAAGTTCTTTGAGATCGGATAGCCCATTAAATTGAAAGGCCGGGTCTTGGACATCATCATTTAAATTCCAGATATTACCGACATCGGCAAAAAAGGCTCCATTAAAGCCGCCGAAAATCGAAAATCGATATTCGGCATTAAAATTCAACTTAAAGTTAGCTTCGTTAAAATCCAACTTGCTCCCGCTGGATCCAGGTCCCAGATCATAAGCCCGCCAACCCCTGTTATCATTGGCTCCGCCTGCAAAGTAACTGCGGGTAAAAGGAATGGAAGCGCTATTGCCAAAGGGTGCTGCCCAGCCAGTAAATGAGCGAAATGCGAATACATTTTGACGGCCCAAATCCCAGTGCCGGATATACTCCAATTCAAATTTGGCGTATTGTGAAAACACCACGCCAAAAAGCTCACTGGTCCCGTCACTTTTATTGGTGTTAAAGGCCGTGGACAAACCTGACAAGAGATTGCCCGCCAATTCAATGGTCCCGTTGATGCGTGAAAAGCTCTTGTCGTTTACCGCTTCGCGCGTGTCATAATTCCACGAAAAATTTGAGGCCAGAATGAGATTGTTTTCGGTTAAACGCGATTTTCTTTGCCCAATAGCAATCATTTCGTTCTCGAGCTCAGGGTTGAATACATAAGAATTTTCAGGGGAGTTTACACTCGTCAAGAAGGCATTTGCTTGATCGGGAATACCCAACTCTTCCAGGTCTGTGTCGAAAGGGTAACCGACTTCAACCGCGATTTGATTCAGTCGCTGATAAGAATTGCGGTAAACATTAAAATAATTTGATGAATTCAGGTTCCGTACATATTGCAGATTCAGCAAGTCCAATTGGTTTTTGCGTTTGCTGCTGGGACGCCACTGGTAACTGAATGCCCCATTAAAATTTTGTCGGTCCAATCCAATGTTGCGTTGTGAATTGATCCCCGTACTGATGGTTGTCACAGGCCCCATGTACTTGGGAATGAGTTTTTGGGTATTGAGCGGAAAGAGCAGTTGGGGAATACTCAAGCGCGCATTGAGCCCAATATCCGAACTATTAAAAAACTGACTGTCGCTATTGGCATTGTCTTTTGAGGAGCCGACACTGCCGCTGGCCGAAATTTCCAAATTTTCCGCTCCGCGAAATACATTACGGATCAAAAATGAGGTGCTGAATCCGACCCCAAATTGTTGAATGGTCGAGGTGTAGGCATCGACATCCATACCCAGGGTGTATTTTTTTTGGGGACTGAGCAGAATAGTACTGATCAAACCCGTTCCACTGATATCATTGGGGTCTACGGCATAATTGATGGTCGGGTATTTAAAATTACGCAGTTCATTAATTTGACCATAGGTCAGGGTGCGATCGATATCCCTATAAATCGAACCTGGTGTGATGGCAATGGCATTGGTAATGGCCTTTGGTCGGTACTGTGAGGCCTGATGGCTCAGAAGTTGGTAACCCCTATAGTTGATGGTGTCCGCAAAACTAACTCGGGGGTTTTGTGGGTCATGGTCGGTAACCAGTTGCACCGCGTTGACCGTGTAAATCTTGAAGGGCTCTGTGGTGACCAAAGTATCCCCATTGTTTAATCTTCGGTCTGGAATGATATAATGGACATTGACTTTATGGCCCAAACCATTAGTATCGGCTTCGAAGGTGACATAATCCTGATCAAAGAAATACAAACCCGAGTTGCGCAGTTCGATAGTGACTCGGGCGCGCTCGTTGTCGAAGTTGGCCACGTCGTATTTCTTGTCTGAGGCCAAAAAGGACTGGGATATATTTTTTTTGAACAATGAATCGACTATAGGCGAACTAATGTTGTAGTTGATCTGACCTAAGGTATAAGGCTCTTGCAATTCAAGAGCGTAGCGGAGCGATCCGCGATGATTCTTCAGGCTATCTATGAGCACCTGGTAACGGCCTTTAACCGTAAAATAGCCTTGATTATAAAAATACTTCTGAAGCTGCGCTATAGATTTTGCTGCCTTTGTCGTGTCAATAATTGTCGGCGCCGAGCCTGTGTTTTTTAGCCAACGGCTAAAATTAATTTTACTTGAGTCTATCGCCTTGATTTGTTTTTGCGACAAAAGCCGCTCTAATCGCTCGATGCGCTTGGGTTTCTTGTTGAGCCATCGGTCGAATTTGTCGTGTGGATTGGGGTTGGCCAAATTATAAACTAAAACGCCAAGTGGGGTGCCGATGATTGGAAAGCGGGTGTTTGGTTTTTGAAGAATGAGACTCTCTATGTCACTGTTATGACTGACCTGACCATTAATCACCACCTCATTTTGTGTGAGCCATAAATCATTATCTGCCAGACGCCTGGTAGGACTGCACGCGTAGAGCAATATAAATCCTAAAAATAATGATATTTTTGTGGCAGAGCGCGTCAAGTAAATCGGGTTTCTCATTCAAAAATAGGATAATTTTGATAAGCAATAGCGAAATAAAATTAATAACGAGTCTACAGCAAAAAAAGTACCGATCCCTTCACGGATGCTTTGTTGCCGAAGGTGAGAAATTGATTCGTGACCTCTGGACATCGGGTGGAGCGGCGACGCATTTTTTCACCACCACCGAGGTGTTGGATACTGCTTTGCCATCTGTTCTTATTTCGGATCGCGACTTAAATAAAATCAGTAGTCTCAAGCAAGCCAACGGCTGGCTGGCTGTATTCCGCATACCTGAGCCGGTGGCACTTCCTGATGATGGTCTGGTTTTGGCTTTAGATGGGATAAGGGATCCAGGGAATCTGGGTACCATATTGCGTTTATGTGATTGGTATGGTGTGTCCCATGTGGTTTGTAGCCCAGACACGGTAGATCTTTATAATCCCAAAGTCATTCAGGCCAGTATGGGATCGATTGCACGTACCCATGTAAGTTATAGCGACTTGAATCAGTTTTTGACCCAAAATACGCGAACCGTTTATGGCGCTTTTTTAGAAGGGACACCCATACAACAAGCCAGTTTACCCTCTAATGCGGTGCTGGTGATGGGTAGTGAAGCTCACGGTATTAGCCCGGAGATTGCCGCTACCATAGAGCATGCCATCACGATTGCCCGGATCGAAGGATCTTCTGGAGCAGAAAGCCTCAATGTCGCAATGGCCACCGGTATTATGCTACATGAATGGCACCGCGGCTAACAATCAAATTCTATTGAAAAGTAAAGTTGATAAAGACACCACGTGTCTTCATTGATGCAATATTTGAGGTCCAAGGACTCAGGGGGTTTTTGTCCTGAACTAATTCGTCTGATGTGGCAAAAACACCACGTATGGATGGTGAGAATTTAAAGTAATACAAGTAAAAATCAATGCCAAACCCTAGTTCGTAATAACTGGTATTGCGGCGCATCCTGAATTGGCCAAAATAATTATCCTCGGGATTGGTTTCGTTACTGCCTAAATTGATTGATTTGGCGATACCGGCAACGACAAAAGGCTTGAAGTTGTTGAGGCGTTTTGTAGAAATTTTGAGCAATAATGGCAGATGGACGTAAGTCGATTTTACAGCCCGAAAATAGGCTGATGCTTCCTCAATTCTTGGAAATGTAAGATCGCGCTGGGTAAAGTAAATCCCGGGCTCTAAGCGCAAATTAAGGTAGCGATTGATGCGTAAATCACCAATCAGTCCGACATTGAATCCCGGTTGGCTTTCAACCACAACATCCGTGTTATCGGATTGAAATTCACGGTTGTAGTCAAAATTAAAGTCGTAATTGTTAAATCCTAAGAAGTATCCCCAAGAGGTTGGACGGCTGTCAAAGGTTTCGAGGTTTGCCAGACGTTCACTATTGAATAGCTGGCCATAGGAAGCCTGGACGCTTCCTAGTGCAATTATGGTCACTAATACAAATTGACGGATCATGCTTTACTGGCCTTATAAATGGTTGCCACACCAAAAGTTTGCGGCTCAAATGCCTGGACATTAAACCCAGTTTTGGCCAAAATATTGTTGAATGCCTTCCCAAAAGGAAAAACAGCCGCGCTTTCGCTCAAATAACGGTAGGCAACTCTATCTTTTGAAAAGAGGCGGCCGACCATTGGTAGCATATATTTTGAATAAAGCGCATAGCCTTGTTTCATTGGAAAATGCTCTGGGACCGAAGTTTCTAAGACCACAAATAGGCCGCCTGGTGCCAATACGCGATAAATTTCGCTAAGACCTACTTCCAAATTTTCAAAGTTGCGCACGCCAAAAGAAACCGTAATGGCTTCGAATGTATTGTCTGCAAAAGGTAAGGCTTCGCTATCTCCTTTGACAAATTCCAAACGCTCCCCCAGAATAGGGTTTAGTTTCACTTTTTGTTGGGCCATACGCAACATCCCTTCTGAGAGATCTAAACCAACGATACGCTTTGCATCCGTCTTTTTGGCAAAGGCAATGGCAAGGTCACCAGTGCCCGTGGCAATATCCAAAATACTTTGCGCACCGTGTGCACGGACCATGCGCAACACTTTTCGGCGCCACTTGAGATCTGTACCCAGGGATATCACACGGTTGAGTCCATCGTATTGGCCAGAGATATTGTCGAACATCAATTCGACTTGTGCCTTCTTGCTGAGTGACGAGGACTGATAGGGTTTTACTTTTTCTTTCATAGGACGGAGGCAAAACTACTATTTTTCTGCCAATCGCACCGCATGGATAAAACGTATATTAAATGAAACCCGTGCCGGGTGTGCGCCTTATTTTGTACTTTTGTCGCTGAAGATCTTAGAATTCCTTATGAAAATAATCATAGCCGGAGCGGGGGAAGTCGGGTTTCATTTAGCAAAACTTTTGTCATTTGAGTCCCAAGACATTACATTGATTGACACCAATCGAGAATCCCTTTCTTATGCCGACACCCATCTAGACATTCGTGTGGTCCGTGGTGACGCAACCTCTATTTCGATTCTTAAAGATGCTCAAGTAGCCCAAACTGATTTAGTGATCGGGGTCACTTCGAGTGAAACCACAAATATTACTTGCTGTGTTTTGGCCAAGCAATTGGGGGCCAAAAGAACCATTGCCAGGATCTCCAACACCGAATTTTTAGATAATAAGGAAGAAGTGGGGTTCACTAAATTCGGGATTGATGAGTTGATCTCACCCGAGGCTTTAGCGGCCAATGAAATCGAATTACTTTTGAATCAAAGTGCGTTTAACGATACTTATGAATTCGAAGACGGAGCCCTAACGATGATTGGTCTGCACTTGTCGCGAACGGCAGCCTTTGTGGGGCGAACGGTCAAGGAAGTTGGTCAGATGCATCCCGAATTGCGTTATGTGCCCATTGCCATCCAACGATTTGGCACGCAATATACATTGATCCCTCGCGGAGATACCCAGTTTAAAGAAGGGGACCAGGTTTATTTTACCACCACCGAACAAGGTGTCGATGAAATCTTTAAGTTGACGGGTAAAGTCCGCGATGAGATTAAAGACGTTATGATTTTGGGGGGGAGTAATATTGGTTGTAAAACGGCCAGAGACTTGTGTCGCAATAAGTTTAATGTGAAGCTCATTGAAAACAGCAAAGAAAAGGCCTTTGAAATTGCCGATGACCTGCCCGACTGCTTGGTCATCAATGGAGATGGCCGTAATGTCGAATTACTCCAAGAGGAGTCTATTGGGGATATGGATGCCTTTATCGCCGTAACCGGTAATAGTGAGACGAACATCATGTCCTGTTTGGTGGCCAAATCCAAGGGCGTCAAAAAGACCATTGCTTTGGTCGAAAACATGGATTATTTTCAGTTGTCTCATTCCATTGGGATCGACACCTTGATCAACAAAAAGCTGCTCGCAGCGAACCATATCTTCAGACATATTCGTCAGGGTGATGTGGTGGCCATGACCCGACTCAACAATATGAATGCCGAATTGCTGGAGTTTGTTGTGGCGGCTAAATCAAAAGTGTGCAATCGCCGTATCAAAGATCTTGACTTTCCGCGATCCGCCATTATCGGTGGGGTCATTCGGGATGGTATAGGCATGATTGGCCTGGGTGATTTCATGATCCAGGATGGCGATCGTATTGTGGTCTGTTGTTTGCCTCAATCCATTAATAAAGTGGAAAAACTGTTTATATAAATGGGCGGGTTCTTCAAAATAAACGCCAGAATAATAGCCCATCTTATTGGTTTGTTATTTGTGGTAAATGGGGGCTTCATGCTCTTGGCGACACTGGTGAGTTATCTCTATCAGGACGGTGTCGTTTTCGAATTACTTCAGGCCAGTCTTTTGGCCACTGCTCTTGGGGTCATTGCGATGGTCTTAACCCGCAACCACCGCAAAGAATTACAAAAAAAAGAGGGATATATCATCGTGGCCTTTGGGTGGTTTTTCATGGCCCTTATTGGGACCTTACCTTATTTACTCACGGGGACCATTCCCGGTTTTACCAATGCTTTTTTTGAAACCATGAGTGGTTTTACAACCACGGGTGCCACCATACTCAATGATGTAGAGGCGCTGCCCAAAGGGATTTTGTTTTGGCGCAGTATTACCCATTGGGTTGGGGGTATGGGGATTATTGTTTTGGCTATTGCGATTCTGCCATTGCTGGGGATTGGGGGCATGCAGTTATTTGCCGCTGAGGCACCAGGCCCAAGTGGGGATAAGCTGCATCCACGAATTACTGATACCGCGAAACGTCTGTGGCTTATTTATGTCGGGTATACCTTGGCCGAAACCTTGTTGCTTTGGGCGGCAGGAATGTCGTTTTTTGACGCCATCAATCATTCGTTAAGCACTTTGAGCACGGGTGGGTTTTCTACCAAAAATGCCAGTGTTTCTTTTTGGAATGACCAGCCACTCATTCAATACATTATCATGGTCTTTATGTTTTTGGCAGGGACCAATTTTGTCTTGAGTTACTTCGCTTTTAAGGGGCGTTTTTCAAAAATAATCAACGATGAGGAATTCAAGCTATACGGATTTTTTATTGTCGCTCTAACCCTTGTGACGGCCTTATTTATTTATACGCAGGCTGATCTTGCGGCCTCGTCTATTGCACATCCGATGGTCTATGGTCCACTAGAGAGTGCATTGCGCCATGGATTGTTTCAGGTGCTAGCACTTATTACCACTACTGGATTTGTTACGGCCGATTTTACGGCGTGGACACCGCTTTTGACCATCATTTTCTTTGGCTTGATGTTTTTGGGAGGCTCGGCAGGATCAACCTCGGGAGGTATTAAAATAGTGCGTCATTTGATCATGATCAAAAACGGGGTACTCGAATTCAAACGAACATTGCATCCCAATGCTATATTGCCTGTGCGCTACAACAACCGTTCGGTACACCAATCTATTGTATTTAATGTCCTGGGATTTTTTATCCTGTACATGCTTTCTTTTATTGTTGGTGTTTTGGTATTTTCTTTATTGGGCTTAGATTTTCAAACAGCTCTTGGTGGCGCAGCCTCTACCTTAGGTAACGTTGGTCCTGCTTTGGGGGATTTAGGTCCGGTACACACCTATCACGATTTGTCGCTCCCGGCCAAATGGTGGGCGAGTTTTTTGATGCTCATCGGCCGTTTGGAATTATTTACCGTATTGATTCTATTCACCCCCTTCTTTTGGCGTAATCGCTGATCAATCGATAGACGTTATTTCAATTTCAACCCGTCGATCAAACTCGTCACCTTTGACTGTAGGGTGTCGGTAAGCCATGCCTAAATAACGCATACGGCGTCGGTCGATACCTTTTTTAAGTAAGTATAAATAGACAGATCGCGCCCTTGCTTCGGAGAGATTTTTTTCACCGGTACGCGTGTTGACCACGTCCATACCGGGCTGTTCTGGGTCACCGCAGCAAATATGCCCAATGAGCTTGAATTTTATGTTGCGGTGGTAATTCAAGACGCCAATCAGACCTTCTAAGGCTGGCACGGATTCATCCATGATGACATCCTGATCGGGGTAGAACAGAATGCCGTTTAAAGCAATTTTTTCGCCGACAACAGGCATGTCAAAATGAGGGATCATGTTGGCTAAACTATCCATCATGATGGGGCGTTCGAAGCGTTCTCCCGGCAATGGAATGTGACGTGATTTATGATGAAACAATACTTCCACCCGACGGTTATTGGCATTTTCTGTGCCCAGTTCTCCATGGCCAATGCTGGATATAATGGTAAAAGAGCGCAGGTATTTTTTGACTTCTTCGGCCCGTTTCCTAGAAAGTTCCAAATTGTATTGCCCGGGACCAATACTATTGGTGAAGCCTTTGATATGAATGTCGTATTGTGCTTTGTCTTCCACCTTATTGAGACTGTCAATAAGGACAAGGTGGGACTCCTCTAAGGTGTATTGGTCATGAGCGAAGTATACCGAAAACAGGATGTCTTCTTGAGCCTTGCCCTGAAAGCCAAGAAAAATAAATAAGGATACGAGATAGGCTTTCATGATTTAAAGATACATCAAAGCAATGACAATTGAAATAGTACGCTGTATTTCAGGACACTAACATTGAACAGTAACTTTTGCAGCTAATGCTTTGGCGTACTCAGTAAGCTCGGCGACATCTTGATCCAGGGGGCCATGGGTGACCACCACACCCATACGTCGGTAGGGCCGTGCAGTGGGTTTGCCAAAAATCCGGAGATCAGCATTGGTGTGCTGGGTAATGTTGTGCAGCCCTTCATACCTTGGGTTATCGGATACTTCCTGGGCCAAAATAACAGCTGAAGCCCCTTTGCGTTCTAAGTGAATTGGGCCTATGGGCAGCCCAAGTATCGCCCTAAGGTGTAATTCAAACTCATTGAGGTGTTGCGTTCCTGCTAAGGTCACCATACCCGTGTCATGAGGTCGTGGAGAGAGTTCAGAAAAGTAAACGCCATCACGCCCAATAAAAAACTCTACGCCCCATAAGCCTGCTCCACCTAAAGCATGGGTGACTTTGTCGGCCATGTCTTGTGCTGTCTTTAAGGCGGCCTGGTCCATGGTCGCTGGTTGCCAGCTCTCTTGATAATCGCCCCGCTCTTGTCGGTGCCCTATGGGGGGGCAAAAAAGCGTTGCGCCCTCGTTCTGTGTTACGGTCAACAGGGTAATTTCATAGTCAAAATCAATAAAGGCCTCGACGATAACTTCCGAGACATCACCGCGTGAACCTTCCTGTGCATAGCTCCAGCATGCCTCTATTTCATTAGTATTTGTGATAGTGGATTGGCCTTTTCCACTGGAAGACATTAGGGGTTTTACCACGCAGGGAACGCCTATTTTTACTACTGCGGCTTTTAGCTCCTCAAAGCTCTGGGCGTAGGCATATGGCGCTGTTTTGAGCCCCAGAGTTTGTGCTGCTAAGTTTCGAATGGCCTTTCGGTTCATGGTAAAATTTGCCGCCTTGGCTGAGGGCACCACGTGGTAGCCTTGTTGCTCGTAATCATAAAACCGTTCTGTTCGGATGGCTTCGATCTCGGGCACAATATAATCCGGTTGGTGTTTGCTGATGACGGCATCCAGTGCCGCGCCGTCGAGCATATTGATGACCTCGTAGCCATCGGCCACTTGCATGGCAGGAGCACCTGGGTAAGCATCTACTGCGATGACCGTTTGGCCGAGTCGCTGCGCCGCAATCACAAATTCTTTACCTAATTCTCCAGATCCCAGGAGTATTATCTTTGCCATAAAAGTAACTTTAGGGTTATTGACATCTTAGATCTTTAATCACTTCATTAAGCACAAATACCACAACAAAGTACGCGGTAATGTTGTGTATCGTGACCTGCTAGATACAGTAATGGCGCCTATAGTAGTTGCTATTTTATTGTGTTTAATCGACCTTTAAAGCCGATTTGATGCGCTTGATGGCCTCAATTATGTCACTTTCTGCTGCGGCATAAGAGATGCGGATACAATTCGGGTCGCCGAAGGCTTCTCCAGTCACTGTGGCCACTCCGGCTTTCTCCAAGAGAAATAGCGCGAAATCGCCGGCAGTGGCAATCTTTTGTCCCGATATGGTACGTCCTAAATAATAGGAGATGTCAGGAAACACATAAAATGCTCCTTCGGGGATATTGGTTTTGAATCCTGGAATTTCGGCCAGTAAATTCAGGATGAGGCTACGGCGCTCTTTAAAGGCGTCCACCATATATTTTATGGCTTCAGGAGGGGTTTCTAGGGCCTTAACGGCCGCCATTTGCGCGATACAATTGGCGCCACTGGTGACTTGCCCTTGCATCTTATTACAAGCCCGAGCGATGTAAGCGGGGCCGCCGATATATCCTATGCGCCAGCCGGTCATGGCAAAGGCTTTTGAGACACCATTTACGGTGACAGTGCGGTGGTACATATCTTCAAACTGAGCCATTGAGCAGTGGCTTCCTGAAAAATTGATGTGTTCGTATATTTCATCACTGATGACAACGATTTGCGGGTGCTTGACCAAAACATCTGCCAGCGCGCGCAATTCGTCATGGCTATAGACCGACCCACTTGGATTACAAGGGGAGCTATAGATCATCATCTTGGTTTTGGGTGTGATCGCTTTTTCGAGATCCTCTGGTGTGATTTTAAAATCAGTGTCAATACTGGCCTGGATTTCCACAGGAACGCCGCCTGCCATCTCGGCAATGTCGGCATAACTCACCCAATAGGGTGCCGGAAGCAGAACTTCATCACCATCGTTAAGCAGTACTTGAGCCAAATTAGCCAAAGATTGTTTGGCTCCTGTGGACACCACAATCTGTTCTGGGGCATAGTCTAGACCGTTATCCCGCTTAAATTTGAATTGTATTGCTTTTTTTAATGCCGCATATCCATCTACAGGGCTATAGGCATGGTAGTCATCGTTAATGGCCTGAATGGCGGCCTGTTTGACAAAATCAGGGACAGTAAAGTCAGGTTCTCCTAAACTTAAGCCAATAATGGACTTGCCTTGTTCTTTTAATTCTCTGGCCTTAGCGGCCATAGCAAGGGTGGCAGAGGTTGCCATTTGGTTTACTCTGTCGGATAAATATGCATTCATAATTAGGCAGCAATAGCGGGTTTCATCCCCATTTGTTTGAGATGTCTGAGGTGGGCAATAATAGCTTGACGCGTTGTTTTGTATTCGTGGTAGGGCAAGTTGAATTCACTTGCTGTTTTTTTCACAATCTTGGCTATTTTCTTATAATGAACATGACTAATGTTGGGAAAAATATGGTGTTCTACCTGATGATTTAGCCCGCCGGTAAAATAATTTATAAGTCTATTTTTGGTAGAAAAATTTACGGTTGTAAACAATTGATGGATCGCCCATGTGTTTTTCATGGTACCTGATTCATCAGGCAATGGCATGGTTGTATCTTCTATAACATGCGCGAGTTGAAATACCATACTCAAGATCATTCCCGCGGTATAATGCATGATCACAAAACCTAAAATGATTTTCCACCAAGCAAGGTCGAAGAATACAAGGGGGATGACCATCCAAATAGTCATGTATAAAATTTTGGTAAACACCAAAATGCTCCATTGTTTGACCGGATTTGGAAACTGGCCGTAGGATAGCTTGCGTTTTAAATACCGACTTGTTTGGAGAAAGTCCGAGGTCAGAACCCAATTGATGGTCAGTAACCCATATAAGAATACACCATAATAATGTTGGAATTTATGAAATTTGCGCCACGGAGCATGCTCCGAAAAGCGCAATATTCTCCCGGCTTCTAGATCTTCGTCATGGCCATGAATATTGGTGTAGGTATGGTGTAAAACATTATGTTGTACTTGCCAATTATAGACATTTCCAGCCAAAATATAGATGCTGCTGCCCAGAATTTTATTGACCCATTTTTTATTGGAATAGGCCCCATGATTGGCATCGTGCATGACATTCATGCCGACCCCGGCCATTCCTAAGCCCATAACTACGGACAATAAGAGTTGCGTCCAACCAGATAAGTCCATGAGCCAAATCATGAAATAAGGACCCATGTATAGAGTGAACATGACTAATGTTTTTAAATGCAGGGCCCAATTGCCCGATTTCGACATATTATTTTCTTTGAAATAATTATTGACACGCTTGTTAAGCGTTTTGAAAAATTGGGCGCTATCGCTACGGGGAAATTTTACAGTTTGTTGATTCACAGAATTCTAGTTTGAAGCAAAATACTTTTTTACCAAGGACTAAAATACATATCTGAATCGGGAATACCTCGATAATCTCTTCTAAAATTATTAAGGAAAACTTACATTTGCGGTTAATAACTTTCCATGGAATTGATTCAGCACTATTTTCCCGATTTGTCTGCGAAACAAATCGATCAGTTCGGAGCCCTGAGCGATCTTTATCGGTTTTGGAATGAGCAAATTAATTTGATTTCTCGTAAGGACATCGATTTGCTTTATCCGCGGCATGTCTTGCACTCATTAGCCATTGCCAAGGTGCAACCATTTAACGACCGCAGTCGGATTCTTGACGTCGGCACTGGTGGTGGGTTTCCAGGAATACCTTTAGCGATATTGTATCCTGAGACTGCATTTACATTGGTCGATAGTGTTGGTAAAAAAATAAAAGTAGTCCGTGAAGTGGCCCAGGCCATTGGATTGACTAATGTCGTCGGACATCACTTGCGCGCAGAGCAGGTGAGTGGTACCTACGATTTTGTAGTGAGTCGTGCGGTGACCAAAATGGACGTTTTTGTGCCGTGGGTCAACACCAAAATCGCCCGAGCCCAACATCATGATGTCCCCAATGGGATCCTTTACCTTAAAGGAGGGGATTTGGCCGATGAGCTACAACTGTTTCCAAAAGCTAAAATAACCCCGATTACCACTTTTTTTAATGAGGAGTTTTTTGAAACTAAGGCAGTAGTCTATCTTCCGCTAGGTAGAAGAAAAAAAGCCTGAGCAGGGCTCAAGCTTTTTTTCAATAATTAAATGTTTTAATCAGGTCATTGGCTATTGCGCAATGAGCAACTTCTCTACCAATCTGTAACCGTTTTGGGTCATTGAAACAAAGTAAGTGCCGCGGGTAAGACCAGACACATTGATGGTTTCATGAGCGCTCTTGGCCTCAAAAGATAGTACTGATTTACCAAGTAAGTCATAAATGACCACTTTGCTGTCTTGAGCATTGACTAAAGTTACCAAACCACTAGCTGGATTAGGATAGAGTACTACACTAGATAAAGCTTGGTCGCTGATGCCTAAATTAGCCTCTGTTGCGAAGGTCACTGAGGCGCCTGATCCATACTGTCCGCCGGTACTATAGATTACATTGCTGTCTGAATCAAAGAAAACGATGGACTCACCTCCGTTATTTCCTGAATCATAGAGTTTGAATTTGTAACAACCACCGTTAAGGGTAAAGGTCTGTACATCATTGGTTACCCCACTGTATGGTCCACCAGATACAACAGCATTTCCGTTGTCGTCGATGACTTCCCAGGTGCATTCAGCGCCTTGTGCATCCGTATTTAAGATCAAAGTCACTTCATTGGTGTTCAAATCTGTCAACTCATTAAAGGTTTGAGATCCTGTATTATTGGACACATCCTCATCTGCTTCTAGAGTGATATCAACAGTGTTGGTACTCTGAACCTCAAAGGCAATTCCAGGTAAGGTCACTAGTTCAGAATAAAGAGCAGGTATATTTCCAGTCCATGTATAGGTCTGGACGTTACCACCGTTTACCGAATAACTGATCTCTACAGATTCTAATGGATTGTTTCCATTATTCTTTAATTCGATCACTGGCTCTAAATAACCACATTGGTCACTAATAGCTAATACCGATTCAATATCCGCATCATTTTGAAGGGTAATCCCCGTGAAAATAGGCGTGCCGCCATTACCACTAATGATTTCTTGAGTGGTTTCGGTCATGAAAACAACAATTTCTAGATCCAAAATATTGATGGGAATGTTGTTGTGCGCCGCTGGAACCTGATAGGTGTATGTGCGGTCGATAAATGATCCTGCCGTGGTTGGTGAAACGTCTTCACCCCATTGCCCTGTGATCATATCGATCAAGCGGTGCATGTGATTGTAATTATTACCTGCGCCACCACCGGTCTGTGGACCTAAAGTATTATTTTGTAACAAAGCAATATTTAATTTGTTTGTGCTTTCTGGACTGGTTCCTGTGTAGTATGATTCTACATGAACTATAAGTTCATTAGTTTGCACATCAATGCTTGACTCTACAGCCATATTAAGGTAAGATGGTAAAGCTAATGTTTCATTAGCGGTTATAGGCCATCGATTGCGGCTTTGTGCAGTTCCTGTAGCACCATTTTGGGAGCTGCCTGGAAAGTAATGACGATTGATTGTGCCGCCTGGATATCCTACAAGCCCAGTTTGGGCGACAATTGCCGCGCCCCAAGGCGTTCTGAAATCGGGATCATTTCCATTGGGATTAGAATAACCACCAACATGGATGTTAACCAAGAAGACATTTCCTGGATTGTTGTCTTGAATGCTCTGAGCTATCGCATGACCATCAGGGCAATAGGTACAATAAATGCCAGTGAATTCTTCCAAAACCACTTTGGCATTTTCGGGTTGTGTGGAGACGATGGTCTGCGCGTTGACGCCTAACGAGAATATGCCTAGAAGACCTAAATAGAGATAATTTATTTTCATGTTTTTTTTGATTAACAAAAAAGCCTTTAATGCTTTTTGAATGAGATTTTAAATTTAGTAAAAAAAAAATGAATATGACAACAGTATAAGTTAAATGAGTATGCCTAAATAATTGCCGATCAATTACTTGTGTATTGAAAGTAACTATCAGGAGTAAAAGGCTTCATACTATTATAGTCATTCTATATGGGCATTTTCACTTTCTTATTCCAGCTTCTTTTCTTAAATTGCAAACAAATCTTGATCTATGAAAAATTTATTTACGCCTATTCTTTTACTCATGAGTTCATTGGCCATAGCACAGTTTTCGGTTGAAGAACATAATGGAGATCCTCTGGTTGATGGCCAGACCGTGAGCTATGGTATTTATGGTTACGGTGGGGCAGAATTGGACTTTTATGTCAACAACCTGTCTACTACCGATCAAATCTTTATGAAATTACAATTTGTGAGTGCAGTAAATGATGACGGCTCTGGTGTAGAGGCGTGTTTTGGTCTTTGCTACACCGACCTTGTTTTCGGGGCCTCTTATCCTCCAGGAACGGAAGTAGTCACTATCGAGCCAGGACAAAACCAAGGCGGTATAGGGGATCACATTGTCAATTTAAGTGATGGTGGAGGAAATCCTATTGAATATGTATTCAGATGGTATCAAGTGGATGCCAATGGGACCCCATTTGGAGATGATTTGTCCATTACCTACCGTTATGATCCGAATTTGGGACTACAAGGTCAAGAAGTTGACGCATTTGCCTTGGCCACGAATGTGAATCACGTGCTGCCTGTTCAAGTGAATGAGCCTGTGTCGCTCACATTATATGATCTACAAGGACGTCATATTTCTCAACAGAAATTAGAGGCTGGCACCCACCAAATTGCTGTAGGTCATTTGGCCTCACAAATGTATTTGGCGATTCTCGAAGATGCTTCAGGGCACCGATCAGTAATCAAGTTCATGAAAAAATAAGACATTTTTATGTCACAAAAAAAAGCCCGAAGCAAATGCGCTTCGGGCTTTTTTTTATTGTTTCAATAAGTGATTAGAAAGTGACATTTAGATTCATGCTAAAGCCATTGTTTTCTGGAACAAAGCGGCAAACACCACCAACACAAATCAGACCGCCACGTTGCCGTCCATAGTTCATGGCAAATCGCGTGCGCCCTTTTGTAAAGCTTCCTCCTGTATTATAGTAATGGATCTTTCCTTCTCCACCATAATTATAGGCATCTGCGGCGTATATGGACCATTTAGCGTTAAAATTATATTCCACTACAGCTCCTGACCAGTTTTTGCGGTCTTGTTCTGTGCTTAGGTATTGCAACACGCCCCGAACAGAGCGTCCTTTACCCAATTTATAGGTGCCCTCAGCCACCAAAATAGTGGCTTTAATATCGCCCTGACTCCCCAGTGGCCCGCCAAGAACGACTCCTTTGTCAGCAATAATGTTCTGATAGGTCAGCACCGAATTAAAAGTCTTGCTCCAGCGATTTTTGATTTCGGTATTGATGTCTCGAAAATAGCGATTGCCTTCCCCAATAAAAGCAACATCATAAGATTGGTCTTCATAAAAGGTTGCGTCAAGACCTGCCCAATAAGAGAAATTTGCTGCGACTTTAGTGCCGATCTTGCCTAGGGTGCTTTCTTTGGGAAATGAAAAAAAGAGGTCCGATTGGACACCCACTTCTCCCGCACGTTGATCTAATGGATCGGTAATGAGCCTGGGTTGTGCATTGTAGACATATATATTGGTCAGCAGATAATCTTGTTGCTTGGTCAGTGCCGGGGTGTAATTGATTAATTCTTGATTGAACTGGTTGCCCTCTGCCAAACGATCTGAATAAAAGCTAAAGTTTTCTAGGCGACGAAAGGTAGCACTTGTTCCAAGCCCTTTTTTAGAATACCCAATATTGGCCTGAAGGGCCGTACCATCGTATAATCGATTAGAAACTAATGTGCCTTCGTTGGCAATAACGTCTGGATCCTTCTTTATGGCTTCTATACCCCCGTAAAATTGTCCGGAACCCCAGTCCAGTCGACCACTGTAGGCGGCTACATTAGTGGGAATCAAACTATTGGTTCCTCTGTCTTGAAATCGATTGACGTAACTTCCACCGATGCGCAGATCCAGTAGCGACCATTGCATTTTTTGGCTTAAGTCAACGTTAAGATCAAAAGCATTAATGACCCCTTCGGACAGTTCAAAACCATTACGCTGTTGGCCAATAAGTCCTGTAAAAGCGATATATTCAGTAGGATTAAATTTAGCGCGAACTCCTTGAAACGCTGAGTTGATCCCTAATTGCCTGTCTTCCCAACCTCTTAAGATAAGGCCGTTTCCGAATTGCTCATAAAAATAACCGGCGGTCAAATCTAATTGGTCGTGCTTAAAGTTAAGGTAATAGGTGGCGATGCCATTTTGATTGTCAAATGTTGGGCTATATCCCAAAAGGGCAGAAGGCATATAACTTTCATGTTGGAGCCCTGCTGTAAACTCACCATAATTATAATTCAGCTGGAAATAACTGTTCGCTCTAAAGGCATCCTCTGGAGCAATAAAACCGGGTTCAGATGCAGACACCTTGAGATCAAAGTCGTCGAGCAGCCATTGGCTGTTCGATTCAAAACCACCAAACAGAGATCCCTGAGGGGTCTGTCCAGAGACATTAAGGGCCGCAGCAAGGCCGCAAATGGCCAAAAGATATTTCATAATGAGCAGTTTAAGATGGTATTACTTGGCGTTGGCCAAAATTTGTTCATAAAGTTCGTCTTCAGCACCTGGAGCATAACCCGAATGACGATAAACAATGACGCCATCCTTGACCAGAATTGTTAAAGGAACAGTGGCGGCACCCAGAGCGCGTTTTACATCGTTGTTGGTGTCGAGCAAAATGGTGTAGTCCCATCCTTTGCCATTAATCATTGGTTTAACCCGTTTCACAGTGCGCGCATCATCAATGGAGATTGCGATCAGTGAGACTTCTGTTTCGTCTTGCCAGTCTTGATAAACCTCGCTTATGGCATCCAGCTCTTTAATGCACGGAACGCACCAAGTCGCCCATAAAGAAATAACCACCAATGATTTTGAAGCGGTAGCCTCAGACAAGCTTGTCGTGGTTCCTTCCAAGGTTTTTAAAGATACATCCGGAAGTAAATCTTGTGCATTACCGCCGAAACTAAAGAGGAGAAAACCTAGAATAATGAGCTGTTTCATGTTTGTTGGATCATATTGATGGCTCACAATATTAAGCAAATTTTATCTGATAGCTTCATTTTTTTTAGGTCTATCAAAGAATAGAGCCGCATCGATATGGCCTAAATTTTAAAAATAATACTACTTTAGCAAGAATGAATTTTTTTAATCCCCCTTCAATAGTTTTGTTATGATGCAACGAATAATTTTTATGGCTTTGGGTCTGTCATTGTTGTTGACCGGATGTAGTGAAAAAGAGGACTTTTCTTCATTTGAAGAAGTTATCATAGAGCCTATTGAAATTGGCCTCACCTTTCGTAAAGCGTCTTTACGCAATCAAGAAGTTGCTTTTCAAGTGTTTGATGAGCAGTCGAACGACATCACACAAAGCAGTCTATTTTATGTAGATGGCAGTCCTATTTCAGGCAATGTGTTCGTTTCAGAAAGTGAGGGTGCCTTTGCTATTTATGCAGAATATGAGGAGAATGGCATCGTTTCTACTACGGATACCGCTGAATTTTATGTGATTATCCCGACCAAAAATGTCTTGGTAGAAGACTACACTGGGACCTGGTGTGGTTACTGCCCTGCCGTGTCAGCTGCCGTGGATGAAGTACAATTCTTAACCGATCATATCTCTTTGGTGGCCTTGCACAATGGAGATGATCTATCCCTTTCTATTGAGCCCCAAATACGTGAAGGCTTGGGCGTTCCTTCGGGATCTCCGCGTGCCCGCATCGATCGTACTAACGTTTGGGGAGCAGGTGTTCCTCCTATTTTTCCTGCCCAAGAGGTGATGAATCTAGCAGGAATTCCGTCCTCGATCGGGATTGCTGTAAGTACAGAAATGATTGGTGATGATCTTCAGTTGCGTATCAATGTGGCCTCAGAGGAAACTTTGCTCGACAGAAAATTGGTGGTTTACATCACCGAAGATGGGCTCTTGCGCGACCAAACCAACTATTACAACGAGGACGCCACGAGTCCGTATTTCGAACTGGGGAACCCCATGATCGATTTTGAACAAAAACATGTTTTGCGTGCAACCCTTACTGATGCGGTAGGAGATCCGATCCCAACCACTGAAGCATTAACAGATTACACGGCTAATTTTATCTATACGGTGCCATCTGATATGGTTGTTGCTGAACTTGGTGTTGTGGTTATGGTTGTCAAAACAGACAATACAGCACTCAATACACAATACGTGCATGTTGGTGAATCTGTTCCTTATAATTAAAGGACTGCTTCAATAAGTGTTACTTCGAACAAAAAAAAGCCCAACTTAGTTGGGCTTTTTTTTATACACTTATGATTCTAGAAAGGGATACCTGTAATCTGTTGGGGTGACCAAGAGTTCCTTAACGGTTCTTGGTGAAACCCAGCGATAGAGGTTGATCTTGCTTCCTGCCTTATCATTGGTTCCGCTCGCTCGTGCGCCACCAAAAGGTTGCTGGCCTACAACGGCCCCAGTAGGCTTGTCGTTAATGTAGAAATTACCCGCAGCATTTTCTAAAGCACGCACAGCCTGTTCAAGAGCATAGCGGTCTTGGCTGAATACGGCTCCGGTCAATGCATAGATACTGGTTTGGTCTACTAAGATGAGGGTTTCTTCCCATTGGTCATCCGGATAGACAAATACCGTCAGGACGGGGCCAAACAACTCGGTCGACATCGTCTCATAATGAGGGTTGGTTGTTTTGATGACTGTTGGTGCGATAAAATACCCTTTAGATTTATCATAGGTACCACCAAAAATAATTTCGGCGTCACTGGCCGCTTTCGCGCGATCGATATAATGCGCTAGCTTGTCAAAGGATCCTTCGTGAATCACTGCGGTCACATAATTCGAAAAGTCTCCCGGAGAGCCCATCGTGATAGTGGATAAGTCCTCCTTAATGTGGTCGTGTACTTCTTGCCATAGGCTTTCTGGTATATAGCAACGGCTTGCTGCGCTACACTTTTGTCCTTGAAATTCAAAAGCGCCACGAACCATAGCTGTTGCCAGCTGCTTAGGGTGTGCCGAATGGTGTGCGACGATAAAATCTTTACCACCAGTTTCTCCAACAATGCGCGGATAAGTTTTGTAATGATGGACATTAGTACCAATTTTTTTCCATAAATCTTGAAAGACATGCGTGGACCCCGTGAAATGCACTCCGCTGAAATCGCGACTGGCCAGCACAGTGTCCGTAATCATTACCGGATCGCCCATGATCATATTGATGACTCCAGCAGGAACCCCAGCTTCTTTAAAAACATCCAAAACGACCTGTGCGGAATAAACTTGACTGTCACTGGGTTTCCAAACAACAACATTGCCCAACATCGCTGCACTTGCAGGAAGGTTGGCGGCAATGGCCGTAAAGTTAAATGGTGTGATGGCATAGATGAATCCTTCGAGCGGACGGTATTCTAATCGATTCCATGTATCACTCGAAGATTTAGGTTGCTCTTGGTACATTTCAGTCATGTAGGCCACATTAAAGCGCAAAAAGTCAATGAGCTCACAAGAGGCGTCAATTTCGGCCTGATGAATGGTCTTTGATTGGGCCAACATGGTGGCTGCATTAATTTTAGCGCGGTAAGGACCTGCAATAAGTTCTGCAGCCTTCAAAAAGATTGCGGCGCGTTGCTCCCATGGTGTTGTTGACCATGCTTTTCGCGCTTCGAGTGCTGTTTCAATGGCCAAGGCAACATGTGATTTTTGCGCCAAATGGTAATGACCCAAAAGATGTTTGTGGTCATGGGGAGGGGCCATGGTCGCCGTTTGATCGGTTCGAATTTCTTTGCCGTTGATGTAGAGCGGTACTTCTAAATTACTGTGGTACATTGTCTCATAAGCAGCGGATACAGCAGCCCTTTCAGGACTGCCCGGTGCATATGATTTTATTGGTTCGTTAATTGGTTCAGGTACCGTAAAAAATCCTTTTCCCATGATCGTTTTTTTTATTTAGATTCGACCCCGAAGGTACAAAAAAATGATAGGGCGACCAATGGTCTTTTTGGGTAAAGCCGCCAAGTACCATATCGATTTTGGCCATGTCATTGGGGCTGAGATGCGGCGAGTCGCTGCTAATTTGTAGTAATGGTATTGGAGTTGCCTTGACCCAGACCAATCAATTGATCATAACGATCGCCCGGTCCGCGGTAATAGACCAATACACTATATTGGTTCTCGGTCTGCCAGTAATTGCCATCAATAGCGCCAATATTGATGGTTCCATCTTTTGCTTCCAAGGCAAAATTGTAGTTGTAAAAACCTTGCTTGAGCAGTAAAATGGTTTCGTATAACCCTGAATCTGCATTGTAAAGTAGTTCGTTAGCTTCGTTGAGGTCGTAATTGTTGAAGTTTCCGTAGACATAAATTTTTTGACCATCGAGCGCTTCGTTATACCGCAAGGCAAAATGGGTGAAAATGTACTCGGCCTCAATCTGGCTATTTTCGGCCCCTAAAGCCCGAACCACAAAATTACCATTGATATCTGGGGAGTAGGTGTAAGGTCGGTCTTTTCTTGGGTTTTGGGTATAGAGATAATGCTCGAACAAATCATTGAGTTCGATGCGGCGGATCCCGACATTGGCTACCCGAGCTTCTTTACTGTCAAAATTTAGAAATTCATTGCCGGCCCAAAAAGCGGCAGACTGGTCGTATCGGTAGATCAATTCTTGCCCCAAAGTATATTGTGGCTTTAAATCGGTAATGGCTGTTTTTAAATTGCTGTTTTGCAGTACCATGGTTTTGACCGAACGATCTGGATTGATCAGCAGCTTGTCGTTACTGTAAATGGTAAACTGGACGGTCTGCTTGGTGTCGCTAAAGGCAAGATCTCTAGAACGTTTGATGGCAACACCAACCGTTACTTGGTCTTCAATGACCATAAATTTTCTAGAAAACACAAGTGCGCCATCGTCGTTGTAGATATGGATCATGTAATTCCCGCTTTTTTTGATGGCTCGCGTTTCGCGATTGGGAAAAGCCAATTGATAATGCGCATAGAGCTGCAATGAATTGAACGAATTGACGTACTGTTCAATTCTTACATCGTCAAAGCCATCAAGATATTCTCCTTTGGATAAATCACTTGGAGTCCAATCAAAATTATAGTGGGTAATTCTGTAATAATAATCGGCTTCATCTGCGCGCAAATCGTCAAAAGAAAGTGCTAATCGGCCCCCAAGTCTGATGATGGGTAATTGTGCTTGATTGGTACCCCCTTGAAATTGGACCGATTTGATGTAATAAGGTTCTGGTATTTCATCAGTTTGACTGGACAATAGCCAGGGGCTGATAAGGGTTATAAAATAGAGAAGAAGGATACGCATGACAATAAATTAGAAGCTAAATATAGGTAATTTTTGGGAGCTGATATAAAGCACGAAAGGCAGGCAAAATAAGGCTTAGAAATTTATAATTATTTATTATGGAAAGCACTTTTTAATTTTTAAATTTGCAGTCCTTAAAACAGAGATTTTTCTGCTTTAAGTCACGATAAAGAGAACTTTAATTTACATATCCATGTCCAAAGACATTAAGATTAAAAAGGGTCTTAACATTAATCTTAAAGGCGAAGCAGAAAAAACTCTATCCAAAGCACCTCGTGCCGCATCTTTCGCCATAAGACCAAAAGATTTTCACCTCGTCACGCCAAAAATGGTCCTCAAAGAGGGCGCAAAGTTCAAGGCTGGTGAGGTTTTATTTTACGACAAGAATAACGCGTCTGTAAAATTTGTCGCTCCGGTCAGCGGAACCTTGACAAGCATTGAGCGCGGAGCCAAGCGGGTCATCACGCAATTGCTCATCCAGGCGGATACCGCAGATACTTATTTTTTGAATCCTGTTTTGGATCTGAACAAAGCCACTGGTGAGGAGCTTAAAGCGCATTTATTGGCTTCTGGTTGTTGGCCATTCATTACCCAACGACCGTATCATGTCATGGCACATCCAGACCATAGCCCAAAAGCTATTTTTATCTCAGGATACACTACGGCACCATTAGCAGCAGACCTCGATTTTACCCTGATGGGTAAAGAAGCTGAATTGCAGGCGGCGGTGACGGCATTGAGTAAATTGACCCATGGGCAGGTACATATCTGTATTGGCGGCGATAGCAATTCTCCGCTAAAAGGCCTTAACCATTGTCAGGTACACTCTATTTCTGGGCCACATCCTGCAGGTAATGTTGGGGTGCAGATCGCTCAGATAGATCCCATCAACAAAGGTGAGACCGTTTGGACCGTGAAGGCCGAAGATTTGGTGATCATCGGCGAGCTCTTATTGACCGGTAAATTTAATGCTGAGCGCATTGTTGCTTTAGCTGGATCCTCGTTAGGTGCGCCACAATATTATGCAGCGATCATTGGCAGCGAAGTTGCTCCACTGATCAGTGAAGCCCAATTGGTAGCGCAAAATTCACGTGTGATCTCTGGTGATGTCCTTTCAGGAAGAGCCATTGACTTACAAGGTTATTTGGGGTATTTCGACAACACCATTAGCGTGATTCCGCAAGGGGACGATTATGAATTATTTGGGTGGAATAAACCCGTTTTTGATAAAATATCTTCTACGCGAGCGTTGACTTTTTCGTGGATGCAACCCAATAAGAAATACGACCTTAATACCAACACCAACGGTGAGCATCGTGCTTTTGTGATGACGGGTAATTACGAAGAGGTGTTCCCTATGGACATCTTCCCGTTACAAATCTTAAAAGCGTGTATGGTTCAAGATTTGGATCAAATGGAAGCCCTCGGCATGTACGAAGTGGCTCCAGAAGATTTTGCTTTGACAGAATTTGTTTGTGTATCCAAGCAGCCACATCAAAAAATCATTCGCGAAGGATTAGACCTTATGTATAAAGAAATAGGATAATTATGGGATTGAAACAATCATTACATACCTTAAAAGAAAAGTACAAGGGCCAGAAAATGGCGCCGGCGTTCAATGCCTTGCATACTTTTTTATACACGCCCAATGAAATCACCCATGATGGCACGCACATCAAGGTGGTTGATGATTTGAAGCGGACCATGAACACGGTCATTATGGCCATGGTTCCTTGTTTGATTTTCGGCATGTTCAATGCGGGTTATCAGCATTATTTGGCCATAGGTGAAATCAATGCGGTGAGCAGCGGGTTTTTTAGCTCAGAATTCTGGCAGTGGTCGAATTTAGTCTTTGGCGCCTGGAAAGTTCTGCCCTTGGTTTTGGTGTCTTATGGCGTTGGTTTGGCTGTCGAATTCTTGTTTGCAGTCATCAAAGGCCACGAAGTAGAAGAGGGTTATTTGGTTACCGGAATGCTTGTGCCGCTGATTGTTCCTGTGGATATTCCATTATGGATGTTGACCATCGCTGTTGTTTTTGGTGTGGTCATCGGTAAAGAAGTTTTTGGTGGTACCGGAATGAATATTTTGAACCCGGCCTTGACCATTCGGGCCTTTTTGTTTTTTGCTTATCCAACATGGATGAGTGGCGATAAGGTATGGGTTGCTGGGGCACAAGAACGCGCCAATGAGTTGGCAGCCGGCATGAAAGTCGACAGCATCTCTGGCGAAACTATTTTAGGGAGTCTCGCGCAAAACAAATCCATGGGTTACGAACTATGGGATATGTTTTATGGATTTATTCCTGGATCGGTAGGGGAAACCTCTACAGTTCTCATCCTTATTGGTGCCCTTATTTTGATCTTTTCAAAAATTGCCAGCTGGCGCATCATGGTATCTGCCGTAATAGGAGCGGTCGTCATGGGCCTCATTTTTAATGGTGTCGTTGATGCGGGATGGATTAATTCAGGCAGTGGTTTTTATGGACTCATGAGCACGCCATATTGGAATCATTTGATGATTGGCGGTTTGGCCTTCGGTATCGTTTTTATGGCGACCGATCCCGTGACTGGTTCTCAGACCAACAAAGGCAAATGGATTTATGGATTCTTTATAGGGTTTTTATCCATCATGATACGGGTTTTCAATCCGGCTTACCCAGAAGGGGTGATGTTGGCTATATTATTGATGAATGTATTTGCGCCAACTATCGATCATTACGTCGTAGAAGGCAATATAAAAAGAAGATTAAATCGTTTAAAAGTTAAAAACGTTTAGACATGGCCATAAACAGAGATAAGAATAGTTATACCATTGGTTTTGCTGTAGTAATGGTATTTGTAGTGGGAACCTTGCTCGCAGGGTTGTTCATGTTGTTTCGACCGCAAATAGAAGCCAATGAGCGTTTTGAAAAGCAACAGAACATCCTTTATGCCCTTGGGGTCAACCTAAATTCAGGACCAAATGATGTGGCTTTTATCCCCACCGATATTGTGTCTGCTGAATTTGCCAAGTACATCACAAAGCAGGTAGTCATCGAAGGCGATCAAGTAATCGAAGATGATAACGCCTTTCTTATAGACGTTAAGAAAGAAGCGACCAAAGCAAAGAACGCGGCTTACACCAGAAAATTACCTTTGTTTATTGGACAGAAAGACGGCAAGAATATATACGTTGTACCGGTAAGAGGTAAAGGATTGTGGGATGCCATCTGGGGCTTTGTGGCCATGGATGATACCATGACCATTCAGGGGGTTTATTTCGACCACAAAGGAGAGACTCCTGGCCTTGGTGCTGAAATCAAACAACGCTACTTTATGGATGATTTCGCAGGCGAAAGCTTTTTGACTGGAGGCAGCTTTAATGGCATTGCTGTGGCTAAGGGAAACAATGATCCAAAGAACTTGATCAAAGATGACCAGGAGGTTGATGCCTTGGCTGGAGCTACTATTACTGGAGACGGCCTGAGTGCCATGCTCCAGAAGGATGTAAAATTATACGTGCCTTACTTTAAATCTTTAAATAATTAAGCATGGGTTTATTATCAAAAAAAGACACTAAGTTAATTCTTGATCCTTTGTCGGATGACAATCCAATTACCATTCAGGTTTTGGGTATTTGTTCAGCACTAGCCATTACGGCGCAACTCAAGCCATCGATTGTTATGGCCGTATCGGTCATTTTCGTTTTGGGTATCGGTAACGTAGTTATTTCGCTTATGCGTAATATCATACCATCAAAAATCCGCATCATCGTTCAATTGATTGTTGTGGCGACTTTGGTAATTATTGTAGATCTCATACTCAAGGCCTTCGCCTATGAGCTCAGTAAAGAGTTATCCGTTTTTATAGGACTGATCATCACCAACTGTATCATTATGGGCCGCTTTGAGGCCTTTGCCCTTGGTAATGGACCATGGCGATCCTTCCTAGATGGCGTAGGTAATGCCTTAGGATATGGTGTGATCCTGATTGTCGTCGGATTTTTTAGAGAGTTATTGGGATCAGGAACCTTATTTGGTTTCAAGGTCCTAGGGGACTCTGTAGAAAAAACAGGTTTGTACGCTATTGGTTACGAAAACAATGGTTTTATGGTTTTACCCCCAATGGCACTTATTGTGGTGGGGATCATCATCTGGGTACAACGCTCAAGAAACAAAGCATTAATTGAAGATCATTAAAAACATAAGTAAACCGCAATAGGACCCTTTTAGGACTGAGCCGCATTTACATATCGAATACAAACTATATGGAGCATTTAGAATTATTTTTTAAATCAATTTTTGTCGATAACATGGTGTTTGCCTATTTCTTAGGGATGTGCTCATACCTTGCTGTTTCGAAAAAAGTAAGTACCGCAGTGGGATTAGGTGCTGCAGTCATATTTGTCCTCACCGTTACAGTTCCTTTGAACTGGTTATTGGATCAATATATTTTGCAACGAGGTGCTTTGAGCTGGCTAGGTGCAGAATATGCAGATTACGACTTGAGTTTTCTTTCTTTCATCTTGTTTATCGCCACGATTGCGACCATGGTCCAATTGGTTGAAATCATTGTGGAGAAGTTTTCCCCGTCGCTTTATAACTCTTTAGGTATCTTTTTGCCCCTGATTGCTGTGAACTGTGCAATTTTGGGAGGATCTTTATTCATGCAATCTCGTGAAATTGAGACTGTCGGTCTGGCCCTAAACTATGGGTTCAGTAGTGGTATTGGCTGGTTCTTGGCTATTGTTGCCATTGCAGCGATTCGTGAAAAAATCAGATACAGCAACGTTCCTGCTCCGCTTAGAGGTTTGGGAATTACATTTATTATTACAGGGCTCATGGCCATTGGTTTTATGAGTTTTGGTGGTATGCTAACTGGTGGTGACTCAGAAGAGGTCGCTGAGGTTATTGTTACTGTACCGCTGCCAGTCATGACGCAAGAAGTCGAAAACACGGCTGTAGAGGCCAACGAAGCATTAGAAGTTGAAGTTTCAGAAATAACAGATAAATAATATGTTTTTAGTCGCAAGTACAGGAGGAGTAATCGTCGCAACAGTCGCCGCCTTTTTGGTGTTGACCTTGTTGTTGGTGGCGTTATTATTATTCACCAAACAAAAATTATCGCCATCTGGACCCGTGAAAATCACGATCAATGACGCGCGCGTCATTGAGGTGGCTAGTGGAGAGACCTTATTATCAACACTAGGAAACAATAAAATATTTTTGCCTTCGGCTTGTGGCGGCGGCGGAACTTGTATCCAGTGTGAATGTCATGTCTTAAGTGGAGGAGGGGAAGCCTTGCCTACAGAAACACCACATTTCAGCAGAAAAGAATTGGCTGATGGCGCCCGTTTGTCGTGCCAAGTCAAAGTAAAACAAGACATGAATATCCATATTCCTGAAGAAGTGTTTGGGATCAAGAAGTGGGACGCAACAGTGGTACGTAACTACAACGTTGCTTCTTTTATCAAAGAATTTGTGGTCGAGATTCCACAGGATATGAACTACAAGGCAGGAGGGTATATTCAAATCGAAATTCCACCATGTGAAATCAGTTACAAGGACATGGACATTACCGCGCATCCCCAGGAGCACGAAACCCCTGATATGTTCCAAGCGGAGTGGGACAAGTTTGGTATTTGGCCGTTGGTGATGAAAAATACCGAAACTATTGACCGCGCTTATTCCATGGCCTCTTTCCCAGCAGAAGGACGGGAAATCATGCTTAATGTGCGTATTGCAACCCCGCCATGGGATCGTGCAAAGAACCAATGGATGGACGTGAATCCAGGGATTGCTTCTTCTTACATTTTTGCCCAAAAACCAGGCGATAAGGTTGTTATTTCAGGGCCTTACGGTGAATTCTTTATTAATGAATCGAACTCCGAAATGCTTTATGTCGGCGGAGGTGCAGGTATGGCGCCAATGCGTTCACACCTTTATCACTTATTCAAAACCCTCAAAACAGGACGTACGGTGACTTACTGGTACGGTGGTCGTTCCAAAAGAGAATTATTTTACTTAGACCACTTTAATGAACTTGAGCAAGAATTTGATAATTTCAAGTTTTATTTAGCCTTGTCTGAGCCATTACCTGAAGATAATTGGAAAGTAAAAGCAGATATTAATGATACGGCCGGTGATGGATTTGTCGGGTTTATTCACCAGGTGGTAATTGACAACTACTTGAATCATCATGAGTCACCGGAGGATATCGAATTGTATTTCTGTGGCCCACCACTGATGAACCAAGCGGTTCAAAAAATGGGAGAAGACTTTGGGATCCCAGATGAGCATATCCGATTTGATGATTTCGGAGGATAACTACAAAAAAAGACCGGACCTCTGGTCTTTTTTTGGCGCATAAAACAAGCGATTATGGACGCGCAATTATCACGGCAAGAGTTACATAATTTGGCGATGAACATCGTCGGAAAAGATTTGGAGGGCCAAGGTTATGAATTTTTGGGCATCAATTCTGATATAAAAAAGAACCCCCAGTTCGTGGCCCTTAGAGACAAGTTGTTGCACTTTGTCATTGTCCGTGCAGTGGCTTACCCCAACGAGCCTCAAGTATATGATGCGGCGTTTATGGAAACCATCACCACCCATGCCAAAAATTTTGAAGCCAAGGTTTTTTATGCTGGTGTTGGATTGGGCCATGGAACGGATTATGCGTTGCCCCCCATTAAGAATGAACCTTATACACAACTTTACCGAGGGCTTCAAGAATTATGATAAGATGAGAGGGATTATTTACATTTTGGCAATGTTAGTTGTCTTGGGCTGTAACGATGAATCAGGAGTTAAGGTGCTTCGCGGTCAGGCCTTTGGAACGACCTATCAGATTCAGTATTATGGACATCCGCTTGCACAGACAGTGGCTGTAGGCGTCGATTCGGTTGTGAGGCGTGTCAACGCATCCATCAGCACCTATCAAGACAATAGCTTGATCTCTGCCATTAATCGTGGAGAGACTCATATAAAAGTCGATTCCACTTTTTTGGCTGTATTTAATCTGTCACGAGAAGTTTATAGCAACACCGATCGGTATTTTGACCCCACAGTGGGCATCTTAAGAAATGCTTACGGCTTTGGTCAAAATCGGGCATTAGAAGTCCTTTCTGGCGCTGTATTGGATTCTTTGTGTCTCAGGGTAGGATTAGATAAAGTCTCTTTGGACTCTAGTGGAAGTATCACAAAGATGTATCCCGAAATATACCTTGACTTTAATGCCATCGGTAAGGGTTATGGAATTGATTTAATAGGCCTTCATCTGGAGTCTTTAGGAGTGACAGATTATTTGGTGGAATTAGGTGGTGAAATTCGGGTCAAAGGAACAAACCGGACCAAGCAAAAGTCATGGACGATCGGGATTGAAGCACCCAGCCAGAAAGAGAACGAAAGAATTATTGCCCGAACTCTAGAGTTAGATAACCAAAGTATGGCGAGTTCTGGAAACTACCGAAAATTCAGAGTCGACTCCTTAACGGGATTTCGCTTTGTCCATACCATTGATCCATTGACATGCTCTGCTGAGCAAAGCAATGTGACCAGTGCCACGGTATTGGCGGCAACCTGTGCTGAAGCCGATGCCTATGCTACGGCCTTTATGGCTATGGGATTGGAACGATCCGTCAAAGTCCTCGAGACACAAAAGCACCTGGCGGCTTACTTGACTTATATTGACCAGGATCAGCATACCCGCTGGTATGCCACAATGGGACTGGAAGAGCGTTTAGGCTATTGATTTAAAGGCTACAGGAACGCGTTCGCCCTTGGCCAAGCGGTAACGGTCTATTTCTTCTGGAGTCAATGTGCTGGTAAGGTCTACCGCCTTCACTTCAAAACCCACAGAGCGTAGGCGATCAAAATAATCCATGCCATAAATGCGTACATGGTCATATTGACCAAATATTTTGGTGCGCTCTTTTGGATCGGTGATGCGATCATCCTGATAAGTTTCTGCACGATCAGCGGCATAGGGCACTTGGAGGATGGCCATGCCCGATGGGGCAAGAATCCGATATAATTCACGCATGGCGGTTATATCATCCGGGATATGTTCTAGCACGTGGTTGCATATCAAGACATCAAAAGCATCGTTCTCAAATGGCAGGTCCATGATATCTGCCTGGACATCTGCCAAAGGAGAGTTAAGATCGGTTGTGGTGTACGTGAGGTTTTTTAGGCGCTTGAATCGATGATAAAAGGCCTGTTCCGGAGCAAAATGCAAGACCCGCAGTGGTGCGGTAAAAAAATTCGTTTTACGCTGTAGATATAACCAGCACAGTCGGTGACGCTCGAGGGATAAAGTCCCAGGAGACAATACATTGGGCCTTACTTGGGCATATCCATAAGGCAAAAATGTTCTATAACCACGGCCGTCTATGGGATCAATATAGCGGCTCCCGCGATAGGCTAAGCTCAAAATGGGCCGCAAGTAGTGACTCAAGGAAATGAGCCATGGACGAGGCAGCGTATTTAAAATGAGTTTAAAAAGAGCCTTCATATGAATTTACTAGATAGAAAAAGATTTTTGTCTAAAAGGGGTTTCCTCCTCAGAGGTAATGCCCAGAGCATCATAGACATATGCAAAAGTGCTCAATAGCTCAGGTTTGCCATCGATCAGTGCAATATTGTGTTCAAAATGGGCGCTTGGCTTTTTGTCTTGGGTGACGATGGTCCAGCCATCGGGAAGCTGCTTCACACGATGCGTCCCCATATTGATCATCGGTTCTATGGCGATGGTCATGCCTTCGACAAACTTTTTCCCACGGCCTCTTTTGCCGTAGTTGGGAACCTCTGGATCTTCGTGCAGTTTTCGGCCCAAGCCATGTCCGACTAAATCACGGACCACACCATAGCCATTTTCCTCACAATGTTGCTGTACCGCGAAACCGATGTCGCCTACACGATTGCCTTGGACGAATGCCGCGACGCCCAGATACAATGAATTTTTGGTGACTTCTAATAATTTTTTTGTTTGTGGAGCCACATCGCCCACTTCGAATGTGTAGGCGTGATCTCCATAAAATTCGTTCATCAGCACACCGCAGTCTATAGCCACAATATCCCCATTCTCAAGTGCTTTTTCATTGGGCAATCCGTGCACAACAGCCTCGTTGACACTGGTCAACAAGGTCGACGGGCACCCATAGAGTCCGAGGAACCCAGGAACTCCTTTGTGGTCTCTGATAAAGGCCTCAGCCATTTGGTCCAATTTCTTTGTGGTTACTCCAGGTTGCACCTCTTTGGCGAGCATGCCCAGCGTTTTAGAAACCAATAGGGCGCTTTGCCGCATTAACTCTATCTCTTCAAGGGTCTTTATCTGAATCATAATGCGTTGTTGATTTTGTCGGGAAAATGGGTTGTAATAAATTGTAGTAATTCGTCGTTTTTCTGTGAACCGATCAAGAATTTATTACCATTTTCTAGGTTGATGGCCAGGCCTTTGGCGCCACTTATATTGTAGACGGTACCATAGGCAGTATATGGCCGAATGCCCCATCCGCCGACAAATCCGTAGTGCACTATGTCCATGTTTTTGATCTCGTCCCAGGCAATTTTTTTGGTGACAAATGGCGCAAAAATCATGGAGACCCCCTCCTTGTTCATGTGGGTATACAAACGCATCCATCGAAAAAAGACAACTATGGCAACACTAAAAATAAAGTACACAACGATGCCGTTATCAGACATGGGTTTTGACCCAAATGGTTCGCCTAGGACCAGTTGCTGGTACATCCCATATATTGCAGAGCCTAATAAGCCGAGAAGCAATAACCAAAGCCACCATTGGTTGAAACGTTGTTCTTCCTCAAAAACGATATGCTCCTTTGACTGATCAGTCGGCATATCCTGGGGTATAAGGTTGTCCGCTTGCAATCGTTCTAAGGTCTTTTTCAAGGGTTTCTTGTGTGTACTCAACAATTCTATTGACTTCAGATCCGTCTTTGAAGAGTATAATTGTGGGTACATATTCTAGGTCATAACCTTCTTCTAAATGATCGGGTGTGTCTTTGTCGTGCGAGACCGCGACCATCTCTAATTGACTCATTTTGAAATCCACAAGCCCCAGGAGTTTGATCAATGCGGGGACTTCCCTTTGGCTGTCCTCACACCAAGTACCCATGAACACTTTGATCGAATAATTTTTAAGCAGCGGTTTTAATTCGGTAACAACGTCCCTGTCGGGATTGTAGTCCTGGGCTGATATTTCAAACCATTCCTGATAAGGCATTGCTGTTAGGCCTTGTGTATTAATGGGCCCCAAAAGCATGGTGCCGTCATCGATGGTGTCGGCAACCTCTAGATTAATATCTGTGGCAGCCGGGGTCGTTTGATTGGTTTTGACACCATCTCCACAGGCGATGATTTGTGCGCCAAAAAGGACTAATAAGAATATTTTTTTCATGGTTTGGATCATTAAATGAGTGATTTTTCCGTCATGGCTAAAGGGGGCTCAATGGCCATAAGTTTGAGTATTGTTGGCGCGATAGACCCCAAAACCCCGGGGTTAATAAACGCATGATCAGGGTCGACCAAAATTACCGGCACGGGATTGGTTGTGTGTGCCGTATTGGGAGAGCCGTCTGGATTTTTCATGGTTTCACTATTGCCATGATCAGCAATAATTAAAGTGCTATAGCCATGCGCTAAGGCCACCTCAACGATTGATTCGGCACATTGATCTACTGTTTGGCAAGCCAATATCGCTGCGTCGATATCTCCCGTATGGCCTACCATATCTGGATTGGCAAAATTCAAGCAGATAAAATCTGCTGTTTCTTGTTCAATTTCAGGGATAATTCGGTCCCTGATGTCGTAGGCACTCATCTCAGGCTGCATATCGTAGGTAGCGACCTTTGGAGATGGACATAAGAGCCGGCGTTCTCCTTCAAATGGGATTTCTCTACCGCCATTAAAGAAAAACGTTACATGCGGATACTTTTCGGTTTCGGCAATCCTGATTTGTGTTTTTCCGGCTTTTTCCAATGTAGCGCCCAGGGTGTCTTCCAGGTTGTCCTTGTCATAAACGACATGGATATTTTTAAAGGTGTCATCGTAATTAGTCAGCGTAACATAATAGAGTGGCAAAGGTTTCATTTCTTGCGCTGCAAAAGCAGTTTGGGTCAATGCTTGGGTCAATTCACGTCCTCGATCAGTGCGGAAGTTAAAAAATATCACGACATCATTTGCCTTAATCGATACAGTTTGCTTATCGGATTGAGTCACCACTAGGGGCTCAATAAATTCATCGGTGATTCCCAATTGGTAGGAGTCATTCAAAGCGGCTGTAAGATCGTTGCATGTTGCGCCCGTGCCATGCACCAAAAGGTCATAGGCTTTTTTGACGCGCTCCCATCTTTGGTCACGATCCATGGCAAAGTAACGACCGATTAGGGTGGCCATTTTAGCACCCGTATCGGTCAAAGTTTGGGACAAGTCGTTGAGGTATTTTGGTGCGCTTTTAGGATCAACATCACGACCATCAGTAAAGCCATGTACATACATTTGCTCTAGCCCTTGACTTTTTCCAGCGATCAATAATGCCTTTAAGTGCGCCACATGGGCATGAACGCCCCCATCGGAGAGCAAGCCTATAAAATGAACTGGTTTGTTGTTTTCTTTGGCATAGCTAAAGGCCTCTTGAAGCACCTTCTCTTGGCTGAGTGTATCTTGAGTGACGGCTCGATTTATTTTGGCCAAATCTTGGTAAACCACACGTCCTGCACCTAAATTCATATGGCCGACTTCGCTGTTGCCCATTTGCCCATCTGGGAGACCTACATGTGCTCCATGGGTCAATAACTGGGCATTCGGGTATCGATTATACAGACTGTCGATAAACGGTGTATGGGCTTGGGCCACTGCAGAAACGGAGGCGTCTTGGGTCACACCCCAACCGTCTAATATCATTAAAATGACTTTTTTACTCATGGGCCTAGGTTAGCATACAAAGATAAGGAATACATCACTTTGGCCTTCGGAAATTCACCAAAAACCTTCTTCAGTTGCCGGTCACACGCTTCTTTTAAGCGGTCTGAATGCGTCAAAGTAATTTGGGATTGATGTCTTGCATATGTCCGGCTTTATACCGGTTCAAAAAACTTTTGGTCAGAACGGCTCCTCCGGGTAAGGCCAAATTTTTTAAAACCGACGTGAGTTCCAAAAGGTTATAAGCCCTTAGGTAGGGTATGGCAATAGGAGCATAGCTGTAGTGCCAAGGCTCGTGATTAAAACCAGTTCGGTCTGGATGATTGGTATAAACTTCAATAAAACCATATTCATGGGCATGCCTTTCCATCCATTCACGCATGGGGCAAAATACGCCTTGCCCGTAAAAATGTTCTGCTTCAAGCACCGAATTTGGTGCCTTGGGCAGGCCATCAATAAGATCTAGCTCTGTGCCCCAATGGTGGCGAGAGGTTCCGGGTATTGTGGAATATTCAATGATTTTTGTCACGGCCTGCTCGGGACTTAGTCCTTCTGCCGTGTATTTTAGGTATTTACGCCCATAAATCTCTTTTTGGCGTTCAAAACTGCGAAATGCAGAGACCACTTTTAGTTCTATACCGTCTGCTAAGGCTGCCTTTTTCATGGTCTCAAACGCTATGGCCGTTTCTCGATGCATTGTCGATCGGTAATCATTACCCACCAAGTCAAGCGGTGTCTTACCGGTCAATTGATCGACAGTAAAACGGGTCTCCTGAGCCTTAAGGCCATTGGATGTCACCAGAAATAGGGCGCTTATCGCGATGAGTTGTTTTAAAATAGCACCGCCAAACATCAGTATATGGTGTTAAGATTTTGACCCGATGGAATATAAAAAGTCGGCTCATTTTTTTTGAAAACAGCGGCGTTATGCGGGCCTTTGAGGCTAATATCTTCTCCGTGTACGCGCAGCCAACTGCCTTCGCGTAGACCGATGACAGGGGTCTGGTTTTGGGTCAGGTATTCCCGTATCCTGGTTTCCCGAGTTTCGCCCATATGCACGCTGTTTAGGTCAGGCTCTATAAAATGTGGATTGAGGTTAAAGGGAATTTGTTGCAAGACCTCGTATTGGGGGGGATGTACAATAGGCATGTCGTTGGTGGTGGACATGGTTTGCCCGCAAATATTTGTTCCGGCACTGGTCCCTAAATAAGGTGTCCCCGCGATAAGTGCTGCTTTAAGTGGTTGCATGAGCCCCAAGTCGTAAAGGCGTTTGACCAGTAAAAAGGTATTTCCGCCTCCCGTAAAAAGGGCTTCGGCCTCATTGATGGCTTTAGCTGGGTCTGACTGCTCGTCCAGACCGATAACCTTGATCCCGATTGGCGCAAAAGCCTGAGCAACTTTTTGTGTATAGGCATGTTCTTGTATGCCTCCAGGTCTTGCATAAGGAACAAAAGTGATGCAACGCACTCCTTTAAAAAAAACACGTAATTCTGGAAGGAGGTATTCCAGAAAGTCGCTGCCATAAATTGTAGAGGTACTCGCTAATAGGAGGTTTTTCATATCATAAAGAACTAAGCCATGACTCAAATGTACTAATTAACTGGTAATATCTTATGCTACTTCGGTTTTGCAATTCCGATAATATAACAAGGGATAACGTTCGATTTATGGTCTTTTTTATGGTGTAAAAGGGCGGCGTAATTTTATGCTATTTTAATATAGAGTCTTGAGAATATTTGATAGGTTTGTGATGTCTTGTGCCTTTGCCAATTGGTAAAGGGGGTAGGTCTCAAACATGAATTTCTTTAGATGAGTTGGCAAAAAGCATTGTTATTTTTACTCTTGGCGGGCACCTTAAGTTCGCTGCAGCGGCATAAGTTTTATGTCAGCACCACCAATATGGAATACAATATACAAGCAACATCATTAGAAATTATTTGCACTCTATTTACGGATGATTTAGAGGCTGTTTTGCGCCAGCGTTATGATCCTAAAATTAAATTAGACCACGGTGATAACCGAACGCAGAATGAAATTTATATCAAAAAATATGTTTTGGGAAAGCTGTCCTTGCTGGCCGATCAAAAGCAGGTGCCTTTGGAGTATATTGGCTTGGCCTACGAAAATGATCAGGTCAAAATTTATGTTGAAGGGCGTGAGGTTAATGATTTCAACACCTTATTTGTTTCCAATAAAATATTGTTTGACTTATCTTCAGAACAGCAAAATATCATTCATGTCAAACACCGCGCACAGCGCAAGAGTCTGCTGTTATTTAACGAAAATCCAAACGGATTGTTAAATTTCAATTGATAGTTGCCGCCATGCTGCGAATAAAGTACTTTTAACGCTTCTCATTCTAACAATTACATCTATGAACTTCAAATGGATACCGATTGCGATTTTAACGCTTTGTTTTATGGCAGTTTTACCCGCGCAGGCCCAAGAGCAAGAGGCAGAGCAACCGCGCAAACCTGGTCATTATAACAACAACCGTTTTAAGCAGCTTTATCAAGAGTTTTCTACACCTAATCAATACCGATCGGCCAATGGAGCTCCAGGGCCTGCATATTATCAGCAACAAGCTGATTACGATATGACTTTGGAATTGGACGATGCCACTGCACGTATTTATGGCGAAGAGACCATTACCTATACCAACAATTCTCCTGATGTATTAGAATATCTTTGGGTGCAACTAGATCAAAACAAGCGGGCACGCGATTCCAAGAGCCCATTGATCGAAGCTAGTGGCGCTTTTCCTGCAGAAATGACCGGTAATTTTGTCGGCAAATATATGGGTGAAGGATTTGATGGTGGATTTAAAATAGACTGGGTTAAGGATGCCAATGGTCGTCCTCTGCCCCACATGGTCAACCGCACTATGATGCGTGTCGAGATGCCAAATCCTTTGGCTTCGGGTGATCAGTTCGAATTCTCTATTAAATGGTGGTATAACGTGCCAGATCATACCATTGATCGCGCACGAAGTGGTTATGAAGTTTACGACGATGGCAACAAAGGTTTTGTTATTGCACAGTTTTACCCCCGAATGGCGGTTTACAGTGATGTTGAAGGATGGCAAAACAGTCAATTTTGGGGGCGTGATGAATTTGCGCTGCCCTTTGGTGACTTTGATGTTTCTATTACAGTTCCTGCCGATCATATTATGGATGCGACAGGTGTTTTAGTGAACCGAAAAGAAGTTTTTTCTAAAGAAATGATGCGTCGTTTTGAACGTGCCACCCAAAGTTTTGATACGCCCGTTATGATTGTGACTCAAGCCGAGGCGGAAGCTGCAGCAGCCAATGGAGTTGCAAACGGTATTCCAACGGCAAAAAAAACATGGAGATTTAAAGCAGAAATGGTTCGTGATTTTGGTTTCGCCACATCGCGTCGTTTTATATGGGATATGATGGCAGTCAAAATAGGCAATCGTGATGTGATGGCAGTATCTATGTATCCGCCAGAAGGAAACCCGCTTTGGGAAGACTGGTCAACGCGTTTGGTTGCGAGTACTCTAGAGTCTTATTCGCGAATGACTTTTGACTATCCTTACCATAAAGCCATTTCAGTTCATGCCAAGAATCAGGGGATGGAATATCCTATGATTTGTTGGAACTATGGTCGTCCTGATAAAGATGGCACTTATAGTGAACGTACTAAATATGGAATGTTTGGGGTGATCATTCACGAGGTCGGGCATAACTTTTTCCCGATGATCGTCAACAGTGATGAGCGCCAGTGGACCTGGATGGATGAGGGAATCAATACCTTTGTTCAATATGTTGCCGAGCAAGATTTCGGGGCTCAGTATCCTGAAGCGATTGCACCAAATCTTGTCTACCCATCCCGCCGTGGTCCTGCAAAATCAATTGTTAGTTATATGTCTGGAGACCAGGACGAATTGGCTCCGATCATGACTAAAGGGCTCAATACTTATAATTTTGGGGCGAATGGTTATTCGAAGCCAGCCACGGGCTTAAATATTTTACGCACGACACTTATGGGTAAGGAGCTCTTTGATTACTCATTCAAAACCTATGCGCAACGTTGGATGTTCAAACACCCAACCCCAGAAGACTTTTTCCGCACCATGGAAGACGCCTCTGCTATAGATCTTGATTGGTTCTGGCGTGCATGGTTCTACACCACAGATTATACGGATATTGGTGTAAAAGAGGTCAAAAAATACTACGTCACTTCCAAGATCAATAGCCAGATGAAAGCGATGATGGCCTCCAGAGGAATGACCGAGAGCGATTTGCCTTCACTGGTCTACCTAGTGGAAGAAGGAAGTGAAGATTTTGACGAATCTATGCGTACCCAAACCCTAAATGATGTCGTAAGTCTCCAAGAATACTTGATGGATAAAATGACTCCAGAGGAACGTGCCGCCCTAAAAACACCGAATTATTTTTACGAGGTGACTTTTGAGAAGCCCGGAGGTATTCCCATGCCAATTATTGCAGAATATACTTATGCCGACGGAACTTCAGAGCGCGTGACTTATCCGGCCCAGATCTGGCGCCTCAACGACAAAAGCGTGGGTAAAGTTGTGGCCTCGCAGAAGGAGATTGTCAAAATTGTAGTGGATCCAGATGAGGAAACTGCCGACATCGATACCAGCAACAATAGCTGGCCTAAAGAAGAAAAGGCTGGTGAATTCCAGACCTTCAAAAATAACATCAAAGGGCAGTAATTATTTAAGATGCACACGCCAAAAGCCTCACAAGATTTGTGGGGCTTTTGTGTTTGTCATACCTAACTTTGGTATATTTGTTCTATGATTATGCCGTCTTTATTTATTAGTGGTGCCGAAATAGGCTTTATCATCTTTATCGTGCTGATGGTCTTTGGCGCTGATAAGGTGCCTGAGCTTGCACGCGGCTTAGGCAAGACCATGAAACAGATCAGACACGCTACAGACGACATCAAAAGAGAAATCACCAAAAGTGCCGACAAGCAGGGCATAGATGTCACTGATTTCAAAAAGGACATTGAGAAAGTCAAAGATGATGTCGACCAAATCACAGGGCCGATCAAAAGGCAATTCTAAATTATTTTTTGCGTGCGATGGACAGCCCATCGCGGATAGGCAACAAGACAGCTTCTAAAGCATCATGGGTATTCAATGCCTTGTTGTATGTAAGGAGTGCCTTGGTGTCCGCGTCGTTTTCGGCCACGGGTGTCACAACTTTGCCACTCCACAAGACATTGTCGCTAATGAGTAATCCGCCCTTGTTCAAAAGTGGCACGACAAGTTCGAGATAGTTGGGGTAATTGACTTTGTCCGCATCAATAAAGACCAAATCGTATGTCTGATCGAGGGTGGGTATGATGTCGCGCCCATAGCCTAAGTGCTGCGTTATTTGTGCGCCTTTACCAGATAAATCAAAATACTTTCTTTGAATGGCCTGCAACTCCACATTGGGGTCGATTGTATGTAGGTGTCCATTAGCGGAAAGGCCTTCGGCCAGACATAGAGCGGAGTAACCCGTGTAGGTGCCAATTTCGAGAATAAGTTTAGGGGCTTGTATTTTGGCTAAAAGACTCAAGAGGCGGCCCTGTAGGTGACCACTGAGCATTCTTGGAGCGAGAACGGTTTGCCACGTTTCTTTGTTTAACGCTTGGAGCAATGCGGGTTCGTCCTGTGAATGGGCGGTGGCATAGTGGTCTATCGCCTGAGGCACAAAATTCATTAGCCTAGAATTTTTTTAATCAGAACATCCTTCTGTGCTTGGTCATTGCCAAACAACCACTGCAATACATTATCAGACCAAATCGCGTCGTATTGCTCCTGATTCAATAGTCCTTGGTTTTGCGCCAGATCCAATATCTTGCCTGGATAGGAGGATTGCGGGATGCTTTCCATCTCACCAAGGGGATAGGGGTCGTCGAGCCCCATCAAGACCTGCGTACTACCTTGATTTTTGATCAAAAGTTCCAGTGAACCCGTGTCATGAACCAAGGTGTCAAAAAAGATGTTTTTGTGGCCGACACTTTTGCGTGGATGGGTTTTGCCTTCAAAGAGATCTGGGCGGCCATCAAAGCCTTGTATGCGGCGTCCTAAATTGATCTGGGCCAATTGTCCTCCATGGGCAAAACAGGTGCGCATATTGGGGTATTTATCGGCATAGCCATTGAGGGTAAAAAAGTGATAGGCATCAGCACATTGCGCCAGCATCCAAATCAGATGAAAACGCCAAGCAGTATTTTCGAGTTTAATGAATTTCTCCCCATCATAGGGATGAATTTCTACCGCTAGATTATACTCAGAGGCCAATTCAAATATCGGTTCGTTTTCTGGATCAAAGATACTTCTCCAGGTCCCGATCGTATCCATATAGTGGGTGGGCAGACACAAAAGTTTTAAACCCAATTCTTCGACACAACGCTGTATTTCCCATAAGGCACCACGCACAAATCCCGGGTGTACCACAAATCCACAAGTAAACTTTTGGGCATAATCCTGCTGAATACGGGCATTAAAATCATTTTGAAAGCGTAAGGCTTGTTTCATTTCCTCAAGACGCAATCCATTACCGTAAAGTTGCGAAAGATTCAATACCACGGCATGATCGATTTTGAAGCGCTCCATCCATTCGAGCTTCTCGTCTAGGAAAAAACTTGAATCGGTCACGGGTCGGCTCCAATCCTTTTGCAGCATGTATTTCCGCTCTTTATCCACCCAAAATATACCTTTGTCCTTCATAAAGGCAGGTATTTCTTCTGGATAAGGCAGAAGGTGTGAATGTCCGTTAATGCGTAATTTCCTGGTCATATTCAATAAAAGTCATTGGCGATAAGGGCCCTAGTTTAGGAATCTTAAATTCTTGACTTAGGGTAAAGTTACAAAGATTTTGTGCGCCCCCCATCGACGGGTAAATTAATTCCATTAATGTAGCCTGCAGCAGGGCTTGCTAGAAACGCAATACTAAAGGCAATTTCTTCTGGGGCAGCAAAACGTCTTGCAGGTACTATTGACCGCATAAATTCAGCGGCTTCTTCTGGGGTTTTGTTCAAGCGCGTCGCGGCCCCGTTTACGATGTCTTGTAAGCGATCGGTTTGGGTAAATCCAGGCAAGACGTTATTGACCGTAATGCCAAAGGGGCCTAATTCGGTGGATAAGGTTTTGCTCCAATTGGCTACCGCTCCTCGGATGGTATTGCTTACCCCGAGATTTTCTATAGGTTGCTTCACTGAGGTCGAAATCACGTTAATGATTCGTCCATAACCTTTGGCTTTCATGCCCGGGACCAATGCCTGAACCAAAACCTGATTACACAGCAGGTGTTGCGCAAAAGCATCGGCATAGGCCTTTGGAGCTGCAGCTAATGCAGTACCTCCTTTGGGGCCTCCTGTGTTGTTGATTAAGATCTCAAAGGGTTCTGTGTTGGCCAGTTGCTTGACGGCACTAGTGAATGCCTCCAGATCACTAAAATCTACCGCAACCATCCCATGGCTCTGATGGCCATTATTGGGTAATGCGTCATGGACGGCTTTGAGTTTTTCTGGATTCCTTGCCATGAGGGTCACGTTGGCTCCAAGAGCCGCGAGTTCAATTGCCGCTGCTCGGCCGATTCCTGCTGAGCCACCACATACAAGGGCTTTTTTATTGATGATACTAAGATCCATTTATTTTGTGTTATAAGTGATACAAACGTTTTTGGCCTCCGTAAAGAAGCGCAGGGCTTCGAACCCTCCCTCGCGTCCTACACCACTTGCTTTAATGCCGCCAAAAGGCGTCCGAAGATCGCGATTCATCCATGTATTGATCCAAACAATACCCGCCTGTAGGGATTGGCTCATGCGCATGGAACAGTCCAAATTAGAAGTCCATACACTGGCCGATAATCCGTAAGGAATGTCGTTGGCGTAATGCAATACTTCAGTTTCATGCTCGAAAGGCATGAGGGTCACCACGGGACCAAAAATTTCTTCTTGATTGACCCGGCAATCTGCTCTATCGACTTCGATCACAGTAGGGGCCAAATAAAACCCATCCTGGTGACCTGGCACCACCACGCGGTGACCTCCTGTAAGGATGCGTCCACCTTCTTCTTGAGCCAATGCGATATACCGCAGAATTTTATCGCGATGGGCCTCAGAAACTACCGCGCCTAGTTGGACATCATCAAGGGGATGACCTACTTTTAAAGCACCCACGCGTGCCACAAAGTCTTTTTTAAATTGCTCATATATCGGGGCTTCGACAAAAATACGGCTCCCGCACAGGCAAATTTGGCCTTGATTGGCAAATGAAGAGCGCAGGGTCACTTCGAGCATTTTGTCGTAAGCACAATCTGCAAAGATGATGTTAGGATTTTTACCCCCAAGCTCTAACGACAATTTTTTAAACATGGGCGCTGCCGTTTGCGCTATATGAGCCCCTGTTTTGGTGCCTCCAGTAAACGAAATGGCTTTAATACCCGGATGTTCTATAATGGCCTGTCCTGTCCGAGGTCCGGTGCCGTGTACAATGTTCAATACGCCGTCAGGAAGGCCAGCTTGTTGCACGATATTGGCCAATAAATATGCCGTGGCCGGTGTGATTTCGCTGGGTTTTGCCACTACGGTATTTCCTGCCGCGATTGCAGGCGCAATTTTCCAGGTAAACAAATACAGTGGTAAGTTCCATGGAGAAATACAGCCCACCACGCCAATGGGGTGTCTTAAAGTAAAATTAATAGAATCATGACCAACACTTTCGTGAGATTCGCTAGCGAACTGTGTGATGGCGTGCCCAAAAAATCTAAAGTTAGCCGCTGCACGAGGGATATCCACACTCATGGCCAGTTGCAAGGGTTTGCCATTGTCTTTGGATTCAGCTTTGGCCAATTCCTCAGCTTGTGCTTCGATCAAATCAGCTATCTTAAGTAAGATCCGGCTGCGTTGTTCTAGTGTGGTCTGACGCCACGAATCAAAAGCACCTTGCCCCGCTTGATAGGCAGCTTCGATATCTGTGTGGTCGCTATCGGGAATGGTGCCATATACGGCGCCGCAACTCGGGTCAATATTGTCCAGGTACTGACCGTTAGCGGGATCGGTAAACGTGCCGTTGATGAAATTTTGAATCCGTAACATCTTAAATTGGTTTGTAAGCCATTGCTTTAATTTCGATCAAAAGATGCGGATGGGGCAGTTGGTGTACCGCAACGGTCGTGCGGGCAGGCCCGCTTTCATGACTAAAATACTGCGCATAGACTTCGTTGTAACCCGCAAAATCATTCATGTTGACCAAAAATGTCGTCAGGTCCACAAGATCCTCCATGTTGGCGTCTACAGTAGCGAGGTAGTCTTTGATGTTCTCCAAAACCGCTTTGGTTTGCTCTTTAATGTCCAAGGACATGGTACCCATGACATCGACTTTATGAACACCGGCAAATGAATTGTCAGGCAGACGTGAACTCGTGCCACTGATGTAAATAAAATCCCCAACCCTTTTGATGTGCGGGTAGGCTCCTCTTGGGCTTGCTTTGCCAGCGATTAATTTGTTTTCTGATCCAGTCATAAAGAAGTGTGTTTAAGGGTAGGTTTTTGTGCTAAAAGCTGCTGTGTTCTTTTTTCGACCCTTTGATAACGCTCTTCTAAAGGCAGGTCTGCAGGCAATTGTTGTTCCTCTAACAAAGATAAAATGGCCTTGTCTTGCGCCCGCCCAAGTTGCATTGCTTGGTGGTAAGGGATGTCGGCATGAAAGGTCACCAATGAATATTTACTAGCATAGTGCTGAGGAAGTTCTGTTTCAAAGGCGACTTCGAGTTGTCTTTTTTGTTGAAATAAAGGATCGGCTGTATGTTCTTTCATTTCATGAAAGTTGTCCAAGGCCAGATCAGCAATAGCGTCGGTATTGAGTTTTCGTGCCTGCTCAAAGGCGGCAAAACGTTCGGGCCAATTGGTATGGTCCTGATCTAAAACTTGATCAAAGACCAATACATCTTCAAAAGAGGCATTCATGCCTTGTCCATAAAAAGGAACGATGGCATGCGCCGCATCGCCCATGATGAGCGTTTTTCCATGGCAATGCCAAGGGCTGCAGCGGATCGTGCCTAATCCGCCTGTAGGATTCTTTTGGTATTGCGCTACTAGATCTGGCATCAGGGCCAGGGTGTCGGGATATTGTGTTTTGAAATAATCTGCGATGGCCTCAGGCTGTGTCAAGTGATCAAATCCATAGGGCTGATCGGCATAACTCATAAATAGGGTAACGGTAAAACTACCGTTGAGGTTGGGTAAGGCGATGAGCATGTCTTTACCTCTAGGCCATATATGAAGGGCTTCAGGGTTCATAAGGTACGATCCATTTGGTCCTGCTGGGATTTCCAGTTCCTTATAACCATGACTCAACCATTGTTGTGAAAAGCTAAAGCGCAATCCTGGTGCGGCAAACATACTTTGGCGCACTTTAGACCCAGCACCATCGGTCCCGATCAAAATATCGCCGGTTAATGTGATCTCTTGCTGTTGATTGTCTATAAATGTTGCTGAGCCGTTTTCCAGTGCCACAGATAGGCAAGAGAGATTAAACTTTAATGTAATGTTCGGCAGCGCTTCGACTTCATTCAAAAGCAGGGCATTGAGTCCCGGTCGTGAAATGGAGTTTATGGCTGTATCCGGCCGGCCGCTGTAGGGGCTAAAAAAAGGCGCAGTCTGATTTTGATGGATCATGCGACCGCTCATGGGAATGCAAAGGGCTCTAACTTTGTCATTGAGCCCCACATGATTGAGGGCTTTGAGCCCACGCTCACTCAGTGCTAAATTGATGGATCGACCCGCATCAAGGGGATGAAGACGTAAATCAGGTCTTTTTTCGACCAGGGTAACCGAGTATCCCCGTTGACCAAGCCTAAGGGCTAGTAAGCTCCCGCAAAGGCCTGCGCCGACAATTAATATATGGTCTTTTTTCATTAGAGGCATGCTTTTAGATGCGCCACAAAGAGATAAACATCTTCAAAGCTGTTGTACATTGGGGTTGGAGCCACGCGAATCACATCAGGCTCGCGCCAATCGCAGACCACGCCCCTTAGGGTCAACGCATCATGCAATTGTTTGTCGCTATTTTTGATCTGTATCGATAATTGGCAGCCCCTTTCATTGGGATTTCTAGGGGTGATCACAGTGATCTTGTCAGAGGACAAGTCATCAATTAAGTATTCTAAATAACCGGTCAGCTCCATTGATTTGGCGCGCAAGCGTGTCATTGAAGCGCGGTGAAACAAATCTAGAGACGCCCGTATGGCCGCCATGGATAAAATAGGAGGATTGCTCAATTGCCAGCCTTCAGCCCCAGAAATGGGCTCAAAATCATGGCGCATATTGAACCGTGTTGTTTTGTTGTGTCCCCACCAACCGGTAAACCGGGGCAGTGTTTTGTTATTGGCGTGACGCTCGTGCACGAAGATGCCACCCAAACTGCCTGGACCACTGTTGAGATATTTGTAGGTACACCAAACGGCAAAATCAGGACCATTGTTATGGAGATCCGGCATGATGTTGCCCACGCCGTGCGCTAAGTCAAACCCTACCAGCGCCCCATGTCTGTGTCCTAAATCGGTAATCGGCCCTATCGGGTAGGCTTGTCCCGTATAGTAGTTTGTGTTGCCTAGCAAAACCAATGCAACTTGGTTTCCTTGTGCTTTCATGAGGTCCGTTAAGCCTGCGAGTGTGCAAAGATCCTCGCCGGGTGCCGGGGCCCACAAAAGCAGGGCCTCTGCAGGGTCATAACCATGAAAACGCAATTGACTCTCCACCGCATAGCGGTCACTCGGAAAGGCATCTTTTTCGATGATTATTTTAAAGCGTTCTGGTGTTGGGCGATAAAACGACACCATCATTAAGTGTAAATTGGCCGTCAGACCATTCATGACCACTACCTCGCCGGATTTGGCGCCAACAATTTCGGCCATTTGCTCAGTCAAAAATTCATGATATGGCAGCCACGGGTGAGCTCCATCAGTATGACCATCGACACCCAAACGGCGCCACGATTCGAGCTCTTCCTTGATGAATTGTTCCGTTTGTTTAGGCTGTAGTCCTAAAGAATTGCCACATAGGTAGACCACGGGATCACCCTGAGGGGTCTCGGGAAAGTGAAATGCCTCACGAAAGGACCGCAAGGGGTCTTGCACATCACAGGCTTGCGCATATGCTAAGCTGTTTTTGATCATGGTATTGATTTACCCAGAAGGTTCATTTTCCCTCATTTGAATTGACGGACTTCAGTAAAAGTAAACAATCTATAAATGCTCTCATAATTTTACTATTTTTAATGACTCTTTAAACGATAAGATCAAAAGCAATAACTATGGAAAATCAATCAAAAATACAAGTCAATTTAATTGAGAATGGGCCTGTTGTCGTTCAGGGAACGGTAGAAGTCATCCATCCGGATGGAACCATCGAGTTAAGAGAACGCCGCAGTTCTTTCTGTCGTTGTGGTAAGAGCGGAAATGGCGCCTTTTGTGACGGAAGCCACAAGGCTTAAACCACTTAATGTTGCTTAAAGAGTGCCGGTAACTTGGCCTGCACGCGTTGTAAACGAGGAACAGAAATGTTCTGAATGTAAGGGTGATTGGGGTGCTTTTGTTCGTAATCTTGGTGGTAATCTTCACCGATCCAGAATTTTTCGAACAGCAGCACTTCTGCCGCCACACGTCCTTTGCCTAATTCGGCCTCTAGAGCCTTGATCTTTTGGTCAATTAACTCCTTTTCTTCTGCAGTCTTATAAAATAAAATACTTCTGTATTGTGGTCCGTTGTCAGGCCCTTGGCCATTAAATTGACTGATGTTTTGACTGGCAAAATAGACCTCTAGTAACTGCTGGAAACTAATTTTACCGGACTGATAAAATACCATAACCGATTCGGCGTGCCCGGTGAGTCCCGTGTTGCTGGAGTCGTAGGTTGGGTTTTGGGTATGACCACCACTATAGCCCGAAATAACTGCTTCAACCCCATCCAAACGTTCGTATATGGCTTCGACACACCAGAAGCAACCGCTGGCAAAATAAGCGACGTCAAAGTTGTTTTGTAATGCAGCGAGGCGCTGCATGTTTTCGGATTGCTCTGCTTTTGAAGGGCCGTTAGATTGACAACTGGCATTGAATTGACACAGCGCTAAAAGGGAAAAGAAGTAGATGATTCGCTTCATGAGTTCAGGAAGTATTGAGTTGTATTGTAAAAAAAAAGCCTTCATGTGGATGAAGGCTTCGGTGTGCTTATTTTATTTTCGAAAACAGCTGAGCCATTTTTACTTTTTCTTCATCGGCTAAAGCAGGGTCAACCAAAATTCGGCCACTGTGCTCATCGGTAATTATTTTCTTACGTCCGGCAATTTCCATTTGCACTTGTGGTGGGATGGTGAAAAACGAACCGCCTGAGGCTCCACGTTCAACGGGGACTACAGCCAAGCCATTTTTAACATTACCACGAATACGCTTGTATGCATTAAAGAGGCGCTCTTCAATATTCTTAGCGAATTTCTCAGATTCCTTCATTAAGGCGTCTTCTTCTTTTTGCGTTTCTGCAAGAATTTCATCAAGCTCGCTTTGTTTGTGCTTCAAGTGCTCTTCGCGTTTGACCAAACGTTCTTTGGTTTCTTGAATTACCTCAGTCTTTTGCTCCATTTGGGCTTGGTGCTCACGAATTTGCTTATCAGCCAATTGAATCTCTAATTCTTGAAATTCAATCTCTTTGCTTAAGCTATTATATTCTCTATTGTTACGCACCTTATCTTGTTGCGTGGTATATTTTTTGATCAAGGCTTTAGCCTCTTCGATCAAGTTTTTCTTTTCCTTCACGCCTTCTTCACTCAATTGAAGGTTAGCGTTTAATTTATCCAGTCGGGCATTCATGCCCGCCACTTCATCTGCGAGGTCTTCAACCTCTAGAGGAAGTTCGCCACGTACATTACGGATTTCATCAACACGAGAATCAATTAGTTGCAAGTCGAATAACGCTCTTAACTTCTCTTCTACAGTGGTTTCGGTTTTCTTTGCCATATTTAAGAATAATAGCTTATTGGATTGGTACTCACTTTTGATAAAACAACCTTGCATGGTGACAAGGAGGGTGCAAAATTAGTAATTTTTTTGATAAGGTAGTTAACAATTAGTGCTTTTGTGTATTGCTCACTTTCGTAGTGTCCTATATCTGCGACCAGGAAGTCATTGTCGCCTTTGAAATAATCATGATACTTGAGGTCAGCGGTGATGTAACAATCTGCACCTGTGGCTTTTGCGTTGTCAATGGCGAAGCCACCACTGCCACCCAACACGGCAACCCGTTTGATATTATTGCTATGGCCTTTCGAGTGCTTGATCACTTCGCAGTTAAATGAAGTTTTGACCAGTGTTAAAAATGCCTCAGTTTCCATAGATTGTGACAGTTCTCCGATCATGCCCATTCCGATGTCAGAACAACTTTGTGCTAAGGTCATCACTTCAAAGGCAACTACTTCATAGGGGTGTGCCTGTTTTAATGCGCTGATGACTTTGCTTTTTAAATGGGCAAGGAAGGTGATGCTGATTTGCGCCTCGGCCTCAATATGGTCTTGGCCAATAGTACCGACCGCCGGGTTTGCGTGCTCTTTAGCGCGAAACCGACCGGTCCCTAAAGCATCAAAACTGCAGTGCTCATAGTGACCTAGAGCACCAGCCCCTTGGTCAAACAGAGCCATGCGCACCTTTTCTACGGCGTCAATAGGCACATAAGTGACTAATTTGTTGAGGACGTTTTCTTTAGGCATAAGAACTTGACAATTTTGAAGCCCTAGTGCGTCGCACATGGTCGCACTGACACCAAACTTTGCATTATCTAATGCCGTATGTATGGCGAATATGGCAATGTCATTTTTGATGGCTTTCCGGACAGTCCTGGAGACATAGGTCTGATTGGTGATTTTTTTGAGTCCACTAAAAATGATGGGGTGAAAGCTCACAATTAAATTACAACCTCGAGTAATGGCTTCATCGACAACCGCCTCGAGCGTATCCAAGGTGACCAGAATTCCTGTGACCTCTGTGGTTTGGTCGCCAACCAGTAAGCCCGTATTGTCAAAATCTTCACTATAGGCCAGCGGAGCCCATTGGTCAAGTAAAGCCGTTACATCAGAAACACGCATCTTCTAAATTTTACGGTAAAGATAAAAAAGTATACTTTCGTTATGCGCTTTGGGCTAGTTTTATCTAAAGCCTTCAGAATTATAATCCAGATGCCAAGGTCTCATTACTGTCTCAATTCATGAATTTAAAGTTGCTTTTACTCCCTTTTTCACTGGTCTACCAAGGAGTTACCGGGTTGCGGAATTTGGCCTTTGATAAAGGGCTTCTGAAAAGCCATAAATTCCAGACGCCCATCATTTCTGTGGGTAATTTAAGTGTTGGCGGTACGGGCAAAACTCCGATGATCGAATATCTCGTGAGCCTATTGCAAGATGATTACCAAGTGGCCATTGTCAGTCGCGGCTATGGGAGAAAGACCAGAGGTTATATCGAGGTGACTCAAGACCACAATACAAATGACGTGGGGGACGAACCCTTGCAATACAAAAACAAATTTCCCCATGTCCGTGTGGCAGTTTGCGCGGATAGGGTAGCGGCGATTCAGGCCTTAGAGGGGCGCTGTGATGTGATCTTACTCGATGATGCTTATCAGCACCGTTATGTGGCCCCTGCCATAAATATCTTACTCACGACCCAAGTCAATCCTTACCATCAGGACTACGTCTTGCCGTCAGGTTGGCTGCGGGAATCGGCCTCAGGTGCCCGTCGTGCGGATATTGTAATTTTATCAAAATGTAATAAAAGCACGTCCTATGCGGTGTTACAGCAATTGCAATTTGACCTGAAATTAAGCCAGGCGCAAAGCATGTACTTTACGGCAATGGATTATGGTAAGCAATTGATTGGGCGAAGCGAGACGATTTCTTTAGATTACCTCATTGATACCCGGTTCACCTTAGTGACAGGCATTGCGCATTCGGAGCCTCTTGTCGCATTCTTGACTGCTCTTGGCGGGCGGTTTGATCATTTGAAGTTTCCGGATCATCACGACTTTACAAACGCCGAGTGTCATCACATCAACAGCTGTGACTTGGTTGTAACAACCGAAAAGGATTTTCAAAGATTAGCGGGGCGCATCGACAAAAAGGCACTGTATTATCTCCCTGTAGCAACAGCATTTTTATATGATCGACAAGGGGCATTTGCTGAAGAAATAACAAACCGAATCACTTACCACAGAAAGCACTAAGTCTCTTTACTGGCGATGCTTTGTTCTAGGGTGCGGTGAATTTTTTCAAAAAACTCTTCTGTTTTAAAAGGCTTAGGAATGATTTCATTAAAGCCGACGCGATAGAATTCATCTAGATTTTCGTCGATAGTGACTGCCGTAAGGGCAATGATAGGTAGCTCTGGGTTGAATTTTCTAATTTCTTGAGTGGCTTCAATTCCACTGATTCCGGGCATGTGAATATCCATCAGTACCACGTCAAAATCATTTTCTTGAACCATTTTAATGGCATCCATACCATTATCGGCAACTTGACAAACGATCTTACGCTTTTCGAGTATTTTTCTGGTGATCATTTGGTTGATCTTGTTGTCTTCCACCACCAAGACTTGACGGTTTTCTAGGCTGTTATATTCATCTTCACTCAGCACGGTTTCGCCCGCGACTCCAGTGATTTCGTTTGTAGATACTTCTAAGACAAGGTCGAACCAAAATTTAGAACCCTTACCCAATTCACTATCGAGCTGGATGCGGCTTCCCATGAGCTCCAATAAGTTTTTGACAATAGAGAGTCCAAGTCCGGTCCCACCAAATTTTCGGTTGATTTGCAGCGATGCTTGCGAAAATGACTCGAAAATACTTTTCTGTTTCTTTTTGGAAATCCCCACCCCGTTGTCTTCGATTTCAAAGCGCAGGGTGACTTTATTGTCTTTTTCATTGATCTTACTGACCCGAACAACAACATCGCCGTTTTGTGTAAATTTTAAAGAGTTGCCAATGAGATTGATAAAAATTTGAGAAAGTTTGAGCGAGTCCCCTTCAATTTTATCGGGAATAGATTCATCGTATTCCAGGCGGAGTGTGTTCTTGCGGTCATCGGCCGATTTTTTCAAGGCGATGAGCACATCGTTAAGACGCTTTTTGAGTTGGAAGGTTACTTTTTCAACTTCTACTTTATTGGCTTCTAGTTTGTTGAGGTCCAAAATATTATTGATCAAGGACAGGAGGTACTCGCCCGAGAATTGTAATGAGTTCAAATGCTCTTTTTGTTCGGGTTTGGAATTTTCTTCTAAAAGTAAATGCGTGAGTCCCGTCACGACATACAATGGGGTTCTTAATTCGTGGGTAATGGTCGAAAGGAACTGGGCTTTGACCAAGGATGCCTTTTCGGCCTTCTCTTTGGCCAATTGCAATTCATTGTTTTTGTCTTGGAGTAATTCGTTGGCTTTGGCGCGGAGGTTATTGTTTTTGTATAAAGAGAGGGTCAAGAGTGAGAGAATGACAATCAAGGCAATACTCAATCCCGTAGTAATTTTGCTGAAACTGATCGATTTTTGTTGCTTGTCCAGATCGTTCTTTTGCTGGTCAATAATATCGGTTAGGCTCACAAGGTCCTGCTGTCCGTTGTAGGTGCTGGCTATTGTATTTACAAAGGACTGGTAAAGTGAATCACTCTTTTGCTCATAAGTCATTAAACTATTTTCGGCCGCGACATATTGATTTTCGCGCAGCGCCAAATAGGAATCCAGGCGATAGGCCTCAATGGTAAGCTTAAACAGTTTGTGCTTTTGGGCTAATCCGCGTGCCTTTTTTAAGGCCGTTCTTGCGATACTTAAAGAGTTATTAAGCGTTTGTGGATTGATTTTTATGGAGGCCTCGGCTTTATACAATTCCGCTAGGGCCAATAGCTCTATTTGGTCATTACGCTCAAATTCAAGACTGGCCGCTTCAAGATAATTGATGGCGCTTTGGTACTCTTGTCTTTTTATAGATAAAATACCGTACCCCAAGAGGACTTGAGCTCGGGACGTATTATTGCCATTGGCCGTATAGTATTGGTCTGCCATGCGCAAAAATATTTCGGCTTCTTCCCATTTTCCATTTTGGGCATAAATATGGCCCAGAAGCACATGTGCTTGTGCTTTTTTGTCCGGGAAATCAAAAGGTTTAATCAACTGGATATAAGTGTGCGCCTCTAATGCAGCGCGATCAAAATTTTGAATGTCATAATGCAATTGGGCCAAACTCAATTGTATGTCTAGGTGCGGTAGATTATAGGCCTGGCTATCGGAAAGTTCATAGGCCTGAAGTAAAAGCTTTAGCGCTTGCTCAAAATTATAGTCTTTGCGCTGCTGCTGACCTTGGCGATGGAGTTCTTGTATGCGACCTAAGGTGTCGGTGGTGCTCTGGGCGCTGAGTGACCCAAAATGCATCGTGAGGATAAAAAAGAGACACGATAAACGAACTAAAGACGATAGGTATGTCACCGAATAAGAGTACTTAAACGATAAATATAGTTATTTACTCGATAAATAATTGATCAAATCAATTATTCTCGATGAATATCCTGTTTCATTATCATACCAGCCAATAATTTTAATCATGTGGCCAATGACGGAGGTCATTTCGGCATCAAAAATACACGAGTGTGGATTGCCGATGATATCAACAGAAACCAAAGGCTGTTCGCTGTATTCTAAAATCCCTTTTAAGGGGCCCTGTGCTGCGGTCTCAAACGCTTTATTGAGTGCCACTCGGTCTATGGCTCTGGTGACATTTAGCGTCATGTCGGTTAATGAACCATTGGCCACAGGCACCCGTATGCCGCAGCCGCCGATGGCGCCGGCCAGGTCTGGGAAAACTTTGGTTAAAGCTTTAGCAGCACCCGTTGTGGTTGGTATGATCGATGCGTTTGCCGCGCGTGCGCGACGGAAATCAAGATGGGGTTGATCGTGTAAATTTTGATCTGAGGTAAAGCTATGTACTGTTGATATTGAGGCCTGGGTCACGCCACAAAGTTCATGTACCACTTTGAGCATAGGCGCCGCATTATTAGTGGTGCAAGAGGCATTCGAAATGATCAGGTCATGCTCGGTCAATAGAGACTCATTGACGCCCATAACGATCGTTTTAATGTCATCATGTATCGGTGGCGCGGATAGGATTACTCTTTTGGCGCCAGCATCAATATGCTTTTGCAGGTCTTGTTTTGTTTTGTAACGCCCAGTGGCTTCAACCACGATATCGATACCGGTCCAATCCATAGACTCTAGGTTATGGTGATGGGTGAGTCGGATGTCTTTGTCGGCGACTGTTAAAGTGCCAGAGCAATAGCTGACCTTAGCCGAAAAGGGGCCATGGATACTGTCATAGGCCAAAAGATGTGCTAAGATATCTCCAGGTGCTTTGTCGTTTATGGCAACGACTTTAATGGATGGATGATCATGTAGCAAACGGAAGAGTCGTTTTCCTATGCGGCCAAATCCATTGATCCCAATGTTCACCTGGGTCTGCATTTATGTAATGTGTTTTTGCGCCTTATAAGAAGAACGCACTAGTGGCCCACTTTCGACATGACGAAAGCCCAACGATAGGCCTATTGATTCGTATACCTTGAATTGCTCTGGGGTAATAAATTCTTTGACGGGCAAGTGTTTTTTGGAAGGTTGTAAGTATTGTCCTAAAGTCACAATATCCACGTCTGCCTTTCTGAGGTCTTCCAAAGTGGCGATGACTTCTTCTTCTTTTTCACCCAAACCAAGCATAATCCCGCTTTTTGTCCGTTTAATTCCCTGACGCTTTAAGTAGGCCAAAACCCCGAGACTCCGCTCATATTGGGCTTGAATTCTGACCTCACGAGTCAGTCTTTTTACTGTTTCCACATTGTGAGAGACCACTTCGGGCGCTGCCTTAATGATGCGGTCCAGATGCTGCTCGATACCTTGGAAATCTGGAATAAGCGTTTCCATGGTGGTTGTCGGGTTCATGCGCCGAATGGCTTGAATGGTCTCGACCCACATGATCGAACCCATATCTTTTAAGTCATCCCGATCCACTGAGGTGATCACGGCATGTTTGATGTTCATGAGTTTAATGGAGCGGGCTACTTTTTCGGGTTCGTCCCAGTCAACGGTTTCTGGACGACCTGTTTTGACACCACAAAAACCGCAAGATCGCGTACAGATGTTCCCCAAAATCATGAATGTAGCAGTCCCCTCGGTCCAACATTCTCCCATATTTGGGCAACTCCCGGAGGTGCAAATGGTATGCAGATTGTATTGGTCGACTAGGCCTCTGAGTTCCGTGTATTTTTTACCCGTGGGTAATTTTACACGAAGCCATTTTGGTTTTGGCTCGGGACGAACCAGTTTTTGTGTAGTTGTTTCCATAGCGTCTACAAAGATACTACTTAAAACGAATTTTTCTGAACGTCCTGATGTATATGTTAACGCTAAAAAAGGGTGGTAATATACCAGAAACTAAACCCAATTAACAAGAAAATGCATAGCAGACTAAAAAGACTCAGGATCTTACTCGGCTGATCCTCTTTTGCCAAATGATCGCTATGGACAAGGGTATGAATGACAATGGCATAAAACGGGGCCGACAAAAAGGAAACGATGGTAGCTATTTTGATCAGTGTGCCCATTTGTTCAGTAAAACCAAGATAAATAGTAAAGGTGCCTAAGATCAGTATGATGAGCCAGACTAAATAACCTCTTGGCACACGAAATGAGAAAAGTAACGAGGCCGCTCTTTGCATGACCCGGGGAGAGGCGTCTAAGGTGGTTAAGGTCGTGCTGAACATAGTAGTGAGTGCGGCCATGCCGATCAGGAATTTTGACCAATCACCTAAGCTAGAGGTGTACATTTGAATGAGGTCATTGGCAAATCCCCCTGCAGATGAAGCAAATTGCTGCTGCGTGCCATTCATGATTAGCGCCCCTAATACGAGGAATCCCAAGCCGATAATCACGGTGGCGATGTAACCGATTTTAAAATCCGCGAGGACCTCTTTGTCTCGGATATCTGGCTGGGTTGTTTTCTTTTCAATGGTCCAAATCGATTGCCATACCGTCAGATCCAAAGGCGCCGGCATCCAGCCCATAAAGGCGATAAGAAAGGCGATGCCTGCAACCGATTCGGGGATAATTTGGGTCAGTACTAAGGGGCCTTCAAATTGTTTGAAGGCCAATACCACCGCAGCAAAGGTGCTGATGGTTAAGATCAAAACGATGATTTTCATCAGGCGGTCCAAAAATCTAAAGCGCCCAATAAGAAGAATAGCGAAGCAAATGCCCAGAATGGCTCCTGCCCAAAGCAGGGGTGTGCCAAAACCAAACAGTGATGTGGCGATACCCGCAGTCACAATCGTTACCGCTGTTTGAATGGTAAACATGGTCAAAAAGGTCAAGACAAAATACATGCCCAACACCCATGTGCCTAATTTTTTGAAGCCCAGCAATAAGTCATGACCTGTAGCGATTGTATAGCGGGTGCCAAATTGAAAAAAGGGGAACTTGATCAAATTGATCAAGATTAAGGCCCAAATCAGGCCAAACCCAAAATCTGCTCCAGCCCTGGTGGATTGTACCAAATGAGAAACACCTATAGCCGCTCCAGCAAACAAGATGCCTGGCCCTAATTTACGCAAGGTAAAATTCATCGGTTATGGTGGTTATTGATGCTTTCAGCCAACAACTTTTTAGCCCTCAATAGGCGTACCTTGACATTGGTTAAAGGCTCATCGAGCTGGTCGGCAATGTCTTGATAACTCATTTCTTGAAAGTATCTTAGATTGAGAACTTCCCGGTAAATGGGTTTGAGCATTTTCATCAATGCCAGGAGTTCCACTAAATTTTGTTCGGTGATTAAGGCGTCTTCTTGCGTTGGGGTTTGGTCTGCTACGTTATACATCTGCAGCTCTTTGTCCTGAGTCGAGGCCACAATAACGGATTGTTTTTGCTTGCGGTACTTGTCGATTTGGATGTTTTTGCTGATGGTGATCAACCAGGTGCTGAAGACATAATCCTCATTAAATCCTTCGATTTTGTCAAAGGCTTTGGCAAAAGCCTCTATGGTGATGTCCTCTGCTTCGTGTTCGTTTTGCACACGCTTGAGTTGGTACCCATAAACAAAGTTCCAATAGGCGTCCAAAAGTACATTGAAGGCGCTTTGCTTCCCCGCTTTGGCGGCGGTGATGGTTACTTTTAATTCGATTTCGTTTATTTCCAACGCGGCGGTTTGCTAAAGAGATTCAAAATAAAGACAATTAATTGAAAACAAAGTAATAACGGCTCAAAAATAAAGAGGAGCCACACCATTGATCGTTCTTTTAATGCCCTAAAACAAGGGGCAAGTAATGCCTGTTGCAACCCAATGCGCAGGATCACAATGGTGAGAAGAAAATTCAGCGGTGTGTGAACGATGAGTCCAAGCACTGCGCTGCTCCAAAACCCAATGAGACTCAGGGCATAAAAGCCTAAGACCAATTGGTGGTGCCATTGATAATGGTGGGCTGTCGTAATGTGCCGCCGTTTTTGACGGATAAATGAGGCCCATGTTGTTTTTGGTATGGATTGTGTTTGTGCCGAAGGCTCAAATACGATATATGTTTTACAGGTTGCTGCTGCCTTGTTGACAAATAGATCATCATCGCCTGAGGGGATATCCATATGGCTCACAAAACCCTTTTGTTCAAAAAACAAGGGTTTTGTATAGGCTAAATTGCGTCCCACACCCATATAGGGCATTTTGGCCCAAGCATGCCCAAGGTATTGGCACGCGGTCATTACGGTTTCATAACGGATCAGCGCATTGAGTAGCCCGGGCTTTTTTTCATAACCGCTATACCCCAAAACGATGGCGTTTTTGTCGGTCATTGGCGCAGTCATGCGTTTCATCCATTGATCCGAGCAGGGGATACAGTCGGCGTCAGTAAATAAGAGGCGCTGGTATTGGGCTTTTTTAATACCCAGTGTCAAGGCATACTTCTTATTGCCCCAAAAGGTTTCGTTGGGTTTTATGGTCACAATTTCGAGCCGTTTGTCGGTCAGGGCATAAGCCTCAAGAAGGTCTTGTGTGTGATCTGTAGATCCGTCATTCACAACGATGATTTCAAAATTGGAATAGCGCTGCGCCGAGATTAAGGGCAGTAAACGACCTAAGTTATCTGCTTGATTTTTGGCGCAAATAAGGACCGAAACGGGATAATTTTGTAGTGACTCTGTACCAATAGGGGCTTGAGTAAAGCCATAAAAGCGATAAAAAAAAAGAAGGTTAATAAAGGCAAACGCTCCTGTTAAAAAAAACAATAGCATTGGTGGCTCAGGCATTAGGAAGGTTCACTACCCTTGCAGTCCAAAAATTGTTCAGGTGCCTTTCCACAAAAACTACAATTTTCACCGTCTTTATTGAGGAACGGACTTTGCGAGGCACAAGTCCCAGCAAATTTGCCGTCCTTTTTCGCCCAAATCTTGATGGCAATTCCGGCAAACGCTAAAATGAGCAGGCCAATGGTTAGAAAAATGAGTTTCATAAGGTTTGGTTCTTTGGGCAAAATTACGATGTTTCGGCTTAACTATAGATATTTTTTTAGGGTCAAAACCGCGAAAGAATTAAAATCATGTCCAAAAAAAAAATTCTATGCTTTATCTCTTTGCGTTGGTCGGCCGCTTATCCGCAAGGAAATCATGGCAAGAAATAAAGTCTTACACCAAATGGATGGTGCCCTGAACATCAATCAGTAGCGGTTTACTTCTGGCTTCAAAGCGATGCCGTATTTGGCCATGACGCTGTTTTGAACATATTGTGCCAATGTCCATATATCTTGTCCCGTTGCATGGCCATGATTCACCAGGACTAAGGCCTGCTGGTGGTGTACGCCAGCATCTCCATCACGATAACCTTTCAAACCAGCTTGTTCGATGAGCCAGCCCGCAGGAATTTTGTAATGGTCTTCGGAGACTTCATAGAATGGCGCAGAAGGAAATTGCTTTATGAAACGATCAAAATCAGTTTGATCCACTACTGGATTTTTGAAAAAACTCCCTGAATTACCCAGTTCTTTTGGGTCGGGAAGCTTGGATTGACGGATCTCAATCACGGCCTGGGCAACGTCACGTATTCCAGGATTGGTGATGCCTTTCTGAGTCAATACTTCGGCAATAGCGCCATATTTTGTCTGTATGTTGTGGTTGATTTTGCGCAAACGCATCCGCACTGAAGTGATCAGGTATTGGCCTTTAAGCGCTTGCTTAAATATAGAATCGCGGTAGCCAAAGGCGCAGTCTTCATGGCTAAAAGTTTTGAGCGCTAAGGTATCTCGGTGTAGTGCCTGGCAACTCACCAGAACATCTTTTAATTCCACCCCATAGGCGCCAATGTTTTGAATAGGGGCTGTCCCAACTTGACCCGGAATGAGGGCTAAATTTTCAACACCGCCGTAATTCTGATCAAGACAGTAGAGGACAAAGTCGTGCCATTGCTCTCCAGCTTGCACTTCGAGGGTGATCTGCTGGGCATCGTCTTCCACGATCTCAATCCCTTTGAGTCCTATATGAAGGGTCAAACCTGGTAGGTCTTGGGTCAGTAAGATATTACTGCCTCCACCCAAAATCATGATGGGGTCATTACGGAAGGTCGTTAAGAGTGATCTAAGGGTGTCAAGGTCTTTTGCTGAGGCAAAATTTGCCGCACGGGCCTCAACACCAAAGGTATTGAACGCTTTAAGAGAATGGTTCCGTATAACAGTCATTAATCTGTGTACTGCTCTAGTGCGGCCTTTAAAATGGCCACGGCTTTGATGAGACTTTCTTTGTTAAGGACATAAGCGATCCGCACTTGATTCAGGCCAACACCGGGTGTGGAATAAAAGCCTGCAGCTGGAGCGACCATAATGGTTTCTCCATTGAGATCAAAAGATTCCAATAACCATTGTGCAAAGGCATCACTATTTTTAACAGGCAATTCAACAATGCAATAAAATGCACCCTTAGGGACGCCTACTCTTACGCCAGGAATAGCTTGTAATGCACTGACCAAGGTGTCTCGGCGCTCCTGATATTCTTTAATCACCGCATCAAAATAGCTTTGTGGTGTGCCTAACGCGGCTTCGCTGGCGATCTGTGCAAATGTCGGTGGGCTGAGGCGCGCTTGTGCAAATTTTAATGCCGTGGTCAGCAATTTTTTGTTTTTAGAAACCAGACAGCCAATGCGTGCACCGCACATACTATAGCGCTTGGATACTGAGTCGATCAAAATGCCATATTGTTCCATACCTGGTTCTTGCAGGATGGAATAATGCACGTTCCCGTCGTAAGTGAACTCGCGATAGACCTCGTCAGAGACCAAAAATAGATCATGTTTTTGGACCAGTGCCACGAGGCTCTGGATTTCTTCTTTGCTGTAAAGGTATCCTGTAGGGTTGCCTGGATTACAGATTAAAATGGCTTTTGTTTTTGGGGTGATTAAAGTCTCAAAATCAGCAATTGGCGGTAAGGCAAAATTGTCATCAATACCCGAGTGCACAGGAATGATGCTGACTCCACTGGCCTTTGCAAAACCGTTATAATTCGCATAGAATGGCTCGGGGATAATGACCTCGTCATCGGGGTCACAGATACTACCCATGGCAAATAACAGAGCTTCGCTTCCGCCAGTGGTCACGACAATATCGTTGGCAGAAACCGCGATGGACTTACCTTGGTAATAGGCGGCAATTTTCTCGCGATATTCATATGAGCCTTCGGAGCGGGTATAGGCCAAAATGTCTAAGCCATGATTACTTACCGCATCCAAAGCGATTTGAGGCGTTTGAATATCGGGTTGACCAATGTTCAGGTGATACACCGTTTTGTTTTGTTTGTAGGCCATTTCGGCATAAGGCACTAATTTCCTTATGGGTGATTCTGGCATGTCATTTCCTTTGCGTGAAATTGAAGGCATATTCTTTGTGTTTAAAAAACAAATTACAGAAATAAAAACAAGAAAACGGACATTGTGGCCTGAATAATCTCCGCTTAAACACCGCCATTTAGAATCCGGTTAGGGCCAAAAAAAAAGCCCTGAAGTTATCAGGGCTTGTCACACGTATCAATGGTGTCTTAATTTTCTAAGATACTTTTATACTCTTCTACGATACCTTTTATTTTTAAAGCTTTGGTCGATTCGGTAGCGTTGGAGTAAACGGTAACGGTCTTGCGGATGGGACCCACACGCTTGGTGTCGTATTTGACCTTGATCTCGCCGGATGCTCCGGGAGCAATGGGGCCATCGGGCTTTTGCGGGACAGTACAGCCACAGCTCGACTTGACATCCGACACAATTAAATCTTGGTCGCCAGTATTGGTGAATTCAAACACACGCAAGCCATCACTGCCTTTGGTAATTGTGCCATAGTCGATGGTTTCTGTTTTAAATTCAATTTTGGCTTGTGCTTGAACACTGAGTCCAAAAAGGGTAATAGCCAAAATAAATAATAGGTTTTTCATAAGGGTTGAATTGAAGGTCTAAAATAGATAACTTTTTTGCAACGAGCAAAAACCCGTCACTTCTTTTATAATCTTTAACTTATAAGTACTTTTGCCCACTAGTTGATTTCAAAAATCACACCACAATGGCACAAGAGGGCAAATACAAGGCAAAGCAGGTTGAAGAAAAATGGTACCACTACTGGATGGAGCATAATTATTTCCATAGTGAGGTCGACCAGAGAGAACCTTATACTATAGTGATCCCCCCACCAAATGTCACAGGAGTGCTTCATATGGGGCACATGCTCAATAACACCATTCAGGATGTTTTGATCCGTCGTGCGCGGCTTAAGGGCTTTAATGCCTGTTGGGTACCTGGTACAGATCACGCCTCTATTGCGACAGAAGCCAAAGTAGTGGCCAAACTCAAGGCCGAAGGGATAGAGAAAGCCGACCTTACCCGTGAGGCATTTTTAGAACACGCTTGGGAATGGACCCACAAGCATGGTGGTATTATTTTAGAACAACTCAAAAAATTAGGTGCTTCCTGTGATTGGGAACGGACCAAATTCACGATGGATCCAGATTTGTCCGAGTCGGTCATTCAGGTTTTTGTGGACTTATACAACAAAGGCCTTATTTACCGAGGATACCGAATGGTCAATTGGGATCCTGAGGCACAAACGACCCTCAGTGATGAAGAAGTCATCCATCAGGAGCGACAAGGTAAATTATATTATATCAACTATCCTGTAGCGGGTACGACCGATCATGTGATGATCGCTACGACACGTCCCGAGACCTTATTGGGTGATACGGCGGTATGTGTCCATCCCGAAGATCCACGCTTTGCACACCTCAAAGGCAAAAAAGTACGCGTGCCAATTTGTGATCGTTTGATCCCTGTGATTGAAGACACTTATGTTGCGATGGATTTTGGTACCGGTTGTCTTAAGGTTACTCCGGCCCATGATGAGAATGATAAAGTTTTGGGCGAAACCCATCAACTCGAGGTTATTGATATTTTTAATGACAACGCCACGCTCAATGCCCATGGTATGCATTATCAGGGTATGGATCGATTTGCCGTACGCAAAGCGATTGTCGAAGAATTAGACGAAAAAGGTTATTTAGTCAAAGTAGAAGACCATCTCAACAAAGTGGGCACGAGCGAGCGTACTGGCGCCGTGATAGAGCCGAAACTCAGTGATCAGTGGTTTTTGAAAATGAAAGACTTAGCGGAGCCGGCTTTGGCGGCGGTCTTGAATAAAGAGGTGCAACTCGTTCCAGACAAATTTATCAATACCTACCGCCATTGGATGGAAAATGTCCGTGACTGGAATATTTCCCGTCAGCTTTGGTGGGGACAGCAAATACCCGCTTATTATTATGGCAATGGCCGCGAGGAGTTTGTCGTAGCGACCTCAAAAGAGGAAGCCTTGGCTTTGGCCCGAACCCAAAGTGGAAACCCGGCACTGACTCTAGACCACCTGAAACAAGATCCCGATGCACTCGACACCTGGTTTTCTTCATGGCTTTGGCCTATTAGTGTTTTTGACGGTATACGTTCGCCCGATAATCCGGAGATCAATTATTATTATCCTACCAATGATTTGGTCACCGCGCCAGAGATTCTGTTTTTCTGGGTGGCACGCATGATTGTAGCGGGCTATGCCTTCCGCGATACCAAACCGTTTAATAATGTTTATTTGACGGGTATTGTTCGTGACAAACAGCGCCGCAAAATGAGTAAATCTTTAGGGAACTCGCCCGATCCGTTGGTCTTGATTGATCAATATGGTGCGGACGGGGTGCGTGTTGGTATGCTTCTGAGTTCGCCAGCGGGCAATGACTTGATGTTTGACGAAGATTTGTGTCAGCAGGGGAGTGCTTTTGTCAATAAAATATGGAACGCGTATCGACTGATTTCGGGTTGGACTTTATCTGATGAGGTTGCCGTTAGTGATAGTGCGCGACAGGCCATTGTTTGGTACCGTCATAAATTCCAAATGGCCTTAGCCGAATTGGAAGACCACTATACCAAATACCGTATGAGTGATGCCTTAATGACCACTTACAAGCTCATCTGGGATGATTTTTGCTCGTGGTTCCTAGAAATGGTCAAGCCCGATTATGGACAGCCCATGGCCCAAGAAACCTTTCAAGAAATTTTAGAACTTCTAGAAGATAACCTCAAGGTACTCCATCCATTCGTGCCCTTTATTTCGGAAGAAATCTGGCAAGACATGCATCAGCGCACACCTGATCAAGCCCTCATTGTGGCGCAATGGCCAGAGATCAAGCCTTATGATACAGCGGTGATTGCCAATTTTGAATTGGCTGCTGAGGTTATTTCTGGGCTACGTACATTGCGCAAAACCAAAAACATTCCATTTAAAGAAGCGATTTCGCTTACCGTTCATAATGCCGAAGATTTTTCTAAGGACTTTGATGCCGCGATCGCCAAACTCGGGCACGTCACAGAAATCACCTACAGTGATCAAGTACCAGAGGGTGCTTTGAGTTTCAGGGTCAAAAGCAACGAGTATTTTGTTCCCTTCTCAGGCACCTTAGATGTGGCTGCAGAGCGTGCAAAAATGCAGGAAGAGCTCATGTATACTAGAGGTTTTTTGAAGAGCGTTCAAGGGAAATTAAACAACGAACGCTTTGTCGCCGGGGCCCCGGAGGCCGTAGTCGCTTCGGAACGCAAAAAGGCAGCAGATGCCCTGGCCAAAATGGAAACCTTGGAATCGAGTTTGGCAGCTCTAGGGAACGCCTAGCGCATTGCGTCTCATGAAAATTTAGTCTTTAGAGAAGAGTCCTTTTCGCCAATAGAACACTTAGGATTTAAAGCGTCTTATTTTGATCTATGTCCTGAAAATAGGTATGGGCCGTTTCGATATAATTTCTTTTTGCCTCATTGTGTGAGATATCTTGCGCTTGAAATAAAGCGTTTGTTTTGAACGCATTTATCAACGGTTTCTTGCTGCCTGGAGAGTCTCGATTGTCCGTCGCTTTTTTGAAATAGGCGTAAAGCTTCAGCAGAATATCAGCAGGAAACGGATCTACATGCGCGTTGACCGCGATAACAGCTTCTTCAAAGGCTTTATCTAACTCCTCTTGCTTCATTTTTGATGGGCTAAAACGCTCAGGCCACCAGTGACGACCTGATTGAGTGTGACATTTATTTTGCTGTCAAGCGGCAGATACACATCGACGCGTGAACCAAATTTTATAAAGCCACTATCGTCAGTTTGCTGCGCTTGTTGGCCTTCTTGGGCATAGTTTACGATGCGCTTGGCCAGGGCTCCTGCGATTTGTCGAAAAAGCACAGGCCCAAAGACAGAACTCTCTACCACTACAGTAGTGCGTTCATTGTCGGTACTTGCTTTAGGATGCCAAGCCACAAGATATTTGCCGGGATGGTGCTTACTGTATTTAATGGTTCCGCCTACGGGATAGCGTGTGACGTGCACATTTATGGGAGACATGAATACCGATATCTGTAGGCGCTTGTCCTTAAAAAATTCAGGCTCATAAACTTCTTCAATAACCACAACTTTCCCATCCACTGGAGATAAAACTTTGTTAGAATCCAGCGTATAATTTCTTTTTGGGTTGCGGAAAAATTGCAGAATCAAAAACAGAAAGATAAATCCAGTAGACCATATCAGGTATTGAGCCCATGTCGGCATGGACACATAGTGAGCGGCCAAAAAGAGCACTGCGACCACGATAAAGGTCACAACAATAATTCGGTATCCTTCTTTATGAAACATAATAGGTGATTTGTAAAATGGTATAAACAAATGGGCTGACAAAAATAATACTGTCGAGTCGGTCATAAATGCCCCCATGACCAGGAAGCAATGTACCGCTGTCTTTAACTTGGGCTTTACGTTTGAATTTGGATTGGATCAAATCCCCAATGGTGCCAAAACAGGCGATAACTACGGCCAAGATCAACCATAATTCTAACGATTGATTGGTGAAGTACTGCGCTAAAATCCCAGCACCAATCAAGCTGCCAATCAAGCCGCCTAAGGTGCCTTCTGTTGTTTTTTTTGGCGAAATACGTTCTAATAATTTATGCCGACCAAAATTGACGCCAACCAGGTAGGCCATGCTGTCATTGACCCAGATTAATACAAATACCCCCGCGATTAAATGGGCATCAAATATGCCGTTGTGAAAAGGGATCATGCCCATACATAGGATGCCAATCATGATATAAAATACCATAGGAATGTATTTGCGTTCTAGGCGCTCGTTGGAGGCGTAATCAAATAGACTCAAAAGGAGGTAGAGATTCATAAATACTCCCATAAGGCCGATCAAAGGCGTCAGCCATAGAGGGGCTCTTTGTGTGTGGACGATAAAGAATAACAATGTAAAGAGCACATAGGGTAACAGACTCTTTATTTTTATCAGTCTTTGAAACTCAAACAAAGTCAATAGGCCCAGTACGCCAGTCAATGCCAAATAATATTCGGAACAGGAATACATCGCAAACAAGACAAGGGTCATGTAGATCAAACCAGAAATGGTACGCATCAATAATTCTTTCATGCAATGCTTAGGTTGGTTGTTTAAAAGGCCTTGACATATAGCTCATCTTTGCCGTGCGCTAGGACTTGGCAAGGTATCTATAGGTCTTCTAAAAGCAACAAATATAAGTTTTTTGTACTACTTCCATAACTCATAAAATCTTTTTCCTCGTCGGATTCGAAATCCTGTATGGTCGTGATATTGGAAGGGATGAATTTGTCGCTCTTGCTTTTGATCAATCGCAATCCTTCACTAATGGTTTCTACGAGTTGGCTCGTGGTGGCAAAGACGACAATATTTGTGGGGAGTTCGTTTAATTTTTTTTCTTTGATCTGATTAGAACAAAGCAATATGGCTCCGTTTGCAGCGACTAGAGATTCGCAGCGCGAAAAGGCAAAACAGGGGTCGTCTGTCTTATTGAATTTTAAATTGTAGCCCTGAAATTTTTCTTCGAGGGAATCATCCATGCACCATACATCTTGCTCATACCAGTCATTTTCTAGAAGAATGTTGTCAAATGCCTGTTCGATTTCTTCCCAATTTTCGCAATAGAGAAATTTCCCGCCATTTTTACTGAATTTGCGGGTGAATTTTTCGTCTACGGGAAGATCATTTTCGGGAAAATACTTACTGTGCCCGGGATCATCGGGATTTGGGTCTGATGTAGTTTTTTTTCCGAGTAGTCTTTTGAATAGACTCATGACTGAATACGAGGAGTTTGGTGTACCTCTCAAAGATATAAAATCTTGATAAAGTACTCCGGTATTAGTGTAAAGTTTATCCCTATTCTTGTTCAGAAGTAGAGGTACTCTCTTCTGTTACCTGCTCAGCTTCCTGATTGTCTGAGTCTTGCGTTTTTTGGTCCGAAATACTATGGGCTAATTCTGGAGTGGCAAAAGGTCTTTTGCCAAAAATACGCTCCAAACTTTCTTTAAAGATCACCTCTTTCTCCAATAGCTCATGGGCCAATAGGGTTAATTTGTCTTTGTGCTCTTCCAAAATAGCAATCGCCCGCAAGTACTGTCCTTCTATAATTTTAGAAATCTCTTGATCAATCAATTCGGCGGTCTTTTCGCTATAGGGCTTATTGAAATTATATTCGGACTGCCCCGAAGAGTCATAATAGGTTATATTTCCAACTTCTTCGCTTAAGCCATAAATAGTAACCATAGCCCTTGCCTGTTTGGTCACTTTTTCTAAATCACTTAAAGCACCTGTAGAGATTTTGTTAAAAATCACTTTTTCCGCAGCACGTCCACCCATTGTAGCGCACATTTCGTCTAGCATTTGATCTGGTCGAATGATGAGACGCTCTTCAGGTAAATACCAAGCAGCGCCCAGAGATTGACCTCTAGGAACTATCGTTACTTTGACCAGTGGCGCCGCGTATTCGAGCATCCAGCTCACTGTGGCATGCCCTGCTTCATGGAAGGCAATGGCTTTCTTTTCGTCGGCTGTAATGATTTTATTTTTCTTTTCTAGTCCACCAACAATACGGTCTACAGCATCAAGAAAATCCTGACGTCCCACTTGTTTTTTCTCCTGACGTGCTGCGATAAGTGCTGCCTCATTACATACATTGGCAATGTCTGCGCCAGAAAAACCAGGGGTTTGTTTGGCTAGAAAATCCATATCTACCGTTTCGTCTTTGACAATTGGGCGCAGGTGTACGTCAAAAATTTCTTTACGTTCCCGCACATCGGGCAGGTCTACATAAATCTGTCGGTCGAAACGACCTGCACGCATTAGGGCTTTATCCAATACATCAGCACGGTTTGTCGCCGCAATGACGATAACGTTGGTATTTGTGCCAAACCCGTCCATCTCTGTCAATAATTGGTTCAAGGTGTTTTCACGCTCGTCATTTGATCCAGAAAAATTATTCTTTCCACGGGCACGGCCAATGGCGTCTATTTCGTCAATAAAAATAATCGCGGGGGATTTCTCTTTGGCTTGCTTGAACAAATCGCGTACTCTCGAAGCACCAACCCCTACAAACATCTCGACAAAATCAGATCCAGACAAAGAGAAGAAGGGGACTTTGGCTTCGCCGGCAACGGCTTTGGCCAATAATGTTTTACCAGTTCCAGGAGGCCCTACCAGCAATGCGCCTTTAGGAATCTTGCCACCAAGAGCGGTGTATTTTTCTGGGTGTTTCAAGAAGTCAACAATCTCTTGGACTTCTTCTTTGGCTCCTTCGAGTCCAGCGACATCCTTGAAAGTTGTTTTGACATCTGTTTTTTCGTCAAATAATTTGGCTTTGGACTTTCCGATATTAAATAGCTGTCCCCCAGCACCTCCTCCAGCACCCGATGACATGCGGCGCATGATGAAAACCCATACCCCAATAATCACAGCAAAGAAAAGAATAGAGGGGAGGAATTCGGCCCAAATATTCGTTTCTGTATTCCAAACAATTTTGGTATTTAGCCCATTTGATTGCTTGATGATATTGATGTTATTTTCAAAATTTTGAAGATCCCCAAATTCGAATTGATAAGTCGGGTCGTTGGTTCCAGGTTTAAGTAGTCGGTCTTTTGTCTTACTGGCATGTATGGATTGTTGCTGTGCTTCGGCGGTCAGATAAATGCGCGCCATTTTCTTGTTGATGATCTCAACTTTCTCAACATCGCCATTTTTTAGGTAGTTTTCGAACTCAATTTGTGAGGTGCGGATGGGCTCGGATAGATTACCGCCACCAAAAAAGTTCAAACCAATGAACATGAGGAATATGGCTATATAAATATAATAAGAATTGATCTTAGGTTTTTTCAAATCAGGTTTTTGTTCTTTTGCCATGGGCTCGTTGACTGTTTTAGTATGTGGTTTCGATGGTAACGATCTTGGCATCAGCCCAGAGTCCTTCTATATCGTAAAATTCTCTAATTTGTTTTTGAAAGACATGCACGACCACATGGACATAGTCCATTAGGATCCATTCGGCATTAGCACTTCCTTCGACATGCCAAGGCTTTTCTTTGAGGCTCTTGCTGACTAATTTTTGCACCGAACTCGCGATCGCACTGACCTGAGTATTCGATGATCCGCTACAAATTACAAAATAGTCACAAACCGAGTTCTCGACCGCGCGTAAATCTAAAATTTGAATGTCTTGACCTTTAACTTCTTCGATACCTTTGATGACATCGGAGACAATTAAATCGGCCCCTGTTTGTTTTTTTTGCATTAAGTTTTTGATTTGTGCAAATTTATTACTTTTTTACTTCTTGAACGGACATAGATCCCTAGATTCACGTCAAATATTATCGCTTGATTGAAATCAAAATTGATGCCACTGAGTCGACCAACGACTATTTGAAACAAATGATGCGTCGTTTGCCGGTAACCGATGGTACCATGGTCTCTACAGACCACCAAACCAAAGGGAAAGGACAACGCGGATCTTCGTGGTATTTTGAAGTGGATAATAGCCTGGCTATAAGTATCTTAAAACAGTTTGATGGGGCAAAACATATCTATCCATTTCAGGTGCAGATGCGTGTTTCCATCGCGATTATCCAGGTGCTGGATCGGTGGGGTGTTCCGGATTTGCAAATCAAATGGCCTAACGACATAATGTCAGACGGTCTGAAGATCGCAGGTATATTAATCGAAAATTTATATCAAGGACATTTGAAAAGTTCTGTTATTGGCTTAGGGCTCAATGTCAATAATGAATCAATGACCGATTTGCCCAAAGCGAGTTCACTTTTCCTGGCGACGCAGAAAATAAGTGATATCTCCGCACTCAAGAAGGCAATATATCAAGAAGTCATGAAGGAATTAGCGGTCATCGATACGGCCGAATTTGCCAATGATAAAGAGCGCTATGAAACACGACTCTATCGCAAAGGGGAAAGCGCGCCATTTATGACCGATACGGGACGTCAATTTGAGGGCACAATCAGGGGGGTCAGCCAAGAAGGTCTCCTTCAAATAGAGGATCAGACACAACAGGTCCAATCTTTTGACTTAAAAACCATAGTCTTTTTAGACTAAATCTTCTGAAGGTTCGTGGTGAGGGTTTCAATGAACTTTGTGATTGGGCCCTTGATCATCATGGCCATCATGGGGTTGAAGTCTCCTGAGAAACACAATTCGATTTGGCAACTATTATCGCCACTCTGGGTTAAATCACCAGTCAAATTAAAGGGAAGTTTGTCGCTTTTGGCGCCAAGGACCAACTGGGTAGGGCGCACCGAAGATTTGGTTTCTAGTGCAATCTCGGGCATGCCTTTAAGGGCAAACAAGAAGGCGTTGGGCCCCAATACTTCAAACTTGCTGATCGACTCGGGCATGAGTTGCTCGAAGTTTTCGACCTGGTTCAAAAAATCAAAAACGGCTTCTGCGCTTTTGTTGATGACGACTTTATCTCCTTTGATTTCCATGAAAATGTGTTGTTAATGAGGTGTTATGGCTTCCAGGTAGAGGGGTCTTCTCTCCAGTTGGCTAATATTTTGGCTTGTTCCCCAGTGATGTAATTGGCTTTTTCGGCTTGTAGTAAAAGATGCGCATAATCGCTTAAGGTGTTGAGTTGTATATCAGCTGCCTTAAAATTCGCTTCGGCTACAGGAAAGCCATAAGTGAAAATCGCCATCATTCCTTTGACATTGGCTTTGGCTGCTCGCAAGGCTTCAACAGCCTTAAGGCTGCTTCCTCCTGTAGAAATAAGGTCTTCGATCACCACGACGTTCTGGTTTTCGGCCAAAAGTCCTTCGATTTGATTTAATCGGCCGTGAGACTTGGCCTCAGGACGGACATAACAAAAAGGAAGATTCAAGTAATCGGCCACTAAGGCCCCAATGCCAATAGCTCCTGTGGCGACACCTGCGATGACATCTGGCTTGCCGAAAAGGGTTTCTATTTGGCTGGCCATATGTTCCCGGATGAAGTTTCTAATGGGCGGATACGATAAGGTAATTCTGTTGTCGCAATAGATTGGTGATTGCCAACCTGAAGCCCATGTAAAAGGGTTTTGTGGTTGCAATTTAATTGCATTAATTTGCAGCAGAAGTTCGGCTGTCTTTTGCGCTGTTTCTTTGTTTAAAACCATTTTGCAAATGTATAAAGTTTTTGTGAAAGACATTGCGATTATTCTGAGTTCAGAAAAATCAATGGGCGCCCCCTACACGACGGTTCCCCTGGAGATGGCAGAATTCAAGCAATTGATCAAAAAAATTCATAATGGCGAATTGCGTTATGTCCATCTTTATCACAAAAATGTAGAAAAACTAGAGCGGTACCTCAAGAAAAAAATACCCTTTGTGGTGGCTGCAGGTGGGTTGGTAGAGAATGAACAAAACGAACTTTTGTTTATCTACAGAAATAAGCGTTGGGATCTACCTAAGGGCCATGTCGAGCCTGGTGAGGATTATGAAGCCGCGGCAATCCGGGAAGTTGAAGAAGAAACAGGTGTTCGGGACTTAGTGATCAAGTCCTTTTTAAAAACAACCTATCACGTGTTTAAGCGTAAAGGCGAATTTCGACTCAAGGTGACCTATTGGTATGCGATGACCACAGATTACAAGGGTGATCTAGCCCCCCAGATTAAAGAAGGGATCAAGAAAGCCAAATGGAAGAACTTTAAGAAATCCAAAAAAGCGCTGACCAAAAGTTACGCCAATATCAGGTCACTCTTCCCCGAGACTTATTTGGCTCATGACTCTGACAATGGGGTAGCGTAAGTGGGCTGACTCGTAATGAATGGATTGTTTGTGTAGCCAATCTAACTGGGCATACCAATTGTCGGCAAAGCTTTGATCCTGTGCTTTTTTATCCGTAAAAGCTTGTCTGATTTCTGGATGGTTTTCCAAAAATTCTAGAGCTAAGTCTTCCCATACATAAGGTGAAAACCCTTCTTTTTGCTGTAAAATAGTATCAAAGAAATTCCAATTGAAAAATGAATCAATGGCCTCAGGTTCTAGAACTTCGAGCAAATAACGTACACCCCACTGATCGGTTGGCACGACCCAATCACCTTGTTGGATGGTGTTGGATTGATTCTGGCTGCGGACTTTGGTTCCGGAATGTAAATAATGGCCTTCAAATGGATTTTTGCTGGTTTTATAGTCGTCTATGTAATAGACTTCCGCATCAATGGTCTGGGATTTTGGCCACTGGGTCATCTGGATGTCATTGGCCTTGAGTAAAGTGATAACCTTGTCATATGTCTTGGGGATGATATAGGAATGAGGAATAACGACTTCCTTCTTTGATCGGTAAGTGTCTTGGTAAGCTATTTCTCGGTTGTAGGGCTTGTTTCGGTCAAAGAACAAACGGTCAAAGCCCGTTAAGGCACTGGGTTTTTTGGCCGCTTCAAAACCCAAGAATGATCGCGTGGTATGCGTTGTGGTATCGAGCGTCCAATCCATTGCGTAACGCTGTCCTGGGCGGAATCGACTTGTTGTTTCTTGGCGCAATTGTGCCACGACATCGACTTGTTGATCGGCCAGAGTTATAAAGTCAGCCAACAAGGCATACGTAGCCATAACGCGCTGTTTGTAGGGTTTCAACATATGGGTTTCGATCATCATGCCTGCGGTATGAAATAGGGTAGTATACCCTGTAGAATAGCGTGGATGATCAATAAACTGGTTAAAACCAAACTCAGGAGATTGATTAAAGACATTCACATAAGGCGTGATCGGCCAATCTTGAGCTGCCAGCATGTTTTCCAGATCAGGCATGAGTGATTGGTGAACGTAATCACCCAAGGGACCGCCGAGTTTATTGTGTTGGGTAAACAAGTGGGTCAGGGTGTATTGGTAATCTGCGCCATTACTCACGTGAGTATCTACAAACCAAAAGGGCTTCACTGTATGGAAAATCTCGGCAAAAGCTATAGCATTTTTGGTGTCTGATTTGATGAAATCTCTATTGAGGTCAAAATTTTGGGCATTACCGCGGAATCCGTATTCCTTGGGGCCATTTTGATTGGTTCGGGTGCCTGAATTACGGTTGAGGGCACCACCAATATTATAGATAGGAATCACGCCGATACTTATATTATTTGGCGTGGCAAGATTGCCTTGAGCCAGATCGCGCATAAGCATCATGCTGGCGTCGATACCATCGCTCTCGCCGGGGTGTATGCCGTTGTTGATCAGAACAAAGGGCAAGTCTCCCAAAGAATCATTCACGATATTTTTTGCGCCTTTTCCCTTATAAACCACCAAGTGGAGTGGTTCGCCGCTATCGGTTTGCCCCATTTGATAAATGGAAATGGTGGTAAAGTCTTCTGCGAGCTTATGGTAATAAGCTATGACCTGCGCATAAGTTGGGGTTTGCTCACCCTGGGATACTTCAAAGTGGGTCAGGTAATGTCCCTTGGAATTTTTGGAGGGGTTGTCTTGGCATCCTTGTGTAATCAAGGTCATAAAACTCAATAATAATGCAATGCGGAAAGCCATAAGCGTGGGTTTAAAAGACGTTTCTTGGTTTAAATGTACTAAGGATTGGGCACAAAAAAAGGTGCGTAAAGCACCTTTTTTATTTATAAGTATGATTTCTTACGCATTCATGGAGATCAAAAACTCTTCATTATTACGGGTTTGTTTGATGCGGTCGTTAATGAATTCCATCGCTTCTACAGGGTTCATATCGGCAAGATATTTGCGCATTACCCACATGCGTTGTATGACTTTTTCATCCAATAACATGTCGTCACGACGCGTTGATGAAGAGGTCAAGTCAATAGCAGGGAATATTCTTCGGTTAGAAATTTTACGGTCTAACTGGAGTTCCATGTTACCGGTTCCTTTAAATTCTTCAAAGATTACTTCGTCCATTTTGGATCCTGTTTCGGTCAAAGCAGTTGCAATAATACTTAAAGAACCACCATTTTCGATGTTACGCGCGGCACCAAAGAAACGTTTAGGCTTATGTAATGCATTGGCATCAACACCCCCAGAAAGGATCTTTCCACTGGCAGGTTGCACGGCATTGTAGGCACGCGCCAGGCGTGTGATGGAATCCAATAGGATTACCACATCATGACCACATTCTACAAGACGCTTAGCCTTGTCAATAACGATATTGGCCACACGTACGTGCTCTGATGCCTCCTTGTCAAAGGTAGAAGCAACAACTTCTCCTTTTACATTGCGCTGCATATCGGTAACCTCTTCTGGACGTTCGTCAATCAATAGGATGATTTGATAAACCTCTGGGTGATTAGCCGCGATCGCATTGGCTATTTCTTTCAAGAGCATGGTTTTACCCGTTTTGGGTTGCGCTACGATCATACCACGCTGTCCTTTACCAATTGGGGTAAAGAGATCAATGATACGTGTAGACACCGTACTTTGCTTGTCGGCCAAATTAAATTTTTCGTTTGGAAATAATGGCGTCAAGTGCTCAAAAGAGACACGGTCGCGCACTACATTAGGACTTAACCCATTGATTTTATTTACCTTAATTAAAGGGAAATATTTTTCGCCTTCTTTAGGAGGACGCACAACGCCCAAAACCGTATCACCTGTTTTAAGACCAAATAAACGGATTTGGCTTTGTGATACATAAATGTCATCAGGTGAAGAAAGGTAATGGTAGTCGCTTGAACGCAAAAATCCATAACCGTCTTGCATGATTTCCAAAACACCTTCGCTTTCGATGATGCCATCAAATTCGTAGTCTGGCTCTTTATAACGGTTGCGTGTATCACGGTTCCCGTTTTTGTTGTGGTCGGGACGATTTTGATTTTTATGTTGGTTGTTATTTTTTTGCCCGCCTTCCACATTTTTGTTGCGGTCACCATCATTTTTGTTGCGGTCACCATCATTTTTAGTAGCTGGCGCCTTGGCGTTTCTATTGTCGTTTCGGTTGGCGTTTCTATTGTCGTTTCGGTTGCCGTTTTCCGAAGATTTTGCTGCGTCATTTTGACGTCTTGGTTGGCGATCTCCACGGTTATCCCTATCGTTGCGCTGGCCTTCGCCTTGCTTGATGTTGCGTGGATTGTCGCTGCTTTTTGCTTCGCGCGGGCCGTCGCCTGGCTTGCTATTGCGCTGGTTGTCGCCGCTTTTTACTTCGGGCTGCCCCTGCTTAGGGTTATCTGCTTTTGGCTCGTTTGTTTCTGTCGCAGTACTTTCTGTCGCGACACCGGGGGCGTCTTGTGTTTTAATCGTCGTTTTAACGATAGCTTGAACCGCCGTTGGATTCGCCGCTTGGTAATCTAAAATCTGATAAACCAAGTCTAGTTTTTTTAAGGTTCGGTATTTTGGCACACCTAATTCCTTAGCTAAATCCTGAAGTTCAGGTAGCTTCTGTTCTTTTAATTCAGAAATTTCTAACATGTAATAGTTTGATTCGTAAAGTTATGGGAATGTGATCTGGTTGTATGATCGAAAAATGGGTTGAAGACTGAGCGGCTTAGAATTATGACTATTGCGCCTAGCGGCACAATGATACGACATTATTTTGAAAATCTAGATTAATTTTTTAGAAAAGAAAGCTTATTTTTGTGCTTCAAAACAGCCGGAACAACCATGATTCAACGCATTCAAACCCTTTATCTCCTGACCGCACTGGCTTGTATTCTAGGGTTTTATTTTTGGATGCCTGTGGTTTCTCAAGGCAGTGAAGGGCCGAACAAATGGAACACCAATTCGGTGCTTGATGCCATTAATTTGGTGTCTGCTGTTCTTGTTTTGTGGTCAATTGTAAAGTTTAAACAGCGGTTGCACCAGTTTGTGCTGAATCGTTTGTCGATCATATTTAATTTTGTATTAGTGGGCGTTTTCATTTTTCGATCGCTAAATTTATCCGGAGAAGCCTTGGTTTCGCAGAAGGGTATTGGGGTGCTACTTCCCATCATTTCTATCGTTTTTTTAGTGTTGGCCAATAAGGCCATCAAAAGGGACGAGGATCTCGTAAAATCGGTAGATCGAATCCGTTAAATGCCATTAGTATATTAGTGCGAAACCCTCAAAAAATGCCAATTTTGAGGGTTTTTTTATCGCTTATATTCTAGAACTTCCATATCCAGTAGTTTTCCTTTGTCGATACTAAAGCGCAACATGGTTCGGACTTGATGAAAACCGTGGATGCCTATGGCACCAGGGTTAAGATGTATGTGTTGGTGTTTTTGATCACGTTGCACCTTGAGGATATGGGAATGACCACAGATCACCACCTCTGGCGACAAGTCCCTAATCTGCTGGCGCAAAGTGGGCAGATATCGCCCTGGATAGCCCCCGATGTGCGTCATTAGTACGCGTATGCCGTCGCAGGTAAAATTTTGGTTCAAAGGAAATTCACCTCTGATATCCGCTCCGTCAATATTGCCATAAACTGCCGTTACTGGCGCTACGCCCCTAAGGGCATCAGTTACGCTCAGGTTGCCGATATCCCCGGCATGCCAAACCTGATCTACTTCGCTGGCACGTTGCAGAATGGTCTCGTTCATGTAGCCATGGGTATCGCTGAGTAATAGAATGCGTGTCATAAAGGCAAAGTTAGGGGTTTAATTTTTTCAATAACCTTTGGACTATAGAAGTAATTTGTAATTTTACCCTTTCATGATTCTATTTTGAGGTATTTCATAGAACTCGCCTTTAACGGGGGCAATTATTTTGGTTGGCAACGCCAGCCCAATGACATCAGTGTTCAAGAAACACTTGAGCATGCCTTGTCGACCTTATTGCGCAAGACCATCACCATTGTGGGGGCCGGGCGTACCGACACAGGGGTACATGCACGTCAGATTTTTGCACACTTTGATGTTCAAGAACCCCTAGAAGCAGAGACTTTAACAGCGCGACTCAATGGTTTTTTACCAAATGACATCAGTATTATCGATCTGTTTGAAGTGCCAGAGAACGCTCATGCGCGTTTTGATGCGGTACACCGCGAATATCAATACTTTTTGAGTACTAAGAAGGATCCATTTACTAATGGCTTTACTTACAGTGTTTCTCAAATTCCCAATTTGGCTAAGATGAACGCGGCAGCGGCCTTGCTTTTGGCGCATACCGATTTTCAATGCTTTTCCAAATCCAAGACCGATGTACGCACCTATGATTGCAAAATCACCAAGGCAGAATGGAGCCAGCAAGATGATGTTTTGGTCTTTACTGTCGGGGCGGATCGATTTCTGCGCAATATGGTGCGGGCCATTGTGGGCACCCTGTTATCAGTCGGTTACGGCAAAATGGACATAGATGGTTTTCGGGCTGTTTTGGCCAGTAAAGACCGATCAAGTGCGGGTACTTCGGTTCCGGGTTACGCCTTGTTTTTGAATAAGGTTACCTACCCAATTAACCACTTTAAGTTATAACTTTACACCTATGGGAAAACCAGCAGGCAAGGCCTTCGATTTCAACTTATTCTCGCGTTTATTAGGTTTTACTAAGCCCTATCGAGGCACTTTTATATTTGTCGCCTTATCGGCCATAGGGTTGTCTGTAGCAGGATTACTTGGGCCTATATTTTTGAAAAACACCATTGACTTGGGTATGTTGCCACAAGACTGGGATGCGATGGTTTTTTATATTTCCCTTATAGCGGTGGCTTTAGTTTTTGAGGTGCTTTTTCAGTTTTCTTTTATCTATTATGCCAACTGGTTGGGTCAGACTGTTATTAAAGACATCAGAATCAAGTTGTTTGGTCATATGATGCGTTTCAAGATGGCCTATTTTGATAAGAGTGCTGTAGGGCGTTTAACGACCCGCACGGTCAATGATATTGAAACCATCGCCAGTATTTTTAGTGAAGGCTTGTTCACCATTGCCAGTGATGTGCTCAAAATGGTGGTCATTGCGACCTATATGATATACCAGAGCTGGCAATTGGCTTTGATCTCGTTTTCTATTCTTCCGGTGCTCATTTATGCCACACGAATTTTTCAAAGAGCGATGAAAGGCGCCTTTGAGGATGTGCGTAATCAAGTCGCTAACCTCAATACTTTTGTTCAAGAGCGCATTACGGGTATGAAAATTGTACAAATTTTTGTCCGTGAAGACAAAGAGTACGAAACCTTTATGCAGATCAACGAAGAGCACAAGAAGGGTTGGATCAAAACCGTATGGTTCAATAGTATTTTCTTCCCGATTGCTGAAATTTCTGGGTCCGTTGCATTGGGTCTGATCGTATGGTATGGAGGAATGAACATTCTTCCCGATGGCACTTTACCGGGCAACGGTATGACCCTAGGGCTTATTACGGCATTCATACAATTGTCCCAAATGCTGTTTCGCCCGTTGCGCATGATTGCCGATAAATTCAATACCCTACAGATGGGTATGGTGGCCGCCAATCGGGTTTTTGAAATTTTGGATACTGAGGCGCATATCGCGGATCAGGGTGAGACAGAATTGGCAGAGATTGCGGGCCATATTGCCTTCGAATCGGTCACTTTTGGGTACAAACCAGATGAGCCTGTAGTCAAAGGCATTAGCTTCGAAGTGAAGCCAGGTCAGACTATTGCTATAGTGGGCGCCACTGGAGCGGGCAAATCGACCATCATTAATCTCCTGACTCGATTTTACGAAATTGATGGGGGCAAGATCAAAATCGACGGACATGATATAGAGACCATGACCTTGGCCTCTTTGAGAGGTCATATTGCGGTGGTCTTACAGGATGTCTTTTTGTTTGCCGATACCATCTTGAACAACATCACTTTGGGCGATGATCAAATCACCGAAGAGCAGGTGATTGCTGCGGCCAAAGAAATTGGCGTACATGACTTTATCAGCAGCTTACCAGAAGGCTATCATTATAATGTAAAAGAGCGTGGGGCTATGCTTTCTTCGGGTCAACGACAGTTGATTGCCTTTTTACGCGCTTTTATGAGCGGTCCGAGTATTTTGATTCTTGACGAAGCCACTTCATCGGTCGATAGTTATTCGGAGGAACTCATTCAAAATGCCACCGATCGCATCACCCAAGGCCGCACATCAATTGTGATTGCGCACCGTTTGGCGACCATTCAAAATGCGGATCAAATTATGGTGATGGAAGCTGGTAAAATTGTAGAAGTGGGTACCCATCAGTCATTAATCAAAAAAGACTCAGGGCATTACAAATCACTTTATGAGGTGCAGTTTGCACTAAAGGACAAGGACGCTGAGGCATAAGCGCTGGTTAATTACTCAAATCTCTAGCCATTATTTTTTCGAGTTCATCACGATCGTTGTAGCGCACAAAATCACCTTCCTTGACATAAGACATTTGGCCGCTCTCTTCCGAGACGACCAGGCAAACAGCATCTGTTCGCTCGGTAATGCCTAGTGCTGCACGATGGCGCAGACCAAAACGTGAGGGGATATTTTGTTCGCTTGATACCGGCAAGATGACCCTTGTGGCCGAAATGGTGTTGTCTTCAATGACCATGGCCCCATCGTGCAAGGGACTGTTTTTATAAAAAATACTTTCCAGAATAGGCCCGTTGACCTCAAGATTCATGGGGTCTCCAGTGCTCTTAATGAATTCTAAGTTGTTGTTGCGCTTGAGCACAATAATGGCTCCTGTTTTGGAGGCACTCATTTTAAGACAGGCACTGACAATAGCAGTAATGTCGGTATTGAAAGTCTGAGTTGGTTGTAGGTTGAAGCGTTGCAGGAGTTTTTTGCGTGAGGCAAAATTGGTCGTCCCTATCATGAGTAAAAATTTCCTAATTTCTTGCTGGAAGACCACAATCAAGGCAAACATACCCACGCCCAAGAAGCCGCCCAAAATTCTACTGAGCAGTTGCATTTGCAAAAACTCGGTGAGTTTCCATGTGGCATATAACATCACAATACCGATAAAAATATTGATGGCAACCGTGCCACGCACCAGTCGGTAGAGGTAAAAGAGCAAAAGTGCGACCAAAACAATGTCGACGATGTCCAGAATTCTGATTTCTAACAATTCCACGGTACGGGTTTGGGTTAAAGGTAATTAATTTTTTAGCGCTTGAACCAAACTTATGGTTTCTTGAGCTTGGGCCACATCATGAACCCGCAAAATGCACGCGCCTTTTTGCAGGGCGATGGTATTCATTACCGTGGTCCCATTTAAGGCTTGCTCAGGACTTTTGTCGAGTGTTTTGTAGATCATTGATTTTCTGGAAAGCCCAGCTAATATTGGGAGTTTCAGATGTATGAGGTGTTCGAGTTGGTTCAATAATTCAAAATTTTGGGCACGCGTTTTGGCAAACCCAAAGCCTGGATCTATGATCAGGTCATTGATCCCATGACTGCGCGCCTGGGCGATGCGTGTGGCCAATTCTTGGGTCACCTCAATGATGACGTTGTCGTATTGACTCAGGGAGGTCATGGTCTGCGGTGTGCCCCGCATGTGCATCAAGACCATAGGCACGCTAGCGCTTCCAACAGCGGCAAACATATCTGGATCTGCTTGACCACCGCTGATGTCATTGACCATACAGGCGCCTGCATCTAAGGCCGCTTGAGCGACGCTACTGCGAAAGGTGTCAATGGATATTAAGGCCTGTGGAAATGTTTGGTGTAATGCTTTAATGGCCGGGAGTACGCGCCCAATTTCTTGGTCTAAGTTAACATCATCTGCCCCGGGTCGCGAACTATAGCCCCCAACATCCAAAAAAGTAGCCCCGTCAGCGAGCATGACCGCTGCTTGGGCCAAAAGAGTGTCCAGGTTGTTGTGTTTCCCGCCGTCGTAAAAAGAATCTGGCGTCACATTTAAAATGCCCATTACCCTTGGAACACTGAGGTCAATTAAATGGCCGTGGCAATTGATGGTCATGGTATTTTTTAAATTGATTTATTTAAGCGAAATTTACGGAAAATCTTAAAGAACTCATGGGCAAAACCGCAAAACAGTATGATCAGGTCATTACCGCATGCCGACAGTTGTTTTCCGACAAGATGAAAGACTACGGAAGTGCATGGCGTATTTTGCGCTTACCTTCCTTAACGGATCAGATTTTTATCAAAGCCCAGCGTATTCGCGGGTTGCAACAGAATCAAGAGCAAAAAGTCGACGAAGGAGCCCAGTCTGAATTCATCGGCATTATCAATTATTCGGTGATGGCCCTTATCCAGCTCAAAATGGGCGTGGTGGAACAACCCGATCTGGATTTGGAAGCTGCCGTAGCCATGTATGACCAAGAGGTGACCCTTACCAAAGGGCTGATGATGGATAAAAATCATGATTATGGCGAAGCTTGGCGCGATATGCGGGTGAGTTCCTTGACCGATTTGATCCTTCAAAAGTTATTACGGGTCAAGCAGATAGAAGACAATCAAGGCAAGACCTTGGTCAGCGAAGGTATTGATGCCAACTACCAAGACATGATCAACTATAGTGTATTTGCTTTAATCCATTTGGACCAGGGCACAAATCAATAAGTATGTATAAAGTAACCGTAGGTTTTAGTCGGGTTTTTGTTGGGGTGCTGTTCCTGATCAGCGGTTTGATCAAACTCAATGACCCAGTCGGTTTCTCCTTTAAATTACAAGATTATTTTGCCCCAGATGTTCTGAATCTTGAGTTTTTGGTACCCTATGCCTTGTTGATGGCCATTATTTTGGTATTGATCGAAGTGCTTTTGGGTGTGATGCTTTTGGTGGGTTATGCGACCCAATTGACCCTTTGGAGTTTGCTCAGCATGATTGTGTTTTTTACGTTCCTGACCTTTTACTCAGCTTATTTCGAAAAGGTGACCGATTGTGGTTGCTTTGGGGATGCCTTAAAACTCACGCCTTGGCAGTCCTTTAGCAAAGATTTAGTCCTGTTGGTGTTGATTGCCTTTTTGTTGTGGAAAAAAGATATGATCCAATCTTGGGGAACGCCAAATGTGCGCAGTATCATTGTATTGATGGCGACGGTTTTGTCGTTGGCTTTTGGTTACCAGGTACTGATGCACCTCCCAGTGGTTGATTTTCGTCCGTACAAAATAGGGGTCAATATCACCAATGCCATGCAAACGCCCAGTGATGCACCTGCACCCATTATCGAATACCGCTGGCAGTATGAGGGGCCCGATGGTCCTTTTGAAATGGTCAATACCACGGGTCAAGATCCCCAGCCCGAAGGGGCACAGCGTACCGGAGTCGAAACCCAGTTTTTACGCCCACCTTATGAGCCGCCCATCCATGATTTTTCGATGGAACGCGATGGGATGGACTATACCCAAGAACTCCTGGAGGAACCCAAATTAATTGTAGTAGTGGCCTACAATTTGGCTGTTTCTGAAATGAACGGTTTTGCAACCATCAATACGGTAGTGGCACAGGCCCAAGCCAAAGGTTATAAGGTCATTGGATTGTCCGCCTCTGGACCCGATGAGGTGGCAGTACTCCGCGAAAAATTCGGAGTGATGTTTGACTTTTACTTTTGCGACATGACGGCCCTGAAAACGATCGTACGCAGTAATCCAGCGGTTATGGAATGGCAGTCGGGCATGATCAAGCAAAAGTTGCATTGGAACGATGCCTTGAATCTAAAATTCAATTAGGGTGTTGGTGTACCTCATAAAAAAATTAGGCTATGCCCTGATCACGCTCTATGGTGTGGTGACGGTCATTTTCTTTTTATTTAATTTCTTACCTGGTGATCCCGCGCGCATGATGCTGGGTCAAAACGAAACCGCCGAACAGCTTGCCATAGTCAAAAAAAAATATGGTTTTGATCAGCCTATTGGCAAGCAATACCTTTATTATCTGAATGATCTTTCGCCCATTTCTCTGCATCAGAAGCAACCGGGCTTTTACACCTCTTATGACGCGGATAAGTATGGTGGCGTGGTGTTACTGCGCACGCGTTCCAAAGTGCTCCTATTCAAATGGCCTTATTTGCGCGACTCCTTTCAAAAAAGTGGTAAGCGTGTGTCTGATGTGATTGCCGAAACCTTGCCCAATACAGCCGTTTTGGCCGTGTCTGCCATCTTATTGGCTATAATGCTCGGCGTATTACTCGGGGTTGTTTCTGTGGCTTATAAGGATCGTTTTTTGGACCGTATGATTCAATTGGTTAGCACCATAGGCATGAGTGTACCCTCGTTTTTTAGTGCCCTTTTGTTTGCCTGGTTTTTTGGCTATGTCTTACACGAATACACCCACCTGAATATGTCGGGAAGCCTATATGCGGTAGATGACTTTGGTGAAGGCACATACATTCAATGGAAAAATTTAATCCTACCGGCTGTGGTATTGGGGATTCGGCCGTTGGCTGTTGTGACCCAACTCATGCGCAACTCTCTTTGGGACGAACTCAATAAAGATTATATCCGCACTGCCCGAGCCAAAGGCTTAGGGCAATTTGCTGTGCTGTTTCGCCATGCGCTCAAAAACGCCTTAAACCCTGTGGTAACCGCCATATCCGGCTGGTTTGCCTCTATGTTGGCTGGTGCCGTATTTGTAGAATACATTTTTGGATGGAATGGTCTGGGCAAAGAAATAGTAGATGCGTTGAATACCTTAGACCTGCCCATCATTATGGGGGCGGTCTTGGTGATTGCCACCCTCTTTATATTAATCAATATTATGGTGGATTTGATCTATGGATGGTTGGATCCCAGAATCAGTTATCAATAAATTGTTATGAGAAAAAAAATTGTCGCAGGAAACTGGAAAATGAACCTCAATAAGGACGAGGCAGAAGCTTTAACAACAGCCTTAGTTCTTGAATTGGGTGCACAACCCTCGGGCAACCAGCGGGTCTTGATTTGTCCGCCTAGCATTCATTTGAGTGGCGCATTGGCCCTAGTAGGTGCTGGTGGGCGTTTGGAAGTTGGTGCACAAAATATGCATCAAGCCGAATCAGGCGCCTATACAGGTGAGCTTTCTGGAGGTATGCTGGCCAGTTACGGTGTGGGCTCCGTCTTGATTGGTCATAGCGAGCGCCGTGCTTATTTTCATGAAGACAACGCTTTGCTCAAAGAGAAAGTAGATGCGGCACTGGGTCATGGAATCGAAGTGGTATATTGTTTTGGTGAGTTGCTCGAAGAGCGCCAATCTGATACGCATTTTGCGGTTGTAGCAACGCAATTAAAGGATGCCTTATTTCATTTAAGCGCAGACCAGTGGTCGTCGGTTGTTTTGGCCTATGAACCGGTTTGGGCTATTGGCACAGGGGTTACGGCCTCACCCGAACAAGCACAAGAAATGCATGCTTTTATCCGTCAGACGGTGGCCACACATTATGGGGACCACTGCGCACAAAATGTTTCCATCCTTTACGGTGGGAGTGTGAAGCCTGATAACGCGGCCGAACTATTTGGTAAGCCCGATGTTGATGGAGGACTTATTGGTGGAGCATCGCTAAAGGTAGACGATTTTATGGCTATTGTAAACGCTGCAGGATGAGCCATTTCTATTTAGAATTTGACTTCAAAGTCACCCCTCCAGAGCCCGGATCTGACGTGCTGATGGCCCAGTTGGGTGCCGTTGGTTTCGAAAGCTTTATGCCAACCGATGATGGGGTCTTGGCCTATATCCAAAAAAGTGATTGGCACGAGGAATTACTTCATACCGTTGAAATCTTAGACGCAAGTTTTTGTTCTATTACCCATACGCACAAAGAAATACCGCCCACCAATTGGAATGAAGATTGGGAAAAGAATTTTTCGCCGATTACCGTAGGAGATCAGTGTATGGTGCGGGCACCGTTTCATGAAGCTTCTGAGGTAAGATATGATATAGTTATTGAACCAAAAATGTCATTTGGCACAGGGCATCACCAGACCACTCACATGATGCTTGAGTATATTTTGGCCCATGATTTTGAAGGGCAAAATGTATTGGATATGGGAGCGGGCACTGCTGTGTTGGCTATTTTGGCCATGCGCAAAGGGGCCGAAAAGGCTACTGCGATCGATATAGATCCTTGGTGTGTGGAAAATGCGACAGAAAATGCCCAACGCAATGGGGTGAGTAATATTGAAGTGCAATTGGGCGGGGCAGAGATTTTGCCAAAAACGCCTGTATTTCATAGCGTGATTGCCAATATCAATCGCAATATCTTACTCGAAGATATGGCGAGCTATGTGGATTGTTTGCTTCCTCAGGGTCTGCTCTTTTTGAGTGGGTTTTATAAAGAAGATTTGCCTGCAATTATAGCGTGCTGTTCGGATTTGGGCGTGACCTATGTAGATCATAGAGAACGGGACCGATGGGTCGCGGCAAAATTTGTAAATTTGTGACATGAGTAGCCAAAGACAATATCAAGAAGCCGCCGAGTCGATGACTCAAGAAGTTGTGGAGCATCAGATTGTCTTGTATAACGACGACATTAATACTTTTGATCATGTCATCAACTGTCTTGTAGAGATTTGTGGGCATGATGTTTTGCAAGCCGAGCAGTGTGCGCTCTTGGTGCATTACAAAGGAAAATGCTCTGTAAAGTCAGGATCCTACGAAGAGTTATTGCCGCAATGCACTGGTCTGTTGCAATCTGGTCTTAATGCAGAGATTATTTGAAATTTTTTAATTGACAATCCTACTGAATTTTTTATATTTGCCACCCAATAAGGCCTCGTGGCGCAACTGAATAGCGCATCTGATTACGGCTCAGAAGGTTGCAAGTTTGAATCTTGCCGAGGTCACACTGAAAATTAGCCACTTACGATAAAAGTAGGTGGCTTTTTTATTGATATTCGGTGGGCTTGGCCTTAAGTCAAATACACCCTAAAGATCAGCAAGTAAATTTCCTAATCCGTCTTTAAACTGAAATCCTTCTAGTGTTCTGTATTTGTTGAGTCTTTTGTTGGCTTCGAGGCCCCAAAGCAGAAATTCCATCATAAAGAGCTTGTCTTGATCGAGACATGTTTTGCAAAAACGGGCGATCAGCTCATGAAGTCCGGGTACGGCCATAAGTGTATCTTGATAGACATCATCGGACAAACTGTCTTCTATAAACAACTCATTTTCGTCATAAAACCAGCGCAACAATTCATCATAAGGTCCTGCCACATTTTCACGCTCTAACTTCTTGATTTCTGGGAAGTATTGTGGGAATAAGCTTTTTACTGCCTGATTAATCAGATGCAAAGAAATCTGCTCAACCCCTTCTTGCTCGCCCTCATAAACCAATTCTATCTTTCCGTTGATGGCAGAAATAGTGCCTAAAAAATCAGACATCCGGATGCTTGTTTGTTGTTCGCCACTCATCAGTATGCGTCGCTCGGCGGTACTCAGCAGGTTTTCAAAGGCGGTAATGCTCATGCGCGCGCTTACCCCGCTTTTGGCGTCTACATATTCGCTTTTGCGGGCTTCAAAACCAATTTGTTCCAACACATCACGTGCGAGCTCCGGGATATGAATACCCATAGCCGATGCTCTATGGCCAGTTTCTTGCTTGGTAATGGATTTGGCCACCTCGATCGAGTTGGGGTAATGCGTGAGGATTTGTGAGCCAATGCGATCTTTAAGGGGCGTGACTATGCTGCCACGATTGGTATAGTCTTCTGGGTTTGCCGTGAAGACAAACTGACACTCTATGGGGAGGCGTAGTTTAAACCCACGAATTTGGATTTCTTTTTCTTGTAGGATAGAAAAAAGCGCCACCTGAATACGCGCCTGTAAATCGGGCAACTCGTTCAGCACAAAAATACATCGATGTGCTCTGGGAATCATACCGAAATGGATCACGCGTTCATCCGAATAGGAGAGTTTTAGGTTTGCGGCCTTTATGGGATCGACATCACCAATAAGGTCGGCGACGGTAACATCTGGAGTCGCTAATTTTTCAAAAAAACGATCATCGCGATGGAGCCATGAGATAGGCGTTTTATCGCCCAGTTCCTGTATTAAATCCTTAGCGTGTTGACTGATGGGATGCAGGGGGTCATCGTTTATTTCTGAACCAGAAACCACAGGAATCCACTCATCCAGAAGTGCGGTCATTTTGCGTGCCAAACGGGTTTTGGCCTGACCTCTGAGTCCGAGTAAATTGATGCTGTGCCCCGAGAGTATGGCGCGTTCTACATCAGGAATAACGGTATGCTCATAGCCCAATAATCCTTCAAAAGTGGGCGCTCCGCGTTTGATGCGGTCTCTTAGGTTTTCAGCGAGTTCCTCCTGAATACTCTTGGATTTATAATGGGCATTTTTGAGTTCGCCTAATGTCCTGATCTGTTGGGTCATCCTTGTCTTTTTTTTCTGTTTTGTTCGTAATCTTCGAATATCATTTCACCCAAGCCCTTGAGTCCAGTAAAAAAGGCCTTGCCTTTATTAGCCTCAGTAAACCTGCGTACAAATTGCATCAGGTATGGGTCTTGTGCAATCATAAAAGTGGTTATAGGAATGTGCAGTTTTAACGCTTGTCGTGCCATATTGTAGCACTTATCTACAATAAAATCGTCAAGGCCTGCGCTGTTCTTGTAATAAGTACCGTCGGGCTGCTTGAGGCAACTGGGTTTGCCGTCGGTAATCATAAAAATCTGTTTGTTGCTGTTTTTGCGGCGGCGCAACAAGTCCATGGCCAGGGACAAACCTGCGACCGTGTTGGTATGATAAGGCCCCACCTGCAAGTAGGGAATGTCTTTTAGAGCGATAGGCCAAGCATCATTACCAAACACCAATATATCGAGGGTATCCTTGGGATAGCGTGTGGTGATGAACTCGCCAAGAGCCATGGCTACTTTTTTGGCTGGTGTAATGCGGTCTTCGCCGTATAGGATCATGCTGTGACTTATATCGATCATCAACACGGTGCTCATCTGAGTGTTGTAAAAACTGTCTTCGACAACCAGATCATCTTGAATTAAATTAAAGTCCTGGCCAGCGTTGCGAATTTGCGCATTCTTAATGCTCTCGGTCATGGAAATTTTTTCGATGGCATCACCAAATTGATACGATTTAAATTCTCCGGTAACATCTGCGCCTTGGCCTTGAGATTTGGTTTTGTGATTGCCAGACCCCGCCTTTTTTAGCTTTCCAAAAACCTGCTTAAGGGCATGCTCACGCAGCAATTTTTCTGTTTTAGAGGTGAGTGCCATACCAGAATCACCACCTTCACCGCCACCTTTGGGTTGAATAAAAGCGCGCTCGAGTAAGTCCCGCACAAAATCGTCTATGGAGTAATGCTCGTCTGTGAGCTTGTATTCCTTATCGAGTTCGCGTAACCAATCGATGGCCTCGTCAAAGTCTCCAGAGGTGTGTGTGATGAGCTCTTTAAAAACTTCAAAAAGACGATCAAAAGGAGATAGTTCCTTTGGTACGTGTTGGGTAAACCGCAGTCCTGTGGCAGAAAGATCAAATTTCATAGCCCTGTAAAAGTAATAAAACCTTAATAAAATGAACTATAAAAAACGAACTGCATTTAAGTGTTTATAAAGTATTTGGGTGGATCACAACACACTGATTTTCGTGCTTTAAAAGAGTGTTTAGGCATCATGCCTGAACATAAAATTCCATAAAGAAAATAAATAGGGCCATGACTAAAATAAAGTAACCAAATCCTTTCTTTAGTTTTTGGCCATCAATAAAATTACTGAGATAACTGCCAATAAATATACCCACAAAAGAGATGCTTGTAAATACAGATAAAAAGAACCAATCGATTTCCATGGTCAGCGCATCCCCGAGGAAAAACCCGAGTAAAGACTTAAAGGCAATGATGATCAGTGATGTGCCAACGGCAACTTTCATGTCGACGTTGGCCAGAATAACAAGTGCTGGAATAATGAGGAATCCGCCACCTGCTCCAATCAAGCCGGTAATGCTGCCAACCAGCAGTCCTTCGGCCAAGATAAGTGGATAATTATATGAGACCTTATCGGTGCTATTTTTGGTTTTATCTTTCCGGGTCATCAGCATAGAAAATGCTGCTGGAATCATCAGAGCAGCAAATAAACCAAACATCCCCATTCTGCGGGTAAATTCAAAATCACCGACACTAAATAAAATATCGGGCAATGCATGCACGACATATTTGCGTACTAGAGTCACACCGATGATCGCTGGTAAGCCAAATACTAGAGCAGTGCGCCAATCGACATAGCCTTTAAAATGCTGCTTCAAACCCCCTAATAGGGCGCTAGAGCCGACAATAAACAAGGAATAGGCCGTCGCTGCCTTTTCATTGATTGAAAAAAAATAGGCCAGCACGGGTACTGCTAATATAGAGCCACCACCGCCAATCAATCCAAGGGAAACCCCGATAATTAATGCGCTGATATAACCAAGTACGGCAAATAATTCCATAATGGGTGTTTCGTTTAGGGCCGAAAATAGACAGTCTTCATGGATCTATTAGTGGTCAAGCCTATTTTGTTAGCCCAAATTAATCATTTTCAGTTGAATTCTTAGGGGTGCTGCTATTGTATTCTATTTTTATTTTAAACTCAAAATGGCTGCTCTAAGTAAGGGATAAGGGGAGGCCCTTTCTTAAAAGACATGGCCATAAATGGTTAGGGCCATCGTTAAATACTATGTTTGAATGGGTGAGCGAAAGGGCTTGGTTTAACCTGCAGATTGTTGCGCGCTGAGATCACTTACCGTATCATATGTCATGGTCTTGGTTTCGAAGCAATCTTTTTTGCTATTAAATACCCTGCAATGGTCGATAGGTTTGGCGTAAACGTGAAGGGTCATCGCCCTTTGACCCGAGCGATTTTCGATGGTGTGGTAGCCCATTTTGTCGTGCATATAGGTCAATCTTCCTTGCGATAGGAGGGTTTCATTGGTGAGTTTAAAGCCATCGGCTGTGCGGTCAAATCGCTGTTCGCTAACCACTCCAGAGATATGGCACATCCAGCAATCCTGGCCTTGGTGGCCGTGCAGTGGTGTTTTCGCCCCGGCATCCCAACAGATCAAGATAAATTCAAAATCATCATTGCGCGCGATACAATTTCTGGTGTAGTCGGCAGCGGCCCAAGAACTGTAGTGCTCAAATTCGGCGGGCGCGATGTCCATTCTTTTGAGCACACCTACCTGCTGGGTAGGTTGGGCCTGTTCGAAACAGTCAATAAGGGCTTCGATCGAAGTAATGGAGGTCATGAATTATTTAGTTTTTATAGAAAATAAAATTTAAAATGAGCATTAACATGATGCTTTAATAGACTCTAAAGATAGTTATATTGCCTTAAAATTGAATATTTTGACCTAAAATCATCAAAAATTAGATTATTTTTGGTAAAATAAGAAGATAAAATAAATACTTTCTATGCAACATACTTTGGATAAATTCATAAAAATCATCGATACTTTAATTGCCGATGAATCCGAACATCCAGTAGCCCAATATGTCCCTTCTCAAGCGTTATTTGACACCATCGATTTGTCCTTGCAAGAAGAAGGAATTCCCGAAGAAGAATTTGATCGGGTCTTGACCGACCTGGTACTTAAATCACCAAGAACCGCTACTAATGCGTTTTTTAATCAATTATTTGGGGGGCGCAACCAGAAGGCAGTCTTAGGTGATTTGCTCGCAGTGATGCTCAATAATAGCATGTATACCTACAAGGCTGCAGGACCGCAAATTGGGGTCGAAAAGATTGTTCTTAGAGAAGTCTGCCGCTTGGTTGGCTGGGGCAATGAGGCTGACGGGACTTTTGCGCCAGGAGGCTCAATGACCAATTATATGGCGATGGTCATGGCGCGAGATGCTTATGATGCCACGATACGGTATCAGGGTGGACAAGGCAAAATGACGGTGTATACCTCGAAGGAATCCCATTACAGCATACCAAAAAACGCCGCTTTTTCTGGTATTGGAAGGGACAATGTGCGCTATGTACCAACCAATGCTATGGGTCAAATCGATCCTATTGTCTTGAGGCAAATGATCGAAAAGGACCTCTCTAATGGGTATAAACCCACGATGGTTAATCTCACTGCCGGAACTACGGTGCTGGGCGCCTTTGATCCCATTAGACAGGTGTCAGAGATTTGTAAAGCGCATGATGTTTGGCTGCACGTCGATGGGGCCTATTGCGGCTCCGTTCTATTCAGCACGCAATACAAATATCTCATTGATGGAGTGGATCTTGTGGATTCCTTTAGTGTCAATGCCCACAAAATGATCGGTACGCCCTTGTCGTGTTCCATTATCGTGGTCAAAAACAAAAAGCACCTCCACGACTCGTTTTCCAACGATGCGAGTTATTTATACCAAACCGATCATGATGAATTTAATTTAGGTAAGACCTCTCTTCAATGTGGCCGTAGAAACGATGCGCTTAAGTTTTGGACGCTTTGGAAAAGCGTTGGAACCAATGGATTAGCAAAGATTGTCGATCATCAATTCGATTTGGGGGATACGGCTCGGGACTATATCAAAGCGCATGGTGATTATACGCTTTACAGTTTTGACGCCTCCATTTCTATTTGTTTTAACTACAAAAACATTCCTGCCCGATTATTGTGCACGGCACTTTATGAGCACGCCGAATTGCTCGTAGGTTATGGATCCTATGGCGCAGACGAATTTGTGCGTTTTGTGACCATTAATGCGCAAAACAGCAAACAAGATATTCTTGACTTTTTTACCTCTTTAGAAGCCTTCGTGGAAGCGCACCAAAATATATTTGCCCTCGAGGTTCAAACATCCTAATGGCTTATGGACTTGACTAAATTTATTGTTTTAGGCTTATACGTGGCCGTATTATTCATTATTGGCATTGTCGCTTCGCGCCGGGTCAAAACCATGAGTGACTTTTTTGTCGGTGGAAAGCGATTGGGTTATTGGGCTGTGGCTTTTTCAGCCCGAGCCACAGGAGAATCAGGTTGGTTATTGATTGGCTTAACGGGTATGGGCGCTTTGTCTGGACTTTCGGCCTATTGGGTCGTGGTTGGAGAGGTGCTGGGTGTCGCTGTATCGTGGTGGTATATGGCTAAGAAATTCAAACGAAAGAGTGATGCCTATGGATCCATTACCATTCCAGATTACTTAGAGAGTCATTTTAAAACATCCAAAAAGACGATCCGTATTGTCGCAGCGACAGTGCTGTCTGTCTTTGTCGTGATTTATGTGAGCTCTCAAATTGATGTCACAGGTAAGGCTTTTGAATCCATGTTAGGCATGGACTATTATGTGGGGGCCATCGTGGGCTTTTTTATTGTCTTATCTTATATTTTTATTGGGGGTTTTGTCGCTGCCGTATGGTCCGATTTATTTCAGGGCCTATTGATGTTTTGTGGCCTTGTGCTCTTGCCGATTGTCGTCTGGTTTTCGATGGAGGGCGGCACGGGGATCATTGACGGGCTCAATTCAATTGATCCAGCATTGACCCATGTCTGGGGAACCAGCAGTGACGTCTGGATGAATATTGCCACCATGCTCGGATTCGCCATGATTGGTTTGGGCTTTTTGGGATCGCCGCAAGTCTATGTGCGCTTCATGTCTATAAAAGACGAAAACGAGATTGATAAAGGAAAGTGGGTTGCTATTATTTTTACCTTGCTGACGGATGCCGCAGCAGTTACTATTGGAATTCTTGGGCGGATATACTTTACCCAGTCGGGTCAAGATCCTGAAGTGATTTTAGGTAATGGCGCTGAAAATGTCCTGAGCATGCTGACCGAAAACTTTTTACCGCATGTGGTAGCAGCAATTTATATTGCTATCGTGCTTTCGGCTATTATGTCCACCATCGACTCCTTGCTGGTATTGGCTTCTAGTGCAGTCACCCGTGACTTTTATCAAAAAATTTACCGACCAGACCTCAAAGATGAGGACTTGGGGGCGCTTTCGCGCTGGGTAACGCTCATCATGGCCTTTTTAGCGTTGATTATTGCTATGGTGATTGCTGTAGTCTCACCAAATCACACCGTGTTTTGGCTGGTTATTTTTGGTTGGTCGGGTATCGCCGCTTCGTTCTGTCCGGTGATTATCCTTTCGTTGTTCTGGCCGGGATTATCAGAAAAAGGTGCTGTAGGGGGCATGATTGCGGGCTTTCTTTGTGTGCCGTTCTTTAAATTCGTGGTCCAGTCTATAGATGGTATTGGTCCTTATTTTGTGCAGCTTGATGTCTTAGCACCATCGTTTTTGATTTCTATGGGGGTGGCATGGCTTTTTTCAAAGTTGTATCCGCCACAAACAGAAATCACCAAAGCATAAACTGGTCTTAATTACTGATGATGTGTTCGTCCGGAGCGATAACCGGCGAGGCATCAAGACCTTCAACTTCCATGAAACCAATCAGAAGCGCTAAAGACGATTGAAGGCTATTGAGGTCCTTGTCGGGTAACTGTTTGAGTTTGGTTGTTAATTTTTCATGCAGGAGGTCTGGGATAGAATTCACAACTTGAGCACCAATGGCCGTCAAGTAAATGTAAGAGGAACGCTTGTCTTCAGAATGGGGGACCTTGGCCACATATCCTTTCTTTTCTAAGCGGACGATGAGCCCACTTACGGTACTGGCGTTGAGGTTGAGATGTATGCCGATTTCTTTGGCTGTAGCCCGAAAAACTTCTCTGGTATTAAGAAAATTCAAACAAAGGTATTGAGGAATACTGATGCCGTATTGTTTATCTATACGCTTGCTTTCCAGGTTAATGGAGCGAATGATTTTTCGAATATTGATCAATATGTCGGTATAGTCCAAGACATTTGCTTTAGGCAGTATGAACTTACTAAAATCCAAGCGCTTCACCAAACCCTTTGACCTATTTCGCGTCGTAAACAGTGATGAAAGACGGTATCGCTTAGGGCCATAAATCCAACGCAATTTTTGTTTAATTATCATTGATAAACGTTAAACATTAATTACTTTTGTGTCATCATCAGCACACCTCCGATTATGGTCAAAAAGAAAAACATCACACAAGATCAGATTGTAGAATGGTATATGGAAGAGCAGCTTACCGCTCATCATGGTTCGAAATCCATTTACGCGTTCGCTCAAAATAATGGCTTTGAAGAAGCACAGTTTTATGAGCACTTCAACAGTTTTGATCAATTAGAAAAAGAGATTTTTGCAATGTTTTGTGTCAAGTCGTTGGAAATGCTTCACGCCACTGAAGCGTTTGCACAAGAGCCGTCGAAGCATAAACTATTGAGCTTTTATTTCACCTTTTTTGAGATGCTGACAGCCAATCGCTCTTATGTTGTTTTGAAACTTAAAGATCAATGTAATCAACTTGACGCGCTTAAAGTCATGACGGAGTTGCGCAAAATATTTCTTGAATTTGCCCGTAGTTTGGCTTTAGAACCGATCGATTTTAAGCACCAAAAAATTAACAAGATAAGAGACAAAGGCATTGCGGAATCTTTGTGGATGCAGCTGGTGATGACTATAAAATTTTGGTTAGAAGATGATTCCAAAGGTTTTGAAAAAACTGATTTATTCATCGAAAAATCCATCAAAGCACAATTCGATCTGATGGACATTGCCCCGTTACAAAGTGTATTTGATCTGATGGACATTGCCCCTTTGCAAAGTGTCATTGATCTGGCCAAATTCCTTTGGAAGGAAAAGAAAATGTCCTAAATGAAGAGCATTGATAAAATTCCAACATCCAAAATACAACGGGCCTCTAAATTAGTCTCGACCGGTCTTAAAGTGGGGGTGAATTATGCCAAATATTACAGCGAGAGATTAGTCACTCCCGAAGAAAAGGCCAAAGAAAAGCTCAATCAAGCCAATGCAACCGATATCTATGACGGTTTAAAACAACTCAAAGGTTCGGCCCTTAAAGTGGCTCAAATGTTGAGTATGGAAAAGAATATTTTACCGCGTGCTTATGTGGAGAAGTTTTCTCTAGCTCAGTTTTCTGTGCCACCGTTGTCGCCGCCATTAGTACTCAAGACATTCAAAAAATATTTCAAAAAGTCTCCATTAGAGGTATTCGACACCTTTTCAATGGAGTCGGTTAATGCAGCGAGCATAGGGCAGGTGCACAAGGCCACCATAGCGGGTAAGGAATTGGCGGTTAAAATCCAATATCCCGGAGTCGCTGACAGTATCTCGTCTGACTTGGCGCTGGTGAAGCCGATTGCCAAAAAGATGTTTAATGTGACGGGCAAAGGCTCAGACGATTACTTTCTTGAGGTAGAACACAAACTGATGGAAGAAACCAATTATACCCTGGAGTTGGAGCAGAGTATCGAAATCAGTCGTGCGTGTGGAATCATTCCTCATTTACGCTTCCCTAAGTATTACCCTGAGTTCTCTTCAGACCGCATCCTGACCATGGATTGGATGACGGGATCACATTTATCTGAATATGCCGCGGGCGCTGTTACCAAAGACTTGTCTCATAAACTCGGTCAAGCCTTGTGGGACTTTTATATGTATCAGATGCACGTGTTGCGAAAGATTCATGCCGACCCACATCCGGGAAATTTTATGATTTCGCCCGAAGGTGAGCTCATCGTAATTGATTTTGGTTGTATGAAGTCGATTCCTGAAGCTTTTTATGAACCCTATTTCGAATTGGCAGTAAAGGCAAATATTCAGGATCCTGTTTTCTTTGAGAAGAAACTCTACCAGTTGGAGATTTTAAGAAAGGACGATAGTCCAAAGGATAAGGCCTTTTTTACCGAATTGTTTCACGAGATGTTGTTGTTGTTTACCCAGCCATTTCATACCGAACATTTTGACTTCGCAGACGAAACGTTTTTTGGAAAAATTGCCGAACTCGGACAAAAGTATGCCCAAAGTACCGAATTACGCAAGATGAATGGTAATCGGGGATCAAAGCATTTTATTTATATCAACCGCACCTTTTTTGGTCTATATAATTTGATGTTTGATCTAAAGGCGGAGCATATCAATATCAACAATTATAAAACGATCCATGCTGGGCCGACATTGGCCTTAGTTTCGTAAAGATCGGCATTGGAGGCGGTTGGGTGTTCCGTATCCTTGACACAAAAAATCAATGACATGAACGAGATATCGCTAGTCTTTCCGCATCAATTGTTTGAAGTGCCTGTGCACCTCGACAAGGCAAGAAGGGTGGTGGTCATTGAGGAAGTTCTATTTTTTACTTTATATCCATTTCATCAACAAAAGATCGCCTTTGCGCGGGCCTCAATGCGCTGTTACTCGGATGATCTCCGGCAGAAGGGTTATACGGTATCCTACATAGAGGCGCAAGACGAAATGGCCGATATAAGGTTGTTTATGGCCGCGCAGCGGGCCGTGGGTGTCACGCGTTTTCATGTGGTCCATCCTACAGATAATTGGCTCGAAAAAAGAATGAAATCGGTCGTCGCTCACGATGCCATTTGTTGGTACGATTCACCTGCTTTTTTAAACAAAACTCAGGATCTTATTGAATTTTTTAAGCCGACCAAAAAGAAATTTTTTCAGACCTCATTCTACAAACAAGAGCGCCTTGCGCGTAATTTGCTGATGGATGGTGGTCAGCCTCAGGGCGGTCAATGGACTTATGATGCTGAGAACAGAAAAAAATACCCCAAAAATAAAATCCCTCCTCAGATCATATGGCCTGAAGCGACGGAATATCACTTAGAAGCCCAGGAATATGTGAGGCAGAATTTTCAAAAGCATTATGGAATGCTTTCAGACCAGATATACTATCCCATATCTTTTGCCGATGCAAAATCTTGGTTCTCCCAATTCTTGATCCATAGATTTCATGAATTTGGTGTTTACGAAGATGCTATTGTAGGAAAAGAGATTTTTTTGAACCACAGTGTTCTTTCACCTTTGCTTAATTCTGGCCTCTTGACGCCTGAATATGTTGTTGAGACCGCGCTAACTTATGCTGCAGAGCATGCCATACCCATCAATTCTACCGAGGGCTTTATCCGCCAAATTGTGGGGTGGCGTGAATTCATTCGTGGGGTTTACCAGGCCAAAGGCACGCAGGAGCGCACGACTAATTTTTGGCAACACAAAAGGGCAATGCCTCAGTCTTTTTATAATGGAACGACCGGTCTGATCCCCTTTGATGATGCTGTTAAAAAGACATTAAAAACCGGCTATGTACACCATATCGAGCGTTTGATGGTTATGGGTAATCTTATGGTGCTTTGCGAGATTGACCCTGATGCTGTTTACCGGTGGTTTATGGAGTTATTTGTAGATGCCTATGACTGGGTTATGGTGCCCAATGTTTATGGTATGAGTTTGTTTGCAGATGGCGGGTTAATGAGCACAAAGCCCTATATCAGCGGGAGTAATTATATCCTCAAAATGAGTGATTACGCCAAAGGGTCGTGGCAGCAAATCTGGGACGGTCTGTTTTGGCGATTCATGGACAAACATTATGATTTTTTTGCCGGAAATCCGCGTCTTTCGATGCTGGTACGCAATCTGGACCGCATGGATCCTATTGTTAAAGAAGCGCATTTGGCTACCGCGCAAAAGTTTTTAAATCAATTAGATGAGGCCAGTACTTATGAGACATAGGCCAGGATGGCTTGTCAGTATTTTGCTCTATCTAAAAGAAACGTATTACCTTTAAAAGAAAAAACCATGTTTGGATTATTTAAAAAGAAATCAGAGAGAGAAAAGCTTCAAGAGCAGTACGCCGATTTGATGCAAGAGGCACATAAGTTATCGACAACAAATCGAAAGCTCAGTGATCAAAAGGTTTTTGATGCCAATGAAATTGCCAAAAAAATTGATGCGTTGCCCCCGGCACAATAAATAAATTTTATGGAGTCAAAAAAACCAGACAATGTTGCTTTTGACCAAGCGTCACAGAAATACGTGTCTTCTTTGCTGCCGTATGCCACCAATGTTGGCGCACCAGTAATTACGGCAATAGATACTGTGGCTTGGAAGAACCGCAGCGTGAACAAGGTAAACCATCAGGTCAAAACCAAGCTTTTGGCTCTGCGTGAAGAGTATCATGCCCTTATGGAAGAATTTGAACGCAACAAGCTCATTTTGAGTGCTAAGTTCAACTTTGAACCTATTGTCGGTATGCCATATCATTTGTACCAACATGCCGATGGGAGTGCTTTCTTGTCGCTCATTGATCCTGAAGAATGTAACTTTAATTGGTTGGGGAGTTATGTGCTGAATGCCGACATGATTTGGGAGGAATTAAGGAAGTAGCTTATGAAAGAGAAAAGGGAATTTACCGAGCGTGAGTTAGACCGCATCATCGAAATGGCCTGGGAAGACCGCACCCCATTTGAGGCCATAAATTACCAATTCGACCTGCCCGAAAAGGGAGTAATCGAACTCATGCGCACCCACCTTAAGGAATCAAGTTTTAAGCGCTGGCGCAAAAGGGTCAATAGCGGTGTCAGTCAAAAACACTTGTTCAAGCGTGACCCCAATATCAGTCGTTTTAAGTGTGATCGCCAGCGGGCCATCACGGGTAATAAGATCAGTAAACGCTGATTTATAAGTCAATATATTTTCTTTTACCACCCAAAGCCCAAATTGTTTTTACGAATCAGATTATTTACTTAATTTCGCCTCATGGGAGTAGGAATGCTTGTTTTGTGGAGTGCAGCTGTGTGTATCGTCATTGGTCTTCTGGCCATGCTGATTGACCGCGCATAATCCAATATCACTTATTAATGAAGAGCAGCGCGCCGCCTAGTATATAGAGCGGCTTGTTTTGTTGTGTTCATTTTGTCTGAACTTGCTTTATAGTCATTTTAATCCAGAATTTATGAAATGGAACCAGTCCGATATCGCCAAAGCGAACCGTGTTGAACGCCTTAAGCTCATCAATGGCATCACTGGTGTCAAACCGGCTAACCTGATCGGCACTCAAGATCAAGAGGGGCAAACCAATGTTGCTATCTTTAGCTCTGTAGTTCATTTAGGAAGTGATCCAGCGCTTATTGGCTTTGTGGTAAGACCCAGCGGTGAGGTCCCGCGCCACACCCTGGCCAATATTTTGGCCACAGAGTCCTACACCATAAATCATGTTCCGGCACATTTGGTCAAAAATGCGCATTATACATCCGCCAAATTTCCTCGGGAGGTCTCGGAATTTGAGCGTTGCGGATTGACCCCGCAGTATGTCCCCGGAATAACAGCACCATTTGTGGCTGAAAGTGTCATCAAAATGGGTCTCAAGCTGCGCTCGGTTATTGATATTCCAATCAACGGAACCCAGTTGATTGTGGGCGAGGTGGTCTATCTCGAAATACCCGATGAGGTCATTAATGATCAAGGCGACATCGATCTATCGGTCGCCAAGACAGCAGGAATATCTGGTCTTAATCGCTACTATGACTTGAATGCTATCGGAGATTTCCCCTATGCACGAGTGGTAGATACACCAGAATTTTAAACTCGGTTATCCAAGGCGAGTGGCCTTGAATAACCGATATATACTATTATTGTGACTTGTCTTGGTCTTGTAAAATGGTGATGGGTGTATCCACATTTCCTGCATAAAAAACCACAATTTCTACAGGTACCGTACCGTTGTTTTCGCCATGATGCCAGGTATTGACCATTTCAACAATCACGTCACCTTCTTTGAGATAAAGGGTGTCGCCTGTTTGACTCATTACGGTCAATTCGCCTTGGAGCATATAGCCCGAATTAATGACCGGGTGCTTATGAATGGGCAGTTTGGTTTTTGGTGGAATAGTAATCTTGAGCACGGTAACCTCTGGCGTGCTTTGCAAATAATCTGGTAGTGCTGCAGCATTCCAGCTTTGTGTCGTTTTGACCAGGGTAGTTACTTCGATTTTCGGGGGCGTTTGCACACCGCAACTCCATAATATGGCAATGGCCAACAGGGCCATAAAAGAGGATTTTAACGACATTTGAAAGGATTAGTAAGTATCAGAATCATTGTCTTTTTGGCTCCGATGCTCAGTTAAGATTATTTTTTGATGATTTTTTTATGAAGGGTTTGCCCGTCGGCGGTATGTAACTGAACCACATAGAAACCAGCGGCTAATGTTGAAAAATCAATATCCCATTGCATCCCATTAATGGCACGCTGATCGACCAGCATGCCCTTGCTGTCCCGCAATTCATAACGGGTCAAAGTGCCGAGGTGGTGGTCGTAACTCATCTTTAGCGTGCTGCTTACTGGGTTCGGGCTCAATGAAACAGCCTGTCCAAAAGCCTCCATATCTTCGATACTTAAAACAGTCATGATATCCATAATTTCCGATTGACTTACTGCACGGTTATAAATTAAGACATCATCCAAAACGCCGGGTAATATGTTGTTTGTATTGTTGGCCTGGGTCCCTACGGTAAAGGGATAAACACTCGAGAGCATATTGGTGCCAAAGACGCGTTGGGCGGCTAGATTTCCATCGATATACAAAAAGGCGGTGTTACCATCGTAAGTTGCCGCGATATGCATCCAAGTGTTGGTTGGTACCGATGGCCCGTCAATTGGTGGATCGGCATTGATGTTCCAGCGAATTTCCTGATTGGGTGTGATCCCCAAATAATAACCGCCTATACCAAAATCTGCCCAGTTATTGAGCACACCCGTCCAATCGACGATGGTCTCGTCAATCTTGAGCCACAGGCACAACGAAATGCTATTTTCAGCTGAAAAGTCATAAACAGAAGGGTTGGACGCGGTATCTAAATATTGATTAATGAGCTTAAGTGCCATGTCGGACTCACCAAATCGATTCGGCGCCGGCAATAAGAAGCCTCCGGTAGGATAGGGGGCCAAAGGTGTGGTGTTGGCCGTGCTTGAGTTTTCATAATTATTGCCGTCTAAGCGATAGTATCCCTGGAGTCCATCTTGAGGGATCTGGGCAAAAGCAGTCCCAAAAAATAGTGCTGACAAAAGTGTAAGTAAATTTGTTTTCATGTTTGGTTAGCGTTTAAAATTGTTTTGGTGATTAAATATAAGAAAATTATGTTGGGTTACATTCTTGAATTTACTTGACAGTCTGGAAGAATTGGTTAATTTTAAAACATGAAAACATATGCATCACTGATCCGCACCGTTGTTGATTTTCCAAAACCAGGAATCGCTTTTAAAGATATTACGCCTTTACTTCAAGATCCCCGCGCCGTCCAGGCCTGTTTGACGCAAATGGTGGCGGATATCAAGGGCCCAATAGATTATGTCGTGGGGGTGGAAGCGCGCGGTTTTATCTTTGGACCGCTCTTGGCGCAGAAGCTCAACTGTGGGTTTGTTCCGGTGCGTAAAAAGGGCAAACTGCCTTATCAAACCTTACAAGTGGCCTATGACTTGGAATATGGGCAGGATCATTTGGAGATGCATATAGATGCAATTGCTTCTGGGGCTCGTGTGGTATTGCATGATGATGTTTTGGCGACAGGGGGAACGGCTAAAGCAGCCATAAAATTGATTGAGCAGCTCGGGGGCGAAGTGGTGCACTGTCATTTTTTGATCGAACTTGCTGCACTACAAGGTCGAGCAGCTTTATTACCGCACAAAATCGATGCGGTATTTACCTTTTAGTTTAAGGCATTTTTGGTGACCCAATAGCGGTAAGCCAAGAGGGCCAATTGCCATTTTTTGGCTTTTGCCAGATCCAAACGCTGTTGGGTAAAACTCGGCAATACCGTTTTGTTGATCTGGGAGAGTAGGACAAATGCGCGTTGTTTCATAGGTCTAAAGGTACAAAATATCGCACAATCCAAAGGAAATAAATCCGCCCTAAGTTGTATCTTAGCGGCTCAATTGAGTGCATGAGTATCGTCTATCTTTTTTTGGGATTAACCTTATTGGTTGTGGGTGGAGAATTCTTGGTCCGCGCTGCCGTAGGGCTGTCATTCAAACTTAATTTATCCAAAATGGTCATTGGCTTGACGGTGGTTTCTTTTGCCACATCAGCGCCGGAACTTATCGTGAGTTTGACGGCAGCCATGGATGGGTTTGGGGCAATTGCTTTGGGCAATGTGATCGGCAGCAATATCGCTAATATAGGTTTGGTGCTCGGTATCACGGCTTTGATCACACCATTGGCTATTGAACGTGATTTTTATCGCCTCAACTGGCCGGCCATGCTCTTTGTTAGTTTGCTGTTCACAGGTTTTTTAATCGAAGGTGATGGATTAAGTCGCGGCGAAGGGGCCGTGTTGTTTGCCTGTCTTATAGTTTATTTAGTGCTCCTGATCCGTCGCACCAAAAACACACCTCGAGCACTTACCGAAGATATTGATGGGCTTGATAGCACATTAGCCCAGGTGTCTTCTTTTAAAATAGCTATTTGGCTGCTTATCGGGGCCGTTGCCCTCTATTGGGGTAGTGAATGGCTTGTTGAAGGAGCCGTAGCTATTGCCGTTGAGCTTGGGGTCAGTCAAAGGGTTATCGCTGTGACGATCATCGCAGTGGGAACAAGTGTCCCTGAATTAGCGGCGTCTGTTATCGCTGCCCTAAGGCAAGAAAAAGCCTTATCGCTAGGAAATTTAATTGGTTCTAATATTTTCAATATCGCCTGTGTTCTCGGACTTACTTCGATGATTCATCCGCTGAAAATAAATGCTAATGATGTACTACCACATGATTTGTTCTGGATGATTGGATTTGTCTTGGTGACGATGGTTCTTATCTTTCTGCCCAAACGCCACCAAATAGGGCGCTACGAAGGCTTGTTTTTACTGATTGCCTACGCCACCTTCATCAGTCTGACGATCCGATAATCCCTATTTTTACTAAAATTATATAACGATCAACAAAAATTAGGGGGGTGTTGATAAATTAATTGATTTATTTTTAAATTCTGGTGAAAAACCATAGGGTTAGATTGAAAATTAAATTATTTTTGTCCTTTAATTTAATAAATACACCTGCTCTATGTCAACGTTACGATTTCAAGCCTTAAAAGAATCTCTTGGGCGCCAGCCTATTGCCGTTACAGAACCTGCACGTCGTTCTGAAATTTTTGGCCAAAATGTGTTCAATGGGACGGCTATGCGCCAATACCTCACTAAGGACTCCTACAAATGTGTTATGGATGCCATGGTGAAAGGCACTAAAATTGACCGTAATGTCGCTGATCACATTTCGACAGGAATGAAAGAATGGGCCATTTCCAAAGGAGCAACGCACTACACCCACTGGTTTCAGCCATTAACAGGTGCTACAGCCGAAAAGCATGATGCCTTTTTTGAAACAATTGAAGACGGATCGGCTATTGAAAAATTTGGTGGCGGACAGCTGGTACAGCAAGAGCCTGATGCCTCTAGTTTTCCTAACGGTGGCATCAGAAATACTTTTGAAGCCAGAGGTTATACTGCATGGGATCCAACCTCGCCTGCCTTTATTTATGGGACAACCTTGTGTGTGCCTACTGTTTTTGTGGCCTATACGGGTGAGGCTTTAGACAACAAAACACCTTTATTGCGTGCGCTTCAGTCCATTGATCAAGCGGCTACAGACGTGGTCAAATATTTTGACAAATCAGTCACTAAAGTTGTGGCAACTTTAGGTTGGGAGCAAGAATATTTCTTGATCGATAAAGCCTTGGTTGCCGCGCGACCAGATTTGAAATTAGCGGGACGTACTCTATTAGGTCATTCTTCGGCCAAAGGGCAACAACTAGACGATCATTACTTTGGATCGATCCCCTTGCGCGCATTGAATTTCATGCGTGACCTTGAAACGGAATGTATGCTCCTTGGAGTTCCCGTAAAAACAAGACATAATGAGGTGGCTCCAAATCAATTTGAGTTGGCACCTATCTTCGAAGAAGCCAACCTTGCGGTAGATCATAATTCACTGCTGATGGATGTGATGGACAAAGTAGGAGATCGCCATAACTTTAAGGTCGTTTTTCACGAAAAGCCCTTCGCTGGAATCAACGGTAGTGGAAAACACAACAACTGGTCATTAGCCACCAGTACTGGGGTCAACCTATTGAGTCCTGGAAGCACACCGAAAAAAAACCTTCAGTTTTTAACCTTTTTTGTCAACACCATCAAGGCGGTTAATGATTATGAAGAATTGGTACGGGCCTCTTTTGCCAGTGCGAGTAATGACCACCGATTGGGAGCCAACGAGGCGCCACCGGCGATTATTTCTGTATTTATTGGGTCTCAATTGACAGAGGTATTGGATGAATTAGAAAAAGTGACGGACGGCAAATTGTCTCCTCAAGAAAAAACAGATTTAAAACTTAATGTGGTGGGGAAAATTCCAGAAATTTTACTGGACAATACCGATCGTAACCGGACATCTCCATTTGCCTTTACCGGCAATAAATTTGAATTACGTGCTGTGGGATCTACAGCCAACTGTGCCAACCCAATGACGGTACTTAATGCTATTGTAGCCAGACAGCTCATTGATTTTAAGGCTGAAGTAGATGCCTTAATCAGTAAAAAAGGCATGAAAAAGGATGATGCCATCTTTAATGTTTTGCGTGAGTACATCAAAGATTCAAAGCGCATCCGTTTTGAAGGTGATGGATACAGCCAAGCATGGGAGACTGAGGGGATGAAGCGTGGCTTAAGTAACCACAAGAACACCCCAGATGCTCTAAAAGCTAAGGTCAGTGCTAAAGCCATCAGTTTGTATGAAGGGCTTGGAATCATGAGCAAGGTCGAGATCGAAGCACGTCACGAAATTGAAGTAGAAGAGTACGCCAAACGGATCCAAATCGAGGGCCGTATTTTAGGAGATATCGCCCGTAATCATGTGATTCCAACAGCTATTCGCTACCAAAATGTGTTGATCGAGAACGTAAAAGGCCTTAAGGACATTTATGGTGCTGGTTTCAAGAAAATTGCTGGAGAACAAATGAATCTTATTGAGCAGATCAGCGAACACATCGAAAAGATCAACCAAGGCATTACGGCCATGATCGATGCGCGTAAAAAAGCGAATCTATTAGAAGATATGGAAGCCTGTGCTGTAGCCTACTGTAATAATGTTAGGCCATACTTTGATGAGATCCGTTACCACTGTGATAAATTAGAATTACTCATCGATGATGAATTGTGGCCGCTAGTGAAATACAGAGAATTACTGTTTACACGATAAAGGCAACGTTTAAGTTTGTAAAGAGGTTCAAAATATTCGATTTTGAACCTCTTTATTTTTTTACCTTTGTGACATGAGTCAAGAAATTTCAAAACGATATGCGCAGCGCGGTGTTTCTGCCGCAAAAGAAGACGTGCATCAGGCCATCCAAAATATGGATAAAGGACTTTTTCCAAAGGCTTTTTGTAAAGTTGTTCCGGACCACTTGACCGGCAGCGAAGACCATTGTTTGGTGATGCATGCCGATGGCGCGGGAACGAAATCTTCATTGGCCTATATTTACTGGAAAGAAACAGGCGATTTAAGCGTTTGGAAAGGCATCGCTCAGGATGCCTTGATCATGAACATCGATGACTTATTATGCGTAGGTGCTGTCGATGATATTCTGCTTTCTTCTACAATTGGACGCAACAAAAATTTAATTCCAGGTGAGGTTTTGTCGGCCATCATCAACGGGACGGAAGAACTCTTGGCCGAACTCAAGAGCTACGGCGTGACAATACATGCGACAGGTGGCGAAACGGCCGACGTCGGTGATTTGGTGCGCACCATTATTGTGGACTCAACCGTCACGGCACGTTTGCGCCGTGATGAGGTGATCGACAATGCCCATATTTGTCCCGGTGATGTTATTGTGGGATTGGCCTCTTTTGGGCAATCTACATATGAGACTAAATATAACGGAGGAATGGGGAGTAACGGACTCACCTCGGCAAGACACGATGTGTTTCACGCCGCACTCAAAACAAAATATCCAGAGAGTTACGACCCTGCAGTACCCAGTGATTTGGTTTACTCAGGATCTAAATCACTGACCGATCCAGTTGACGGCACACCACTCAATGCGGGTGAATTAGTGCTGTCTCCTACCAGAACATACGCTCCGGTGGTCAAAGCAATTTTCAATACATTGGGCCGAAAGGCCATTCATGGTATGGTGCATTGCAGTGGCGGTGCACAGACCAAGATTCTTCATTTTATCGATCAAGGACACATCATCAAGGACGACCTTTTTGATATTCCTCCATTATTCAAATTGATACAGAGCGAAAGCCAAACGTCTTGGAAGGAAATGTATCAGGTGTTTAATATGGGGCATCGCATGGAGTTTTATGTCCCGCAAGAGCATGCAGCCGCTATTATAAGTATCTCAGAAGGCCTGGGTGTTCCTGCCAAAATTGTGGGCCGTGTTGCCGCGTCACCTCAAAAGAAATTGACCATTAAGAGTCCGCACGGGGTGTTTGAGTACGCCTGATGCACAAGTGGCTAATTTGCCTTAACTTTACCGCCTAAATAGGCTGTTTCAGATTTTATGCTAGAAAAATTAAATATTGTAAAGCAACGATTCGACGAGGTGTGTGACCTTATCATCCAGCCAGAAATCATTAGTGATCAAAAACGCTATATTCAACTCAATAAAGAATATAAGGATTTGAGCGCTCTAATGGGCAAGCGCGAAGAATATGTCGCTCTGGCCAATAGCATCCAAGAAGCTCAGGAAATTCTTAATATAGAAACCGACGCGGAGATGATTGAAATGGCCAAAATGGAGATGGATACCGCACAACAGCGCAAGCCAGGACTCGAAGAGGAAATCCGTTTTATGTTGGTTCCGAGAGACCCAGAGGACACCAAGAATGCAGTAATGGAAATCCGTGCCGGCACCGGAGGTGATGAGGCCAGTATTTTTGCAGGCGATCTATACCGTTTGTACACTAAATTTTGCGAAGGTAAAGGATGGCAAGTCAGTGTGGTCGATTATAACGAAGGCACCAGTGGTGGATTCAAAGAAGTTATCTTTGAAGTCAATGGTGAAGACGTCTACGGGACCCTAAAATATGAAGCCGGAGTGCACCGCGTACAGCGTGTACCACAAACCGAAACACAAGGTCGTGTACACACCAGTGCCGCGACAGTTATGGTGCTTCCAGAGGCCGAGGAATTTGATTTTCAACTAGACATGAGTGAAGTGCGCATTGAGCGCACAACTTCTACGGGTCCAGGGGGACAGTCGGTCAACACCACGTATTCGGCCATCAAGCTGCATCACGAACCCACGGGTATGATCGTTAGCTGCCAGGATCAAAAATCATCTCATAAGAATCTAGAGAAGGCCCTCAAGGTATTGCGTTCACGTTTGTTTGATCTGGAGCTAGCCAAAAAAATGGAAGCAGATTCACAAAAAAGAAAAAGCATGGTGTCATCGGGCGACCGTAGTGCCAAGATCAGGACCTATAATTATCCTCAGGGGCGTGTGACAGATCACCGCATTAACTTAACGCTTTATGATTTGGGCAATATCATGGATGGAGACATCCAAAAGATTGTGGACGAACTCCACTTGGTCCGCAACACAGAAAAATTACAAGAAGCGGGCGAAACTTTTTAATTCACAGGCATGACGCATTCGGAAATCACTCAGGCTATTTTAAAGAAACAATCTTTTTTGTGTATTGGACTGGATGTTGATTTGGAAAAAATCCCTCCTCATTTATTAGCGGAAGAAGACCCTATTTTTGCCTTCAATAAGGCGATTATCGATGCGACGCATCATCTGGCTGTGGCTTATAAACCCAATACAGCATTTTATGAATCATATGGCCTGAAAGGCTGGCGTTCGTTGGAGCGCACAATTGAGTACCTGAACGATAAGCACCCAGAAATATTCACCATCGCCGATGCCAAACGCGGAGATATCGGCAATACATCATCCCGTTATGCCAAAGCATTTTTTGAGCATATGGGGTTTGATTCTGTTACGGTCGCCCCCTATATGGGCCGAGATTCGGTAGAACCTTTTTTGGCTTTTGAAAACAAACACACCATTTTGTTGGCTTTGACTTCTAATGGAGGTGCCTTTGACTTTCAGACAAAACAAGTCGAAGATCAAGCGCTATTCCAAAGCGTGATTAAGACTGCCATGACCTATGACCATAGCGATCGATTGATGTTTGTGGTCGGTGCCACTAAGGATGAATACCTTGCTCAGGTGAGGGCCTTAGTTCCTCATGCGTTTTTGTTGGTACCCGGAGTTGGTGCTCAAGGTGGCGACTTAGCTGCCGTGTGCCGCCACGGCATGAACGAATCCGTCGGGCTTTTGGTCAATTCCTCAAGAGCCATTATCTATGCCTCTCAAGGTCATGACTTTGCTCAAGCCGCAGCAAATGCAGCACAGCAAATGCAGCAGCAAATGCATCAGATACTGACCGAGCGCGGTTCTCGCTAAGCCTATGTGCGTCTGTGAGTTGCGTATTTGTGAGGTCCTCTTAGATTGAAAAATTCCAATTAAAAAATATCCTTTGGTGTGAATTCCGTAAATTTACGAGGTAAAATTTGAGTTATTTTATCAATGCAGCAATCAAAACCCTACCTACCGAAGCATAAAATACGTATCGTTACCGCTGCCTCTCTTTTTGATGGTCACGACGCTGCCATCAACATCATGCGGCGCATCATCCAAAGTACCGGAGTTGAAGTGATCCACCTGGGTCATGACCGTAGTGTCGATGAGGTGGTCAACACGGCTATTCAAGAAGACGTTAGCGCGATTGCCATGACCTCTTATCAAGGCGGTCATATGGAGTATTTTAAATACATGCATGATTTACTTCAGGAGCGTGGTGCCGGACATATCAAAATATTTGGTGGTGGTGGCGGGGTCATCCTTCCTGAAGAAATTAAGGAATTGATGGCTTATGGCATTGCGCGCATATACGCACCCGATGATGGGCGAACCATGGGCCTACAAGGCATGATCAATGATCTGGTGCAGCAGAGCGATGTGCCCATAGGCCATGACCTCAAGGCTGAGGTGGTTGATCTCAATGTTAATGCGCCTAAGACCATTGCCCGTTGGATCAGTGCTGCAGAAAATTTTCCAGAAACCATGACCGATGCCCTGCAAGAGCTTCGGGCCAAAATAAAAGATTGTGACACGCCGGTACTCGGTATTACGGGGACTGGTGGCGCCGGAAAATCATCTTTGGTCGATGAATTAGTCCGTCGCTTTTTGATGGATTTTCCCGAAAAAAACTTGGCCATCATTTCTGTAGACCCGTCCAAGCGAAAGACAGGAGGGGCTCTTTTGGGCGACCGCATCAGAATGAATGCCATCAATACGCCACGCGTTTATATGCGCAGTTTGGCCACACGTCAGAGTAACTTAGCGCTTTCTAAGTATGTCAGTGCGGCGGTGGATATCACCAAAGGGGCTGGTTTTGATCTCATTATTTTAGAAACCTCAGGAATCGGTCAAAGTGACACTGAGATTTTGGAACACAGCGATGTATCCCTATATGTCATGACTCCAGAATTTGGGGCAGCGACCCAACTCGAAAAAATAGACATGTTGGATTTCGCCGATTTGGTAGCCATCAATAAATTTGACAAACGGGGTGCTTTAGATGCCTTGCGCGATGTCAAAAAACAATATGTGCGGAACCATCAGTTGTGGGAGGTCGCGGACTCGGCTTTGCCTGTTTTTGGTACGATTGCCTCACAATTTAATGATCCAGGCATGAATCGATTGTATGGTGCGGTCATTCAAGTTATTGAAGAGAAAACAAAGGCCAAATTACAGAGCCATTTCAAAAGCACCGATGAGTCTAGTGAAAAAATATTCATCATACCGCCGGCCCGAACCCGTTATTTATCCGAAATCGCAGAAAGCATCAGAGCCTATGATGCCCTGGTTGATCAGCAGTGTGGTTATGCACAAACACTTTATGGTATATACAAAGCCATTGAAGGGATTCTTGAGACTCCGGTGCGCTTAAACACTCAAGGCCTGTTATATACCGATACCAATGCCGCTGAGGACCAAAAGGAACTTGTCGCTGGTTTAGAAAAATCTTTTACAAGCATAAAGATGAACCTAGATCCGCATCATTGGCAGAGGATTATGGAATGGGGAGAACTCAAACAAAGGTACCGTGCCCAAGATTATGTCTTTGAAGTCCGTGGCAAGCAAATCAGTATTCCCACGCACTCAATGTCATTGTCACAAACGGCCATACCTAAAATCGCCTTGCCTAAATACCAGGCTTGGGGGGATTTATTGCGTTGGATGTTACAAGAAAATATCCCTGGTCAATTTCCTTATACGGCTGGTTTGTATCCGTTTAAACGCACAGCGGAAGACCCTACGCGCATGTTTGCCGGAGAGGGTGGTCCAGAGCGCACCAACCACCGCTTTCATTACCTGAGTCGTGATACGCAGGCCAAACGTTTGTCCACCGCCTTTGACAGTGTCACTTTATACGGTAATGACCCTGACCACCGCCCTGATATTTATGGCAAAATTGGTAATGCAGGTGTATCGATTTGTTGTCTGGATGATGCCAAAAAACTATATAGTGGTTTTGATTTGTCGGATTCTAAGACATCGGTCAGCATGACCATTAACGGTCCTGCACCCATTATTTTGGCCTATTTTATGAATGCTGCGATCGATCAAAATTGCGAAAAGTATATTCGAAAACACGGCTTAGAAAAAGAAGTTCAGCAGACCATAGAAAGTCTTTATAAAGATAAGGGACGGTTAAGACCCGCCTACCAGGGCGACTTGCCTATGGGCAATGACGGTTTAGGCCTCATGCTCTTGGGGGTTACGGGTGATCAAGTATTGCCCGCAGCGGTCTATCAAAAAATCAAGGCAAATACCTTGGCTCAGGTTAGGGGTACGGTACAAGCCGATATCCTCAAAGAGGATCAAGCCCAAAACACCTGTATTTTTTCGACCGAATTCGCCTTGAGACTGATGGGTGATGTTCAAGCCTATTTTATCGATCACGGGATCCGGAATTTTTACTCGGTGAGTATTTCGGGCTATCATATTGCCGAAGCTGGGGCGAATCCGATCACACAATTGGCATTTACCCTGTCCAATGGATTTACCTACGTCGAATATTATTTGTCTCGGGGGATGGATATCAATGATTTCGGCCCTAATCTGTCTTTTTTCTTTAGCAATGGTATCGATCCTGAATATGCCGTTATTGGCCGTGTTGCTAGAAAAATATGGGCCAAGGCCATGAAGCAAAAGTACGGGGCCAATGAACGCGCGCAAATGCTCAAATATCACGTCCAAACTTCTGGACGAAGCTTGCATGCTCAAGAAATCGATTTTAACGATATCCGTACGACGCTTCAGGCCCTCTATGCCATTTATGACAATTGTAACTCGCTGCACACCAACGCTTATGATGAGGCCATCACCACGCCCACAGAAGATAGTGTGCGCCGTGCCATGGCAATCCAGCTCATCATCAACAAGGAATTTGGTTTGACTAAAAATGAAAATCCCATACAAGGGGCATTCATCATTGAAGAGCTGACCGATCTTGTGGAGCATGCAGTATTACTGGAATTTGACCGCTTGACCGAACGTGGCGGCGTGCTTGGAGCGATGGAAACCATGTACCAAAGAAGTAAGATCCAAGAAGAGAGCATGCATTACGAAATGCTCAAACATACTGGTGAATATCCCATTGTCGGGGTCAATACTTTTTTGAGTCGCAAAGGCTCCCCCACCATATTGCCTTCTGAGGTGATTCGGGCGACCGAACAAGAGAAACAATTTCAGATCACGACCCTCAAGGCGCTCCATGAGTTTCATGCTCAAAGTTTAGAAGAGTCCTTAGTGCAACTGAAGAAGGACGCCATTGGTCATGGAAATATGTTTGAGGCTTTGATGGAAATCAGTAAATTCTGTTCATTAGGACAAATCACCCATGCCTTGTTCTCGGTTGGGGGTCAGTACAGACGCAACATGTAGGTTAAAGCGTAAGCAACCAGGTTCTCTGTAGTTTTTTAAAAAGCTTGAGCTCCTTTTTCAGCATTTGTAAGAAATCTTTGCTTTGAACCGGACTATGTTCGATGCGCTCACAGGTCGCCACCAGTAGTTTGGTCAGGCGCCTTACCCGGTGGGCATAGTGCCTTTTGTCTTCAGAAAAGGTCTGCCCTTCGGCTTTGAGTATTTCTGGACCTAAACTGACAGACTGCTGCACCATATCTCCTGTGAAATAGATGCCAGGATGTTCTTTGCCGTCGCTTTGCAAACCGCACAAATCATCCACAAAGGTATACGCGGCATGCCGGGATAATTGAAGAATCTCCATGGCCTTCAAATAAATTGGTGGGTAGCGCAACGAATTGGGAATATTTGTTTTCATGGCTTTTGGTCAAGAATAGCTCTTTGATTGACTCAAATTTACCAAGATTTTTGTTGGTTGTAATTATATATTTAAGCCATAAGACATAATTTTATTTAAATTTTGTCTTATTTTAGCTATAATAGATTAATTTATTAATGGACGCACTAAACAAAAAGATATTAAAACGCCTGCAGGCCAATGCGCGACAATCCCATGTAGAGATTGGGCGACAAGTAGGGATCAGTTCACCAGCGGTCAACGAACGCATAAAGAAAATGGAAGATGCAGGGATTATCAAAGGCTACCGCACGGAGGTTTCCCCTTTTGAATGCGGATACCAACTCAAGGCCATCATCACTCTTCGTGCGTTTATGGGCAAACTGAAACCATTTTTAGACAAGGTCAAACAGTTCGAAGAGGTCGTTAATTGCTACCGCATTACGGGTAATGAAAATATAGTCCTCGAGGTCGTATTGGCCAACCAAAAGCACTTGGAGCAATTCATTGATGAGTTGATTGTATATGGCGAAACCAAAACCCAGATCGTGCTGTCTAAAGTGGTCGACAATAATCCTATAAAACCTATATAATCATGAGATTAATTTATTTAACGAAGGTGTTGAAGCCCCTATTATTATTGGGGTTGTTGTTTAGTGTTCTGATGGTTTCGGGTCAGAATCAGGATCGGGTGCTTCAAGAAATTCAAAAATTCCAATCTGACTTGAATGCCGAATTTAAAGACCCAGAACAGACCATCTTAAAACAAGAAGATCAAGCCGACTTCGAAGGGTTAGCTTTTTACCCCATCGACTTGTCGTTTCGGGTCACGGCACAAATCGAGCGCATTGCCGAAGCCGTGCCCTTTTTAATGCCGACCACTACAGAACGCAAACCGGAGTATGTGCTGTATGGGATTTTACACTTCGTCATTCAAGGTCAAGACCTTAGTTTGCCAATCTATCAGAATACCGAAGGGCTTGAAGATTTAGAATATGCCGATTATTTATTTCTGCCATTTACAGATTGGACTTCAGGCGATGGCTCTTATGGAGGCGGCCGTTATATCGATTTGGCTATTCCTGATGGGGACAAAATGGTACTTGATTTTAACCAATCCTATAATCCATATTGTGCTTATAATGAACGCTATTCATGTCCCATACCGCCCAAAGAAAATGATTTACCCATCCGGATTGAGGCTGGAGTAAAAGCTTTTAAGCACTAGAGCGCTTTGGCCAGAAAAAGGCCCAGCCAGACGGCCAAAATACCCACAAAAAGACTTCCTAGGCCATAGAATATGAATGGTCCATAAGCTCCTGATTTAAGTAAGGAGAGGTTCTCATAGGCCAGGGCAGAAAAAGTGGTAAAACCGCCACAAAACCCCGTAGCTAAAAGCAGTACGGTGTGTGGTGAGACACTATCGGTTTTTGCGGCATAACCCAGCAGAAGGCCGATCATTAAACTGCCCAGAATATTGACAACAAAGGTGCCCCAAGGCAAAGGTTGTGCGGAAGAATTTAGCCACATGCCCACCATGTAGCGCAAGGCGCTGCCAAGCCCACCACCTACAAATACCAAGAGAAATCCTTTCATGATCTTAAATTGATTCAGGCTAAGATAGGTATTTTGAAGGACCTGAAATTACCCGCCAAAACCAATAGAAATTCAGTACCTTTAAAATCCTAAAAAATATAAATTATGAAACTATTGATGCGTTGGACTCTCGCAATGGGCGTCTTCACAATTTTATCTTGTAATACAACAACAGACACAAAGGAGCAAGATGCTGCGTTTGATTACGTGGTGGGGCAATTTGCCGACATTAAAGTTCTGCGCTACCAGATTCCTGGTTTTGAGGACTTGACGTTAAAAGAACAAAAACTGGTTTATTACCTGACCCAAGCGGGTATGGAGGGACGCGACATTATGTGGGCACAAAACTACCGTCATAACTTGACCATACGTAAAGCGCTAGAGCAGGTATACGAAAATTACCAAGGAGACCGCAATGCCGATCAATGGTTGTCTTTTGACACTTACCTCAAGCGGGTATGGTTTTCGAACGGTATCCATCACCACTATAGCAATGCCAAGATCATGCCTGAATTTTCTCAGGAATACTTAACACAATTACTCGTTGCCACAGGCGCAGAATTGAGCGGTGAAGCCTTTGATGTTATTTTTGACGACCATGATGCCAAAAAAGTCGACCTCAGTAAAGACTCCGATATTGTGCTCAATAGCGCCATAAATATGTATGGTCCCGATGTGACTACGGCCGATGTGGAAGCTTTTTACGGTAAAATGACCGTGGATGCAGACCAGCCTATAGAAATCGGATTGAATACCCGATTGGTCAAAGAAAATGGGGTGCTGACCGAACAGGTTTATAAGAGTGGTGGCTTATATGGAACAGCGATTGACCGCATTATTTTCTGGCTAGAAAAGGCATACGGTGTCGCAGAGAACCCCAACCAAGAAGACGCCCTTAAACTATTGATTACCTATTACCAAACCGGTGATTTGGCGACTTGGGATGAATATTCTGTGGCTTGGGTAAAGGCTACTGAAGGCAATATCGATTGGATCAACGGATTCATCGAAGTTTATAATGATCCAAAAGGCTACAAAGGATCTTTTGAAGCGATCGTGCAAATTAAAGATTTTGACATGTCTCAGAAAATGTCTGTGCTCTCTGAACAAGCACAGTGGTTTGAAGACAATTCCCCGCTTATGGAAAGTCATAAAAAGAAAGAAGTCAAAGGTGTTTCATACAAAACAGTTATTGTGGCTGGAGAGGCTGGTGATGCATCACCGAGCACGCCAATTGGGGTGAATCTCCCTAATAATAATTGGATTCGCCAGGCGCACGGCAGTAAGTCAGTTTCTTTGGGTAACGTGATTAATGCCTACAATAGTGCTGGAGGTAGCGGGCGTTTGCAAGAATTCGCGCATGACCAAGAAGAAGTGGCGCTCGAACAGGCATATGGTCAATTGGCCGATAAATTGCACACGGCCTTACACGAGGTGGTAGGGCACGCATCAGGACAAATCAATCCAGGTGTTGGGACACCAAAGGAAACCTTAAAAAGTTATAAGTCCACCATCGAAGAGGGTCGTGCCGATTTGTTTGGTCTTTATTATCTGATGGATCCCAAATTACAAGAATTGGGATTAGTGACGGATTGGGAAGCAACGGGCAAAGCGGCCTACGATGGCTATATCCGAAATGGTCTGCTGACACAACTCATCCGCCTGAATCTTGGCGATGACGTCGAAGAGTCCCACATGCGTAACCGCCAATGGGTGAGTGCCTGGGTCTTTGAAAAAGGAGCTGATCAGGGTATTATACAGAAGGTTGTTCGTGATGGTAAGACCTATTACGATGTGCAGGATTACCAAAAATTACGGGCCTTATTTGGTGAGCTCTTGCGTGAAACGCAACGCATCACTAGTGAAGGCGACTACCAAGCGGCGAAGGATCTCGTAGAGAATTATGGGGTCAAGGTAGACCAGACCATACATGCTGAAATCTTAGAGCGCGACAGCCAATTTAAATCGGCCCCATACAGCGGGTTCATCAATCCTATTTTGGTTCCTGAGCTGGATGAGCAAGGTGAAATCACCGGATTCAGTATCAAGCAGCTGGATACTTTCGAGGAACAAATGCTCTATTATAGTGATACCTATGGTAATTTATAAATAAAAAAAACCGGGCATCGCCCGGTTTTTTTTATTGCTTCAGCCAAAGCTTAGCAGCCAGCAATAGGAGGACAAAAACGATGAATCCAATCAGGACATAGCGTTTGCCTTTATAGTGCTTTTGGTGGATTTGTTTGTCTTTTTTATAACTCAGGCGGATCAACACCACAAAGGTGATGGCAAAGAGCAACCCGAAGATTAATTGGCCAGTACTGAACATAGTTTTTTGCTAAAAGTCCCTTAGCGTAGGGGGTTTTTTTCTGTCGAAATAATTACCTTAGGGGTAATGTCGTTGCAAAAGTATGAAATCTTCTCAAGAGACTTACTTTGGGCCAAAACTAATTTGATACAAGAAAACAGAACCTAATGAAAAACAAAATTAAAGCCGTTAGTGACTTCCATCAAGCCTTTGGATTAGATCAAGAAGCTAACCCAAAGGCAGATTTGGGAAATGCCAAACACCTTTTGCGCTATTCTTTGATGCGTGAAGAAAATGAAGAATACCTCGAAGCGGCCAATAATCATGATTTGGTAGAAATTGCCGATGCCTTAGGCGATATGCTCTATATCTTATGTGGGACCATTATAGAACACGGGTTACAAGACAAAATCGAAGCCGTATTTGAAGAGATCCAACGCAGTAACATGAGTAAGTTAGGGCAAGACGGCAAGCCAATATACCGTGAAGATGGTAAAGTCCTCAAGGGACCAAATTATTTCAAGCCCGCTATTGCCTCAATACTTAAGGGATAGTCTAAAGGACCTTATGGCGCCAGCCAAAGGGATCTTCGCTGCGATTGTATTGGATGTCTTGAAGTAATCCTTTGAACAAATGCGCATAGCTGTCGCTTTGATCGTGCAGGTCGTAAAACGTTTCATTATGACTAAAGCCGCTGATCGCACTCACGGTTGCGGCGGTTCCTGAGCCAAAAATCTCTTTGACCTCGCCGGCCTTATGGGCGTCAATGAGCTCCGTGACCGAAAACTTACGGATCGAGACGTCAATACCCTTGGCATGAGCCAAGTCGATGATGCTCTTGCGGGTAACGCCGTCCAAAATACGGTCACTCGTTGGTGCAGTGATTAGGGTGTCTTGAACTCTAAAAAACACATTCATCGTTCCGGCTTCTTCCAGAAACTCATGATTTTGCGCATCGGTCCAGATCACCTGATGGAATCCCTTTTCACGGGCAAGATTGGTCGGGTAAAATTGTGCCGCGTAATTACCGGCAGCTTTTGCATAACCTACACCACCATCAGCTGCACGACTGTATTTTTCCGCAATAATGACTTTAAGTTTTTCACTGTAATAGGCCGTTACGGGTGACATGATGACCATAAACTTATACTCCGTTGCCGCAGCAGCGGAGACGCCTGTTTCACTGGCAAAGACAAAGGGTCTGATGTAAATGGCGTGGCCATGGCCTTGATGTACCCATGCATTGTCCAAGCGCAGGAGGTTTTCTATGGCATCAAAAAACAAGTCTTTGGGAAAATGTGGTATGGCCAAACGCTCAGAGGATTGGTTGATCCTTTTGAAATTTTCTTCTGGTCGGAACAAAAACACGGATCCTTGGTCATCTTTGAATGCCTTCATGCCCTCAAAAACGGCTTGTCCATAATGAAGCACCTTTGTGCCTGGAAAGAGTGCCAAGGGCCCATAGGGCTTTATGGTGGGTTGCGTCCAAGCCCCATCACGATAGTCACACTCAAACATATGATCGGTAAAGATCTTGCCAAAGGTCAGTTGGTTAAAGTCAACTTGGTTGATGCGGCTTTGTGTACAGGGTTGGATATCAATCACGTAGTGACAAGTATAAGTGCGTTAGTGTCAAAAATATTGGCAAAATTAGTTAAAAAAACAGCCAAAAAGGGTTTAAAATTTCATAAAATTGTACTCGAAACAAATCAAACAATCATGAAAACTTTTTTATACATCGCTTTAGCCCTAACCGTAATGGTGGGCTGTAAAAACACAAATGAATCTCAAGAATCGGTTGTGTCTGAAGCGCCGCTTGAAGCGGCTCCGAGTTATGAAAGTTACGGAGATGTCATCACGGCCGAAGGCGCCTTGAACAGTCAAGCGATGACTGAGCTTTATGCGGCATTAACACCCGGTGATACAGTGGACGCCAAATTTTCTGGCGCCGTTAATAGTGTTTGTCAGATGAAAGGTTGCTGGATGCGTCTTGATTTGGGTGACAATGAATCTTTTGTCAAGTTCAAGGATTACGCATTTTTTGTCCCTAAGGATCTTTCCCAAACGGATGCTATTGTTGCAGGAAAGGCATTTGTCGCATTGACCACAGTGGAGGATCTCAAGCATTTTGCTGAAGATGCGGGCAAGGACCAAAGTGAAATTGACGCCATTACCCAACCAGAACTGAGTTATTCGTTTTTGGCCCATGGTGTGCTGATTCCTGAGTCGCATTAAAGACTCTGGCGCTAAGTGTTCAAAGAAACCATAACCACCTCCGATGGGTCGACAACGCTTTACCTCAAGGATCGCGATGAAACCTATCACTCCCGACATGGAGCTATAGCCGAGGCACGTCACGTGTTTTTGAAGCACGGCCTTCATTATTGGTTACAACACAATGATCAAAACCAGCTTCATATTCTTGAAATGGGTTTTGGGACAGGACTCAATTGTTTATTAACCCAATTGGAGCCCAAACGCGAAGGCCTCCTCATACATTACCATGCCCTAGAGGCTTTCCCACTTACCCTGGAGGAAACGGCTCTGCTGAACTACTCCAAAGTTTTGGCCATTGCTCCAGAAGTTTTTTCGGCACTTCACCAAATACCATGGGAGGCGCTTACGCCAATTTCGGTCGATTTTGCGGTAAAAAAGCAAAAGATGAACTTCGAAGATTTTGACCAAAAAAATCACTTTAACCTGATTTATTATGACGCTTTCGGTGCCCGTGTGCAACCCGAGTTGTGGACCCAGGACCGTTTTCAAGCCATGTATGATGGTCTGACATCTGGTGGGGTTTTGGTGACTTATGCCGCCAAGGGGAGTGTGCGCCGTGCCATGCAGGATGTTGGATTTGAAGTCAGTCGTCTGCCGGGTCCTCCAGGAAAGCGCGAAATGTTGCGCGGCCTTAAAGCTTAATTTCAATTCTAAGTCAGATGTCATTATCTGTTTGTAACTTCGCCAAAAACCCTAGAATATGACCGTTTTAATCGTCGGTGCGACCGGACTTATTGGCAAGAGCCTGGTAAAGAGCTGCTTGTCTAGAGGGTGGCGTGTTCATTTTTTGACCACGCGTAAGGGTCAATTGAATCAGATAGATGGGGCGTATGGTTTTCTATGGAATATCGACCAATCTTTTATCGATAAAGCCTGTTTTGAAGGTGTTTCGGTTGTGGTGAATTTGGCGGGCACTCCTGTTTCTTTGCCCTGGCGTAAAGCCAACAAACGCAAAATCCTGAATAGCCGTATTCTCGGTGCTCGCCTATTAAACGATACTTTGGCAGCCCTAAAAGGGCATCAAGTGCAACGCTACATTGGGGCAAGTGGTATCAGTGGATACCCATCACATCCGAGTCATTGTTATCAAGAAAGAGATGCCGCAGATGCCGCAACTTTTTTGGGTGATGTCGTGCGCCAGTGGGAGGATGCAGCACTGAGTTTTAAGATCCTTGGAATGTCGGTCGCTATGGTCCGCACAGGTTTGGTGTTGGCACCTAATGGAGGCGTATTGTCCCAGATCGCGCAACCCATAAAAATGGGTTTTGGTGCCGTTTTGGGCCAGGGAAAACAATGGCAATCTTGGATCCACATCGATGACATTACGGCGGTATATGAATACCTGATGGAGGCCACAAGCCAGGGCGTATATAATGGGGTGTCTCCAAGTCCCGTGCAGCATGACACCATGACTTATGCCATTGCGAAACAGTGTCGCCGCAGGATCATTCTGCCCAAAGCCCCGCGTTTTGCATTAAGGTTGCTTCTTGGTGAGCGATCGGCTTTGGTTTTGGAGAGTCAATGTGTGCATCCCGATCGCTTAATGAAAGAGAATTTTAATTTCAAGTACACAACATTAGTATCGGCACTGAAGGATTTATTGCCGCAGTGACATTTTGACACAACAGGTGTTATGGCAATACTTTTGCTAATGTCTTAAACCAATTTAAGCATGATCTGCTATGAGCAAAAAAAATAAAGAACAGACCGACCCGATTCAGGATAATCCTGAGGCGCAAAATCTACAAGAGCCACAAGTCCAAGAACCAACGGTTGTGCCCAGTAGCGAAGAGCTTATGGAACAAGAAAAAGACCGTTACTTGCGTTTGTTTGCCGACTTTGAGAATTATAAGCGCCGCACCAGTAAGGAGCGTATCGAGTTGTTTAAGACGGCGAGTCAAGACCTTATGATAGCCATGTTGCCTATTTTGGATGATTTCGATCGGGCGTTAAAAGAGCTAGAGAAAAGCGATAAATCCGTTTTTGAAGGGGTGTTGTTGATCAATAACAAGCTCAACGAGACGCTAAAACAAAAGGGACTTAAGGTCTCAGAGACTAAAGCCGGAGAAGCGTTTAATGCGGACATTCACGAGGCAATTACCCAGATTCCTGCACCCACAGATGACCTCAAGGGAAAGATCATAGACGTCATCGAAATGGGGTATACCCTAGGTGATAAAATCATACGCTACCCTAAGGTAGTCATAGGACAATAAGATGAAAGACGATTTTTACGACTTATTAGGTATTTCAAAAGGGGCTTCGGCAGCTGAAATCAAAAAAGCATATCGCAAGAAGGCTATAGAATGCCATCCCGACAAAAATCCAGGAGATGCCCAAGCTGAAGAGCGTTTTAAAAAGGCAGCGGAGGCCTACGAAATCTTGAGTGATCCCGACAAGAAAGCACGCTATGACCAATATGGACACCAAGCCTTTGAAGGTGGCGGTTTTGGCGGCGGCGGTGGCGGCGGCATGAATATGGATGACATATTCAGCCAGTTTGGCGATATTTTTGGCGGCGGTTTTGGCGGTGGTTTTGGTGGTGGTCAAAGACGTGCCAAAGGAAGTAATTTGCGTATCCGTGTGAGTTTAAGCTTAGAAGAAATTGCCCACGGCGTAGAGAAGAAAATCAAAGTAAAGCGTAAAAAGCAAGCGCCCGGAACAACCTACAAGACTTGTAGTGCCTGTAATGGGCAAGGTCAGGTGACCAGAATTCAAAATACGATTTTGGGTCGCATGCAGACCGCAGCGACTTGTGGCACCTGCCGTGGCGCCGGTCAGATTATAGACCAACGCCCATCTAACGCCGATGCCGATGGCATGGTCGTCCTTGAAGAAACAGTTTCCATTAAGATACCTGCGGGTGTGGTCGATGGGATGCAGCTAAAAGTATCGGGCAAAGGCAATGATGCCCCGGGTAACGGTGTTTCTGGAGACCTTATCGTAGTTATTCAAGAA
>Ga0209652_1000027_pt1 | contig 122522 bp, 106 predicted proteins | sample SaaInl74LU_5_DNA_FD_184641 | JGI IMG/M metagenome (GOLD analysis project Ga0209652, IMG submission 184641) | Marine microbial communities from expanding oxygen minimum zones in the Saanich Inlet - ESP_74LU_5_DNA (SPAdes) (version 2) | ecosystem: Environmental > Aquatic > Marine > Intertidal...
GGATCACCTCTTCCCATTCCGAACAGAGTCGTTAAGCCCGATTGCGCCGATGGTACTGGTTAACCCCGGGAGAGTAGGTCGCCGCCAAACCTTTATAAAAGCCCCACCGATATGGTGGGGCTTTTTTTATTTCCGTAATTTTGACCATGCGACTACGCCTCTTTCTATCAGTGTTTATCGGGCTTTGGGGTAGTTTATCCTGCTACGGGCAGGATGCACCTGTCGAGGCTTCCGCAGCACCCGACTCAGTCGTAGTCATGGTATCTGACTTTTTTGGCAACGAACCGGATAGTAGTGCCGCACCGAAAGGGCAATTTGTAGAGAAGTGGTTTAGGCACCTTTCCTATGGGGGCTATTGGAACTTAGAAACGGAGTTACCGGCTGTTCATTATCGAAATTACATGAGTCGGACAGTGGTCCTGAAGGACTTAACGATAGGGACATTAGGGGCGACCCAGTTTCAAATTGGTGTTCCGCAGGGAACCTGGTTCAGCGATTTCAATGCTGTGAAACAAGAGGGCTATCCCACTTATTTTAGGAAGGGCCCTATTCCCAGTGTAGAGTGGACCTACCAGAGCAGTCAGGGCCGTGGGCAGTATTTTGAATTAAATGCAACAGCGCCACAATCGGCCTACAAATATTGGAATGTTCATTATGGACGTTTGCAAGCACAAGGTCAGCTGTACAATGAACGCTACGGGGCGGATCAACTTATCGTGATGCATGAAGCACGCGACAGTGCGAATACATGGGAGTTTAAAGGAAGTTTAAGTGCTATCCAAGGCATACGGAATGAAACGGGCGGGGTAGAAGATCCCAGTGTTCTGACGGAATCCACCGTTTTTATTTCCAATCGAGCCCTCGTACCGACGCGTTGGACATCGGCAGAATCCCATGCTACGGAAATTAGTGGCTGGGCGACCCTAATGCTCCATTCCAAATGGTTGATCGCCTATACTGGTGAGGAAAAGATGCGAAGTTTTCAGGGACCCATCAACGGCTTCTTGGACACACTCTCGTCACGATCCCATGCAGTATCACTGGGCCGCTTATACGGTTACCGGGGCTATAGTTCGGTACGTGTGGGGCTCCTTCATCGCGGGCAATACGTCAACGACTCGAATCGTTCTTTTGGCGTTACGTGGGACCCGTATGTTCAGTTCACTAGGCAGTCGTCGGAAGTAAAGTACCACGTGGCTTCAGGCAATTATGTAGTGGCTTTAAATCGTGTTCTGTATACGCCCATTACGTTGAGCGCAGAACGTAAGTACGCGCCCTTTTGGTCGGGTCAGGAAGTGCTTCAACCTTCCAGCATGTCCGTGTCCATACCTATGCGGCTCAAAGAGACATGGCTCAACCTCGAGTACCATAGATTCAGCGAGCGGAATCTTTTGGTGGCACAAAGCGCGACGGATGTTGGGGTGTGGACGGCGACTCCTGCCAGTCAATTCGTGTGGGCCACTTGGACGGGCCCTTGGTCTATAGATCCTACAGGGAAGGACGCCCATTTGAAGTTTACAGCCAATTTCACGTGGACTTCAGCGCCTGAGCTTATGATGCCTCCATTAATATTGAAGGCGGCTTGGGACCGTCAGTGGAACATCAATCCGAACACGCAATTTTTCATAGCACTGGAGGCCATTGGCTGGGCGGGTTCCTGGGCGCGTCCTGTGTATGTGGCCGAACGCGGGCAGTTCGCCTATTCGCCCAACTCGGGCAGCATCGCGCCCAACGGGATTGTGACGCCGCTTGCGGGCATTCGGTTCAAGAAAGAGGCCGAATTCTTGGTGAAATTCCAGAACGCGAACCAAGGATGGATACCTAATACCATCTTTTTGGCGGAAAACTACCCAGTAGCTGCAGCCGCTGTCCTCTTTGAAGGACGCTGGCGCATGTTCAACTAAGTTTATTACGGAAAAACCCTAGAATACGGGGTAGTCGTCGTCCATGGGGTCGACTTTGCCTCCTTGAAAGGCGTCGTTAGCCGCAGCATTCATTTTAGATTCGAAGACGGTCGGCATGCCACCTGCTGCACCATGATGGTCGAGGTCGGAAAACTTCGCCATGGCACCTTCGAATTTGAGACGAATATTCTCAAGCGAACCATTTCTATGTTTGGCTACAATTAATTCAGCTTGACCATCGCAGGGAGTGCCGTCGTCATCCCATTCGTGAATTTGGTAATATTCTGGGCGGTAAATGAAGGAGACAATATCAGCGTCTTGTTCGATGGCACCAGATTCACGCAAGTCGGAAAGTAAGGGACGTTTACTTCCTCCACGGGTCTCTACGGCACGGCTCAATTGAGATAGCGCAATGACGGGGATTTCTAATTCCTTTGCGATACTCTTAAGTGAGCGTGATATGGTCGAAATTTCTTGTTCTCGGTTTCCACCGGATTTACTTGCACCCGCCGTCATCAATTGTAAGTAGTCGATGACGATGATCCCTACTTTATGCTGGGCTACCAGGCGTCGACATTTGGCTCGAAGGTCAAATACAGACAATCCAGGGGTATCATCAATGTAGATTGGGGCGTCCTCGAGGCGCTTGACTTTGGAGGTCAGCTGTTGCCATTCGGTGGTATCGAGATTGCCTTTTCGTAATTTTTCCGCGCCAATGCCCGTTTCGGAAGAAATTAGTCGCGTAATGAGCTGGACAGATGACATCTCCAATGAGAAGACACCGACAGGGATTTGATGATCTATGGCCATATTTCTGGCCATCGAAAGGACGAGGGCCGTCTTACCCATACCTGGGCGGGCGGCAATGATGATCAAATCGGATTTTTGCCAGCCCGAAGTGACGCGATCCACACCTGAAAAGCCGGAGGGTACGCCTGAGAGCCCCTCGCGCTTGGAGATTTCTTCGATCCGGCTCACGGCTTGCTTGACAAGCTCATAAGAGCCCTCATAATTCTTTTTCAAGTTGCCTTGCGAGACATTGAACAGATTTTGCTCTGCTTTGTCAAGCAATTCTAGGACGTCGTTGGTTTCGTCGTACGCTTCTTCGATCATCTCGTTGGAGATGCGGATGAGCTCGCGTTGGATATGCTTTTGAACGACGATGCGCGCATGAAATTCGATATGCGCGGAAGATGAAACCCGCGTAGATAAACCGATAAGCTTGGCTTCACCACCTATTCTATCCAGCTTGCCCTCTTTGCGCAAGCGCTGGGCAACGGTGAGGATATCAATGGGCTCAGACTCGCCAAATAGGTGGGTGACAGCATCAAAAATGTGCTGATGTGCCTCGACATAAAAGGATTCAGCCGCGAGGATGTCCACCACCTTAGAGAGCGCATCTCGGTCGATGAGTAATGCTCCTAATACCGCCTCCTCCAGTTCGACCGCTTGCGGTGGAATGCGCCCGACGCCACCCATGGAAAGGGTAGGGTTGTCGCGTCGATTGCGTGCTGGATTGGATGCGATGGACTCCATGAGCTTAGGAGGCAGATTCTTCGTAAACCCCCATGCCGCAGAATTTTTCGATGCGTTCTGCGACGAGTTGGTCGCTTGGAAGATCTTTTAATTCGCGATACATGCGCAGAATTTCAGCACTCAGGGTTTGGAACATTCCTTCCGGGTCCCGATGAGCGCCCCCGGCAGGTTCTTCAATGATCCCGTCAATCAAGCCGTTTTTCAGCATGTCATTGGCGGTGAGTTTGAGTGCTTCTGCGGCTGTTTCCTTGAAGTCCCAGCTGCGCCACAGAATGGACGAGCAGGATTCGGGGCTAATGACGGAATACCAAGTGTTTTCAAGCATCATGACGCGATCACCAACGCCAATGCCCAATGCGCCCCCGGAGGCTCCTTCTCCAATAATGATGCAGATCACGGGGACTTTGAGGCGTGCCATTTCCAAGATGTTACGGGCAATCGCCTCGCCTTGACCTCGCTCTTCTGCTTCTAGGCCTGGAAATGCGCCGGGAGTGTCAATTAGCGTCACAATTGGGCGACCAAATTTCTCGGCTTGCTTCATTAAACGAAGCGCCTTGCGATAACCTTCGGGGTTGGCCATTCCAAAATTGCGTAGCTGCCGCATTTTGGTGTTGACGCCTTTCTGCTGACCGACGAAGAGAAAACTCTCGCCTTCAATAGCCCCCCAGCCACCGACCATCGCTTTGTCATCTTTGACATGGCGGTCGCCGTGCATTTCAATGAATTCACCCCCCGTCATCGCCTCAATGTAGGCCATGGTGTACGGGCGGCCCGTATGGCGGCTTAATTGTACGCGCTGCCAAGGGCTTAAGGAGGCTTTAAGTTCAGCCTGAGCTTCTGCCAATTTGGCTTCGAGTTCGACCAAGCTATCCTTCATGTCCACTCCGCTTTCAGCTTGGAGGGCATGGGCTTTGGCAATCTGCTCATCAAGTTCCCGAATCGGGGCTTCAAAATCGAGGTAATCCATAATTTTTGGGCAAGGGTTCAAACTTACACATTCCACGGGGGACATCCCGGTGCTTGTGGAAAACTTAGCGTGCTTTTCGTCGCTTTCGACGCTTCACATAGGCATCGGCCAACAGCATGGCCAAGATCATTCCAACGCCTACATAAAATCCAGGGGTCATCGCTTCGGAATCTCCGAACAACAGGAGGGCAATGAGAATTCCATAGACAGGCTCCATGGCAATAGTGAGCATCACGGTAAAAGGAGAGAGATAGCGCATAATGCGAACGGATTGCACAAAGGCAAAGGCAGTACAAAACGTGGCGAGTAGGGCCAGATAAAACCAATCACTGCCGACAGGGGACAGGATGGATGGGATGAATTGCCCTCGACTCCACAAGAAAACACTCAGCAACAGCACCCCGAGACTCATTTCCCAAAAGGAAATGTCTAGCGGAGGCATCCGTTTGACGATGCGTCCATTCATCACGGAGAAAAGGGCGCTGAGTACGGAAGAGAGTACGGCGACCGCAATGGCGATGTTTTGGCCTTCAACAGAACCAAAAAGCAGGAGCATTCCCGCGACCACTCCACCGCCAAGTAGGATCTCGGCGGGCAGAATTCGGCGCTTAAAAAAGAGCGGCTCCAAGATGGAAGTAAAGAAGGGCCCGGTGCTCAGGCAAGCCAAGGTGAGGGAAATGTTAGATAGTTTGATCGCATGATAAAATGTAATCCAGTGGATGACGATAATCGCTGAATTCAAGATCAAGGGCAGAACTAAATCCTTGGGGGGCAGGGTGAACTTTTTTCGGGTGAGCAGCGCATAGAGGAGCATAAAGCCCGAGGCGAAAAAAATGCGATACCAAACCAAAGGCAAGGCGTCGATGCTAATGAGTCTTCCGAGGGCCCCCGTGAATCCCCAGATTAAGACAATAAAGTGCATCCAGAGGTGGTGCACCCATAGAGGGGAATCATCCGTTGGTCGAATTAAAGACATGGCCTGTTATTTAGCGGCGCGAAAATAGAGGAAGCCTCCGAGGAGGGCAAAGAGCAAATTGGGTAACCAAACGGCCAGCCAGGGCCCAATGGATGGTGAGCTGACAAAAATGTTACTCAATTGCATCACAAAGATGTAAGTCACGGCAAGCAGAAGCCCCAAGGCAATCTGAGCACCGATGCCCCCACGGCGTTTTTCAGAGGCCAGGCTCACGGCGATAAACACCAAAATAAAGGCGGAGAATGGATAGGCCGTTCGACGATGCCATTCCATTTCGTGGTAAATGACCGCCTCGGATCCACTTAGACGTTCTTGTTTGAGAAAGGTCCAAAGTGCGGGGGAGGCCATCGTCGCTGTGCTGCGCAAGTCAGGAGCGATGGTTCGTGGTCCAAAATTGAATGCAGTGTCAAGGCGTCTTCCCTGAGACAAACGTTGTTTCCCTTGGTCGTCCCAACTGCGGAGCATCCAGTTGTCCAATTGCCATTTTTGACGAAGGGTGTCAAAACGGACAAAGTCGCATTGGAGTTTTTCACGCATGCGGAGTTCATCGAAGACCTCATAGGTGAAGTGGTAACCGCCTAGGCGCTCGGGGCTCCATGTTTCGACGTAAACAAAGTGGCCGGGTAGAACTTGGCGGTGAATATTGATCGGCCGAGAAGGGCTGATGTCTTTCACATAGGTGTCTTCGAAGTGAATCCGTCGAATATTTGTGCTCGGAATGATAAAATGGCTCAAGAGGGCGGTGACTAAAAAGACCACGGCCGCCCCATAGAGATAGGGTTTCATGAGCCGAGGAAAGCTAACCCCTCCGGTTAATGCCGCGATAATTTCGGTTTGGTCGGCCATTCGAGCCGTGAAGAAAATGGTCGACAAGAAGACGATGAGCCCACTGAATGTGGTGCCATAAAACGCAATGAAGTTGACGTAATAATCCCCTAAAATGACATCCAAGGTGGCACCTTGGCTAATGAAATTGTCGAGTTTTTGGCTGATGTCAAAAACGACCGCAATCAGCATGACGAGCCCAAGAAATAGGCCATAATTCCCCAGGAATTTGAGGAAAATATAGCGTTCCAGGCGGTTCATCATGGCTTAGAGGCGGTTTTGAACCCGTGGGAGCATGTGGGCTTTCCACGTGCTGAAATCTCCGGCGAGGATATGTTCTCGAGCCGATTCGACGAGCCAGAGATAGAAGCGTAGATTGTGAATGCTCGCAATCTGCTTGCCTAGGGCTTCATCTGCTTTGAAGAGATGGTGGAGATAGGCTTTGCTGTACCGTTGATCGACGGAGGCATCTCCATCTGGATCAAGGGGGCTGAAGTCATCGCGCCACTTGGCGTTGCGCAGATTAATGATTCCATTTTGCGTAAAAAGTTGCCCATTTCGAGCGTTGCGCGTGGGCATGACACAGTCAAACATGTCTACTCCTAACGCTATGTTTTCGAGAATATTGGCTGGGGTGCCTACGCCCATGAGGTAGCGCGGCTTGTCTGTTGGGAGAATCCGGCAGACTTCATCAGCCATCGCATACATTTCTTCTGCGGGTTCGCCGACTGAAAGGCCGCCGATGGCATTGCCCCATGCGTTTTTGGAAGCGATGAACTCGGCGGACTCTTGCCGCAAGTCCGAATAGGTACTTCCTTGGACAATGGGAAAGAGGGCTTGTGCATAGCCATACAGCGGATCTGTCTGTTCCCAACGCTGGATGCAGCGATCTAGCCAACGGTGGGTCCGTTGCATGGCTTCCCGGGCGTAAGACTTTTCGCAAGGGTAATCGGTGCATTCATCAAAGGCCATCACGATGTCTGCGCCAATTTGCCGTTGAACATCCATAACGGATTCGGGAGTGAACAAATGGCGGCTCCCATCGATGTGGGATTGGAATTTAACGCCTTCTTCTGTGATTTTTCGGATGGCTTGTAAGCTGTGGACTTGAAAACCGCCACTATCCGTGAGCATAGGTCCATCCCACGTGGTAAAAGCGTGTAGGCCTCCCGCTTGTTGCATGACCTCCATTCCTGGACGCAAATACAGGTGATATGTATTGCCCAGGACGATGTGCGCGCGAATATCTTCTTTCAATTCATGCGGATGAACTCCTTTGACCGTGCCCAATGTTCCTACGGGCATGAAAATAGGCGTAGGGACTTGGCCATGGGCGGTTTGTAGGCTTCCGGCACGGGCTGAACTACCCGAATCGCGGGCGACGACATCAAATTGCATCAGGCAAAATTAGGCCTTTCCTTTGGACTACTTTTGTGCCGATATGGGCAATGCACTCTTTTTGGAAATGGGCGCGCTTTCGGCGCAGACAATGGCCGCGATGACCCTCATTTTCTGGATTTCTCTCGCTGTTTTGGGCCTCGGTGTCTTGGCGGCGTGGCGCTTGTATTTGCCCTGGTTTACATGGAATCGTGCGAGCGGTAAGGGCTTGGACCCGGTAGATTGCAGTTTGATGATTGTGGGTCGCAATGACCCGGAGGGATTTGAACGTTGGATTCAAAGTGCATTTAGCCAGCTTCCTGGCGCGGAAATTCTCGCGGTGGACAACCAGAGTGAAGATGAAACGGCCAATGTATTAGAGGCCTTAAGGCGCCAATACCCCACGCTCATCGTGGTGACCTTGCCCGCCTCGGAACGATTTTGGAGTACCCGCAAACTTGCGCTCACCTTGGCCGTCAAAGCCGCGCATCGGAAATACAGCCTCTGGGTGGACACCCGGTGTGAGCTGCCCTCGGATCTTCCGCAATGGCAGAAAGTTCTCAGTGATCCACTGCGTCGTGGAAAAGCCATCGCGGCCTTTGCCCCCGTCATGGCATCTAGGGACGCTTCTTATCGGGCCAAGTCGGAAGCTCTCGCGGCAAATGCGTGGGCACATATTCGGGCTCGACCGCTGTTCCCTGGAGTGAAGCGATCGGCTACTACAGGCATGGTACCGGTCAATTTTGCTTTTGAAACGGCGAAATTCTTTGAAATCAAGGGCTATTTGACGAGCATGCACCTCGATGGTGGGGAGGCAGAATTTTTATTGAATGACCTAGCCCAAATTGGTCCGGTCGTCGCGGTGGCACAACCTGGCGCATTTCTTCGCCGTCCATGGTTGCCCCAAAGCGACCATAAAATGCGCGCACACCGTAGTTCGGTGGAACGTTGGGCAGTAGCCCGCTATGGACTCTTACTGGCATTAACCGATGTTGTGGCTCTGGCCGCCATGGTCCACATGGGGTTGTTGTGGATGCATATGGATGATTTTAACATGACTCAGCCTAGTCCGCAAATCCGATTTGTCGGGAGTCAAATTCAAGCACTATTGGGAGTATATGCCTTTTTACAGCTGTCTTTCATGGTCTACACGTTTCAATGGGCAAAGCGCATGGAGTCGGGTTGGTGGTTAGGAATATCCATCCCTGTCTATTTGCGTATGCGCCTGTTGGCCAAAGCACTCACCTTTTGGAAAAAATGAGCCATTCTGAGCATTGGGCTAAGCCCTTCCCTTTTTTAAGCCCTGAAGCCATCGCGCAGATGGAAATGTTGCCGCCCTTGTACGAAGAGTGGAATGCGCAGATTAATGTGATTTCAAGAAAAGACCAGGAGGGGATCTGGGAACGCCACATTCTCCATTCCTTATGTCTTGGAGGTATCATGCCGCATCGTCCGGGACTCCATGTGCTGGATATAGGCACAGGGGGGGGATTTCCAGGTATCCCCTTGGCCATTGCCTTTCCGTCAATTCACTTCACTCTGGCAGATTCCATTGGAAAGAAAATCAAAGTCGTTCAGGCGATTGTCGACGCGTTAGGGCTAAAAAATGTGACCGCCGTTCATGAGCGGGCTGAGCGATTAAAAGGTCCATTTGATGTCGTCGTCACGCGGGCAGTGGCCCCGGCAGCCACCCTGCGATCCTGGGTGAGGCATAGCTGGACAAAAAATCCAAATGCCGCTTTATATGCGCTCAAAGGCGGAGACTTGAGCGAGGAATTGAAGGGGATGAAAGCGAAGTTATTCCCTTTGTCCGACATTTTGGAAGGCGAGTTCTACACGACCAAGTATGTCGTTCGCATCCCGGCAAAGTAAAGAAGTCGAAAAAAATGAATGCAAAAGGGAGCCGCAACGCGGCTCCCTTTTTTGTGCGGTTCTGGGATAAATTAACCCATGAACGGATAGCGGTAGTCGCTTGGGGGATCTAAGGTCTCCTTGATTGTACGTGGTGAAGCCCAGCGAAGAAGGTTAAGCACTGAACCCGCTTTGTCGTTGGTTCCAGATCCACGCGCACCGCCAAAAGGCTGTTGACCAACGACTGCGCCCGTAGGCTTGTCATTGACATAGAAATTTCCAGCGGCAAAGGCCAAGGCTTTGGTCGCTTCATCCACCGCCTGGCGGTCCGTCGCAAACACAGCGCCCGTCAAGGCATATTCTGACGTCGCATTGACGAGTGCCAAAGTCTCTGACCAATCGGCATCTGCATACACGTAAATCGTCAAGACCGGCCCAAAGATCTCCTCGCACATGGTGCGGAATGCAGGATTGGAAGTCAGAATGACGGTGGGTTCAATGAAGTAGCCCTTGGATTTGTCATAGCCTCCGCCTGCAATGATCTCAGCATCTGATTGTGTTTTGGCATAGTCGATGAACCCTGCAATTTTATCAAAAGCCCGCTCATCAATGACGGCCGTAATAAAATTTTTCAAGTCGCCAGGGCTCCCCATGGAGAAGCTAGCGATATCCGCGAGGAGATATTTTTTGACCTCAGGCCACATGCTTTCAGGTACATAGGCGCGCGAGGCGGCGGAACACTTCTGTCCTTGGAATTCAAAGGCGCCTCGAGTGAGTCCGGTGGCCACTTGCTTTGCTTGAGCGGATGGGTGTGCGATGACAAAATCTTTCCCGCCTGTTTCCCCAACGATGCGTGGATAGGCCTTGTACTGATGGATATTGGTACCAATTTCTTTCCACAAGTGCTTGAAAACGGCCGTGGATCCGGTGAAGTGCAATCCAGCGAATTCAGGATGTTTAAACACCACCTCGCCAAACTCAGGGCCATCCATGTAGACCATGTTGATGACCCCATCGGGTAACCCGGCTTGGCGGAAGATTTCCATCACCACCCACGCGGAGTAGATTTGACTGTCGGCGGGCTTCCACACGACTACATTGCCCATAAGTGCTGCTGAAGCGGGAAGATTTCCTGCGATGGCGGTAAAGTTGAACGGTGTAATGGCTACGACGAAGCCTTCCAAAGCGCGGTATTCCATTCGGTTCCAGATCCCAGGGGAGCTGATAGGTTGCTCGGCATAGATTTTCTCCATGAAGTGGGCATTGAATCGCAAGAAGTCTGCAAATTCACACGCAGCATCAATTTCAGCCTGGAAGGCGGTTTTGGATTGGGCGAGCATCGTGGCCGCATTGATGGTGGCTCGGTAAGGTCCTGCAACCAAGTCCGCTGCGCGCAAGAAAATAGCCGCACGCTCGTTCCAGGGCATGGAACTCCAGGCAGCATGTGCGGATAATGCCGCGTCCACGGCTGCTTGAGCATGCCCCGCATTTCCATAGTGGTAGTGGCCAATCTTATGCTGATGGTCATGCGGTGGTCGGCAATCGCGGAGATCACCGGTGCGTACTTCCTGACCATTGATGAACTGCGGAATGTCCACGACCTCATTGTACATGCGCTGATAGGTTGCAATCAACTTCTCGCGTGGCTCCGTACCGGGGGCATAGGAGTAGATGGGTTCGTTGATGGGGCTGGGGATTTGAAACATTCCGTTGGACATGGCTATAGATATCGTTTAATTCAGGGTTGATTCGTTCAAAGGTCGGCATCCGCGGTCGGTTCGCGAAGTATTTCAATGATTTCTCCGGTTCGAGTGAGGCGCAATCCCGTCAAACCTCCGCCACGCCAAGCTCCGGTGTCAATTCCCCAGGCGTGGGATTCAGAGAAATAGCGAGGCTGGTGATCTTCTTGAACTACATGTCCAAAAATTTGGAGCTTGCCCACATCTTTCAAAGCAGAACGATTATGGAGTACGCCTCGGGAGGAATCCGCATTAAAAGGGTCACGGGCATGAAGCGATACGCCGGCATGGGTGATTAAGACATAGGGGTTTTCCCATTTGAGTGGCCATTGGCCCATCCAATGAAGCATGCGCTTGTAGGGGATTCCACGCTTGAGCATATCCCGCTTGAGTTTTTCTAGGTAGGGCAACGTCTCATTCTGACGATAGGATTCCGAAGCCATATGCTCATGGTTGCCACGAAGAAAAAAAACCGAGTAGGGGAATTCTTTTTGAAGCTTTCGAAGGTACTTGACCGTCTTGGCGCTATGCCGGCCTTTGTTGATGACATCGCCCACAAGAATGAGGAATTCATCCTGCTGGGTCCAATGGTTTTTGACAAAGGCTTTCAGCGTGTGAACGCAGCCATGGACATCACCTACGACGAGGAGATTCATGGAAGCTCCGTTTACGCGTTGAGCATCACCGGCATGACCAACATCAAGACTTCCTCGCCTTGATCTAGTCCGCCTTCAGGGAGGAGAATGCCCGCGCGGTTGGGAGCAGAGAGCTCTACCGCGACGTCATCGGATTCCAAGTTGCCAAGCATTTCACCAATGAAGCGGCTGTTGAATCCAATTTCCATATCAGATCCTTCATAATTGCAACCGAGGCGCTCATGGGCCTTGTTGGCAAAATCGAGATCTTCGGCAGAAATATGCAGTTCATTGCCCGCCACTTTCAGGCGTATTTGGTGGGTCGTCTTGTTGGAGAAGATGGAAACGCGCTTGACCGAACTCAAGAAAGCGCCTCGATCTACGACCAAGCGATTGGGATTGTTCTTGGGAATGACGGCTTCAAAATTGGGGTACTTCCCATCGATTAAGCGGCAAACCAACGTGACACCATCATAGCTAAACTGTGCGTTTTGCTCGTTGTAGGCCAATTCTACTTCATTGTCTCCGGTGCCCAGGGTTGCTTTAAGCAGATTTAAGGGCTTTTTGGGAAGAATGAATTCGGCGGTCGCGGGTGCGTTATAATCGCTGCGGCGATATCGGACCAATTTGTGAGCGTCCGTTGCGACGAAGGTCAAGCCATCTCCTGTAAACTGGAAGAACACCCCACTCATGACTGGACGCAAATCGTCATTTCCTGCCGCAAACAAGGTTTTGTGAATGGCCGTAGAGAGCACATGGGCGGGCACGTGGACGCGATCTGCACCATCAAGGGATGCCGCTTTAGGGTATTCCGCCGCATCGACATAGGCGAGGGCATACTTTCCAAAATCGCTACTCACCTCCAGGGCATGATTCGCTGGATTGAGCGTGAAAGTGAGTGGCTGCTCGGGAAAGCTCTTTACGGTATCGAGCAACATGCGGGCAGGAATGGCGGCGGTCGCCGTTTCCGAGGAGTCCACAGCCAACGTAGTCGTCATGGTCGTCTCCAAATCAGAGGCGGTAATCGTCAAATGGCCCGGGTGCAATTGAACTAAAAAATGATCCAAGATGGGCAACGTATTGTTGCTTTGGATAACCCCGCTCACGGTCTGGAGGGCGCGCAAAAGCTGGCCGCTAGATACAATAAACTTCATACTGCAAAGTAATTATTCAGGGCTCAAGCCCTGGCCGTTTTTTGGCAGAAATGCCTGAAAACTTTTCAACACATGTTGAAGACCGTATCGCTGTGCCAAGACAAATCGGCCGTCACTTAAAACCGCATAAAATCGATCGGGATCCCATTGCTGCGGATTGCCATCACCGTCCAAAATATCCGGACCACCCGGAACATGGTATAAGCGCATGTCTGCCGTGTTACCACCAACATAGGTGACGGTCACCACGGCGACTGGAATGCTCTTATTAATCGAATCACGCTTACCCCAGACGACATCACTTGGAATGATCATGCCTTCATATTGCGCTTGCTGTATGGCTTTAAACAGCGCTTGACTGGCCATGGGGTCAGCGGCCGTTCCTGCGCCCGTACCGAGGACCAAGGTGTATTGGTTACCTGTGCGCTGCAGTTCGAATAATCCGGTATCCGGGTACACCAAGGAAACCCGGCTGATTTCTTCGGGATTTGGCCATAATTCTCTGGTTCGCCATAAGTCTTCCCGCAAGAAGAAGCGGCTAGATAAGTACCCGTTGAACCCAGGCATATACGTAGCTACCGGTTTTTCATAGCCATCCATGAGCATGTAGGTGCCCAACATGTCGGGAGTTTCAGTGCCGACTATAAAGGATTTGACGAGGGTTTCACCTTGATAAATTTCAACGCGTTTTCCATAAGTCGCCATGGCAGATAGAATCGTTTGCTCAGCGGCGGCTTGCGGGAAATTGCGCAGTCGAATGCGGTATAAGGTTTCCAAAATCACCTCAATGGCATCATGGCGTGCGATGTACTGTGCGTTGACCAACCATTGGATTCCTTTGCGTTCAAGGGTGACGGTGTCTGGGCTTTTGTCCCAAATCACAATTTTAGTCACAGCAGCGGTGTCGGGAACGGCAAAGTCGTAGAGTGCCTCGTCGACGCCGTCATGGGCCACTACTTCCCGCACAAGAACTCCTGCGATGGTCAAGATGACGGCTCCGGCAAGGATATACGACCAACGAATTTTCATACCAGCGTTTTTTTAGTAAAATGACGGCGACGGAGCATGCGATAGAGTGCGCCTAAAGCCAGCACTAGCCCGAGCGGTGCCAGGGCATTCCCCCATTGCCACGCGAGCCGATGTTCATTGGCACGTGGACTATCCAAGAGCCGTAAGGTGACATTCCGCCCGCGGACGGCAATTAAACCGGTACCATCCAGTAGATAATCCACGGCATTTAACAAGAAATCGGCATTGCCAAACTGTTGGCCAGTAAATTGATCAAAACCCAAGGGCAATGGAGCGCCTCGCGGGATATCCGCACGCACCACATTGCGTTGATTTTTCATAAAGTCCCCATCGGCTAAAACGAGCAGTTTAGCATCGGTAGCCGCAGCTTTAGGTGGGGCCACCTCTGTTTTTGGAGCGATGCGATGGGCATAGAATGATGGGAATGCACCTTCGAGCAATACCGCAGTGGCGAGGTGTCCATCCGTGAATTGACGTTGGTCAGGCTCCGTGTAGAGGGTAGAGAGTCCCACGCTACCTGGGGTGGGTTGACGTCGGGTATAGGGGGAAGTCAGTAATAGGGCCGTTTTCTTCACCCCGGGTGCGCGCACGGTATCGATAGACGTCGCAAATTCCATGCGTACGGCATTAAGATTACGCGCGATGGGATGGTCTGTTTGAGGCAAAAACAGAGGGAAATACACCCAAGGGCGAACCGACCGACGGTCATTCACTCCGGCGCAGACCATGTCTTGGACCAAGGAGGTTGTTAAGCGGGCACCATAATTGAAAATTTGGTCTCCCAGCCCAAGGGCGTCCAAAATGGGATAAGCCAAAAATTCAGGGGCGTAGCTCAACGAATCCATTTCAGCATACACGGCATCGATCATGAAGATGCCGCGGCCATTATTCATGAAATATTGGTCAATGAGCCACCGATCGAGATCCGAAAAGCTCGCTCGGGGTTTGGCTAGGACAATCAAATCATAGCTATTGAGTTTGCGCACTTGCATGCCCAAATCAACCTGCCCAGTGAGGCTGTCTACCGGAAATTCTCGCAGATTAAATCGCTCCACATCATAGGCCTTGGCCACAGCCATCTCCCACGAAGCGGTTTCAATAGGCGAAAGTTCTCCATGGCCATCGAGTAGTGCGATGCTTGGTCGATGGGTGCTGGTCAAGCCTTTCAACGCGCTGGCGAGCGTGTATTCCAAATTTTGGATGGAGGCATTAATTTGTGCCTCAGGTGCCGTGGCAAATTGTTCCAAAAGCAAGGAAATGCTCCACTCGCGATCCCGATAGGTCGCGATGGCTCCTGGAAAAATTTGCTGTTGTTTGACGCCATCGGCTTCTTGGACTTCGATTTGAATGGCGTTCAATCCCGCATTGCGAAGCTGCTGATAGGTGTCGCGGCGCGCTTGGGGATCGGGATTCTCTGAAGGGTTGATAAAGACGTATTGAATGTTGCCATTGCGCGCACGGAATTCGTCGAGCATGCGGCGGGTTTCTTCCCGCAATCGTTGAAATCCAGCGGGGAAGTCCCCATCGAGATACAAGCTGATCAACATGGGATCCTCTACCGCATCGATGAGTTCCAAGGTGCTTTCATTGAGGCTAAAGCGCTGATCCTCGGTCAGGTCAATTCGGAAGAAGGCCATTTGGCTGACGGCCAATACGCCCACCACCAATGCCGTAAGGCCGAACCACTGAAGTAGGTCCCTGCGACGCGCGCTCACCAGTTCCGGCTTTGAAGGGCAGTGCGTGCTGCGCCTAATGAAACCATACTGAGGCCGAGGAAATACAAAACATCTCGGCTATCCACCACTCCACGGCTGATGGAAGTGTAGTGTTCGCTGATACCTAAATTGAGCACGAGGAGGCTCTGAGATTTAAACAGCTGAAAGGCAGCTAACTGATCAAACCCCGCGTAAAAAATGAGGCAGAGCAGCATGCCCAGAACAAAAGCCACAATGGGATTGTCCGTCATCGCGCTTGTGAGTAACGAAAGGCTGAGGTAGGTGCTTGCCAAAAATAATAGACCCAAATAGCTGCCCAGGGTACTGCCGAAATCCAAGTTCCCGATGGGATTGCCCAGCTGATATAGGGACAGGGCATAAATCACGGTGGGAAGCAGGGCGAGCAGTACGAGCATCATTCCGGCCAACCACTTGCCCAGAACAATTTGCCATTCACTCAAGGGTTTAGTCAACAGCCACTCCAAAGTGCCACTGCGACGCTCCTCGGCGAGCATACGCATGGCGATGGCAGGAAGTAGAAACAAAAACACCCATGGAGAGAGCATAAATAGGCCATCTAGCTGCGCATAGCCGCTGTCCAGCAGGTTGAAAGGTCCTGACATGAGCCACAAAAACGCCGCATTCATGCCTAAATACACGCATAGAATCAAAACCCCGGTCGAGGACTGAAAAAATGCGTTGAATTCTTTTTTGGCTAAGGCCCACATAGGTTTAGAAGGGAATTTGAGTCGTTGTCCAGGCTTCGGCTTTTGCGGAAAACCAGGGTTTGACCGTGGGCCAAATTTCGGCAAATAATGACGAATCCCGGTATGCATCGAGGTCCTTTTCTGAAGACCAGCGGCTGACGGTAAAATAATGGCCGGGAGGGCCTAGGTGAAGTTCGACCTCATGGCATCCGGGTTGTGCTTCAATCCGTGCCATGCGAGGAATCACGAAGGCCTCAAAATCGGCACATCGGTCCATTGAAATCTGGAGGTGGACAATTCTGGAAATCACTTTCTCTGGAGTTCAATCGGGTCATGAACGTGCATGCCTAATAGACTTGCCGCGGTGTTGATTCCATTCGCGCCGGGTTGACTAACCCCTAATTCAAGGTAGCCAAAGCGATTAATGCGTGTATAGAGCTCACCGGCTTCCTGAATTTCGTGGGCTTCTTGGATATGCCGAGTTACCCGACGGCCTCGTGCCAGAGCCACAAAAGGACGGTTGCCATGCCAAGTTTGAAGCCATTCACGGTTCGCATTCGTGACCAATTGCCCGAAGTGATCAATGTATTGCACATGGACCATCGCAGTTTCGGGGTTTTTAACCTCGGGGTGAGGCGGGTGTAAATGCTGCCAGTCACTTAGGCTCGGGCCGAGCATCGATAAGGCTCCGCGATTTAGGAGGTGTGCTGCAGCTGCGGCCAATAAAGATTCTACTTCTTGGAGCTCCAGTCGATTTTTTAAATCCAACTGAACCAATTGACTTGGCTTGAGGTCGGGACGAATCAAGGATAGCCCACCGTGATTCAGGCCGAGAAAGAAGTGGCCATCCAGTTCCATTGCCATGGGCTTTCCCATGCTTAGGTCCATACTGTCGACCAGCACGAGGTGAATGCTTCCCTTGGGGAAATGGGGGTACGCCGAACGCAATACATAGCCCGCTTCCATATGGTCTCGCGGCGGGATGCCATGGCTGATATCCACGATGGGGGCAGCAATTTTGGATCGCAACATTTCCCCATAGACGCGTCCGCGCACGACGGCCGTATCTGGATCATTCCAGCCATAGTCAGAAGTGAGGGTCACGAGGGGCATACATCGTACTTTTGGATACCTTAAAAGTACTTGCTTCGGCCCACTTACCCGGTATGGAACGAATTGTCCACATAGAAAACATGGATCCCCAGATCCTCTTTGGAGCAAATAATGCCCGAATGAGGCAGCTCAAAGACTATTTCCCCAAGCTGAAAGTCACAGCCCGCGGGGAAATGATCAAATGGGAAGGCACAGAAAGTGATGTGACCACCTTTGAAGAAAAGTTGGATTTAATCTTCCGACATATCGAACGATTCAATGTGTTGACCGAAGCTCAACTAGAGCGTATTGTCTTGGATGACAAGCCAAGTATTCTCAAAAACCTCAACGGCCACAATGATGTCATCGTGAATGGGGTGGGCGGCTTACTGATTAAAGCACGCACGGCCAATCAACGAAAAATGGTCGAAGCGGTTGATCACAATGATCTGGTCTTCGCCATGGGCCCTGCAGGCACGGGAAAAACGTATACGGCGGTAGCACTGGCTGTTCGAGCCCTGAAGAACAAAGCCGTGCGTCGGGTCGTGCTCACTCGACCTGCGGTGGAAGCGGGAGAGAGTTTGGGCTTTTTGCCGGGAGACATGAAAGAAAAGCTGGACCCCTACATGCAACCCTTGTATGACGCATTGAGGGATATGATTCCCGCGGAGCGACTCGCACAATTTCTGGAAAATGGAACGATAGAAATCGCCCCCCTGGCATTCATGCGGGGCAGGACCTTGGACCGTTCTTTTGTCATTTTGGATGAGGCACAGAATACGACGCCCAATCAAATGAAAATGTTCCTAACGCGCATGGGGCCATCGTCTCAGTTCATTGTGACGGGTGATCCATCGCAAATTGACTTGCCCACGAAACAGGCGAGTGGATTGCCGCATGCGCTCAAAACCTTAACCGATGTCGAGGGAATTGCTCACATCACATTAGATGGCCGCGACGTCGTCCGTCACCCTTTAGTTCGTAAAATCATCGCCGCCTACGACGGTCAATAAATCACCTATGTCGACGCTCACTCATTCTGAATTTGAATTTCCTGGCCAAAAAGCCGTCTATCACGGGAAAGTTCGAGATGTATATACGCTTGAAAACGACCTGCTCGTCATGGTGGCGTCGGATCGAATTTCAGCATTTGATGTGGTCCTGCCGAAGGGCATTCCGCACAAAGGACAGGTGCTCAACCAGATGGCGGAGCATTTTTTGACAGCGACCCAGGACATTGTTCCCAACTGGCGGACGGCAAGTCCAGACCCTGTGGTGACCGTGGGTCAGCGTGCCGAAGCCTTCAAGGTAGAGATGGTCATTCGAGGCTATTTAAGTGGTCACGCAGCGCGCACCTATGCGAGTGGAGAGCGGATGCTTTGTGGCGTGCGCATGCCAGAGGGCTTGAAAGAAAGTGATGCCTTTCCGGAGGCACTCATTACCCCCACCACAAAGGAGGCTCTCGGAGCGCATGACGAAGACATCAGCCGTGAGGAGATCCTACGCCAAGGCATTGTGTCTGATGAGGACTATATCCAGCTCGAGGCGTATACCCGAGCGCTGTTTGCTCGTGGACAGGCGATGGCGGCTGAGCGCGGTTTGATTTTGGTGGATACGAAGTACGAATTCGGCAAATTGGCCTCGGGTCAAATTGTCCTTATTGATGAAATCCATACGCCCGATTCTTCCCGCTATTTCTTGGCCGAGGGGTACGCGGAGCGCCAAGCCTCGGGGGAGGCCCAACAGCAGTTATCCAAAGAATTCGTCCGTCAGTTTCTCATTGCCAATGGCTTTCAAGGGAAAGAGGGACAACCTATCCCGGAATTAACGGATGCATGGGCCCAATCGGTCTCTGAACGCTATATCCAACTCTTTGAATTAGTGACAGGCAAAACCTTTATTCCTGCCGATCAAGGAGACATTCCTGGCCGCATTCAAACGAATGTGGAACAGTTCTTGTCTTCGTTGAAGCATGCATAAGCGTTTACTCTTTCTTTTAGCCGCGATACTGGCACCACTCTGGGCCTCTGCACAGCTCTATTCCTATGGTTTGACGGCGGGTGCACACGTAGCGCAGGTGGAGGTGGACCCCTTTTCCATCGATCCCAACCAGCCACTAGAGACCGTTTCGTTTACGGCTACGGGTGGCTATCATGTGGGTATCTACGCACGTTTGGGCGCAGGCTTGATCTACCTACAGCCACAAATCTGGTATACCGAGCTCAACCAAGACATTACCTATTCGGATGGCAGTGGGGCTACAACCACGGTGCCCTGGACGCTGCGACGCTTGGATGTGCCCCTCGAGTTGGGGGTGAAGATGGGACCCCTGTTGATCTTGGCGGCTCCTGTGTGGTCCCTGCCAATTGCGCAGGTCTCCAACGTTCAAACAATTACGGTGGCATCCGGCACCTGGGGCGGCCAAGTAGGGGTGGGCGTAAAGTTTGGACCTGTTCAGCTTACGGCGCGTTACGAAGGAAGCCTCGCTCCTTTTGCGGATCAAATCCAAATTGGCGGTGCCAGCTACGCGACAGATGGGCGAATTTCACAGCTCATCACGAGTGTGAGCTTGAAACTCTAGCGTTCAACTAAACTTTTTGACTTGCTTCAATCGTCCTGCCCAAAAGGCATCGGCGACGAGGCTCTGTAGATAGGTGCCGCCCACGCCCTGTTCAAAGCGCGTAAGCTTCTTTTTGAGTAAGCCAAAATCTTGGGTTTCCGAAGCGAGTTCCGCGGTCGTATACCCGAGGCATTGATGGTTTTCAATCAGAAATACGGTGTGAATTCCCGGTTTTCTGCCTTTGTCGAGCAGAATCATTTGTTCCTCAGGCCACGTGACGGCATAGATCTGCTCCTCCGTGAGGGGTAGTTCGAGCGAGCCTCCAAAATCTTGAGCCGTCTTCCCTTCAAATTCAAAAGCCCGGAGGGCCTTATTGATGGTTGCCTCATGCTTGGGTAGGGCGACTTCATGGGATGGCCGTCCCAGGCGAAGTGCCAGGCGTGCTAACATCTTGCTTCCTGCAAGGGCATCGGCCACTTGTAAGCTGGGTCGGTCACGTCGAATTCCACGTAAGTCCCAGAGCAAACTATCATCGCCGGGGACCACGAAGAGTCCCAGTCGAAGGCTGTATTTGTCTTTGGGGTTGTTGTACTTGGGTTGCAGTTTCTTCAGGGCCAGGTGCTCGAGAATTTCGGCTAAGAGCAAACTGCCTGTTTCTTCCACGCGGAGGGAGCGGACTTCTTCCTGTAAGGCGAGCGCTTTTTCATTGGTGGAGAGGAAGTGTCGGTCAATCCGGACCCGGAGCTGATCACTTTTGCCGATATAAATCACTTCTCCATGTTCATTGAAGAGGTAATAGATGCCCGTGGTTTTGACGAGCGGTTCGATCTGTTTGCTGAATGGATGCCGGCCAGTGGCTGCGGGTTGCTTGAGGTAGACCCCTTCGATATACTTCTCCCGATCTTTTTCTAAGAGAATCTCCAGGAGTTTCACAGTCGCCCGCGCATCCCCATCTGCACGGTGACGCTTCGCGTTGGTGATGCCCAATTCTTCGCACAACGTGGCTAGGCCATATGCAGGCAGTCCGGGAATGAACTTCTCCGACAACGGGATGGTATCCAGTACCGTGCGCTGGTAATCGTAGCCTAAACGGGCAAATTCTTCGCGTAAAACACGGTAATCAAACGGGGCGTTGTGTGCGACGAAAACAGCCCCTTCGGTCATTTGTACAATGCGTTTGGCGATTTCATGAAAGCGCGGAGCCCCTTGTACATCCCGTTGCTTAATGCCCGTAAGTTTTTGGACAAACGGCGGAATGGCCACCTCTGGATTGACCAAAGAGATGAACTGATCCACGATGTCCTTGCCATCATAGAGGAAAATGGCCACCTCAATAATGCGCTCTTCACTGGGTTTGCCCCCGGTGGCTTCCAAATCTATAACTGCGTACATGCTCAGTAGTTACGTGCTCCAAAAATGGCAGTTCCCACACGGATCATGCTGGAGCCACATGCAATGGCCAAAGAATAATCGCCGGACATTCCCATGCTGAGTTGGTCAAAGTGGGCGGGCATCGTTTTTTGGTAGAGGTTAAATAGCTTCGCCAAGCCGTCAAATTCGCGCTTCACTTGGGCTTGATCATGGGTGAAGGTCGCCATGCCCATCAACCCGCGGAGGCGGATATGCGGAAAGTCCGCTTCCAATTCCGGACGGAGCCAACCATCGAGTTCCTCTGTCGAAAAACCAAATTTGCTGTCTTCCTCGGCGATATGGACTTGAATGAGGGCATCAACTATTCGGTCCGCCTTGGCGGCTTCTTTTTCGAGAGCTGCCAGCACTTTGATGCGATCTACCCCGTGGACCATGTGCACAAAGCCGATGAAATCCTTGATTTTATTGGTTTGAACATGCCCAATCATGTGCCACTCAATGTCTTTAGGTAAGCGCTCTGCTTTGCCTTTGAGATCTTGCACCCGGTTTTCGCCAAAAGCACGATGGCCTGTGGCATAGGCATCGAGGATGGCATCGTCGGGCTGCGTTTTGCTGACAGCAACTAAAGTGACCTGACTGGGCAGCTGTCCTTTGATCTGGAGTAGTCGTTGGCTTACTTCCATGCGTAAAGCGTAATTCCAGAGCGAAGCTTCGGCTCAATGTAGGTGCTTTTGGGCGGTAAGGCTCGGCCTGAATCGGCCTCTTCAGTCACGCGTGACCAGTGCGGAGCGGGAAGTACAAAAACCACTTCATGCCCCTTGCGATTCGCTTCGAGTTCTTCGAGGGGCATGGTGCCTGGCTCGTATCGAACGCGCGCATCATTGCGCTCATCTTCCACTTTCCAAATAGGGGCAAGGATGTGCGTATAGACCCAGGAACTTTCGGGAAAGGAAAGGCTCTCCGCAGGGATTTGCCACCACCCGGAGCGATCTAAAGCATAGAGGCCTGTTTCGGGAAGCCCATCCGGACGGCCGTCCAAAGGGCGGGCAGATAACGGTGATTTCCAGTCGACATCCAGCTTGTTTTGAACGAAGCGATGGAAGGGTGCAATGCGCATTTGGGAGGGCGATAAGATGTAGGCCATCACGCCATCCGTTTCGTCTAATAAACTCGAAGAAGCAAGTCGATGATGGCCGTCGGCTACATAAAATGCAGGCATTTGACCTGCTATGTCTTGAAGGGTTTGAGCCGCATCGCTCGGGAGGATCCATAATTTGTGAACGGCTCCATCGGCAGTGGCAAACTCGGTCTCAGGTCGTTCTTGACAGAGGGTTGTCATGAGTTCATCCCAGCCGGAATGCTCTGGGCGGGCGAGCAAGACGGGTTCGGCATGAAAGCCTACCGTGCGGAGATAGCGCGCAAAGAGCTTTTCTCGCTTGGCAATGGTGTTCTCGTGCTTGATAATTTGGCCCTCACGGTAGTCATCCAAAGAAATGAGGCCAAGTACTCCCGTGAAGGTGTGGCCATCCCATTGCTGCTCGTATATGTAGAGCTGGGCTTGAGGGTCTGCCTGGAGGTGCCCTTCCTTGAGAAAGGACTCATACCCTTCACGGACCGGACTGAATCGATTGGCCTTAGATTCTCCGCGACGATGCAGTACATGAAGCAGGGAATAGGGATTGGTGTCGAGTTTCTGGGCCAGTTCCTCTTCCGAGTACGTCATGTACGATCGGGTGCTCACCAGAGCGGCGAGTGCCCGAGGGGGACGAATTGCGGCAAAAGATAGAAGCCGAGGCATGCGCGGACTTAGGCCTGAGCCAGAATTTGCTCAGCTAGTTCAACGCCAATTCGGTCCTGTGCTTCTTCCGTTGCAGCGCCAATGTGTGGGCTCAGGGAAATTTTCTCGTGCATCAACACCTGCATAGCGGGCGTAGGCTCATTGACAAAAACATCCAATGCTGCCGCCGCGATTGGGCCGTCGTTGAGGGCATCCAGGAGGGCTACTTCATTGACCACGCCACCACGTGCAGCGTTCACGAGGAAGGATCCGGGTTTCATCGAGGCTAATTCTTTGGCGCCCAGAACTTCGGATTTGCCACCAATATGTACTGTGACAATGTCGGATTGGCGCAACAACTCTTCTAAAGACAACATGCGCGCTTCACTGCGAAGACTTTGGCCATCGGCAAAGTGGATGTCGTAATGGGCATCCGTCACATGCGGATCGTGTGCGACAACATGCATGCCCAAACCATAGGCCATTCGCGCAACGGCTCGACCGATGCGGCCAAAGCCTAGAATACCAATTGTTTTTCCGCGCAATTCCTGGCCTTTGGCATAGGCTTTTTTCAAATCGTTGAAACGCGTTTCTCCCTCTAGGGGCATCATGCGGTTGGCGTCATACAAGAAGCGCAACATGCCGCCCAGATGGGCAAAAACCAATTCAGCTACGCTTTCTGAACTTGCTGCCGGGGTATTGAAGACGAGGCGTCCTTGCTCCCGAGCATAATCTACGTCGATGTTGTCCATCCCAACGCCACCGCGGCCAATCATGCGCAAACCAGGGCAGGCATCAATCAGTTCTTTGCGTGCGGTCGTGGCAGAACGAACGAGTAATACCTCAACTTGACGTTCATTGATAAAAGCAGCTAATTGTTCTTGAGCCACTTTCGTGCTGAGCACGGTGTGACCAGCGCGTTCGAGCACATCGATGCCCGCTTGGGCCATACCGTCGTTTGCGAGAATATTCATGGATTGGATTTAAATCGTTTTTTCAAGATGTTGCATCACGTCCACCAGCACTTGAACGCTCTCTAGAGGGAGGGCGTTGTACATTGAGGCGCGATAACCGCCAACCGAACGGTGTCCATTGATCCCCACAACCCCTGCTTCTTTCCACAGGGCATTGAACTGCTCGCTGTGCGCTTCATCATGAAGAAGGAAGCAGGCATTCATAGTGGAGCGATCGGCGGTGGCTGCCGTGCCATGGAAGAGGCTATTGCGGTCGATTTCCCCATAGAGAAGGGCGGCCTTGGCGTCATTGTGTTTTTCCATGGCCGCAAGACCTCCTTGAGCCTTCATCCAGCGCAAGGTGAGCAACGAGGTATACACGCTGAAAACGGGCGGGGTATTGAACATAGATTCCCCGTCGATGTGCGTTTGATAGTCGAGCATGCTTGGGATTGGACGACCGCTGTTGCCTAGTAGCGACTTTTTAACGGCAACCAACGTGGCACCTGCGGGGCCGAGATTCTTTTGAGCTCCGGCATAGATGAGATCAAACTGCTGGAAGTCCAAGTTGCGGCTAAAAATGTCGGAAGACATATCGCAAATCATCGGCACGGAAGAGGCGGGAAAATCCTTCATCTGAGTCCCAACAATCGTATTGTTACTCGTACAATGGAAATAATCTAGATCACTGCCGATGAGATAATCCTTGGGGATGTAGCTAAAATTCTTGTCAGCAGAGCTGCCAAGGACCTCCACCTCGCCGAAAAGCTTCGCCTCCGCGGCGGCCTTTTTTGCCCAGGTGCCGGTGACAGTATATCCTGCCTTTCCGCCGACTCGGAGCAAATTGTAGGGTACCATGGCGAACTGCATACTCGCTCCACCTTGAAGAAAGAGCACTTCGTATTCTTCATTCAGGCCCATCAATTCTTTACTGAGAGCGATGGCCTCATCCATCACGGCGACGAATTTCTTGTCGCGGTGGCTGATTTCAATCAGGGAAAGATCCATTCCGGCGAAATTCTCGACGGCCGCTGCGGCTCCTTGAAGCACCTCGGGCGCGAGGATACATGGGCCAGCGGAAAAGTTATGTTTTTTCATGAGCTAAAATTCCAAAAGGATGGAGGTGAAATGAGGGAGTAAAGGTACCAAACAGGAGCTGGTCGTCCCAATGAATACCGCTTCATTTTGAGCCTTTTTCAACAGCTTTCATGGTCCATTTTCCCCGATCAAAATACAAGCGATCTTGAGCCAGCGTGGGGCCATAAAAGCGAAAATCGCCCGGCAGTCCGTTGCGCATAGGGGCGAGCTCATCTATGAGGAAGGAATCGCCTCCTTTTTCGACTCGAATGGAGGCCGAAACGGAAGGGCTGTACCGGAGGATTAGTCGCTTCGGTGGGCGGGTGAAATGTTCTCCGCCAAAGTCTGTGACACTAAACACGGCGGCACCGAAATATAATGGGAAGGAGGCCTTGCCATTTCGGACCGTGCTGCGCCCCACAACCCATGGTTCTATCCACTTTGCTTGAGCCTCTTGGCCATGAGGGCGGAATACCAGCGCCATGTACCGAGTCCGTTGACGGTATTTGGTTGCTTCGATGTGATAAATCAAACCGCCGAACCAATCATCTGGCTCGGTGGGACGATAGGCATCTAGGTTCTGGGCACTTGCATGAAGGACCCGATGTGCTGCGCCTGAGTTGATGACCGCATGTACATGCCCAAAATAGGCGTATGCCCCTTGGCTCAAGGGGACTGCAAAGCTGTAGGCAACCAATTTCTTATCCGAAGAGACCGTGCGAAGCACGCCGGAAGGCAAGGAGTGGCTGCGAAATAATTCGAGGGGCTCATTGGAGCCTTCCAGGGCTACCGTGAGTAGAGAATCTAAACGCCGGCCATGAGCCAACCGAAGTTCGGCGGTACTATCTTCCCGAAAACGGCAAGCTTCTGCCGCGGCAACCCAGGCGCTATCGATGCTCGGAAGAGAAGAAAAGCCCCGCGCGGCCGCTTCAGTGCAAGCTGAGAGTATAAGGGCGACCGCGAGGGCTCTATGCATTTCGTTATTCGGCGTGAAGGAATGCCTTTTTCTGAAGAAGGGCCGACTCCGTCTCGACGTGATCCTCGTCCGGAACACAGCAGTCTACAGGGCACACTTCGGCGCATTGAGGCGTTTCATGAAAGCCCTGGCATTCCGTGCATTTATCCGTGACGATGTAGTAATAGTCAAAGCTCACCGGCTCTTGCGCTTTTTCCGCGTCGGTTTCCATTCCGGAAGTGGAAACAAGTCCACCGCTTAGCGCGGTGCCGTCGCCAAAGCGCCATTCCATGCCGCCTTCATAAATCGCATTGTTTGGGCATTCCGGTTCGCATGCTCCGCAATTAATACACTCGTCTGTAATGATGATGGCCATGAGCTCGTGGTTACTTTTGCACAAAGATACAGACCTGCTCATGGATAGCCGTTTACAGCATTTAGAAAAACTCGCCCCCGCAATAGAACGCCTATCCAAGGATGAAGCGCTCCTGCTGCAGACGAAAGCCAAGAACCCCTGGTTTACGCCTGATTTTTCCATCCAAGCCTTGGTGGGCTGGCAGCAGGCCTTGCGTCCTGAGTCCTTGGCAGAATGGGCGAGTCAAATGGGCAGCCCAGGTCCGAAAAATAGCCGCATCCTTGGAGTGCTATGTGCCGGGAATCTTCCCTTGGTAGGACTTCATGATATCTTGATGGGCTATTTAGCAGGCTGGTCGATCCATTACAAACCATCTTCCGAGGACAACGTGCTCTTGCCGGCGGTCGTGGAAGCACTAAAGGCCTTGGATTCGGAGGCAGTTATTGAATCGGTAGAGCGCCTTCAAGGCATTGATGCCTTGTTAGCCACGGGAAGCAGCAATACCATGCGCTACTTTGAACATTATTTCCGCCATATTCCGCATGTCCTACGTGGTTCTCGCACTTCCGTCGCCGTATTGACAGGAAAGGAGAGTGACGCCGAATTGGAGGCGCTCGCCAAGGATACCTTCATGTATTTTGGCCGCGGTTGTCGCTCCATCACCCATTTCCTTCTGCCTTTGGAGTATGATGTCCAGCGACTCTTTGCCAGCTGGCTGCCCTGGGGGCATTTGGGCCAACATGCAAAATATGGAAGTAACTATGACTACCATCGGGCGCTCTTCATGCTCAATAAGGAAGCTTTTTTAGAAAATAATTTTGTGCTACTTAGAGAACATCCTGAGCTGAAGCCCCCCGTGTCCGTTCTTCACTACCAACGCTACACCGATTCAGTGGATGCCCAGCAGCGCTTGGCTGCCTTGGAAAATCAAATTCAGTGCGTTCAATCGTCGGAAGGGCCTACTCCTTTTGGGAAAGGACAAGAACCAGAACTCTGGGATTTTGCAGATGGAGTGAACACCTATGCCTTTCTTCGGGAGCAGAAGTAGGTCCCTATAGCCTTCGTTAAGGCCGTTCGAGCGCCCCTGCGTCAGGAGTACTCCCCCGAACCAGGCCAAGGGCATCTTGGGGCACGCGAAGCGCTGGACCCATCAACCCAATATTCAAGGCGGCCGATGCCGAATCCAGTTGAAAATTCCTCGAATCCACCATTACGAACTGAGGATTCGTATTAAACTGGCACTGGTTGAAGAAATTCATGTCCTGCACATCATAGGTAGCCGGAATGGGGTTGACTTTCAATTTTAGCAGGCATCCTTCGAAGTAGTAGTTGAAGGCCGCCTGATTTCCATAGCCCAGGCCCACTTCGGATTCTTGATTCCCCGTGATGATGCAATTCCCAAAATGGGCCTCATTCAATGCGCGATACCGGTAGGTTCCTGTGCCATCGTCATAGCGATTAAACAAGCCAATCGTCGGAGTGGAACGCGCGGCAGGGAATTGGTTGTGAAAGGTGCAATGATCGGCAGATACACGTCCCCCCAATGCATACAGTCCATAGAGCCCCGCATGGGCGATGACCGTGTTTTCGAGCCGGACATGTCCAAAGCCGCTGTAAATGGTTGCTCGGCTGAAGTCAGTGAAGAGTGAATTCTGGATCAAGACATTCGCAGGATCTCCTTCGGCCACGGAATCACACCGTATGCCCATACTGCCATTTTTCATCCACGTATGATTGACCGAAAGGGTTGCGCCACGTTGGACAAAAATCCCTCCCAGAAGACCGCCCCACTGCCCTGCGATATCGTCGTAAAAAGGTTCGAGTCGATCGCCTTCAATATGAATAGGGTTGGCATAGCTGCCCGCATTGGCGGCATCGAAGGTGGCACTGCCGCCCGAGGCGATCCAAAGGCCGGATTGGGCATGGAAGTGGATGCGCGCGCCCGCAGCGACATCTAAGGTGGCCCCACTGTCGACAACAACGTAGCCATAGATTACATGGGGTTTGTCATCGGTCCAAACGGCTTGGGAAGGGAGGATGGAATAGGGAATGCGGAGGTCGGCGTACGGCGGCGACTGCGGAATGATGAGCACCTTGTTAGGATAATGGAAATGTGCATCCCAAGCCAAGGAAACCAGGTCAACGGATTGAGTGATGTTCTTATTCTGGACCACCAAAGAATCCGTGAACAGCATTTCGACCGCTCCGGCAGGGGCGGTTACTTCGACAAAAATCCATAGGCTGTCACCTGCTGGTAGGATCAGGTCGCGTACGTCGGGCCCTGCTTGGCCATCGATATTAAATCGGAAAGGACTCTCGGCGCCGCGTCCTAAGGATACGCGATCGAGCAAGATGGCTTCGTTGCTGGGATTGATTAACCGAAAAGATCGAGTAGAGCTACCTACCGTGGAGAAAACAGTATCCAAATACACGGTATCCGTTGAAAAGCGAAGCTCAACCCCGTTCTTTGCCACCACATCGCTAGGCTGGCATCCTTGGCTCCCGAAAAGAAGAAGCAAGGCGCTAAAAACAAGCGAAATAAAAATGCGATGTGTTTTCAATTCATTCTTTACCTTTGCGCCCCGCTAAACCGGAAACCGGGCCAAATCTCGGTTGATAAAATTAGAAGCGATGAAAAACGAAATTCACCCTAGCAACTACCGTGTTTGTGCTTTCAAAGATATGAGCACAGGCGACGTAACCCTCATCCGCAGCTGCGCACCAACCAAAGAAATGTTGGATGTTGATGGCACGGAATACCCATTGGTAAAGATGGAAGTATCTTCTTACTCTCACCCTTACTACACTGGAAAGCAAAAATTGCTGGATACGGCCGGTCGTGTGGACAAGTTCCGCAACCGTTACGCCAAGTTCTCCAAGTAATTGGGCTAACTTCGGGTCATGGACTTGGTATTCCACGACGGACCCGAACATGCTACGCTGAAGCCGCTCACCTGGACGCGTCCGGTGGCAGACTTGCGTATTGGCATCCTCACTATTGCAGAAAAGTGGTCACGCCGATTGGCGTCGACCACTTTTTCTTTTTCTACCCAGGCCCATTTGCAGGCGAAGTTTCCTTTAAGCGAAGGAGATCTGCACGTGCGTGGGGGGCTTTTGCCGAATGAAGCCCTCCTTCAAGCTATTCATGCGCTTCAAGATGGCCAAAGGCTCATGGCGGGAGATCAATGGCTTGCTCATCGTCAAGGTGATGCCGCGGTGGAGTTCCAAGGAAGCTTCCAATTGCTTCAGTTCCCCGAGCAAATTTTTGCATGGAATGGCCCTGAGTTAGAGGCAGATTTTGATCTGCTTACCGCAGGACGCACATCCCAAGCAATTTCTTCGACCAACACCGTGATTGGCGAACGCATCTTTTTAGAGCCAGGAGCCAAAGTTGAAGCCTGCATTCTCAATTCGACCACGGGACCGATATACCTCGCGGCGGATTCTGAAATTATGGAAGGATCCATCGTACGAGGTGGCTTAGCCTTGGGCGAGCATAGCCAATTGAAACTAGGCACGAAGGTGTATGGTCCGACGACCGTGGGCCCGCATTCCAAAGTGGGTGGTGAAGTCAATAATTCGGTTATCTGGGGATATAGTAATAAAGGTCATGATGGCTTTTTGGGCAATGCGGTCCTGGGTCAATGGTGTAACATCGGCGCGGACAGCAACAACTCCAACCTCAAAAACAACTACGATGAGGTCAAGCGATGGTCCTATGTGAGTAAGCGTTTTGAACGCACGGGGATGCAGTTTTGCGGTCTCATCATGGGAGATCATAGCAAATGCGGAATCAACACCATGTTCAATACGGGAACCGTTGTAGGCGTCAACTGCAATATTTATGGAGCAGGCTTTCCACGAAACTTTGTGGCGGACTTTAGTTGGGGTGGTCCACAGGGAATCACCGAATATAGCATGGTTAAAGCCTTGGCGACGGCGAGCCGCGTCATGGAGCGTCGAGGGGTTGTCTTAGACGCGGTGGAATCGGACATCTTGTCAGCCATTTTTGCCCAAACGGCAGAATTTCGCGGTGGCACGGCTCTTGCCGATTAAGCCCCACCATGGAAAGGCCTTCATTCTCACTTTTGTCCGAAGACACGGACTTTATTCCCTTAATTACCAACGAGGAAGACAATAGTATCCCGGAAAGCGATTTGCTGGAGGATATCGCGTTGTTGCCCTTGCGCAACACCGTACAGTTCCCCGGAGTGGTTTCCCCCATCACGGCGGGTCGGGACAAAAGCATCAAGTTGGTTCAAGATGCCCAAAAGGGCAAGAAGCTATTTGGCGTTTTGGCGCAGAAAAATCCTGATACGGAAGAACCTGGGGAGGAAGATCTCCATCGCATCGGTACGCTCGTCCAAATGGTCAAGAGTTTCCGAATGCCAGATGGAAACATTACGGCGATCCTTCAGGGAAAGCGTCGTTTCCGTATTCTCGAGATCATCGAAACGGAGCCCTATTTGCGGGCAAAAGTGGAATACCTCAGCGAAGAGAGCTTGCCTGATGACACGGAGTTTACGGCTTTGATTCAACACATCCGAGAAATGGCCCTGGAAATCATCCAGGATTCGCCCAATATCCCAACGGAAGCGCAAATAGCCGTGAAGAATATTGAATCGGATACCTTTTTGATCCACTTTATCGCGAGCAATATGAGCTTGGACGTGGAGAAGAAGCAAGCCATTCTTGAAGAAGACAACTTGGTCAAGCGGACCAATGCCGTGCTCAAACATTTGAGCTATGAAAAGCATTTGTTAGAGGTCAAAAATGATATTGCCAACCGCGTAAGGACCGAATTTGACCAGCAGCAACGCGAATACTTCCTGCAACAGCAGATGAAGACTATTCAAGAGGAATTAGGTGGTGTCAGCAACGAAGCAGAACTTGAGGCTATGCGCGAACGCGCGGCCAAAAAGGCCTGGCCTGAAGAAGCCTCCAAGCAATTTGCCAAAGAAATACAGCGCCTGCAGCGAATGAATCCGCAGGTCCCTGATTATGGCATTCAGCGCAATTATCTGGAACTCATGCTGGACTTGCCTTGGGATACCCTGTCTACGCAGCCGATACAATTGGGTAAAGCGCGCAAAGTGTTGGACCGGGATCACTTTGGCTTGGAAAAGGTCAAAGAGCGCCTGCTCGAGCACTTGGCGGTACTTCAGTTGAAAGGGGACATGAAAAGTCCCATTCTATGTTTGTATGGACCTCCTGGGGTTGGTAAGACCTCCCTTGGGAAATCTGTAGCCGAAGCGCTTGGGCGAGAGTATGTGCGGATGTCCCTCGGTGGATTGCGCGATGAATCCGAAATTCGAGGTCACCGAAAAACGTACATAGGTGCGATGCCGGGTAGAATCTTGCAACTCCTTAAAAAGGCAGGGACGTCCAATCCCGTCTTTGTGTTGGATGAAATTGACAAGTTGGGCATGGGCTACCAGGGCGACCCCTCCAGCGCCTTGCTCGAAGTCTTAGATCCCGAACAGAACAAAACCTTCTATGACAATTTCTTGGAGATGGGCTATGACCTCTCTAAGGTGCTCTTTATCGCAACGGCCAACAACATTGCCGCAGTGCAGCCTGCCTTGCGCGACCGGATGGAGCTGATTGAAGTCAATGGCTACACGGTGGAGGAAAAGGAGCAAATTGGAAAAAAATACTTGCTGCCAAAGCAACTGCAAGAACATGGCTTGGAAAAAAATGCCCTCAGCTTGACGAAGCCTCAGTGGAATTTCCTGATTGACCGCTACACGCGCGAGTCAGGGGTGCGGACGCTGGACCGGCATATGGCCAAGGTGGCCCGAAAGGCGGCCTTAGCTATGGCTGAAGGGAAGGAAATTCAGAGCGATCTGAGCCAGGATCTTCTCCAGGAATGGTTGGGCACGCCTCGCTTTGATCGCGACCGATATCAAGGAAATGAAGTTGCTGGGGTCGTTACAGGCTTGGCATGGACCCCGGTGGGTGGAGATATCCTCTTCATCGAGACGACCATCGCTCCAGGGACGGGTAAATTGAGTATCACCGGCAACTTGGGTGATGTCATGAAGGAATCCGCGACCATCGCCATGGCCTATCTAAAAGCCAATGCGGCCGCTTATCACTTATCTCCCGATCTGTTTACCAAATGGGACGTGCACATTCACGTTCCCGAAGGGGCGATTCCCAAGGATGGTCCTTCAGCCGGAATTGCATTATTGACGGCACTGACCTCTTTGTTTACCCAGCGCAAGGTGAAGAAAGCCCTCGCACTCAGTGGTGAAATCACCCTTCGCGGCAAGGTGCTTCCTGTGGGCGGTATTCGCGAGAAAATTTTAGCAGCCAAGCGCTCTGGAATTAAAAACATCCTCCTTTGCCAGGACAATGAAAAGGACATCCACGAGATTCCATCGCGCTATTTGACCGGCTTGAACATCCAATATGTTCGTGAAATGTCAGAGGTTATCGACCTAGCTGTGAGTGATCAAAAGGTGAAGCATGCCAAGGATTTGCGTCCCACGACCTAAATTCCCCTTGTGATTCGCCGTCTAACTCTTCTTTGTTTGATGCTGACAGGTTCAGCGATCTATGCTCAGGAAGCTGCTCAAAGTGGCTGGGCGCACCTGGCACAAGGGGGCTCAGCACGTCTAGTGGGTTTGGGCTGGGATGCCCTAGCGCATCCGGGCGATGTGGGATTTTCTGCATTTAATCCAGCACTTCTTCAGCGGGAACATCGAGGAGAATTGAGCCTGACATCGCAAGCCTCCTTGGGCGGCTATGGCAGTGCTTCACTGAGCTATGGTCTGCCTTTGGGTCGGCGGAAGGACGAGCCGCTAAAGCCCTTGCTTGTGCGTGATGCCCAGCGCGGATGGCGAGTAGCATCTGCTCCCCAATGGTCCTTTGCGATTGGATTGGATTATGGAAGCACGGGAGTATTAGACGAGCGGGATGAAGCCGGCGAATGGATCGGTACGTTTACGGCCGGCCACGTGAGTCCGCGATTTGCCAGCGCGGCCCATTGGAAGTCTTTTACGGCGGGGATAGGAGGCAAGTGGTCCATGATGAATTTTGGTCCGTATACGGCACAGGCTTTGGCCCTGGATGCGGGCGTGCTTTGGACGGTAGATTCCGGTCGAACTTCCGTGGGATTGGTACTGCGAAACGCGGGACGAAGTATTGAATACTTTGCAGCTAGTCCTGACGCCTTGCCTTTAGATGTGCAATTCGTGCTGTCCCAAAAACTGCGTCATGCTCCATTTCGCTGGAATCTGACTTACAGCCATCTCGAAACGTGGGATTTGCGCTACACGGATCCTCAGCTTATTACAAAAGATCCACTCAGTGGTGAAGTTACCGTGCGACAAATTTCGATTTGGAATAATGCACTTCGTCACGTGCATCCGAGTGTAGAGGCGCAATTGGGTGGCCGAATTTTCATTCAAGTCGGCTATGACGTGCGTCGCCAGATGGAGATGCGATTGCCGAGTCGACGAAGCAATCCAGGCCTTAGTTTTGGCCTCAGTTTACAGACGCGCAAGATGTCCTTTCAATATGGTTCCGCCGTATACCATGTCGCGGGTCGTTTAAATCAATTTACCGTCCTCCGACGTTTTTAGCCCTTCCCATGATCATTGCTATAGATGGATTCTCCTCCACCGGAAAAAGTACGGTTGCCAAACGATTAGCGACTGCCCTAGACTTCATTTATGTGGATACGGGAGCCATGTACCGAATGGTGGCATTGACCGCGGTTCGAAATGGCTTGGTGAAAGATGGGGTCCTCCATGAATCCGCTTTATTGGATTTGCTCCCAGGATTGACTTTGGGTTTCAGCCGAGGGGAGCACGGAGAGAACCTCGCGGTGCTCAACGGAGAAATTGTGGAAGCAGACATTCGAAGTATGGAGATCAACCGCATTGTATCCCGGGTGTCTTCGATCCCTGCGGTGCGCAGACAGCTCGTTGCGCAACAGCAGCGAATGGGTTTGGGTCAAAGCTTGGTGATGGATGGCCGAGACATTGGAACGGTCGTTTTCCCGCATGCAGAGCTAAAGATTTTCATGACGGCCGATGCAGACATCCGTGCCGGACGGCGCTTGGAAGAATTACGAGCCAAAGGCGATCATCTGGTCAGCCTCCAAGAAGTTAAAAGCAATCTCCTTCAACGGGATGCGGAAGATCAGGCCCGGTTGGATTCGCCCTTATTGAAGGCATCGGACGCCCGGGAACTGGATAATTCACACATCAGCCCGGATGAGGTTTTTCAAACCGCATGGAACTGGGCTAAAGAGAAAATGTAAAAGTCCATCGGGCCTGGTACACTAGGCCAATAGATAGTTTTAGTTCCGCGAAGGAATCCGGGCGATGACGGTTTCGCCACCCCTGGGCTTGTCGCCAATTTTGACGCAGACCTCTGCATCCAAGGGCAAATAAATGTCCATACGCGAGCCAAATCGAATAAATCCGAATTCGTCTCCTGCTTGGTATTCTTGGCCAGGCTGGCAATACAACGCGATTCGACGCGCTACGGCGCCAGCTATCTGACGAAAGAGAACGGGTCCGGTTGCAGCATCATCCACGACGACTGTGGTGCGCTCATTGAGTGTGGAGCTCTTCGGATGCCATGCCACAAGGTATTTGCCAGGATGGTACTTGGCATAGGTGACCTTTCCTGCGATGGGCACGCGATTGACATGCACATTTAAGGGCGACATAAAGATGGAAATCATCTTGCGTTGGTCATGAAAACACTCCGTTTCTTCAATTTCTTCGATGAGGACTACTTTTCCGTCAGCGGGAGCAATGACCTCCCCGGATGCGGCCACGGTATGGCGAGCTGGGTTTCGGAAAAACTGCAGAACGAGCACATACAATACGAGGGCAAGGACCAAATAGGCCTGCGTTAGCCAGTTAATCTGAACCCATTGATCTAGGGCGAGGTATGGAAGGCCCAAGACGATGAGGGCGATAAAAAGGGAGCTGCGTCCTTCGCGGTGAATCATGCGATAAGAATGTAAGATTGAAATAGAGCAAGCACGATAATGGTCAACAAAAAGCTATCAAATCGGTCCAAGAACCCGCCGTGTCCCGGCAGAAATACCCCAGAGTCCTTGACGTCGGCTAAGCGTTTAAACTTAGATCCTAGGAGGTCACCCACTGGAGCGGTGAACACCACGACTAAGGGAAAAAGCCACGCATAGCGGGGCCAGGTACTTGGTTCGAGATACGAAGAAATCGGACCGTCCATTTGGACGAGATATGCAGAGCCAATGAGCAGGGTGAATACGGCGCCCGAAATGGCCCCTTCCCACGTTTTTTTGGGAGAGAGGAGGGGGGCTAGTGGCGTTCGGCCAACCAAGCGACCGCCGACATAGGCCATCGAGTCACTAAGCCAAATCAACAAAAAAGCTGAAAAGAGGATGAAGCCACTGGTGTCTTCCCATGTATCAATGATTTGATAGGTCGACCAGCCAGCTAGAAAGGTATACGCGAGGCCCAGGCCGCGTTGCTGAACGCTGAGCTTGGACATTTGGATAAACTCCCATGCCACGCCCAAGAGGGGAAGGCTGAGAATATAAGGGGACCAAGGGCGGCCATTGCAAATCCAAAAGATTGCGAGCGCATAGACGGCTCCCCAAAGGCTGCGCTGCATCATGAGTTTTCCGGGAATAATGGATCCTCCAAGAGAAAGAAGTACAGGTGGCGACCTTTGTTTGGATCCACTTTGGCCTGCATGACGCTTTCATCCATCTTTCCCTTGAGGGTAATAATTGCTCGCGGACGTTGTTCGCGGTGCGATTTGTTGATGGCGGCCATGCCGTCCGAAAGACTATTGACGACTTGGGAGACGCGGGCAAAAACGATGTGAATGCTCGGCAGTTGGGCGAATTTTAGCCCGGCCGTTTGCAAATCTGAAATCATGATACCGCCCGTTTGGGCAATGGCCGCATGACAGCTCGAAGCCATGGCGGTTGCTTCCAAGGGGTTGTCCTTGACGACCGTCAATCCGGCGTCTTGAAACCAAGGAATTAATCCTGATTCAGGAACAAAAAACTGATTTTGGCCACATTCCTTGGCCGCCGCCGCCAGGTTGCTCACAATTTCTTCCGGGCTACCACAGTAGACAAATAGACCCCCGCCGTCAGTGAACTTTTTGACAAAGAGTAAGTCGACTGGATCGTCCGCCTTGGCAAGATACTTTCCAGCGTTCTCAGCTCCCTCAGAAACAGAATGTTCTGGGGCGCCACTGAGAATGGAGAGAAGTTTTCCGAAGAGTCCGGCCATAGGTCCTAAAATTCCCCGGAAAATTAGTGAATCTTAGTCGTTTCCTTGTGGGATTTCTGGATTCTCTTCCGTCAAATTTTCAGCGTCCTCCTCGGAAGCAATCGGGTCGGCTGAGGGCACCGTCGGGGCGGCCTCTTGTGGAGTTTCACTCACCGTTTCGATGTCACTTTCAAGGTCTGTGGTCGCATTTTCTTTGGCGCTGTCCAGGGCGGCTTGCACTTTTTCCTCCGCGGTCAACCAGGGGCGCTTTCCGAAAATCCCTTCCAAATTCTCTTTGAAAATGACTTCATGCTTCAAAAGTTCTTCGGCTAGGCTGCTCAACTTGTCCTTGTTCTCGCGCAAAATCTGCTTGGCACGCGCGTACTGACCTTCGATGATGGTGGAAATCTCCTCATCAATGAGTTGGGCTGTTTTTTCGCTGTAGGGCTTATCAAACTGATACTCACTTTGACCACTCGAATCATAGTAGGTAATGTTGCCTAGCTTCTCGTTGAGGCCGTAGATCGTGACCATCGCTCGTGCTTGCTTGGTAACTTTTTCTAAATCACTCAAAGCCCCGGTGGTGATCCGTCCAAACATGACTTCCTCAGCTGCTCGCCCGCCCATGGTCGCGCACATTTCGTCCAACATTTGGTCTGTTGAATTCAACTGACGCTCCTCTGGAAGATACCATGCAGCACCGAGTGAGCGTCCTCGGGGCACGATGGTAACTTTTACCAAGGGGGAGGCATGCTCAAGTAACCAACTCACCGTGGCGTGGCCTGCCTCGTGGTAGGCGATGACTTTCTTCTCCTCAGGCGTGATGATTTTATTCTTCTTTTCAAGTCCGCCAATAATGCGATCTACCGCGTCGAGGAAATCTTGTTTTTCTACCGCTTGTTTGTCCTTTCGGGCAGCGACAAGCGCAGCTTCGTTACACACGTTGGCGATGTCAGCACCTGAGAATCCAGGGGTTTGTCGAGCTAGGAACTCGACGTCAACATCTTCCCCTAGCTTGAGGGGTTTAAGATGGACTTCAAAAATCTCTTTTCGCTCGGTGAATTCAGGCAAGTCCACATAGATTACCCGATCAAATCGTCCTGCGCGCATGAGGGCGCGGTCCAAAATGTCAGCGCGGTTCGTTGCGGCCATGACAATGACATGCTCATTTGTGCCAAAGCCATCCATCTCTGTCAAGAGCTGGTTCAAGGTGTTCTCGCGTTCGTCATTTCCGCCGCCAAAAGCATTTTTACCCCGCGCACGCCCAATGGCGTCGATTTCATCGATGAAGATGATCGCAGGAGATTTTTCCTTGGCTTGTTTGAATAAGTCGCGTACCCGGCTGGCACCCACCCCCACAAACATTTCGACAAAATCAGACCCGCTGAGCGAGAAGAATGGGACTTTGGCTTCTCCCGCAACGGCCTTGGCCAAAAGGGTTTTACCTGTTCCCGGAGGGCCACTTAAAAGGACTCCCTTGGGGATTTTACCGCCCAGGTTGGTGTATTTTTTTGGGTTCTTGAGGAAGTCGACGACTTCAAGTACCTCGTCCTTAGCGCCTTCCATGCCAGCGACATTTTTGAAGGTGACACGGACTTCCGCGTCGGCATCGAATACTTGAGCGCGGGATTTTCCAATGTTAAAGATTTGGCCACCGGGTCCACCAGCCCCACCGCCACCCATGCGGCGCATCATGAAGAACCAGAAGACTGCGATTAAGGCAAAAGGAATGATCCATGAAAGAATCTCGGTCCAGTAATTGGGCTCGTCTTTGTATTCCACATTCAATTGCCCATTGGAGGCAACCCATTCTGGGTGGCTCCCGTAGAATTGGTTAAGATTTTCATTGAAAATGTCGGCAGGCATTTCGAAATGAAAATGCGGACCACTGTTGGGGGCATCGTTGAATCCTGACGTAGCGAGCTCCTTGTAGGCTTCATTCTTGGCCAGGGTGTCGGGCTGAATGTAGAGATAGACCTCTTTTTTATTGACCACTTTGACTTTGTCAATGTGGCCTGCCTGGACTTTACTTGTCAGGTCATTAAAGTTGGACTCCTGCGCCGTGGCGCTGTAATTGGCAGAAACAAAATTCAATGCCAACAGGCTACCGAATACAGCGAGGTAGATCCAGTTTAAACTGAACTTAGGCATATTGCCTTTTTTCTGGGGAGGTTTTTGACTCATCGTTTAAATATCAGCTCGGGATTGCCGTAATGTGGGCATCTCCCCATAATCCTTCAATGTCATAAAACTCACGGGCTTCCCGCTGGAAAACATGGACAACCACATGGACATAATCCATTAAAATCCACTCTGACTCCTGCGCACCCTCGATGTGCCATGGACGTTCTTCGCATTGGTCGCGCAATCGCTTTTCTACGGAGCCCGCCAAAGCAGATACCTGGGTGGAAGATTGTGCTTCGGTAATGATGAAGTAATCACAGACGGCATTTTCAAGATGCTTCAAGTCCAATACGACTGTATTTTCGCCTTTCACATCAGAAATGCCTTCTAAGGTTTCAAGAACAATGGGTGGGAATGCGTTTTTCATTCAGGGGATTCGCCTTTATTCGGCGTTTTTAATGGACAGAATACTAAACAACAAAGATGCCATCCAAGTTCTCTTCGATCTACCTTCCGTCGTGAAGGAATCTTTTTTGACCGAAATTGCCCCCAAATGTACATCAAGCGCCTGCATTACAAGGAGATAGACTCTACCCATGCCTTTGCGAAACGCGAAGAGAAGTCCCTGGATGCCCTTGATTGGACTGCCATTTCGGCAGACAATCAGTCGCAGGGCCGCGGCCAAGGGGTGAATGGGTGGCAGGATGTTGCCGGACACGCCTTCTTGTGCACCCTGTTGAGTCCGGAAAAAAACTGGTCTGCGGAGGAAGTCATGCAGCGCCATTTGGCTACCGCCGTAGTAGTTTGCGAGCACTTGAGTCCTTTGGCTGAACATCCCCTGGGGATAAAATGGCCCAATGACATCTACCTTCAAGGAAAGAAGTTGGCTGGAATCTTGACAGAAGCGCTCTGGGAGGGATCGCATTGCCGTCGCTATATCGGGAGTATGGGGGTCAATTTGACCTCGGCTCCTGAAGGCTGTGCCTATCTTGGAACGGAACTCTCCGTCGAAACTATCCGCGCCGCGGTGCTGCAGGCATGGGCGGAAACCCTGGACCATGGGATGCAAGATGCCGTGGATCGGTTTAATGCGCTGTTAATTCATCGCGGAATGGGGCGATGGAGACGTATCCATTCGGAAGAAGTCCAAACATTGCACTGTTTGGGGGTAGATCGTTTTGGTCGAATCGGGTTGGAGGATGCCCAAGGGCTATGCCATTGGTACCACCACGGGGAAATCCAGTGGGTTCCAGAACGAACGTAATGTCTGAGAAACTCGGGCCGAAAATCGAGCTCTATTTGCCCCAGCTTTCGGGATCTTGGCGCCATTGGGCCAAGGTCTTGGCTTCCTGAGCATTTAGGGTGTTTCGCCCTTCAGCTACCTGTAATAGATGGTCGTAATCACTTAACGTGAATAGGCTACAGTTTTTTTCGGTAAAGGCATCTACCGCTTTTTGGAAGCCATAGGTGAAAATGGCTCCCATGCCCAAAACATTTGCCCCTGCTTCGCGCAGTGCATCGACGGCTTGGAGTGAGCTCATTCCTGTGGAAACCAGATCTTCGATGACGACCACGCGGGCATTGTTGGCGAGCTGGCCTTCAATAAGATTTTGACGGCCATGGCCCTTTGCCGATGCGCGAACGTAGACCATGGGAAGGTTCAACTCTTGAGCCACCAGTGCGGCCAAGGCAATTGCTCCGGTGGCGACTCCAGCGATCACCTCGACGGTAGGATGTTGTGCCTTAATGGTTTGGGCCATCTGTTCGCGCAAATAGGTGCGAACGGTCGGATGCGATAGGGTGACCCGATTGTCACAATAGATCGGAGACAGAATACCTGACGCCCAGGTGAAAGGTTGATCAGGACGAAGTTCAATCGCCTTAATTTGCAGTAATAATTCGGCGAGACGTTTGGCCGTATCTGACTCATTTACCATGACGCAAAAGTACAACGATATTTCGCTGACTGCAGCCGGAGGCTGGGTGGAAAATGGCTTTGGCGAAGTCCTTTGGATTTATCGCTTGAAGACCTGGGACTTACCTAAAGGAAAGTTGGAAAAGGGCGAAAACATTGAGGATTGCGCCGTGCGGGAGGTTGAAGAAGAATGCGGGCTTTCGGGACTCCAGCTAGGGGTTAAGTTGACCGAAACCCGGCATGAATATGACCAAAATGGACAGCATTTTATCAAGACAACGCACTGGTACCACATGACAGTGCCTGGTCGCCCGAAACTGGCTCCACAAACCGAAGAGGGGATTGAGTGGGTTCGATGGGTCGAACGCCATGAATGGGAGAATCAACTGAAAGAGAGTTACGCCACGATACAGGAGGTGGCGGCTGCAGCGATGCAGCGAGGAATCTAAGGATTCAATCGAACAGCATTCGGGACGAAGCGTCGATAGTCGCCGTTATTTTTGATCACATCTCGAACAATGCTGGACGAAATGAAGGCCCAACGCGCAGAAGTCAATAAAAAGACGGTCTCCAACTCGGGCATCATTTCGCGATTGGCCTGAGCGATCGCCTTTTCAAATTCGAAATCGGCTGGGTTCCGCAATCCTCTGAGAAGGAAATTAGCGCCTGATGTCTTGGCAAAATCCACTGTAAGACCTTGGTAGGATACCACCCGAATGTTGGGGTGATCGGTGAAGGTTTCCTTCATCCACTCCATGCGCTGCGCAAGCGGAAATAGATAGTGTTTTTCCGCATTTTCGCCGACGGCTAAAATGATCTCGTCAAAGAGGGGAATCGCTCGTTCCACGATATTGACGTGGCCCAAGGTGATGGGGTCAAAAGATCCCGGGAAAAGTGCGATTCGAGGCATCAGAAAGGGCTTGTTGAGCGACCAAGGTAGTAAATTCTGTGAGGGAGGTGCCCCGAGCCCCTAGCTGTTTGGGTAGGATGCTTTCGGCGCTCATGCCTGGAACCGTGTTGATTTCAATGAGGACCGGCAGGCCCTCCGCGGGGAGGATGAAGTCGGCACGACAGAAGCCGGTTAGGCCCAATCCTTCATATACTCGCTTGGTCAAAAGTTCAATGTGTCGAGCAGATTCTTCAGAAATGCGGGCTGGTGTAATTTCTTCAGACAACCCTTCATATTTCGCAGCGAAATCAAAAAAGGCCTTTTTGGGGACAATCTCTGTGATGCCCAAGGTTTCGACTCGATTGTTTAGTCGAACAACGCCACAGCCTACCTCAATGCCCAAAACGCCTTGTTCAATGACTATGGCCTGGTCTTCTACCGCGGCAGCTTCTAAGGCGGCACCCAGCTCCTCTGGAGAGGTGATTCGACTCACGCCATAGCTGGATCCGCTGCGGCAGGGCTTGACAAATAAGGGATACTCCATGAGTTCTAACGCTGGAAAAAGGCTTTCCGCAGGCACCCCGGCAGAGGTCCAAATGGCCGGAGCAACGGGGACTCCGAGGCGGGTGACCACCCCATTGGTCCATGCCTTGTGAAAAGTCAGTGCAGACGCGGCAGGACTACACGAAGTATAAGGGATCCCAAGGGCCTCCCAGGTGATGGCTAAGGTGCCATCTTCGCCCGGATGGCCGTGAATGAGGTTGAAAATGAGATCAATCTTTTGGCTGGAACCTTGATGTAAAATTTGCATCTGACTGGGGTCGAATCCCACCGGTTCACCGTGTTCGTCTTGGGCCGTCCAACCTTCTTTGGACAAGGTCAGTCCATAGGCCTCAAACAAAGAGCGATCCAGGGCGCGAAAAACCGCTTCACCACTCTTGACGGAAATCCCATATTCACTGGAATATCCCCCCATAACTACAGCAACTCGTGTACGCATATCTCAAAGATAGCGGGTGGTGCAAAGCAGTTGGCTATTTTTGCAGGAGATGAAACTGATTTTATTTCTCAAAAGCAAGACTTTTTGGATGAATGCTGTGTTGGCACTCATCTTCTTTTCCGTCTTAGGCCTGAGCGCCAATTGGATCCTCAAAGGGATTACAGGACACGGCCAAGTGCAGGTGGTTCCTGATTTGACGGGCCTAAGCTTTGAGGAAGCCCAAGAGCGCATTTCTAACAGCGGGCTCGTAGTCGAAGTACTCGATTCCACGGTGTATTTTGCCAAAATGGACCCAGGAACAGTGGTGGATCAATATCCCATGCCGGGAGCCACAGCGAAAGCGGGTCGTATTATTGAATTGACAATCAACCGCCGCCGACCCGGTCGTGTCGCCCTGCCGATGCTTGTAGAGCGCACGCTTCAACGCGCAGAGTTAGATCTTACCTCGCGCGGATTGCGGGTAGGTCGGATCACCTATGTGCCCGATTTGGCAGAAGGATTAGTCCTCTCAGTGAGTGCCGGAGGCGTCACTTTGGCGGAAGGAAGTCAAGTTCGGAAGGGGACTGCGGTTGATTTAGTCGTAGGCAAGCGCTCAGGACCACCCACCCATGCCGTTCCAAATCTTTTGGGCATGCGCTTTGGCGAGGCCAAGGCCATTTTACAGCTCAGCGGCTTGCGCATTGAATGGGTAGAAGGCGATACGTCGAACGCTGCTTTGGTCGTTCACCTCCAACTCCCCGAGGATTCGCAAGGAAGCTTTGTGACGCATAAAAATGGGATAGTGCGCGTTTGGATAGGTGAGGAGCACCTCCTTCAAGCCAATGATGTACAGTAAATTATCCTTTAAACAGATGGTTCTCGCGGTCAGCATGACCTCTGCGAGCTTCCTCGCCATGGCCCAGCAACCTGCCGAGGCGTGGTTCATGCCGCGCAGCGGTGCCGCGCAGCCTGCCTCCGTGCTTCACAAGACTTCCGACACCCTCTTACCGCCATTTGTGGATGGATTTTCCCATCGCTTGAATGCGGGCTGGACTTCTTCCGGTGTGGTGTCAGCGAGCAATTGGTCGGTCGACCCCTTGTCGATTGGTGCTGCGGTTTTCGACGGCATTGCCGCAGATGGGCAGGCCTACCGCCCGGGGGTGTTGGGCAATGATTCCTTGACGGATGCCTTGGTGTCGCCTTTCTTCAATTTGACGGGGCAGACCAATGGAGTGCTCAGCTTTTACCTACAGCAAGGCGGCCAGGGCGATCCCACCGAATCCACTGATTCTTTGATCGTTCACTTTTGGAACCCCGCGGCCAGCGCATGGGAACATGGGTGGGGCCTTCGCGGAGGCGCCAACACGGGCCGCTGGCATGCGCAGTCCATAGCACTTCCAGCCCATTTGAATGGGCTTTCGGGAGTTCGTTTTCGCATTGCCCGGTATGGTTCACCGGCGGGTGCGTTTGATCACTTCTTAATAGACTACCTGGAGTTTGGCATGGGCCGGAACCTAGGGGACACCTTGCTTTTTGATCCGGCTTGGTCTCGCGTACCCTCCAGCCTCATCCAAGGATTTTCTGAACTGCCCTGGTGGCATTATTCCGCATTTTTACTGGAAAAGGATAGCCTTTCGACGGCGTATCGACGGAATGGGCCTGCGCCTGTCGGTGGATGGCAGTTGAATTTGGGTAAATATGTGTGGAAAGATGGCCTAGGGTCCGTCTTAGCGAGTCGTTCATCGGTGCCCGTTGTCACGACGTTGAACCATGATGTAAGCACACCGTATCCATTTGCACTGACCAAACCCGGGGTGAGTATGACCGGTCCTTCAGACTTTCACTTCACTGGATGGTTTGATGGTGAAAATGTCGGGGAATTGCAAAATGACTCCCTGTATATCCGTCAGCATTTTGGCGATCGCTACGGTTTGGATGATGCTAGTGCCGAACGAAGCTACGGGGTAACCCAAGGGAGCCTACCGCAAATGGCTCAGTTGTTTACTTTCTTGCAAGCAGACAGTCTGCGCGGACTGGATCTCTCTTTCGTGCCCGCTGGGTTTGATTGGTCGGGGATGCGCTTCCAATTGGCCGTTTGGGAGCTGGATACGGCAGGATTGCCCGGCAATGTGTTGTATGTGACAGATTCAAGTTATGTCCCAGAGTTAGCCTACGCGGGAAGCCCCTTCCGCCACTATGTGTTGGATACCTCCGCTATCTATGTGCCGAAAGAGGTCTATCTCGGATTCATACAAACGACAGGTCCAGCCTTGACCGTCGGCTTGGATTTACAGCGAAACTCGGTAAAAGCCTATGGGGATTATGCGGGTTGGTATCCTTCGTTGCTCCCTGGCACTTTGATGATGCGGCCCTTTTTTAGAGGACTTCCAGCTGATTTATCTGAGTCCACGCTCTCGGTTCCAACCCCCCTTTACCCCAACCCAGCAAGTCAGTATGTACGGGGCCCCGCAAGCGCTCATTCGGTGCGGGTATACAGTGCTTTGGGACAAGAAATTTCGCGTTTCGACGCACACGAAGGATGGGAACTTCCCGTCGCTGATTGGCCCGCAGGCATGTATATATTTCAGTATGCAGAAGGCCATCGCTATTCATTGATCATCCAACCCTAATGCGTGGAGATGTAGCCGAATCCTGGGAAGGAGACGAAGAAGAGCTCTATGAGCATTTTCGATTTGTATCAGAGCCGGGGCAGCAATTGCTTCGGGTAGATAAGTTTTTGTTCAATTTCATGACGCATACCTCGCGCAACCGCATCCAGAAGGCTGCGGATGCCGGGGCTATTCGCGTCAATGCGCAACCGGTAAAAAGCAATTACCGCGTGAAGCCAGGCGACGTGGTGACCTTGGTTCTCGCTCAACCGCCTAAGCAAATAGAGCTATTCGCTCAAGATTTGGATCTGAATGTGGTTCACCGAGATTCAGATGTGGTTGTGGTGAATAAACCGGCAGGCATGGTGGTCCATCCGAGCTATGGTCACTATTCAGGGACCTTGATTAACGGATTGTTGCACTTGTTTGAGAATTTGCCGGATGGCGATAAGAGCGAACGCCCGGGGCTAGTTCACCGGATAGATAAAGACACTTCTGGGTTGTTGGTTATTGCCCGAAATGAATATGCCATGGCCTTTTTGGCGAAGCAATTTGCGGACCACAGCACGGAGCGCGAATACCACGCGCTGGCTTTGGGCAACCTGGCAGAAGATGAGGGAACCATTACGGGGCACATCGGGCGCAGCTTGAAGGATCGCAAGGTGATGACCGTTTTCGAAGATGGTAAATACGGGAAGCACGCCGTCACGCATTACCGTGTATTGGAGCGCTTTGGGTTTGCCACCTTGGTTGCTTGCCGACTGGAGACGGGGCGTACGCATCAAATTCGCGCCCACTTCAAGCATATCGGCCACCCGTTATTTGGCGATGAAACGTACGGAGGTCTCGAAATGCCTGATAAGCCGGGCTGGCCCAAATTCAAAGAGTTCATGGTGAATAATTTGAAAATCTGTCCACGTCAAGCCCTTCATGCCCGAATGCTCGGTTTTGAGCATCCCACTAAAAAAGGAGAGCGACTTCGATTTGAAGCCGCTCTGCCGGAGGATATGGAAACGGTTATTGAGCGTTTCCGAAATTATGTGGCCGTGCACCTAGCCTAAGTGCACTTGGGTTTAGACGTATAAATCTTCATAGCCCGAGGCATACATAGCAAGGATAGGCTTGCGACGTAGCTTCATGGTCGGCGTCAAATGACCGGCGGGAATGGTCCATTGGTCGGAGGTAATCAAGATCTTTTTAACCGATTCCCATTTGCCGAATTGGGCATTTTTGGCCTCGACTTCACGTAGGATGCGCGCAACGACTAGGGGGTTTTTCACCATCTCTTCGGCAGTGGTCCAAGCAATGTCCTTGCGCTGGCACCAGCTCTTGAGGTAGTCAAATTGGGGCTGAAGGATAAGTACTGGGAATTTGCGGTTTTCACCGGCAACCATGCATTGCTCAATGAAGGCACTCTCCTTGTACACGTTTTCCATGTTTTGGGGAGCGATGTATTTACCCCCTGCTGTTTTGAAGATTTCCTTTTTGCGGTCTGTGATGCGGAGATACCCTCCTGAGAGAATTTCGCCGATATCGCCAGTGCGGAACCAACCGTCTTCGGTCATGACTTCCGCGGTCAAGTCGGGACGACCATAGTAGCCCATCATGATGTTTGGTCCTTTCGCCAAGATTTCGCCATCGCTATCGAGCTTTAGCTCTACACCTTCAATGGGCGTTCCCACCGTTCCTAGCTTGTGGCCTTGGCCGGTGGGTAAATTGACCGAAAGCACGGGCGACGTTTCCGTCAAACCGTAGCCTTCTTGGATGTTGATGCCGGCACCGGCAAAAATGCGCGCCAAACGTGGATTCAAAGCTGCGGCGCCTGACGCCACGGCTTCGGTCTTGCCGCCTAAGGCTTCTTGCCACTTGGAGAAGATGAGTTTGCGTGCCAGTTTGAGCTGAGCATAGTAGAGTGGGGATTTTCCGCTGTGCTCGTACTTCTCAGCAAGGCCCACCGCCCAGAAGAATAGGGCACGCTTGATTCCAGTCAATTCTTTGCCTTTATCCATAATGCGGTCAAAGACCTTTTCGAGCAAACGCGGGACCGCCGTAAATACTTCGGGATGAATTTCGCGAAGATTATCTCCGATGGTCTCCAAGCTCTCCGCATAATAGGTGCCGACGCCGGTGGTCATGTAGATATACACGAGAACACGCTCGTAGCTATGACACAGAGGAAGGAAGCTGAGGGATTTTGCGCCAGGGCCCACGGGGAGTCGCTGGGCAGAGGCTAGGGCATTGCTCGATACATTTCGGTGGCTTAGCATGACACCCTTGGGCGTACCGGTCGTGCCGCTTGTATAGATTAACGTCGCCAACTCTTCCGGTTTGACGGCAGCCATTCGGGCCGCTAATTCGGGCCGATTAGCCTCATCGGCCAAGGCAAAAACCTCGTCCCAATGCGCACAGCCCTCGACCGGTACAAAAGAATAGATTTCTTGAAGGCTGGGCACTTCGCTCTGAATGGCTTTGACCTTTTCAAAAAGCTCTGCATCGCTCAAAAAGCAATATTTGACTTCGGCATCGTTGAAAATGAACTTGTAATCTTCCGAAGAAATGGTGGGATATACCGGGACATCAATGGCCGCAGCGGAAAGGATCCCCTGGTCGCAAATGTTCCATTCTGTCCGATTATTGGTGGAAATAATGGCAATTTTTTCGCCTGGTTTAACCCCTAAGGCAATCAGTCCTAGGGCAAGTCTTTCTGACTTGGCGATGTAGTCGGCCGTCGAAAGGGATTCCCATTGACCGTTGATTTTGGTGTTCAGGGCGTCCGGACGGGGATGCTGCTCTAGAGCGTAATAGGCAAAGTCAAATAAGCGCGTTGGCGTCATGCGTAGTATGTTTAGTTGTTCGAGTTCAATCCGTAAACGAGTGTTCCATGCACCCATGTCTGAAGTACTGGCATGGAGGGAATGTCATCTATTGGACAGGCCATAAGGTCTTTCGTAAAGATGGTAAAATTTGCCCAAAATCCGATTTTAACCGCACCTAATTCTTCTTCTTGAAAGGCTGCATAGGCAGCGTCTCGCGTCATGCCCTTTAAAGCCTGGGCTCGGGTTAGGGAATTTTCCATTTGAAATCCATCCGCAGGGTGACCATCCAACGCCTTGCGGGCAGACGCAGCATACAGTGTGTAAAGCGGATTAACTTCTTCTACCGGAAAGTCGGTGCCGAGGGGGAGAATGCCACCTGCCGCCTCCCGCAGTTCGGCATAGGCGTAGGCATCCGACATGCGGTGGCTGCCAAGGCGCTCAACGGCCCAATCCATATCGGACGTGGCATGCGTCGGTTGAACCGAAGGAAGGAGAGCTTGCGGGCCTCCGAAGCGCATTCGGTCCGAAGCGCTCACAATCTGAGCATGCTCGATACGCCAGCGGCTGCCTTCCTGCGCAAACTCCTGGTAGAGGTCCAGCATAAAGTGGTTGGCCGAATCGCCGATGGCATGGGTGTTCATCTGCCATCCCATAGCCGCCACTTCCTTCGCAGCGTCTTGCATGTACGCATAACTCCGAATTTGCAGGCCGAAATGGTCGTGGCGGTCGTGGTAGGGCTGGCGCAGCAGAGCCCCACGGCTACCCAGGGCGCCGTCGGAGTAAAACTTGAAACTATGCACGTCGAGGCGTTCCGTTTTGAGGGGGCCGCGGGCTTTCCATTCGAGGAGGGCCTCGGGGCTTTCCGATACCATTACATAGAGTGGAATCGTCAGCTGCCCGTCTTGCTGGAGGCGGTGGATGAGGTCAATGTCTTCCGTGGGCAGGCCGGCGTCATGGACGGAAGTAAGCCCCAAGGAATAGCAGCGGGCTTGTGAGGCAAGGAGGGCTTCGATGCGCTCTTCCTCACCAGGCTGGGCGATTTGGAGGAGGCTTTCCGCGTTGTCAATCAGGACGCCGCTGGGCTGGCCTTGGGCGTCGAGGAGGACTTCGCCGCCCTCGATGCGGCTGTTGCCGGTGATGCCGGAGCGCTCCAAAGCCACGCGGTTGGCGACCACGGCATGGCCGTCAATGCGGCTGAGCACGATGGGTTTGTCTGTGAGGCCTTCAAGTTCGTTGGCGGTGGGGTAGGCAGCGCCGGGCCAGTCGTTCTGGTCCCAGCCGCGGCCGCGAATAACCTCGGCATCAGGGTGTTCGGCGATGAAGATTTGGACGCGTTCAACGCATTCGGACCAGGACGTGGCGCCCCATAAATTGACCGAATTCATCGCCAAGCCCTGGCCTAAAAAGTGGGCATGCGCATCGATAAAGCCCGGGTAGAGATAGGCCCCCTGTAGATCCACTGTGTCGATTGCGCTGGGAATGTCATTTTGGCCTTCCTCAAAGGGGGTAATGCTCAAAATTTTACCATCGCGAACCGCCACATGGCCATAGACGTAGTAGAGGCTATCGCCCTCAAATTGGGCAATGTGTGCATTCATCAGGGTAGTATCCGCCAAGAAGGAGGGACCGCAGCCCGCGATACTCACAATGAGCAGTGTAAAAAAGGCGTACAAATGTGCTTTCATGCCCGAAAGGTAGGAAGGGAGGGTCGTACCTTTGTGACAAAGAATTGCACATGGACTCTGCTGCCCTTACTACGGTTGAAACCGCCAAAGAATTAGGCCTCCTTCCCGAGGAATTTGACAAGATTTGCGAGGTGTTGGGCCGAACGCCCAATTTTACTGAGTTGTCTGTTTACTCGGTGATGTGGTCCGAACACTGTTCGTATAAAAACTCTATTGTTTGGCTGAAGACGCTACCCAAAGAGGGCCCGCACATGCTGGCCAAGGCAGGCGAAGAAAACGCTGGTTTGGTCGATATCGGCGAGGGACTGGCCTGTGCGTTCAAAATTGAATCCCACAACCACCCTTCCGCCGTGGAGCCTTATCAGGGAGCAGCCACCGGCGTGGGAGGGATTAACCGAGACATTTTCACCATGGGGGCGCGCCCCATTGCGCAATTGAATAGCCTCCGATTTGGCGACCCAACCACAGATCGAACCAAGTGGTTAGTGAAAGGGGTGGTCAAGGGCATTGGAAACTACGGCAACTCCTTCGGCATCCCCACGGTGGGCGGCGAGGTCTATTTTGATAAGTGCTACGAGCAAAACCCCTTGGTCAATGCCTTCTCCGCAGGCATCGTTGAGGTGGGTGGTCAAATTTCGGCAAAGGCCCAAGGGGTAGGCAACGCAGTCTACATTGTGGGCTCCTCTACGGGCCGAGACGGTATTCACGGGGCCGCTTTTGCATCTAAGGATCTCAGTGAAGACTCCGCGAATGACATTCCATCCGTTCAGGTGGGTGATCCCTTTCAAGAGAAATTGCTCTTGGAGGCCACGATGGAACTGGCCAAAATTGGTGCTGTGAAAGGCATGCAAGACATGGGCGCAGCCGGAATTACCTGTTCAACAAGCGAAATGTCGGCCGGCGGTGGCGTGGGCATGGACATCGACCTCGACAAAGTTCCTACACGTCAAGACGGCATGGAGCCCTGGGAGATTCTGTTGTCTGAATCGCAGGAGCGCATGCTCGTGGTCGTCGACAAAGGCCGTGAGGCAGAGGTGGAAGCCATTTTTGAGAAATGGGACATCCACTGTGAGCCGATCGGAATCGTCACAGAAGGGCCCTACGTGCGCTACTTCTGGCATGGAGAAAAGCTGGCCGAAATCCCAGCTGAGTCTCTTGTGCTTGGTGGCGGTGCTCCCATCTACCATCGAGAAACCCGTGAACCTGCGTACTACGCCGAATACCAGAACTTTGACATGGACCTCGTACCATGCCCAGAGGACCTTCTTTCTGTGGCGAAAGAGCTGGTTCGCCTGCCAAACATTGCTTCCAAGCACTGGGTATACGACCAATACGACTCCATGGTCGGAACCAAAAATCGTTCTACCAACGAAGCGAGCGATGCAGCCATTGTCAACGTCAAAGGCTCCAAGCGCGCCATTGCCATGACGGTAGATTGCAATAGCCGCTACGTTCATGCCGACCCTGAAGTGGGCACCATGATTGCCGTGGCAGAAAACGCCCGAAACATCGTCTGTTCCGGCGGAGTTCCCTCGGCCATCACCAACTGCTTGAATTTTGGCAATCCCTACAATCCTGAAGTGTACTGGCAATTTGTCGGCGCCATCAAGGGCATGGGCAAAGCCTGTGAGAAGTTTGCCACCCCAGTGACGGGAGGTAACGTCAGCTTCTACAACCAAACGCAAATCGGCAACCGTGTCGAGCCGGTCTTCCCCACGCCTACCATCGCGATGATTGGTTTGGTCGAAGACACAAAGCACGTGACGACCATTCCGTTCAAAGCCAAAGGCGACTTGATCTACATGCTGGGCACCTCACGCGATGATATTTCGTCCAGCCAGTACTTGGTCCATCACCATGGCATTGAGGCTTCTCCTGTACCCTTCTTCTCCTTGGAGGAAGAGTACGCCAACCAAGAGCAACTCAAGGAACTCATTCGCAAGGGCGTCATTGCCTCTGCGCATGATGTAACGGAGGGCGGGTTGTTCATCGCACTCTTGGAATCCGCTATGCAGGGCGACTTGGGCTTTGACATCACCACGGATGTAGAAATTCGTCCCGATGCCTACCTCTTTGGGGAGAGCCAAAGCCGAATTGTGGTTTCTGTCACGCCCGAAAACGAAGAGTCCTTCATTGACCTCATGATGCTCAATGGCGTGGAATTTGACCTCTTAGGCCATGTCACCAAAGGCGCCATCCGCGTCGACGACGAGGATTGGGGCACGGTGAGCGACTACGCGAAGCCTTACCAGAACGCATTGGGCGAGGTGATTGAGGGCTAGGGCTAAAGGGTTTAAGGGTTTAAGGGTTAAAGGGTTGAAGGGTTGAAGGGTCCTTTTGCTCCCTGTTTTGCCCGGATTCCTGAATCGCTACCTTCCTTTCCAGCTTAGCGCAGCGTTGCGCCTACGCCGTCTTCTGCAGCCTTCAAGAATTTCGCCATAGCGCCATCCACCTGTGCATCTTGAAGGGTCTTGTTGGGATCCAAAAAGGTGAAGCGCATGCCGTAGGACAACTTCCCTTCGGGCAGGTTCTTCCCTTGGTAGACGTCAAAGAGCTCAATGCTTTGTAGGGTTTTCTCTTTGACTTGGCGGAGGCAGCTGTAGAGCTCTCCGTAGCTGAGGGTAGCGTTGACAATGAGGGCCAAGTCGCGGGTGACTTTGGGGAATTTGGACGGTTCGCGGTAAGCAATTTTCACCCGAGAGGCTGCTTTGACAAAGCGGTCCCAATCGATGCGCGCCGCCAAAACCGGTTGCTTGAGATCCGATTGCTGGAGGGCCCAGTCGTCTACCCAGCCCAAGGAGGCCAGTGGCTGACCGCCCACGGTGAGGAGAATACCGCCAGCAAACTCGCCGCCTTCGGCGTCCATACCTTGCTCTTCGACCTTCAAACCAAAGCGCTGGCAAAGCCCTAAGACTAGGCCTTTGAGGGCGAAGAAGTTGATTTTCGCCTCGCCGGTCATCCAATGGGGACCAGGGTAGCTGCCCGCAAGCCAGAGGCCTAAGGCGTTGCGTTCGGACAGGCCGTCAGCAGATTTGTGGTAGGTTCGGCCAAATTCAAAGAGGGCCACGTCGGCATTCTGGCGTTTGGCATTGTAGCTCACGGCATCCAGGCCTCCGAGCATCAAGCTGGGGCGCATGACGCCCAAATCCTGACTCAAGGGGTTCAAGACGGGTACAACGCTATCCGAAGCGATGCTAGGGTGCTTTTCGTAGGCTTGCGCGCGCGTCAGCGAGTTGTTCATGATTTCGAACAAGCCCTGGCCGACCAGATAATCTGCGGCTTTGCGGCGAAGCATTTCGGGGCTAATGCGTTCTTCGTGGGCCACATGCAAACGCATGGCGGGCGGGAAGGAAATGGCATTGAAGCCGTAAATGCGCAAAATTTCTTCGGCGATGTCCGCTTCGCGGGTCACATCCCAGCGGTAGGCGGGCACGGATAGGGTCCAGGCGCTGCCCGATTCGGAGGTCACGTGGATGTCCAGCGACTGAAGAATGCTGCGCATACGGTCCACAGGAATGGCTTCGCCGATGCTCGCTTGGATGCGCTGCGTGTCGATGTGGACGACGCGGTCGTCAAAGGGGGCGTCAGCGGACTCAAAGGCGTCGTAGCCCGTGACTTTGGCATCTGGGAAGATGCTTTGGATCAAGGTCCAGGCCAATTCCAAAGCTTCGGTGCCGAGGCTAGGATCAACGCCGCGCTCATAGCGAAAAGAGGCATCGGTATTGAGGCCGTGGCGCTTGGCGCCTTTACGAATCACGACGGGGTCAAACCAGGCAGATTCCAAGACAATGGACGTGGTATCGGCTTGTACGCCAGATTTTAAGCCGCCAAAGACGCCGGCCATAGCCATGGTGTCCGAAGCGTTGGCAATGACGAGGTCGTCGGCGTGTAAGGTTCGCGCTACACTGTCCAAGGTGGTAAAGGCCTCGCCCGACTTCGCGCGGCGCACAACAATGGCGTCGCCTTGAATGGCGCGGCTATCAAAGGCGTGCAAGGGGTGGCCCACGCTGTGCAATACGTAGTTGGTGATGTCCACTAGGGCATTGATGGGCTTAGCGCCGATGGTCTTGAGGCGGCGCTGTAGCCATTCGGGAGAGGGGACGGCAGCGACGCCTTCCACCTTGAGGGCGAAGTAGCGGGGACAGGCGCCTGGGTCTTGGATGTCCAGAGTGAGGCCGGAACCTACGCTGGGCCATTCGCTCAGCATGGGCGGGCTCCACAGGACCTCTTCATCGTGGCGCAGCATGGCGGCGCGCAGGTCGCGGGCAACTCCCATGTGACTCATGGCGTCCATGCGGTTAGGGGTGAGGCCAATTTCGAGGGCCGTATCGCTTTCCAATCCGAGGTGTTCGCTCAAAGGCTGGCCGACTACCGCAGCGGGGTCGAGGACTAAAATGCCGTCGTGGGATTGACCCAGGCCCAATTCGTCTTCGGCGCAAATCATGCCTTCCGAAACTTGGCCGCGGATTTTGCCTTTTTTGATGGTCAAGCCCTCTTCGGAGCCGCTGGGATACAGCGTGCAGCCGATGGTGGCGACGGGTACTTTTTGGCCTACGGCGACATTGGGGGCGCCGCAGACGATTTCAAGGGGCTGCTCGCCACCGATGGAAACGGTGGTACAGTTGAGGCGATCCGCATCGGGGTGTTTAACGACCGTCAGCACTTCGCCTACGACTACGCCGCGAAGGCCGCCGGGAACGGCGTCTACTTCGTGAACTTTTTCAACTTCCAGACCGGTGGCGGTGAGGAGTTCGGCCATGCGTGTAGCGCTAATGGCTACAGGTAAGTAGTCGTGGAGCCAGTCCTTTGAAATCTGCATAGGCACAAAAATACGGCCTTCGCCGCAGCCATCCTACGGCTGCTTTGTCAAGAATGCACCCTAGAAATGACCGGAAAAAGTGGCTTTGAAGGAGATTTTCGGTTTAGACAAAACCAAAAATGAAGAGGGCATAGATTAAAAAGCGCAAAAAACGCACAGAAGACACCCACAGGAACCAACGAAATCGAAACTCTACGACCCCTGCCACGGTGCAAACGGGGGGAAAGGGGAGGGGGGTCAATGCCGCCAAAAAGATCAGTAGGCCTCCAAAGCGTTTGATTTGAATAAAGTGCTTTGCGAAGCGCACATCGACTAAGTTTTTGATTTTTGGCAACCGATGTAGCTGCTGGCCGATGAGATAACTGAGCAGCCCTCCCCCATACGACACCGTGGCAAGGAGTCCGACCATGGCCCATTTGTAGGTAAAAGTCGAGGCCCAGAGGATAAAAAAGTCGGGAGGAAGGATGCCCAGTACAATCTCTGAAAGACCCATGATGATCACCACCAAGGGCCAGGGCAATTGATGCGTGACCCATTGAGCGATTGATTCTAAATCCACCAAATACGTATTCACTGCCCAGAGAACGACGATGAATCCGAGGAGCCCGAGTCCCAATTTTCGAAAACCCTCGAGTAAAAAACGATAGCCTCCAGTCACCCGGTAAAATCGGTGGGTGATATGCACGGATCGCCAAAAAGGACGGATTTTGGGAGGACGGATTTTCATGGATTCACATGGGCATAAAGCGTGCCAAGCTAGGCAATAACACCCCAAGCCATTTTGTTTCGGGCGTAATCGGTAAAACGCAATCGGAGGCCGGCATGTTCTGGCGAATGTAGGCCTGGATCGGATTCCACGATGGCTCGGGCTTTTTCCCTGGCCCACTCGATGAGTTTTTGATCCTGACCCAAGTTGGCCACCTTGTAGTCGAGCATGCCACTTTGCCGCGTGCCCATGACATCTCCGGGTCCACGAAGCTGCAGGTCCACGTCCGCAATTTCGAAGCCATCACTGCTGCGAACCATGGTTTCGATGCGCACCTTTCCATCGTCACTTAGCTTATCTCCCGTCATCAGGATGCAATAGGATTGTTCGGCCCCCCGGCCCACGCGCCCTCGAAGTTGGTGGAGTTGACTTAGGCCAAAACGCTCGGCATTTTCGATGACCATGACGGAGGCATTTGGCACGTTGACCCCTACTTCAATGACCGTGGTGGCCACCATGAGGTGGGTTTCACCTCGCACAAAACGCCCCATTTCCCATGCTTTATCTTCTGCCTTCATCCGGCCGTGGACGATGCTGATTTCATATTGGGGTCGAGGAAAATCTCGGCAAATACTCTCATAGCCATCCATGAGATCCTTGTAGTCCATCTTCTGACTTTCTTCAATCAGCGGATAGACAATGTAGACTTGTCGGCCTCGGGCAATTTCCTCTTTGAGGAAGCCCCACACTTTTAAGCGATTGTGATCCGTGCGATGCACGGTTTGGATAGCTTGGCGTCCCGGAGGTAATTCATCAATCACACTGAGGTCCAAATCGCCATAGAGACTCATGGCCAAGGTTCTAGGAATAGGAGTAGCGGTCATCACGAGGATGTGCGGGGCGGGATCATTCTTAGCCCGCAATTTGGCACGTTGAGCGACGCCAAAGCGATGCTGCTCGTCAATGATAGCTAGGCCTAAATTTTTGAACTGCACGGGGTCCTCCAGCAAAGCATGTGTCCCTACCAAGAGATGCAGTTCACCCGATGCCAAATCCTTCAGTATGGGCTTTCTTTCGGACGCTTTGACAGATCCGGTGAGTAAGGCAATGCGCACGTTTAATGCCGCGGCGAATTCCGAAAGACTGGCAAAGTGCTGCTGGGCTAAAATTTCTGTAGGTGCCATAAGACACCCTTGATAGCCGTTGTCAAGGGCCATCAATAACGCCATGAAGGCCACCATCGTTTTTCCAGATCCGACATCGCCTTGGATGAGGCGATTCATGTGCATGCCACTCGCGGTGTCTTTTCGAATTTCTTTCAGCACTCTTTTCTGAGCACCGGTCAATTCAAAGGGAAGATGCTCTTCATAAAATGCCAAAAATCGACTGCCCACGGCACTGAAGACAAGTCCGCCCCGATGTGCTGAATAGCTGCGTCGTTTGTAGGCGAATACCAATTGGTCCAAAAATATCTCCTCGAAAGCTAAGCGCGCCCGGGCGGCAGCGAGGCGCTCAGGACTTTTTGGAAAGTGCATTTCGCGCAGCGCGTCGAGGTGAGTTGGCCAACCCGCCCCGCGCCACAAGGCATCCGGCAACCAATCTTGGCCTTGCGATGGCAAATCGCTGATGAGCGCTTGAACCAGCTTGCTCAGGCCTCTCGAATGCAGGCCCATGCTCGATAATTTCTCTGTGGTCGAATACACGGGATACAGCCCTTGAGCGGGGCTTTGCTGAAAGGAGGCCAGAGTTTCCAGTTCGGGATGGGCCATGTTTTTTCGGCCGGAGAACTCAGTCACTCGACCAAATGCCACATACTGCGCTCCCGCTTGGAGACTTTTTTCAACCCAGCGTATGCCTTTGAACCACACCAAGTCGATGTGACCGTCGGGACCAACAAGCTGCGCCGTGAGTCTTTTTTTTGCGCCCACTCCTTGGGATTGGACTTGGCTCAGTTGTCCTTGAATCTGAATTTCCGCTGGGCCAGGAAGTGCTTGCCCTGGAGTATAGAGCATGGAACGATCGATGTAGCGAAATGGATAGTGCTCCAGTAGGTCCCCGAAACTGCGGATACTCAGCTCTGCGGCCAACGCTTGTGCGCGCTGCGGACCTACCCCTTTGAGGTAGGTCATTGAAGTATCCGGAGTCCACGAGGCCATGCTCAAATTTAGGGTTAACTTCAAGGCCATCATGGATCGATCGCGCACCACCCCATCAGAAGCTGGCCTACTCCTTGGCGATGGGTTGCTTTTAGCCTTGTCTTTTCTGGGTTTTGCCCGTGTGCTATTCGGTGATCTGCGCACTGAAAATCCCGTGTATTACGATCAATATGTGACGCTTTTCGCGATGGTGATGCTCTTGTGGCTGACCCTTTCTTTGGGCATGAGGAGCCATCGACTGCCTGCGGGGATCGAAGTGCGCACCGTGCTTTCCAGGTTTTATCGTTTGATTTTAATCCATGCTGCACTGATTGCCGTATGGGGCGTCTCCTTGAAGACCTCCACCTTTTATTCTCGGACCTTTTTAGTGCTGTTTTTATCGTCCTATCTAGTATTTGGGACGCTATTCCGAATGCTGTGGGTATACGCACTGCGACGTAGATATCGGCTAGGAAAGGGTTTACGTCGTGTGGCCACAGTCGGTGAACAGGGTCCGTGGGCAAGGGTTCGAGCGGAGTTGGATCGCCATCCTGAATATGGTTACCGGTGGCACTCCGAGAACGAGAAATTAGCGTCCGTCGACCCAGCGGCCATTGATGAAATTTGGGTGGCGCCGGATTTGGCCGTGGCCGCTTTGGAATGGGCAGATGCACGTGGTTTGAGAGTACGAATTGTTCCCGATCTAGGTCTGCTTGGAGCGCAACGCACCCGCATTTTACCCCTGGGCGATCTCCCTATCTTAGAATTACGACCTGAACCGCTCAGTCAAGGACTCCGCGCCTGGCTCAAGCGCTTCTTGGATCTCTTGGGCGCAGCGCTCGGATGTATGCTTTTACTGTCATGGTTGACCCCGCTGCTAGCCCTCTTTTTGGCCCCTCAGGGGGGACTCTTTTACCGCCAAACCCGCTTCGGATGGGGGGGTAAACCTTTTCAAATTTGGAAATTTCGGACCATGGTGCCCGAAGCGGACGGCACCCGACAGGCCACGGCCGGGGACGATCGAATCACCCCCTTGGGGCGCTGGCTTCGCGCTACCCATTTGGATGAGTTGCCCCAGCTTTGGAATGTCCTCCAGGGCCACATGAGCCTAGTGGGCCCGCGGCCGCACATGACGTCTGACCACGAAGCCTACGGGCAGGCCATTCGCGCCTACGGCATTCGCCATTGGGTAAAGCCGGGCATGACAGGGCTAGCCCAAGCCCGCGGCCTGGTAGGCGAAAAGGACGCGGATTCTATGCAGGCGCGCCTGCAAGCAGACCTCTACTACGTGGAAAACTGGTCCTTCCTTCTCGATTTGAAAATTATCGCAGCGACCCTATTGGGATTGAAGCGCTGGGTGTGATGCCCGCTGCGCCGCGACTGCGGTCAGGCAACTAAAAGGCTTGGCACTCTGGCATAGGCAGAAATACCCCATTATCCCGGTACCGAATCTGAAAGAAGGAAGGTCGCATCAAGGACTCGCTTGGAAAGGCCTACCCTCTAAGACGTCCAGCCACGTCGGCATAGGCTTGCGTGACGACGGGCCAGGTGTAGTGGGTGGATTCGGCGGTGAAGGTGGGGAGGTGTTCCGCGTTATGCCAGGCGCTTGCCAGCTCCGAAGGGATGGTGAAGTAGGAGGCGTTGGGACCGAGCACCGCACGATTGAATACATTGTCATGGGCGGAAATTCGGCAACCCGCAGCCATGGCCTGAAGGAGGCCTGGATTGGTGCCCCCCGCGGAATGGCCGTGCACATAGAGGCGGCAACCTTGACGGAGCGCCTGGGTATACATGGGATCAAAATTGGCCTCAAGCCGAATGAAATTGGGATGGGCACCAAATAGTTTGAGGAGGGTCTGGGCGTAGGCGTTGGTCCAATTGCCGAGAACGGCCACAGGGCCTTCGTCTAGGAGGGCATCGAGGGCGAGGTCCACGTTGTTTTCGGGCACCAAACGGCAGAGGAGGAGCGCGTAGCTGCCCGCGGTCAGGCCGCTTTCTTTTAGCGTTTGGGTGTGCGCTTCAGGATTCAAGGGCGTGGGCGCTTCCACCCCGTAGGCAATTTCTTCGATGGGAAGTTGGTAGGCTTGGAGGTGGGTACTGATACCCGGATTGTCGGAAACCAGGACCTGAGCGCCCTGGGTAGCCCAGGCTTCGGCGCGGCGCAGGTAAGCCCGTACGGCCGGAGAATATTTGCCGCGCATCCATTCAAGCCCATCCATGTGCACAGCCAAGGGGCTGCGGCCGCGCCAGAAGGCCCACCGAAGCCAAGGCCCGCTGCTAGTGGTTCCAAGGGCAAAGTGGGCGTCGGGTTGCCAGGGTTTGAGGGTGCGAAGGCTGATCCAGTCGTAGACAAATTGGCCGGCGGAACCCATCCAGGACTCGGGGTCCAGGTGCCGGGCACGCTGGATACCGGGATAGTGGTAGTCGCGCTCTGGATGGGCCGATGAGGTACTAATCCACACGCGGTGGCCCTGATCCGCCAGTCCGCGTCCGACATGATCCACCATTTCTTCATACCCACCGTAGCGGTTGGGCATGCCGCGCGAACCCGTGAAGGCAATGAAATGGCCGGATTGGGCGTATCCATGGACGATGGCGGTGGCAGCCCCCTCCCAGGTGAAGGCCTCCTGGGGAAGGGGGAGGGCAGTATGGGCTGCGAGGACGGCTTCCGCCAACGCGTGGGCATGCGGCGAAGCGGTTCGGACATAGGGGCCCAAAAGACTCGCCGATTCGGCCGCAGAAGAGAGAACCACTTCACAGCCTGCATGGAGGCCTTCGAGGGCCGTCAGTCCAAAGGTTTCAAAAAGGGAAGGGACCAACACCCCGGTGCTGGCTGCGAGGACCTCGGGGACTTCCGAAGGTGCTAGGGCGGGACGTAAATCAACGTCTACGCCTAGGGCTTGGGCGCGGTCTAGGGTAGCGAGGAGTTTCTTGAAATATCTGCGGTGGTTGGGTGCGGCATCCCCAAACAAGGTTAGCGGCGCATCAAAGCCCCGGCCTTTGAGCAAAATCCAGGCTTCGACGGCGGCTATTTGATTTTTTAGGCCCTCTACGCGGCCTAAAACCACCCAGCCACGGCGCTTCGACGCCGTAGGCGCCACGGTCAGGTGATCACGGCCCAAGGCGACGGTTCGCACGCTCGTACCCAAGCCAGTGGCTTTTCGAATGCGCGCCGTTTCGGTGTCCGTGCTGGCAAAGAGTACGTCGGCGGACCAGGCTATTTTTTGAAGGGGCTGGCGCAGGAATAGGAGGCCCAAGGCCGGCCATCGGTCGCCGCTGAGGAGGGCTCGGCCCAGCATTTTGACAAATTCTACCCATGGAGTAGGGAGGATTCGAAGGAGCAAAGAGCGCTTGCGGTCGTAGGCGCTGTAATCGACCCAAACGGTAGAAATGGCCCACTTGAGGTGGGGGTGGGCCTTTCTGGCTGCGTAGCAGGGGTACTGGTCCGCAAGTCGACCCAGGTTGATGGAGTGAAGGACGTCCCAAGATTCGGATTTCAGGGCACGTTGGAGATCCGCTGTTACCGTGACTAATTGGGCCTGGTGGCCCTGGGCTTGGAGCGCTTGAATGGTTTGGGTCACATGCACCGTGTCGCCACCGGGTTGGCGGTGTAGCGTTCGGCGGGCAAAAAAGAGGACCTTCACGCTCTAAATGTACTGCGGCTCTGCCGTACCTTCGGGAAGCAATCCAATAAAACCTCCAGGTCATGGCAATTCCAAAATTTCTCGTTGGCGACAACACCGATCATCCCGAAAACGTCTACATCATACATACCGAATATCCCCGTTTTGTCATGGATTTGGACAGTGATGAAGTGGAATGGCTGGACGATATCGAAGGCGAAGATGAAACCGAATTGACCGACGAAATGTCCAAGCTCCTCGACGAAGCAAACATCTTTTACATTCGTGAGGTGGAGCGCTACGAGGCGATGGAAGAGTAATGCGATGGGATTTTCAGTGGCGAGAGAATATTCCTCTAGCCCTGCCGGTCATCGTTGGCCAAATAGGTCACATTGCTGCCAGTGTAGCTGATTCCATGATGGTAGGCGCCTTAGGGACCATCCCTTTAGCCGCCGTTTCTTTAGCCAGTTCGATAGCCTCGGTGCCGCTCGTTTTCGGCATTGGCGTCGCGTATGGATTGACTCCAATGGTCGCCCATGCGTTTGGTCAGGCGCGCCCTTTCAAAGCGGTTCGATTGCTCAAAAATGCAACGGTGGTCAATGCCGCGACTAGTGCGCTAATGTTTCTGTTTGCGCTCGGCTTGTTTTGGGGCGTTCAGTATACCGGGCAAGAAGCATCGGTTGTCGATGAAGCACGAATCTATTTATGGATCGTCATGGCCTCGTACTTGCCGTTCATGTTGTTCATGTCGGCAAAGCAATACTTGGAAGGGATGGGGGATACCAAAACCCCCATGCGCATATCCCTCTATGGCAATTTGGGAAACATTGGCCTAAACGCCCTGCTGATCTATGGATGGTTCTTTTTTCCAGCGTGGGGAATTGTTGGGGCGGGGGTGGCCACATTGATTGCTCGGATATACATGATGACCGCTGCGTGGTGGTTTGTATTGCGCAGAGGGAAGGCAGATCCTGCCGATTGGCTGGCCGCCAAAGTGACGAAATTGCCGATTCGGGCACTGCTCAAGATTGGCATTCCTTCGGGCTTTCAGTACATTTTTGAAGTGAGTGCCTTCGCGGCTTCGGCTTGGATTATTGGCACTTTTGGGGCGAAGCCCTTAGCTGCGCACCAAGTGGCCATCAGTTTAGCTTCGATTTCCTACATGGCAGCGACAGGTTTGGGTGCTGCCGCGACGATCCGGATTGGTCAGAATATGGGCCGAAAAGATGTGGCGGGAGCAAAGGCGGCAGGCACTAGCCTGTTTGGAATCACGGTGCTCTTCATGGCCCTGACCGGCTTGACCTTTTTCTTCTTTCGGAACCACCTCCCTTGGGCCTACACACAGGATGCCGAAGTGGTTGCAGGTGCCGCAGCGCTCCTCATTGTGGCGACAATTTTTCAAATATCCGATGGAGTGCAAGCCACCGCTTTGGGGGCCCTGCGAGGGATTCAAGATGTTCGGGTTCCCACCGCGATCACCTTTGTTGCCTATTACATGGTTGCCTTGCCGCTGGAATGGTATTTTGGACATACCCTAGGTTGGGGTGCCGTAGGTGTTTGGTCCGCGTTAGCCATTGGATTGACGATAAGCGCTATTTGGTTGACGCTTCGATTTTATCTCGGCATGGAGCGCAGGAAGCTTTCGCGTCCTCCGTCTGTTTGATCTATGCGAAGCGCTCGGCTTCTTCGGCGCTGACAGGATTTCCACCTAAAATATGCAGTCGCTCCACCACATTGCGGAGTTGACGAACATTCCCTGACCAATTCATGGTCTTTAAGTGATCCATTGCGCCCGGGCTGAATGTTTTGTGCCCTTCATCCGCTAACTGATCCAAGAAGTGCTCCACCAAAGTGGGAATATCCTCGCGACGTTCATTGAGGGCAGGAACCTCGATGACAATGACACTAAGACGGTGGTAGAGGTCTTCTCTGAAGCGCCCGGCAGCAATTTCCTCTTTGAGGTTTTTATTTGTGGCCGCGAGCACCCGAACATTGACCGCAATAGATTTACCTGCGCCTACGGGAGTGATTTGATTTTCTTGCAAGGCCCGGAGCACTTTGGCCTGAGCCGAAAGGCTCATATCCCCAATTTCATCGAGAAACAAGGTGCCCCCATCGGCTAGTTCAAATTGGCCTTTACGGTCCTTGATCGCAGAGGTGAAAGATCCCTTGACGTGTCCAAATAATTCAGATTCAATCAGCTCCGAGGGGATGGCCGCACAATTCACCTCAATAAAGGCTTGTTTGGATCGAGCGGATAGCTGATGGATTTGATTGGCCACAATTTCCTTTCCAGATCCATTTGGGCCCATGATGAGCACTCGGGCGTCAGTGGGTGCAACTTTTCGAATAATTGCGCGCACAGATTCCAGGGCAGAAGACCCACCGACCATCATAAAACGCTTGTCTACTTTTTTGCGTAGCCGGACATTTTCTTGCAGCAATTTCTTGCGATCCAGTGCCTGGCGGATCGTTGTAAGCAGCCGATTCAAATCAGGTGGCTTAGCAATATAGTCGTATGCGCCTTTGCGGATGCACCCGACAGCCGTATCTAAATCCCCATGGCCAGAAATCATGACAAAGGGGGTATCGCCATAGTGTTCCATGGCAAAGTCAAGCACCTCGAGTCCGTCTTTCTTGGGCATCTTAATATCACAGAGCACGAGGTCAAAGGTGGATTCTGTCAGGGCCTGAACAGCCTGCTCTCCATCTTCAGCCTCCGCAATGACGTGCGCTGAATTCTCATTCGCGAGAATATTTCGCAACACATTGCGAATGGCTTTTTCGTCTTCTACAACCAGGATGCGCGCCATGGACATTGGGGTTCTTGGAGGCTGCTCCACACCCCTTCTTTGAGGGCATATCCGCTGAGCAGCATCGTATTTGGGTTTAATCGATCTAAAATAAGCTGAATTTGCAAGGCGCTCACTTGGAGAGTGTCCGCCCGCATTTCTAGCATACCAGGCATCAAAAGCCGTACCGCTTTTGATGATTCTATCAAGTGATGGAGTTGTTCAGGGAGTTCTGTCAAGTCAAAGGTGGCCCGAAAAGCGCCTAGATCCAATGCGGGTCGGCCGTGTGCGCCGGCAACCACGTTAAATAGAGTGTCAAAACTTCCAGAAGAACCGATGAGGCAACGACAAGGAACGTGATTCAGCCATTTCCAAAGCGGGGCCAGCACCTCGTTCATGTGCGCGTTGATGCGACGGGCATCTTCAGCGGTCATCGGGTCTGAGGGCTGAAATCTTTCTACGAGGCGGGTGACTCCCAAAGCGAAGGACTCGGCATAGAGGACTTCGGTACCATCGAGTAAGATGAATTCTGTGCTGCCGCCGCCTATGTCCATGATGAGGCGAACCTCATCGCGTTCGGGCCATGCCTGGGCCACACCTGCTGCGATAAAACGCGCCTCTTGGTCGCCATCTATAATGTTTACCGGGATGCCTGTTTCGCGCTCGATTCGTGCCGCCACGTCTGCTCCATTGTGGGTACTGCGCATAGCTGAGGTGGCGAAAGCATAGCCTCGAGTGGCCCCCACTTCTTGCGCCCAGGCCTTGTGTTGGTGCATGGCAGCGATAGCGCGTTCTTCGGCATCCGGGGCAATTTCATCCGCACGCAACCCCCCTGCGCCTAACTTCACGGGGAGTTTTTCGCTTCGGAGCACCTGGCCCAAGGCATCACGAACAAGCAGATTGAAGGTGTTCGTGCCGAGATCAAAAATGGCTAGGATGTCGCCTGATTCCGAATCCATACGTCCATTTGAGGGAATGCAATGGTGATATTCTGCTCGCGGAAGGCGGCATCAATCGCAAAGCGCAATTCGGATTTCGTAAACTCAATTCGAAAGAGATTGCTACTATGAAAGTTGGCTCGAAAGAGGAGGGAGCTATCGCCAAAATCTCGGAATTGCACACTTGGCTCAGGATCTACATCAATGTCTGCCGTGCGAGACATGCAGTCTAGAAGAACCTTTTCGACCAAGCGAGTATCCGTGCCATAGGCAACGCCAACCTCTACATGAAATCGGGTGGCAGCATGCTGGTGACTCCAGTTAATTACCCCTTGGTTAGTCAATTGGCTATTGGGTAAAATGACCGCTATATCATCGCGAGACATGACCTTTGTGGTTCGCAGCCCTACTTCTTTCACTTTTCCAACAAGCCCATCAATTTCGATAATGTCCCCTGCGGTAACGCTGCGTTCCGTGAGAAGGATAATGCCCGAGATAAAGTCCTTAAATGTGTCTTGCAAGCCCAAGCCCAAGCCCACAAATAAGGCCGTGGAGTAGGCTAAGATGACCGTGACTTCCACGTCACAGTAGTCTAGAGTGAATAGGATGGTGATGATCCAAATCACGTAATTGACAAGCTGGCGCAGGGCATAGGCGGTACCTCGGTCCACCCGGCGTTGCTTCACCGCACGGTTAAAGGCTTGTCTGATCAGGAAGGTGAAGGTTCTCGCCAAGGTTAGGATGAAGAAAACCTCCAATAAATTGAAGACAGTAATTGACATCGTGCCATAACTGACGATGACAAAATCCAGAATTTCTTTCATGGTCATGGTCTAAAGTTACGGCTTCATTCGGATCCACTTCCAGAGATCGGCATAGGTCACCTTCTTGCCATAGGAAAGGATGCCAATGCGGTAGATGCGCCCGGCTAACCACGTGGTAAAGAGAAAGCCTAAGACAAGGAGTCCCATGCTCAGAGCGATTTGGCCCGGGGGCACCCCAAACGGTAAGCGAATCATCATCGCAATGGGAGACGAGAAGGGAATAACCGAAAGCCAGAAGGCCAAGGGGCCGTTGGGATTATCGATGATGGAAGTGGCTAAGACAAAGGTCAAGACCAAAGGCATGGTCAAGGGAAGCATAAACTGTTGAGTATCCGTTTCGCTGTCTACAGCTGCGCCTACCGCCGCAAATAAGGCCCCATAAAGTAGGTAGCCACCTAAAAAGTACACCAGGAAGGAGCTAACAAGCAGCGGCAAATTCAGGGCTTTGAAGGTGCCAGTGATTTCTGAGGGAATGGGCGAACTGGCCATGCCGGGGTTGGCGGCGAGTTCTGCGGCATCGGGACTGAGCAAGCCTGTGGCAGAAACGACAAAGAGAATGACTCCGGTTAGTGCCACCCAGATTAAGAACTGCAATAAGCCCACAGCGGCAATACCTAAGATTTTACCCAGCATGAGTTGGGTAGGCTTCACCGAGGAAACAATGACTTCGATGATGCGCGATGTTTTCTCCTCGATCACCCCGCGCATAATTTGGGCGGCATACAAGAAGGTAAAGATGTAGATGAAGAAGCCTGCCCCAAAGCCGATGGCCATCTTTAAGCCTACCGCACTTTCTTCGGCGCCATCTTCGGTGAGGTCCATGGTTCGAATCGACACTTGAGTTTGTGCCTGCGTCACCACCGAAGGATCGACACCGTGCATTTTGAGTTTCTCCTCGGTAGCCGCATTGGCCAAGTTGTTTTCGAGGTCGCCCACGATTTCTAAACTGACATCGTTCTTGTTGTACAAGCGCGTGTTGCGCAGGATGAAATCAGGGTCGGAATTCTCCGATGGAGGGAGGTAGAGCAGGCCGTCGAACTCATCGCGGTTCTTTAGCGCTTCCACCGCTTGGTCTTCACTAAACTCATCAGGGTTGAGGTAATCTAATTGGGCTTTGCCCACATGATCAGTCCCCACGAGTAGGAATGAGTGGTCCACCACCAGGAGACGCTGGCCTGGCGATTCCGTGTATTCATTCAGCAAGGCGGGCCCCACGATGAGGGCCCCAAAAAACAAGGGCCCCAAAAGGGTCATTAGCAAAAAGGTGCGCTTGCGGACTCGTGATAAAAACTCGCGCTGTGCAACGATGGTAAATGGGCTCATGCTTGGACGCTTTGAATGAAAATATCGTTCATGCTCGGAAGTACTTCTTCGAAAGAAATGGGGTCACATTGGGTGGCTAGATGCTGCATCAGGACGCCGGCCATGGGCTCAGATGCCTGCATGGTAATCGATTGATGACCACTTCGCGAATCTGATTGAATGGCGCCAAGAGATACCCCATCGGGTACTTGGAATGCGTTAGTGTCGCCGCGGAACACGAGCCGGTAGGTGTTCGAGCGGTGAGCCTCTCGAATATCCTGTACCCGTCCGTCGAGGACTTTTTTGCCATGGTTAAGCAAGGCAATGTGGCTACAGAGTTCCTCCACGCTTTCCATTCGGTGGGTGGATAGCAGAATCGTAGCCCCTTCGCGGTGTAGGCGGAGCATTTCATCCCGAATTAACGTCGCATTTACCGGGTCGAACCCACTAAATGGCTCGTCAAATATGAGCACTTTGGGTTCGTGTAACACCGTGGTGATAAACTGAATCTTCTGAGCTTGGCCCTTAGAGAGTTCCTCGACTTTCTTGTCCCACCATGACTGGAGGTCCCAACGAATGAACCAATCTTTCAACTTTCGCTTGGCTTCCTCGGCGGACATGCCTTTGAGTTGCGCGAGATAAATCGCTTGTTCGCCCACCTTCATCTTCTTGTAAAGACCGCGTTCCTCGGGTAAGTAGCCGATGCTTCGGGCATGCGCCGCCGTCATGGTTTCACCATCAAAGAGTAACTCGCCTTGGTCCGCTTCAAAGATTTGATTGACCATGCGCAAGAAGGTCGTTTTTCCCGCCCCATTAGGGCCAAGCAGGCCATAAATACTGCCTTTTGGAATGGCTAAATCAAGCGAGTCGAGGGCGGTAAAATTTTGGTAGCGTTTACTGAGACCGCGGGCTTCAAGAATCTGGGGCATTTGATCAAATTAGGGCTCCAGATGTGGTTCTGGACGGAGTTCATTCAAAGTTACAAAAGCCAGGTCCACTGTGGGGATATTCTCCACGACGAGACTAATACGGGGTCCTTTTTGTTTCATTCGGTACCGGGAGGGTTGGCTTTGCAGTTTGCTTAGGAAGTTGACCAGGACTTCTTGCGGAGGGGCGTCATGTGCCTCTTCAGGAAAGTAGCATAGCAGTTTGCCCGCCTTCAACACGATTTTGTCAAATCCCATAGCCTGTCCTAGCCAGCGCAGTCGGAGCGAAGTCATAAGGCGCTCCGCCTGAGGCGGAAGGGCTCCAAATCGATCTTCTAAACCTCCGATGTATGTGCGCAACGCGGCTTCATCTTTCAGGTCATTGAGTTCGCGATAAATGCGCAACCGTTCCTCGACAAAATTGATATATGCATCGGGGAGCAGCAACTCTAGGTCCGTATCCAGCTGACATTCACGCTCGCTCGGATCCCAGCCGCCGCGTTGATCGGCATAGAGTTCCTTGAATTCATTCTTTTTGAGTTCATCTACGGCCTCACTCAATAGTTTTTGATAGGTATCAAAGCCCAAATCATTGATGAATCCCGATTGTTCCGCTCCGAGCAAATCCCCGGCACCGCGAATTTCCAGGTCGCGCAAGGCGATTTTGAAACCACTTCCCAAGTCTGAAAACTGCTCAAGCGCTTGAAGGCGCTTTCGAGACTCTTCGGGGAGCCCCGCGAGTGGGGGTGCAATCAAATAGCAGAAAGCTTTGCGGTTGGAGCGACCCACCCGTCCGCGCATTTGGTGGAGGTCACTCAATCCAAACATGTGGGCCTGGTGAATGATCATGGTGTTCGCATTCGGAACATCAAGTCCGCTTTCCACAATGGTGGTACTCACCAAAATATCATAGGATCCAGCCATAAAATCGAGCAAGATTTTCTCCAAATCTTGGCCTTTCATTTGGCCATGTCCGATGGCAATGCGCGCATCTGGAATAAGGCGCTGGATCATGCCCGCGACCTCCTGAATATTCTCCACGCGATTGTGGATGAAAAAAGCCTGTCCTCCTCGGCTCATTTCATAAGCCAAGGCATCCCGAATCCCAGATTCATTGAAGCCCATCACATGGGTTTCGATGGGTTGACGATTCGGCGGGGGGGTAGTCATGACGCTCAAATCTCGAGCGGCCATGAGTGAAAATTGCAAGGTCCGCGGTATGGGGGTCGCAGTCAAAGTGAGCGTGTCCACGTTGACTTTGAGTGTTTTGAGCTTGTCCTTTACGTTGACCCCAAACTTTTGCTCCTCGTCAATTATGAGCAAGCCCAGGTCTTTAAATTGGAGCTCTTTACTGACGAGTTTGTGCGTGCCAATCAGGATGTCAATGGAGCCATTTGCGAGACCTTCCGCGATGGCTTTCACGTCCTTTGCGCTGCGGGAGCGATTGATGTACTCCACCCGTGCAGGAAAGCCTTCTAGCCGTTGGCTAAACGTCTGAAAGTGCTGAAACGCCAAGATGGTCGTGGGTACTAAGACGGCCACCTGCTTGCTGTCAGCGACCGCTTTGAAGGCGGCGCGGACGGCAAGTTCAGTTTTTCCAAACCCAACATCGCCGCAAATCAATCGATCCATGGCAATCGGATTTTCCATATCCGATTTGATATCTGCCGTTGCTTTTTCTTGGTCTGGAGTATCCTCATAATGGAATGAAGCCTCCAGTTCATGCTGCAAATAGCTATCCGGAGAGAAGCCAAAACCCTTTGCCTCTTTGCGTTTCGCATACAGCTGAATGAGGTCATACGCCAGTTGTTTGACGCGCGTTTTGGTCTTCTTTTTGAGACTTTGCCACGCGGGAGAACCAAGCTTATTCAAGACCGGGGTAGCCCCTTCCTTTCCGTTGAACTTAGCAATTTTGTGCAAGCTATGGATGCTGACATAGAGGATGTCCGAATCCTTGTAGACCAGCTTAATGGCTTCTTGAATTTTACCTTGAACATCAATTTTTTGAAGCCCTCCAAACTTGCCAATCCCATGGTCAATATGGGTAACATAGTCTCCGACTTGCAGCGCATTGAGTTCTTTTAACGTAATGGCTTGGGCCTTATCCAGGCCATCCCGTAGGCGGAAGCGTTGATAACGCTCAAAAATTTCATGGTCTGAATAAATCACCCTAGCCGCTTGCGGGTCCTCCCATCCCTCGTGCAAAGCGGATTCCACCCAGTGAATAGGTAGGCTTTCATCTCCGCTTAAATCGTGGATAATACTGGCCAGTCGCTTTTGCTGTTGCGCTAGGCTGCACATAATCCACAGTTCCCGATCTGCGCGTTGTTGTGCTTGTAGATGCTCCAGGAGTAGTGTGAAGTTCTTGCCAAAGGCCGGTTGGGGAAGACTCTGCCACGCACTTTGTGCCGTTGCAATTCCCTCACTCAGATAGGTTTTGTGCTGAAGGAGCTGAACGAGATGGGATCCCGAAGAGTACAGGGCATGAGGTTCCATGGGGCGAATCCCCCCTTCAAAGGCTACATAGGCCGCTTCGGCCAAGGCATATCCCTGGTCTAGCTTTTCTTGTAAAAAAGCAGCGTCCTCAATCCAAAGCAAGGCATCTTCACCCGCATATTCGATAAGTGATTCGCGAATCTCTTTGCGGACCTTGTCCTCGACGTTTGGAACGAGGGTCATCGCTTCAACGCGGCCATCACTTAATTGGCTGTCCACCTCGAAAGAGCGAATGTCATCCACTTCATTTCCAAAAAACTCGATGCGATGAGGCTGCGCGTGCGCAAAGGAAAAAACATCCACGATACCCCCTCTTACCGCAAATTGACCGGGCTTTTCTACAAAGTCTACCCGTTCAAAACGCATGTCAAACAGACTCTCGTTGAAAAAATCTAAATCGAGCTTGTCTCCTTTGGCGACGCGGAGCGATTTGCTGCCGAAGGACTTGCGCGTCACGACTTTTTCGGCCAGAGCCTCAGGATAGGTTACGATGATGCAGCGCTCCCGTTGTAGCCGTTCGAGCGCTTCGGCGCGCAGGCCAATGTTGGCGTTGTCTACCTGATCTCGGTCAGCATAGGGCTTTCGGTAGGAATCTGGAAAGAAAAATGCCTTGCCAGGGCCTAAGAGTTTCTCCAGGTCATTCAGGAAATAGGCTGCATCTTCCTTGTCGGAGCGCACAAGAATCATGGGTCGTTGGAGCGCTTCCCAGGCGAGCGCAGCAATGACGGCTTTTAGCGATCCCCGAACGCCCGAAAGCCCCACGGGGGAATCCGCAGGGGGGGCAGACCATGCACGAAGCAGGGCATGAAGCCGCGCATCTGCGCGGTAGGCATCAAGAAGTGCTCTCATTCATTGGCTTCCGACCGCAAAAATGATTCGGCCTCTAGGACCATGGCGGTAGAGCCTGCAAAGTAAGGGACTCGCTGATGAAGTTCGGTTGGTTTCAAGCTTAAAATTCGCTCGAAGCCATCGGTTGCGCGCCCGCCAGCTTGCTCAACAATAAAAGCGAGCGGATTGCATTCGTATAGCAAGCGCAATTTGCCTTTGGGGCTGGTGGTTCCGGTCGGATAAATGTAAATACCCCCTTTAATCATGTTCCGATGTAGATCGCTGACGAGCGAACCAATGTATCGGCTGGTGTAGGGCCGGTTGGAGGCAGGGTCAAGCTCTTGGCAAAACTTGAGATAGCGTTTCACGCCACTCGGGAAGTGCACATAATTTCCTTCGTTGATCGAATAGATCTGTCCCCGCTCTGGAAAGCGCATATTGGGATGGGATAGGCAAAATGTCCCAATACTTGGGTCCAAGGTGAAGCCATTCACCCCATGTCCAGTGGTGAATACCAGCATGGTGCTCGAGCCATAAATGACATAGCCGGCAGCCACCTGCTGATCCCCAGGCTGTAAAAAGTCTTCCAGAGTGACGGGCGTTCCGACTGGAGAAATTCGGCGGTAAATGCTGAAAATGGTGCCAATAGAAACATTCACATCGACATTGCTTGAGCCATCCAATGGGTCGATCAACACGACATATTTGCTCTCGTTATGCAAGTCGTCATCAAAGACAATGAAGTCTTCAAGTTCTTCAGACGCCACTCCGCAGACCTCACCCATGCTCCGCAACGTGCGAATAAAGGTGTCATTGGCAAAGACATCCAACTTCATTTGATGCTCCCCCTGAATATTGTCAGAACCGGCTAAGCCGAGTATATCTGCTAATCCAGCTTTGTTGATTTCGCGGTTAACCACCTTGGCCGCCAAGCGAATAGAAGAAAGGAGTTGTGAGAGTTCACCGGTAGCATAAGGGAACTTCTCCTGGTTTTCGACCAGGAACTCGCCCAAGGTCGTGGGTCGATGTGTGCGCATAAAGAGGAAATCAAGGGTTGCCCTAAAGATACAGGAAGGTGCTACTTTTGACATCGTGAAGGCACAATTCAATGATGTTTCGGTCCGTTGGGCAGAAGAAAAGGATCTAAAAGGGGTCATGGCGCTCATTCAAGAGCTAGCCATTTTTGAAAAGGCCCCGTTAGAGGTCACTTTAAGTTTGACGCAATTCACCGAAGATTTTCACGCGGGACATTTTGTTTGCGTCCTTGCCGAGGAAGAGAAACATGGCGTGCTGGGTATCGCCCTGTGCCACCGCCGGTATTCCACCTGGAAAGGCTTAACGGCACATCTGGAGGATTTGGTAGTTCGAGAAGCCTTCCGTGGAGCTGGTCTCGGCCGAAGACTGTTAGAAGCCTCCATGCAATGGGCAGAGTCCATAGGGGCTCAACGACTGCATTGGGAAGTCTTGGATTGGAACCAACCGGCCATTGATTTTTATGAAGGTCTCGGAGCGCAAGTGCTTCGTGATTGGTATCCATGCCGATTGACGGCGGAAGATTTGGCTACCTTTTCTTATCGTTATCCTCGTTTTATACCCTTGAAAGGATGAGCTCCTGGTCCGTCTTCAAATTTGGTGGTGCCTCAGTCAAGGATGCCGCCGCATTGCGCAACGCCGTACACGTCGTCCAACAGTATGGACCTTCTCCTTTGCTGGTCATTGTTTCTGCAATGGGCAAGAGCACTAATGCCCTAGAATCTTATCTGCAGTGGCAGGAGAATGGGGAGCATTCCAAAGCAGAGGCGGGATTGTCTGAGTTAAAGCATTTCCATCAGTCGATGGCGGAAGAAGTGGGAATCTGGACGCCGGATCTAGCCCAAGTTTTAGACGAGGAATGGCGGCGAATCAGCCAGATTGATCCGCAATGGACCTATGGCCGTCGCTATGATGCAACGGTTTCAGCGGGAGAAATCATTTCCTCCCACCTGTTGACAGCGGCTTTGCACGCCGCCGGCCTGCCTGCACAATGGCTTGATGCCCGCCTTTTGGTCAAAACCAATTCGGATCACCGACGCGCCATTGTGGATTGGGAAGCCACGGAAGCGGCGATCAGCGCCCGCTTGACAGAGCGCCCAGGAATGTATGTAAGCCAGGGTTTTATTGCTTCTGGGCCGGCCGAGCAAATCACGACCCTTGGTCGCGAAGGCTCCGACTATTCGGCGGCCATTTTCGCCTATGCACTGCACGCTTCCGAATTAACCATCTGGAAAGACGTACCCGGAGTCCTCAGCGGAGATCCAAAGTTTTTTAGCGATGTGGTACTCCTGGAGGAAATCCCCTACCGCACCGCGATTGAACTGGCTTTTTATGGGGCCTCTGTTATCCATCCAAAGACGATTCAGCCACTCCAAGGTCGCGGGATTGTCTTGCATGTGCGCTCCTTCCTGCAACCTGAGCAGGCCGCCAGTCGCATTGCGGAAGTCGCTTTATTGCGGCCCGAAGTGCCATGCTGGATTCGCAAAGCCGAACAAGTACTCATTACCGTGGGAACGCGGGATTTGAGCTTCCTGTCGGAAGGGCATTTAGCGGAGGTGTATCGCATATTTTCGGACCTCGGACTGCTTGTGAATCTGGCGCAACATGCCGCGGTATCATCGCGTTTTTGCGTAACCGCGGACCGAGTGACGGTCCCCAAGGCCATCGAGGCACTTCGGGCAAATTACCGGGTAGATTGCGTAGAGAATTTAACCTTGTTCACGGTACATCGCCCCGATGCTCAAGCGAGAGGATGGCTAGCTCAACAAGGCGATGTCATTCTCGATCAGCGAAGTGGTTACGTGGATCAAGTGGTAGTCAAGGAAACATTGGCCTAACATGAGGCGGTTACATTTGCGCCGATGAATGCCGCCCCACACCCGAAAAAACTCTTAAACCAAGACGAAGTTCGTCACTTTTTGGGCTGGCCTACATGGACCAATGGGCTGATTTGGCTCCTGTTTTTTGTTTTGGGATGGCATCGCTTGAATCGCGTGTATCAACGACATGCCCATCGGCATGGGATGGACTTTGTGCGGGCGATCATTCAGTCCCGAGGAATTAAACTCCGGTATTTTGAATCAGATTTAGACCGCATTCCTCGCTCCGGAGGGGCCTTACTTGTGGCCAATCACCCCTTGGGCGCGGTGGACGGCCTGTTGCTCCTTGATTTAGTTCACTCGATTCGGCCTGATGTAAAAATCATGGCCAATGGGCTCTTACAGCGGATCGAGCCTTTGAAGCCATATCTCATAGGCGTGACGCCCTTTGAAGGCCGTCATGCGCGGCCGTTTCAATCCGGCAAGGGATTGCTAATGGCCAAAAACCACGTGGAAACAGGAGGGATTTTGCTATTTTTTCCCGCCGGCGAAGTATCACATTTTAATTGGAAACAGGGCAAAATCCAAGATCGTCCTTGGCCAAAATCATCGCTGCGTTTTTTGTCCGAAGTCAAAGCCCCGTGTTTGCCGATTGACGTGCATGCCAGTTTGTCAACTCCATTCTATCTCTTGGGCCAAATTCATCCCTATCTCTATTCCGCCTTATTGCCTGGGGAGGCCGTGCGAAAGCGATGGTTTTATCCGGTAGATATCCGAATAGGAAAGCCCATGCACAAGCGTAGCGCAATGGAGCCTTTGGCCTTTGCGCATATTTTGGAGCACCACCGCCGTCAACTTCGCGCCAATCCACCCAAAGAAAAAACTGCGCGGATTTTTCCTATTCGTATTCGGAAAGCTATGCCCATCGCCATGCCCGGTGCTCCGTCCGCGTGGGAGCAGGAGATTGAGGCCTTGGATCGCTTGGGCAAGTCCTTGACTCGTTCGAGTCAACTCGAAGTGTATTTGGCTCATGCGAAGGAGATCCCAATGATCCTCCTAGAAATAGGCCGTTTGCGCGAACTGACTTTTAGGCAAGTGGGCGAGGGCAGTGGACTAGCGCGCGATTTGGATCGATTTGATGCCTCCTATCAGCATCTTATCCTTTGGGATCATGGGGCCAAACAGATTTTGGGAGCCTACCGTTTGGGATTTGGACCAGACTTGGTTGAAACAGCCCGACTCCGCGGTTTTTATCTGAGAGACTTCTTCAAGTTTAAAAAGGAAGCCATTCCCTTTCTATCCCAATGCCTCGAAATGGGCCGTGCCTTCGTCATCCCCGAGGCGCAACAAAAGCCCTTGCCTTTATTTCTCTTGTGGAAAGGTATTGTGCATGTTTTGGTGCGCCACTCCGATCGACTGCGATATGTGGTAGGAAGCGTATCCATTTCAAACAGCTACTCCAAGCATAGCCAAGCAGTCATGCTCGCATTTGTGAAGCATCACTTTGCGGATCGGAAGTGGTCGCCGTATATCAAATCGCGAAAGAAGTTCAAGCTTCGATTGCGGAAGGAGGATCGCACGTTTATTGAATCAAGCAGCCCGGCTGATGTGCAGCAATTTGATCGGATGATAAGTGATATGGAGCCTCAAGGCTTGCGGATGCCCGTATTGATTAAGCGCTACGTCGGCCAAAATGCGCGCGTCATCGCCTTTAATCGGGATCCCGATTTTAACACGGTCGATGCCTTGATGTATATGGATGTGCTGGATTTGCCCGAAGCCACGCTTCAGCCCGTGTTGGAGGAGTTGAAGGCACTAAATCCTTTACCAGGTGTAGAAGGAGTAGATCAAGCCCAGACGTAAGCCCGTGATTCGGTCCCACGAACCGTCGTCAGCGGTATGCCATCCTTCCAATCGATCCCCAGGTACCACGGTCGTGTAATATTCAACCGTACTTGATATATGCTCGCTGTGTCGAGTTTTGAAGCCAAGTCCTCCACCCATGGTGGCGCTCAGATTCGTACCTGGATCAAAGGTGATATTGGTGGGATAGGCTACATCTTCCATATAGGTAGATTGACTAAAGCAAGCGCCTAAAGTCCCGAAGAGGTAGGGGGTCATGCCATTGCGCTTCCAATATTTCCCATACGGGAGGAGGTGATAGGTGATTCGGCCCGCAGAAGTGACATAGGAGGTGTTGAGATCCACGCCTGTATAAATCCCTTTATGATTGGCGTTGGAGGCATACAGCGTTCCATAGTCGAGTTCGGCGCCAAATCCCCAACGTGAGCCCGTATAAAAGCTGAATTCCACGCCACCGGCAGGTCGTGCTTCTTGAAGCATCGCATTGATATCTCCACTTGCAAAATCACCTATGTGATTCGAGCTGCCCACGTGGACATTTAAGTTCAATGACTGTAAGGAGCGTTGTCCCATGGCGGGAAGTGCCAATGCAAGGAGGAGGACAGGGAGGATGTATCTCATGACGCTAATGTATTCTGCGGCGGGTAGAAAAAGAAACGGGGAGCACAATTGCTCCCCGTAAAGGTAAGGTGACAGAGCAGATCTTAGTTCTGCGCCAAAGTAGCTCCCCAGGTCACATCGTGCATCCGGGTTGTTTTGGTCAACTGCCCATGCTCGTCATAGACGCGAATCATGGCTAGTTCCCCATTCAGACGATAAAATACTCGGCCGATATACTTGCCCTGGCTCATTTGGCCTTGGACAGTAACTGCGGTGGATTCATCGATGGATTCATTCAATAGGAAGGCGCCTTCACGAATTCCCTCTGGAGTCACATGAAAATAGTTGCCGGAAGGTTCCGTCACTTTAATCAAGTTGGCATCCACCAACTGGTAGGTTGTTGTTCCTTGTTCGGGGCGCATGTCCTGGGCTTGAGAGATGGTCATCAGCCCGGTGCTCAACAGCGCCACGAGAAAAATCTTTGCTTTCATGGCGTCCGTTTTAAGGATTAATTAAGTCAAAGTTAACAAAAAATTTACATTACGCAAATTCATGTAAAATTTTCCTTAATAAAATGGCACCCATTTTGGGAAAAGACTGCACGGACCAACCGGCAATATGGGGGGTAATCAGGACATTGGGGTCGTGAATAAAATCGTCCCACCACGCGGGGAGCTTCTCGAGTCCTTCGAGTGAGCGTTTTTCCATGTCCACGACATCGAGCGCCGCCGCGCGTAGTTGCCCGGATTGAATTGCCCGCCAAACATCTTCGGTTCGAATGACGCCGCCCCGGCTTGTATTGATGAGAATGGGCCGCTTGACACATTGCGCCAAGAGATCGGATTGCACAAAGGCCTCTGTTTCTTTCGTCAGCGGGAGGTGTATGCTGAGTACATCACTGGAGCGTAGCAATTCCTCGAGGGAACTTTCGATGACATCGTCTGGCGCGTAGTCCGTTTTGTATTTGTCATAGGCGAGGACACGAACATCGAAGCCTTTCAACCGTTGGGCAAATGCGGAGCCCATATGGCCAAAACCAATGATGCCCACGGTGGCGCCTTCTAGTTCCCAGCCCGTATTTGGGGCGCGATTCCAGGCACCTTGGAGTACTTCTCGGTTCGAAGCAATGATGCGGTGGGTGAGCGCCAAAAGCATGCCTATGGCGTGTTCGCCAAGGGAAGTGCGATTGCCTTCGGGCGCACTAAATAGTTGAATGCCTCGCGCTTTCGCCGCTTCTTGATCGATGTTTTCTACGCCGGAGCCCAGGCGACCGATCCATTTCAATTTAGGAGCGCGGTCTAAGAGCTCCGCGGTGACGCGAATTCGGCTTCGGAGCAAAAGCCCTTCCGCTACGGCCAATGCTGATCCAAGATCCTCTTCGGCGCGATGGTATTCACGCAGGATCGTGTACCCAGCAGATTCAAGGCCAGATTCTAAGCCAGCATCGGTGGAATCAATGGCAAGTACGCACTTCACAGCAAAGCGTTAGCAATCGCGAAGTAAATGCTCAGCCCCAACACATCATTCGTTGTGGTAATGAAAGGACCGGTGGCAAGGGCCGGATCGACTCCATAGTGATCGAGCACCCAGGGAATAGCCGTGCCGAAAAGGCTGGCAAATAGAATTACGGCCAAGAGTGAGCCTCCCACGGTGGTGGCAAAGAGCAAGCCGTGCCCCATACCCCAGCTGTATAAAACGATCACCAGTGCACAGATTAAGCCATTGAAGAGCCCCACACCTAATTCACGACCCAAACGGGTCCATAGATTTTTCTGCAACGTGGAATTGGCTATGGCTTGGACTACAATGGCGGAAGATTGTACGCCCACATTGCCGCCCATGGCTGCAATCAGCGGCATAAAGAAGGCAATCTGGGGGATTAAGATCAGCTCACTTTCATTCCGAGCGATCACGGTGGAAGTCAAGACTCCTCCGAGAAGACCAACCAAAAGCCAGGGCAGTCGAGCCCGCGTGGTGTCAAAAAGTCCATCGGCGTTGGTGACCTCATCGGACAGACCCGACATCAACTGGTAATTGCTGTCCGCTTCATCTTGAATGACATCCACGACGTCATCTAGGGTAATGCGTCCTAGGAGCCGGCCCAATTCATCCACAACGGGAATGACGAAGAGGTCATACTTCTTCATGATGCGCGCTACTTCTTGATCCTCAGTGGTGGAGGTCACGGAGCGGGCTTTGCGCTCAAACACTTCGGAAATCGGGGTACGCGTGCTCGTGGTCAGCAGTTTCTTGAGCGAAAGGGAGCCCAGAAGGACTTCGTTGTCATCGACGACATAGACGGCGTGAACGACATCGACATCCTCCGCTTGGCGACGCATTTCGCGCACACAACGGAGCACAGTCCAATTCTCGTTTACTTTGACGAGCTCCGTGGCCATCAAGGCTCCGGCCGTGCCTTCGGCATGCGTCAACAGATCGGCCAAATCCTTGGCTAAGTCAAGGTCCTCCAAATTGGAGAGGACTTCGCGCTTTTTGGCTTCAGGTAATTCGGAAATCAAATCCGCGGCATCGTCCGTGTCCATGTTGTCCACGACGACTTGCGCAATTTCTTTACCGGTAAAATTTTCCAGGATTTCTCCGCGGCGATCTTCGTCGAAATAGACAATGACATCGGAAAAGCGCTCGGAGCCTAAGGTTTGCATCAGCTCCAGCGCTTGGTCAGCGTCGAGGCTTTGGGCAATTTCGGCCACGTCGGCCGCGTGTAAATCGAGTAATAGGCTTTCTAGCCCGGCGAAGTTTTTATCCTCCAGGTGTTGGCGCAGGGCCTTGATGTAGTCCGGGGTGATCTGGAACGCCATGGGTCATACTTTGTGCCAGGGCAATGAAATCTTGCACGTCTAGTTGTTCAGCGCGCTGCTGAGCAAGTGCCTCCATTGGACCTGTCTCTACAAAATTAAGGGATTTCAACGCGTTACGCAGGGTTTTTCTCCGTTGGTTGAATGCCGTCTTGACGACCAGAGCCAAGTGCTTCGGGTTCACTTCGGGCATTTCGGCCTTTCGGACACAGTGAATGACCCCGGATTTAACTTTGGGAGGAGGGTCGAAAGCCCCTTCATCCAAGGTGAACAGATAGGTCACATCATAATAGGCTTGGGTCAATACCGAGGTAATGCCGTACACCTTGCTGCCCGGCCCTGCGGCGATGCGCTGAGCCACTTCTTTTTGGAACATGCCGACCATTTCGGGAATTTGCGCACGGCGATCAATCATCCAAAAAACGATCTGCGTCGAAATATTGTACGGGTAGTTGCCAATCAAAGCAAAAGGGGCCTCACTTAGGCTTTCCGGTAGATTCCATTTCAGTAGGTCTGCATGGTACAGACGCGCACTGAGGGTGGGAAATTTGCTCTGAAGTACGGGAATGCTTTCTCGATCTAGCTCGATGGCATGGAGTTCTACCTCTTTTTGGGCCAAATACTGCGTCAGTACCCCTGTGCCTGGACCTACTTCTAACACCTTGTCGTACGCGGTTAATGACAGACAGTCCGCCATGCGCTCTGCGGCACTCAGGTCTCGCAAAAAGTGCTGGCCTAGGGATTTTTTAGCACGTATTTCAGCCATGGAGTCCTGCGCGTTTGAGAAGGGCTTCTGGTTTTGGTTCACGTCCGCGGAATCGCTTGTACAGTTCCATGGGGTCTACACTGCCCCCGGCGGAGAGCAGGGCTTTGAAGTCCGCGGCAACTTGGACTTCGTTTTTGGCCTCTTCTTGAAAACGCTCAAAAGCATCGGCATCCAAGACTTCGGCCCATTTGTAGGAATAATATCCGGCCGAATACCCGCCTGCAAAAATGTGTGAGAAGGCGGGAGAAATCAAGTTTACATTGGCTTGCGGCCATAATTCGACGGGGGTGAGTGCCTCCTTTTCAACCTCATCTACGCAGGTAACGGGGTTGCGTTGGTGGTGCCATGCCATGTCCAAAAGGCCAAAGCCCAGTTGGCGAACTGTAGCCATCCCCTCTAGAAAACTTTGACTGGCTTGAATGCGATCAAGGATGTCTTTGGGCATCGGTTCTCCCGTTTGGTGATGACGCGCCCATTGGGCTAATTCTTCGGGTTGATAGCACCAGTTTTCCATGAATTGTGAGGGCAGTTCGACAAAATCCCAGCGCACGGAAGTTCCGGTCAGACTTGCATAGCGTCCCGAGCCCAGCATGCCGTGTAGGGCGTGTCCAAATTCATGAAACAGGGTAAGGACCTCATTAAAGGTGAGCAAAGCCGGTTGATCTCCGACGGGTGGACTGAAGTTACCCACCATAGAAATAATGGGATAATCGCGCCATCCATTGCGCACTCGAGCGGAACGGTAAGAGGTCATCCAGGCGCCATTGCGCTTTCCTTTCCTAGGGTGCCAATCGGCATGAAGGTGGGCTACCCATTGGCCGTCCGCATCTCGCACATCAAAAACCTGCGCATCGGGGTGGTAGCTTGGCTCCCGTGAGGGTTCAAAATGCAAGCCGTACAAGCGTTTCGCGACGGCAAAAGCCCATGATTGCACGCGAGGCAATGGGAAATACACCTTGGTCATTTCATCATCAAACTCGAGGGTGGCCTTTTTGTATTTCTCACTGACAAAGGCCGCATCCCAGCGTTCCATGGTTTGAAGTTGACAATGGTCTAAAGCAAATGCGCGCAGGGCCTGAAGCTCTTTCTCGGCGAAGGGTTTGGCTTTGAACAATAAGTCCTGTAGGAAGTGCTGGACTTTTTCTGGCGCCCCAGCCATGCGCTCTTCGAGGACAAATTGGGCATGGCTGTCATAGCCGAGTAATTGCGCTCGTTCGCGGCGAAGATTGGCAATTTCGAGCACATGGGCTTGATTGTCGTTGGCATCGCCTCGAGCTGCGCGTTGACCGTAGGCCTGCCAAAGTGTTTTGCGCAAGTTTCGGTTTTCGGCATAGGTCATGAAGCCCATGTACAACGGCGCATCCAAAGTGAGAATCCATCCATTCAAGCCTCTGCTTTGGGCAGCTTGGGCCGCCATCTGTCGAATGGATTCAGGCAGTCCGGCAAGATCTGCTTCGATTATGGGATGGTGCCAAGTTTCGGTATCTGCCAAAATGTGTTCAGAAAATTCGAGCCCAACTTGACTCAAGCGCTCGTCGATGCGGCGCAATTCAGCCTGACCCTCGGCGTGGAGTAGGGCCCCGTTTCGAATGAAACCTCTATACGTTTTCTCGAGCAGCATATGTGATTCGGGATCGAGATCAAGGTCCAGATCGTGAACCTTTTGGATCTTGCTGAAGAGCTTCGGGCTCATCCGAATGTCATTGCTGAGCGCACTGAGCTTAGGTGCATAAGCCTTGGTAAGCGCTTGTATTTCAGCACTCGTGCATGCTGAATTATAATTGAACAATCGCTCGGCTACATGGTCTAGCGATTGGCTGATTTCCTCCAAAGCGACGATGCAATTCTCAAAGTTTGCGGGCGCATTGGAAGTCTCGAGGTCTCTCAGGGCTGCCTGAGCTTCGGCTAAACCTGCATCCAAGGCTTTCTCCCATTGTTTTGATTCCCACCTAGGGAAATCCATACCATGAACGTAAGAATCTAGGTAGGCAAAACGGTCACATAGATGTCCTTCTTGGCACTCGGTGGCATGGGCAAGGATTTGGTTCTCATCTCCGTGCAAAAGCGCAGGTAAAACATGGTCAATAAATTGTTGACCAAAGCCTGATGTGGCATCGCCGGGAACGGCGCTTGGAAGGTTATCTACGGCAAGGACGCCTAGGCTTCCAGGTTGCCCGAAGGGGACTTCTAATCCACTTTTAGCGTCCCACGCATAGAAGGGTTCGGCCATAGTACTCGGACGCAGGGTCGAGGGGATAGGGCCGGCTATGTCACAACTGATGTCCCCGATAAATTCGATGGAGAAGTCGGGATGTTGTGCATCTTGTTGGCTGAAGAAATGAGGACTTCCTTCTTTCCAATAATGGCAAGGGAGGTAAATGTCTGCAGCACAAGCATAGGGAAAAAAGGCTGAGCCAAATTCTTCGGGATGGCTATAAAATCTGCCTTTCTCAAAGGCTCCTCCATCCTTGCGCTCCACATATTGTTCCGCTTCGAGAATGGTGAAAATGGGCCCAGAATGCGCTTGACTGTTCAGAAACTCGCTGGGCTCCACTTCGCGAAATCCCCCTGCAAGGAGCATTTCTTGCGCTCCTTTGCCTACCCGTCCTCGTCCAGTCAAAAGGACTTTCCAGCTGCCTTTGGGATGGTCCTGTAGTTGTGACTTCAGTGCAGAAACCCAAGCGAGGTCAGCGGCCTTGGGGAGGGTAGGAAAACCTTTCATTTGAGCATAGCCCCGCATGGCTTCATAGGCACCAACGAGCCCTGCATATTGCCCGAAGCCGATGAGTCGTTGCCCGCGAAGCTTGATAAGTTCCCAGTCAATGAGTCGAACATTCTTTTGAAGGCAAGCTTTGAGCAACGCGCGATTGTAGGGCTGTTCCTTGTAGGTGTGCGAAAAAAAGAAGTGCGTGGCACGGTCCTGCAACTGTCCCACAGGAACTTCTTTAACACCGAGAATGACATCGCAGCCGGAGAGGTCAGATTCAATGGAACATCCGGCTTCATGGTAGTCCCCGTCGGGGTAGCATCGGATGGGGCTTGGCTCAACCCAAATTTCCAATCCGGCATGGGCAGTAAGGAGCTCGGCGCACTGAGATGGGCTGAGCACCGCTCGGCGGTCTGGTGGCGTTTTTCCTTCGCGAATCAATCCAATTCTCATAGCCTCAAAGGTAGGGCCTATCGACCTGCGTTAGTTGCTCCAGAGACGGGATTGGAACTGTGCGTTGGCTGCAAAAGGCTGCCCATTAATTTCCGTAAAGCCCGGAAATCCGCCTAAGAAGCCAAGGGTGTCACATTGTTCATCCAAAACGTAGCTGGGAAAATCCCCACCACAAAGTCCCGGATCAAATAGATACACTGTTTGTCCCTGAAATGTATACGCATCGATGGCTGCACCATCGGCGCAGCACCATGTTTTGAATAAGGCCAGGGCATGGTCGAGGCATTCTGGTGCTTGATTTAACGACGGCTCGCAGGCAGTAGCAAGGAAGAATGGGCTAAAAAAAGCGAATACTTTGAGGGGTCTCATGGTACAAAGTAAAGCAAACGCCGGGCCCCGATATATCGATGTTCGTAATAGGCTTGACCTACCCAATTTTCGATCACTACGCCTCCATGGGTCGCACTGTGAAGCATCAGAATTTTTCCTTCCTCTAGGCCGACACATAAGCCCACATGGCCAATTTCTTTGGCAGAACGGCCGGAGAAAAGCAAGAAATCTCCTAATTGAATACTATCCCGCTCAATGAATTGGCCTTCTGATGCATAGCGGCTTGAACTGGCAGGCAGGCGCACATGGTGTTGCGCAAATGTGAAAAACAGCAGTCCTGAACAGTCAAATCCTCCGGGTGATTTACCCCCACCACGGTAAGGTTCTCCGAGGAGGCTGCTGTACGTTTCAACTACCGCTTGCCAAGAGATGGTGTCGGTGGCTGAGGGGTGACTCCGAGGGGAGGGGATGGGGTAAGCCAGCCCAATAGTCACCTGGGTGACTAGGGTTACCAAAAGGAGGGGAATCTTTAACGAACTTTGAGCCATGGAAAAGCGCGAATTTATAATTTCTGGCATGACTTGCGGCGGCTGTGTGGCTCGTGCAAAAAAAGCATTTGAAGCCTTGGAGGCGGTGAGCGCTGTAGAAATTCAACTCGAGTCGCCACAGGCGCGATTGCATTTCCATACGGTAGTGAATCTCGAAGCCTTGCAGGAGGTGCTTTCGACTGCTGGCAACTATGTACTTTCTCCAATTCAGTCAGAACAGGACGTGCCGCTCGCCGAATCGCTGGATTCAGAGCGCTCCTTTTTTGAAACCTACAAACCCTTGCTCCTGATTGTTGGGCTGCTTTTGCTGGTGACCGGGGCGATCCAGTGGGGCTCCTGGGATGGGATGGAATGGATGCGGCACTTCATGGCTGGCTTCTTCTTGGTGTTTAGCTTCTTTAAGCTTTTGAACGTGAAAGGCTTTGCCGAATCCTATCGCATGTACGACTGGGTCGCTGGCGCTTGGCCCACTTGGGGCTTCATCTACCCATTCGTTGAATTGGCGTTAGGCATGGCCTACTTAGTCGATTTTCAGCCTTTAGCTACGAATGTCATCACCTTTATTTTGATGGCCTTGGGCGCGGGATCGGTGATTCAATCCAATATGAACAAGCGCAAAATTCAATGCGCCTGCCTCGGCGATGTCTTCAATTTGCCCATGAGTTTTGTAACCATCGTGGAAGACGGGGCCATGGCCCTCATGGCGGGTTGGATGCTTCTAAGTTGAGTGGACGCTAGGTAGCGCCTATGGCGCGCTTGGGGGCTAGGGAGCGATTGCTTGGTTTGATGGCTAGTTGACTCGCTCGCTAAACGCTTAAACTCTTTTACCCTTGAACCCCTAACCCCTTATACCCCTCTGGCGGTCGCCCGCTACAGCTTTTCCGTATATTTCGAGTATGTTAGAATCCATCATAGAGCGAGCTTTGCACGTCCACCAGGTATGAAACAAATCTTGAAATGGGTATACGCTGTGGCGTGCCTTTACTGGGTGTATTTGGCCGGGAAACTGTATGTACATGTTTTGATATCAGAGAAGTACAATGCGTTTAGTCCGTCGGACATTCAGTCCATAAAATGGACCTTGATGTATGCAGTCCTTCTAGTGTTTAGCTCATTGTTGCTGTTGTTTCTTGAGAACAGGCGGCACTAGGTTTTTATCGATGGGCAGGTCCATTTCGTTCAGCGCCAGTTTTTTTGAAGTGATACGTTGAACCTGTTTTTCCCCAAGTCTCCGAGCCTCAGTCCACTAAGGACAAACCAACAAACGGCGCTAAGCGCCCTAAGCCCTGTCATCTTGTCTCACGAACATTCGTGGCACAGCCCTTGTTGAAGAAGCGCCATGCTACACCTACCCGCTCTAAGCCCCTCGCGATTTGAGGCCGTCCAAACGTCGCTCCCAGGCGCGAAAGGATGGTTACGCGTCAATGGCCAGTCGTATTTACATGCGGATTTGGCTTTGCAACGGCCCACCGGAAAGTATGTGTCGAGGCTGATGCTGCACGTGCTGAATGTGGTTTTGGCCGGGGTGAAAATTCGCACCTTGGGCCACAATGCGATGCCCGGCTTGCTCTTCCCAGAATTGGACGGCGAAAAGGGAATGGCCCAAGTGCCCATTTGGCCTAAAGGATATAAGCTTTTGGTGGCAAATGTGTTAGGTCGAAAAAATGTGAAAGGCGCTATTGTTGTGCCCGCCGAGCCCTTCATGGTGTTACCGATTCGGCCTGAATGGCAAAACTTTGAAGACTATTTGGCCGCCATGAGCACCAAGTACCGAACACGCGCGAAAAAAGCCCTCAAACTCGCGGAAGGCTGCGAACACGTAGATCTTAGCTATGTTCCCACGCAGAGCTGGTCGGCCTGGGCGTCCGATTTGCTCAAGCAAACGCTGCGCGACAAAACGGTAACCCTTCCGGCCTCCTTGGAAGTTCTTTTGAAAGCCTACAAGGAAAATTTAGGAGATGCCTTCCGAATCTTTGGCTACCGTAAGGACGGGCACTGGGTGGGCTTCATTACCGCCATCGTGGACGACGAAGCGGTTCATGCGATGCACATGGGATTTGAGCCCAGCTATGCGCAGCAATCGCAGTTTTATCAGCGCAGCATGATGGATTTGGTGCATTTGGCCATTGAGGAGCGCAAGCCATTGCTGAATATGGGCCGAACCGCTACCGAAATCAAGAGCACCATGGGCGCTGTACCCGTGGAAAACAGCTTCGTATTCTTCAGTCCACGCCCCCTGATTCGCAGTTTGCTCCGTTTCTATGCCCGCCGCTTTCACCGCCTGCCGGACTACACGCTTCGCAGCCCGTTCAAGGCCTAAGCGCGCAGGAGGCTTCCGTATCTTTGGTGGGTAAACGTCTGTACATGAAAAAAATACTGCTACTCGGTTCGGGTGAACTTGGAAAGGAACTCGTCATTGCGTTGAAGCGCCTAGGGGCCTACGTTGTGGCCTGTGATTCTTACGAAGGCGCCCCCGCCATGCAGGTGGCGGATGATTTTGAAGTATTCAATATGCTGGACGGCCGCGCTTTGGATGCCGCCGTGGTGAAGCACCGCCCCGATCGCATTGTGCCTGAGGTAGAGAGCATTCGAACAGATCGGTTTTATGATTACGAGGCGGAAGGCTTTCACGTGGTTCCCTCCGCGAAGGCGGCCAATTTCACGATGAACCGAAAGCTGATCCGCGACCTCGCTGCCCAGGAATTGGGTTTACGCACCGCGCCCTACCGGTATGCCACGACGTTGACGGAATTTGAGGCCGCGGTCACGGAAATTGGCCTGCCTTGTGTGGTTAAGCCCTTGATGTCCTCTTCAGGCAAAGGGCAGTCCGTTGTTAAATCACCGGCGGATGTGGCGAAAGCCTGGAGCTATGCCATGGAGGGAAGCCGAGGAGACTTGATGGAGGTCATAGTGGAGGGCTTTGTGGACTTCCACACGGAAATCACCCTGCTCACGGTGACGCAGCATGACGGTCCGACGCTTTTTTGTGCGCCTATTGGCCATCGCCAGGAACGCGGCGATTACCAAGAAAGTTGGCAGCCTTGTGCCCTGTCACCCAAGAACCTGGCAGAGGCTCAAGCGATGGCCGCCAAAGTAACGGAGGCCCTCGGGGGGTCCGGTATTTGGGGCATTGAGTTCTTCATTACCCTTAAGGGCGTGGTCTTTTCCGAATTGTCGCCCCGCCCACACGATACCGGCATGGTCACTCTGGCCAATACCCAAAACCTAAACGAGTTTGAGCTGCATGCGCGGGCCTTATTAGGCTTACCTATTCCGGCCATTGAACTCCAGCAAGCGGGGGTTTCCGCGGTGATCCTGGCCCAGGATGCCGGGGAGCAGGCACCTACCTATTCCGGAGTGGAAACGGCTTTGGCGAAACCGCATTCGGACGTAAAGTTGTTTGGCAAGCCCAACACGCGCCCCTACCGCAGAATGGGCGTTGCGCTGACCTACGGATCCTTGGAAGGCGATATGGAGACCCTCCGCGCTCATGCCAAAGCGATCGCAGATTGCGTGATGGTGGAAAGCCACTAAACGTTTGACCCGCATGAAACGTCTGCTGCTCACATTGATCTTGGTTCAGGGATTCCTGGCATCTGCCCAAGTGGACACGCAGGTGGTGCGCCTAGAAATGGCCCCTGTTTTTGGGAAGCGTACCAATGTGGCTTGGGAGGTGATCCAAAAGGTGATGGCCCAGCGCAGCGCGCAAATGGAGCAAACGCAGACGCTCCAGTGCAGCACCTACGCCAAGAGCAGCTACATCCAAGGCGGGCGAAGTGAGTTGTTTGAATTTTTGAGTTATTCGCAACGCGTTCGTCCGGGAACCTACCGCGAATTTGTCGTGGCCGCCGACCAGCATTTGACCCGAGGACCGGGCGACTTTGGGAACAGCATGGAGGTGCAAGCGAGCTTCTCGGGAAGAGGAGATTTTATGGGCGATCAGCAAGCACCCAAGATGGGGCAGCATTTTTTTGAAGGCCTGGAAGATGGCGACTTTGAACTCTACGCACCGACGCTGTACGTGCCCAAAGTCTTGGCGCAGCCCATTCCTAGCCCCCTGGCTGTTGATGCAGGCGTCAACTACCGCTTTGACTTGGTGGAAATCCTTCAAGCCGATCAACCTGGGCAAAAAATCTATGTCTTGTCTTTTGCGTCGCGTTCAGGTAAGCTGATGGATGGGCAGCTCTGGGTCCACGAGGCGGATTGGCATATTTCCAAGGCTATTTTAATCTTGGACGGCAATGCGTTGACACGCTTTGAACGGCTCGTCGTGACGCAGACCTACCAGCAGTGGCAAACTTGGACGCTCCCCTTCGCGAATATTGTTTCCCAGCGGGAATTCCAATGGAGCGACCACGGGGATACCGGGGTGGTGACCGTGCAGCACCGTGATTTCCAACTCAATGCCAATCTAACGCAGCGGCAGTTGGGTCTGGCCGTTCGGAGCTACGCTGCGGACGCCTTTGACCTGGGGAGTGAAAAGTGGGACGCCATTCGCCCACAGCCTTTGGCAGCCGAAGAAGTAGCGCATGTCGCTTACCAAGACAGCCTAGCGCTCTACTATGATAGCGATGCCTATGTGGACAGCGTAGATCGGGAATACAACACCTTTAAGTGGCACAAACCGGTGCTCACGGGCATGGGCTACCGGTCCCGAAAGCGGGGAATCTCGCTCTATGTCGATCCATTGATCGCCCAATTCAGACCCTTTGGCATTGGCGGCTATCGGCACAATTTGGGCGGTAGTGTGACCAAGACCTTTGACAACGATCAGCGGCTCACCTTGGACGGCTATGTGAATTACGGTTTTTCCAACCGGGACCTGAAAGGGGAACTTTCGCTGAACTACCGCTACGATCCGCGGCGGTTTGGGGATGTGGAATGGGCCTACGGCGACGATTATATGATGGTGAATACCTACGAATCCATCATGGGCACCTTTGCACGAGGCAACTATGCGCGTCGGCGCTATTTCACAGTGGCGCAGCGCATGGAGTGGTTCAATGGGTTCTATGTGCGGACGAGTTTGGACTTTTCTGAGCGTTCGTCCATTGCGGACCTGGTGATGGACTCCTGGTCAGATGGCCTCTTTGGAGCGCTCAATCCGCCGAAGGATTTCCCATCCTACACGGTGGCTATCGCCGGGGTTCAGGTCCTGATCCGGCCCTTTCAGCGCTACATTTTCAAGCGAAACCGAAAGTTCATTCTCGGTAGCGACTACCCGGATATTGAAATCGATTATCGCTGGGGCATTCCCGGACTCTTTGGGTCAAATGTCAACTACCATCAACTCAGAATTGAATCTCGAGACTTTATCCAATGGCCCCGCCTGGGCTACAGCGAATGGAGTGCAGGGGCAGGTAGCTTTTTAGGTGCCAATTTGGACAGCATCCGCTTTATTGAGCACAAGTTTTTCCGCGGGTCGGACCAGCGCCTTTTTTCCATGCCTACGGGGAGCTTCCAGGCCCTGGATTCTACGTATCACACGGCGCGGCCCTACCTGGAGCTCTATGGCATTCACCACTTCCAAGGGGCTTTGCTCGAGCGGATTCCCTTGGTGAATCGTTTGAATTTGGAAATGGCTCTGGGCGGAAGTGCAGTTTTGATTCCCTCTTTGGAATTGAAGCATGTGGAAACGTTTATCGGGTTGGAGCGCGTGTTTCGAATCAACAAACAGCTCATGAAATGGGGCATTTATCGGGTTTTTACTCCCGGCCAAACGATTGGGACCGGCTTCGATTGGAAGATGGGAATCAACATCTATGATTCCTACCGAGGCCGTTGGCTGTATTAAGGTTCCAAAGCCATGGTCAAGCCCGCTCGGGACTGTACATTTGGAATTCGAAAAAAAATTAGACGCTTAGTACCGTTTCATACTGCTCATGAAAAAGACGCTTTTCACCTTGATCTTGATGGCCTTGGTAGGTCAGCTTTCGGCCCAAACCCTCTTTACCGTCGGCGAGAAGGCCGTTTCGGTCGATGAATTCCTGTATGTCTACGGGAAAAACAAGGACATTGGCAATCAGATTGACCCCAAGACGCCCGAGGAATACCTAGGCCTGTACATCGCGTTTAAGCGCAAAGTGGCGGAAGCGGAGTCTCTAGGTCGCGATACCATACCTTCCTTCTTGACGGAATACAATACGTACTACCGTCAACTTCTCAAGCCCTACTTGACCGATAAATCTGTGGATGACGAAATTGTCCGTGAAGCGTATGATCGTATGTCAACGGATATTCGTGCCGCCCACATTATGCTGGATTTGCCCGAAAATGCCCTCCCTGAGGATACCGCCAAGGTGTACAAGCAAATCCTCGCCATCCGCGACCGTCTGAACCGCGGCGAGTCTTTTGAAACCATCGCCCGCCAGCAGTCGTCCGACAGCTACAGTGCGGTCAATGGTGGGGATCTGGGGTATTTTACTGTCTTCAGCATGGTCTACCCATTCGAAAATGCCTGTTACAATGCTGAGATAGGCAAGGTGGTTGGTCCTGTGCGCACCCAGTACGGTTATCATCTCATCAAAGTGCTGAACAAGCGCCCCGCGCGCTACCGTATGACGGCCGCACACATCTTATTATTGGATACGGAAGACCGCCCAAATCCGGAGGCGGCCAAGAAGATCCAGGACCTATACAAGAGCTTACAGGCGGGGGAAGATTTCAATGCCCTTGCGCGTAAGCACAGTCAGGACCAAAGCTCGCTGCAGCGTGGAGGTCAATTGCCTGCTTTTGGCTTGAATCAAATGCTCCCAGAATTTGAAGATGCCGCCTTTGGTTTGGCAGCGGATGGAGATTTTTCCGAGCCCTTCCAGACCAAATTGGGCTGGCACATCGTCAAGCGTGTTTCACGCGAGGATGTTCCCGCATTTGAGCGCATGCAAGGAGAGTTGGCGGGCAAAATTCGCCGGGATGAGCGCTCTAACGCATCCATGCAAGCCTTTTTGGCTAGCCTTTCGGAACGCTACCAGGTGACCATTGACGAATCCGCAGTGAATCAAGTGCTCAAGGCACTGGAGAAAGGGAAAAGCACGGCAAAGTTGACCAAGCCTGTGGTGACCTATGAGAGTATGAAAGTCGGCTTGGGTGGAACAAAGACGATTTCACAAACGGAATTTGCTGCACGAGCGATCGATGCGGAAGCCCGTCGATTGACTTCCTTGAACGAACCCTCAGAAAACGTCAAGAAAGTGGATCCAGCGCAAGCCTATGGGGTATTGCAGCCCATGATCCACGCGGCCTTGATGGCCGAAGCGGAATATCGCTTGCCATTCGAGAATGCGACGTTCCGATTCCTTGCGCAAGAGTACCGCGAGGGCATTTTGGTATTTGACCTTACCCGCGAAAAGGTTTGGGATGCAGCCTCTCAAGACAGCGCGCAACTCGCCATCTTCTTTGCGGCCTTCCAAGACCAGTACCAGTGGAACAATCGCTACACGGGAACGGTCTTCACCACAAGTAGTGAGAAGGTAGCCAAGAAAGCGGCGGATCAGTTGCGCCGTGGGGTGCCCGCCGAAAAGGTGGCACGCGTCCTCAATGCCAAAGACCCCTTGGCACTGGCTGCACAGGACTATACGGCTTTAGAATCTGGCAACAACACCTTGAACAACAAGCAAAAACTGCTTGTCGATATGACAGGTGATTCGGGCGAGAAAGTGAGCGGCCCCTTAGCCTTTGAAGATGGTTTTGCGGTGGTGGTAGTAACGGAAACTTTGCCTGCAGGTCCTAAGGCCTTGAGCGAGTGCCGGGGCCAAGTCATTACTGACCTTCAAAAAGCCCTGGAAGCGCAGTGGTTGGACTACTTGGGTGGTACCTATCCGTTGAACTTGGATCAAGCAGCTTGGCAAGCTATCCAGTCTAAACTTTAAACGCTAAAACGCATGAAAGTCGTTAGCACAGAAACCCTTCCTGGCCACGAAATTGTGGAAGTCCTCGGCATCGTTCGCGGAAGTACCGTTCGAGCACGCAACATCGGCCGCGACCTCTTTGCGGGCCTCAAGAATATCGTCGGCGGAGAAATTGAGGAGTACACGCGACTTGCGGCGGATTCGCGCGAAGAGGCCTTGGAGCGTATGGTCAAAGATGCGCAACGCCTGGGCGCGGATGCGGTGGTCGGAGTTCGCTTCACCACAGCGATGATCATGCAAGGCGCCTCCGAAATGCTGGCCTATGGCACCGCGGTAAAACTTAAGTAATGGACTGGGGCGACTGGTTGCTCAAAGGCATTTTGAGCCTGGAGTTTGGTTTCTTTGCCTTCTGTTTGGTGGCTCTGATTGTGCTGGGTTTTCGCCGCGTGAAAAAGCGCCGCACCGAAACCTTTGAAAAGCGCGAGAACTAGCCTTTTTGATTTTTACTCTTGAACCGTGACATGCCCTCCGGGCGCATGGCGGCATGCTTGGTTTTTCGGCCGGTTACACGCTCCCGCCACATGCGAAAGGAGGAAGGCTTCATCTCACGGCGCATCAAAGCTCGAACGTCATTCTCCTTCAACCCAAACTGGACTTCAATCGCCTCAAAGGGGGTACGATCCTCCCAGGCCATTTCAATAATGCGGTCGATGGATTCGGGCGGCAAATGAGCGTTCATACTGGATAAACGCCACCGAGAAGTCGATTGTTTAGAAGCGGTATTTCAGGCCAGCATTAAAGAAGTAGCCATCCAACGGTGCCCAAATTTCGGTATACTGAGGCGTCTGGTAGGGGGCTGAGACCAGCGAGCCAAAGCGCGTTTGGCGCACGTCGGTGAAATTCTCGGCATTTAAGAAAATGACCAAGGGACCAAAGGTGCGTTCTACGATAATACCTGTGGAAAAGAGTTCGGGTGTGACCCAATTGGAGCTCAATACTTGCGCGGACTTGTATTCGTAGTCCCAGCCAATGCGCCATGTGCCATCCACCAGGTACAGAAGATCTCCTTTGATGCTGTGCTTGGGTGTGAGCGTCGCGGCTTGCTTCACCGAACCGTCCTCCGTGAAAGCATCCGTGTAGGTGTAGCCTACAAACCACGTGAATGCGTGTACCTTCAATTTCAGCTGGGTTTCAAATCCGCGGCTGTGAATCACGCTACCACTTTGGCCATAGCTCCACGTACTGTCCGTAGTGGGAACTAATTGGATGGCATGGTCAATTAAATTGTAGAAGAACATCTGGTTCAAGGTCAGTAGCCCTGAACCTTCAGGTAGGGGTAGCACATATTTGATGTCAAAATTGCCGCCGTAGCTGCGTTCGGCGCGAAGGTTGGCAAAATCGATGGCTGCTATCCCCGCGTAGCCCAGTGGTTCCGCTTCTTCGTTAAAGAGCGTCGGCATGCGGTAGCCAAAACCTCCACCCAGACGGTATGTAAAGTGGCGGGATGCCCGGTAAAGGGCATTGAAACGCGGCAACACAAACCACTCTCCATTAGACGCCGAAACAGCGGATTCTGCTTGCGCATAATCGATGCGAAGACCGCTTTCGAGGCTCCAGGCACTGCCAAGGTCGACGAGGTGGTTGACGTACGAACCGAGGGTTTGGCTCTGTTGATTGCGCACATGCGGGGTGGACAGCAAAGGAAATTCCTCAAACTGATCCGTGACCAGATTGACGCCTACGTTCAGGCTTGCTTGGTCCGACGCCTGCGCATAGTTCAACTCGGTGTAGCTGTTGCGCTGACGGCCTGCGAAGTGAAGGTCTTGGAGGCCAAACGCGGGACGAATACGCAATTCCCGATCAAATTGATTCAGGGCATTCTTCGCCGTAATGCGCGCGCCGGAGGTGAGGGTTTTTCGCCAAAGGGCCTGCGTACTCACCCGTTGGCTGTTCTGGCTGTCCACATAGAAATGTGCGGTTGTTGGAGCTTCGCCCTGAAGCATCGACAGGTCTCCGCCCACGCGGTCTTCCAGTTGGAACTGGGCGCCTACCCAGAATTCGGTGCGCTCGTTGGGGTAAAAGAAGAGCTTCGGGTTGATGGCCCATTTCCGGACGCTCGGAACATCCGAGAAAGAATCCCCATCGGCATCGTAAGGGCTGTGCAGGTGCCGTGAAATAAGTGTCGTGTAGCCCCATTTTCCTTCACGCCGAGACAAGAAAAGGTTCACATCTTGGGCGCCAATCGTAGAGCGGTTGAGATGGAGCAGCTGCTCGTTTGTAGGTTTTTTCGTGAGGAGGTTAATCAGGCCGCCAATGGCTCCGCCCCCGTAAAGCGTAGAAGCCGATCCCTTAATGTACTCTACCTGTCTGAGGTCCAACGGTGGAATTTGCATCACGTCCAAACTGCCTGAAAATCCACCATACAGCGGGAAGCCGTCTTTCAGCATTTGAGTGTAGCGGCCGTTAAGTCCTTGGATGCGCACCACGGCCCCGTTGGAGGTGGCCGATGTGGTTTGTACTTGTATGCCTGTACTGTGCGTGATGAGGTGCGCAATTTGGCTGGGTTCCATGGATGCGGCCTCATCGATTTCGTCGGTCAAAACTTCTGTCCGGGTGGGCACGTTGGCAATGCTTCGGTTGGTGCGAGTAGCCTCAACCTTAACCTCTTCAATGAGCTGTACCACGGCGGACTCTATGCTATCTGCCGGGTTGGACAGGTAGGAGCGTATGGGTGCGGCAGATGCCCACGTAGAGATGGACAACGTGCAAAGCGCACCAAAGAGAAATCTGAGAAAGGGCATACCTCAAAGGTACGCAGGTCTAAACTTTCTGAGCTGCCTTTGGTTCTGCTTGAGGTAGTATAGTCTATGAAAACACTAGGCCCTTTTTAGATGCATCTAACTTGGCATAAGAATTGCTAACCCGAAAGTCATGAAAGAAATTCGCCCCGCTTGGCACCGACTCTGGAGTGTGATCCGCAACGATCGGCCCACTGTGCTTCTCATTTTGGCATTTGCCACCTTGCGCGGTGCCTTTAGTTTGGTTTTGCCTTTGGGATTTCAGGCCTTGATCGGGCAACTTATGGGCGGGCGTTTGTCCACTTCCTGGTGGGTTCTTTTTGCGCTTGTCTTGATCTTTTCGGGGCTGATGATACTTTTCGGATTGGTCCAAATGCGGCTGTCGGAATGGTTTCAGCAACGCCTTTTTGTACGTACGGCCTATTTCTTCGAACGCGCTACCGAATTGGGTTTACCTACGGAATCTCGGGAACCATCTCACCGTTTCTTTGATGCAGTAACCCTCCAAAAGGAGCTCCCAAAGCTTCTCCTCGATGTTTCGACCGCTGTGCTGCAGCTGCTCTTTGGTTTTCTTTTACTCTTCCTTTATGACTTCACCTTTGTGGGGGCGGCATTGATTATTCTGACGGTGGCTATGCTGATGATTCGTTGGAGTCTCTCCCGAGGATTTCTATGGAGCATGGAGGAGAGTAAAGCCAAATTTGCCCTCACAGAGCGCTTAAAAAGCGCCGAAGGGGAAGCAAAGGGTGGCATGGCTGGCTACGTCAGCGATTATTTGAAAGCGCGTCGCAAGCACTTCCGCGTGCTATGGCGTATGCATGCGGTTTTAGGAGGAGCGCGAGTCGCATTCACTGCGGCATTGTTAGCGGTTGGTGGCTGGCTAGTCATCGACCAAACAGTCTCCATTGGACAGTTTGTGGCCATTGAAATTGTATTCTTGACTATTCTGGCCAATCTGGAGAAATTGATAGCTGGGGTAGATTCCATCTTTGATGTACTAACCGCATTGACAAAGTTGGATAGCACCTTCTCCCACGATGGGGTGGATATCAGTCCATTTAATCCGGCAGACACCCAGCCGTTTGAAGGCGAGGCCTGGATTCAAAACTTCAACGAGACCCATCCGCCGAGCGATAAGAAAGCCCCCTGGCGCTGGATGGCTTTTCTGGCCTTGGTATTCCTAGCCAGTTTATTTCTGCCATGGACGCAGACGGTGTCCATGAACGGGGTAGTCACCATGGATGACCCCATGGAACGACCCTCCGAACTCTATGCCGCGGAAAATGGTCGTCTCACCACGTGGTATGTCCGCGAAGGTCAAGAAGTACGCGCGGGAGACACCTTGCTCTTGTTGGAGGAAATTAGTGCGGAATATTTGGACCCAGCCTTGTTGGATAACATGGAAACCAGTCAACGCGCAAAGGAAGACGCTAATCTGGCCTACCAGGGGAAGACCACCGCGTTGCTCGCACAGCTCGAGCAAGCGCGTCGGGGGCTTGCTCCCCAGCTGCGTGTGGCCCGTCAGAAAGTACGTGTGGATAGCACCGATTGGGTAGCATACCGAGCGGCTGAAGAAGTGGCCTTGGACCAAAAATACCGGGCAGATAGCCTCCTTGCTATTGGGATTATTTCTCGCCAAGTGTGGGAAGGGCAAGCCATGAATTGGCAAAAGGCACGCGCTCAGTCCCAAGGCCAACGACAGAAGTACGAAGCGAGTCAATCGGAGTATGTCGCTAAAAAATTGGAATTAGCAGAAAAAATAGCCAAGTTGGAATCTTCTGTTGCAGAAGCGCGCGCAGCGGAGGCTGGTTCGATAGAATCTGCCACTCAAGCCCGCTCTAAAACCAATCAAATAGCCCGACGCATTTCTAACCGCTATGTGATTTCCCCTCGAGATGGGGTGGTGATGGAGCTGAGTAAAAAGGCACCAGGATCACTAATCAAAAAGGAAGAGAAAATCTTGACGGTGGTCCCGGACTACTTTCAACTCATCGTCTTAGCGCAATGCGATCCCAACGATATTCCATTACTCGCCTCAGAGCAAGGCGCTATGCTAGCTTTTGACGGCTACCCCATGCTACCAATTCCCGGCTGGCCAGAGCAGAGTGTTGGCATGTTCAAAGCTCAAGTGCGCTTTGTGAGTTCCGCCGTGGGGCCGGATCAAGAGAACTTCTCGATTATTCTAGAGCCGGCAGAAGATTGGCCAGCAGGACTCAAAGCGGGTACAAATACGCACGCTACCCTGCTTTTGGGAGAGGTTCCCTTATGGTTTGAGCTATGGCGTCAGCTGAATGGTTTTCCGGCCAATCGCATAACTAGAGAGGCGAAATGAAGAGATTTGTCTTCTGCGTAGTCTATCTGTGGACGACCCTGTCGATCACGGCTCAGGGCCTTAATGACTACATTTCTTTGGCCGTGGAAAAAGCCTGGGCGGTTCAACAGGCCAATCTGCGCGTCTACCAGGCCGAAGCCAAACTTTTAGGTGCACGCGCCGCTTTTGATCCCCAGTTGTCTGTGCTTGACCGCGGAAAGGATGCAGGTGTCGGAACGGGCTACCGCTACCAAGAGGCTGATGTTCGCCTGCCTCTGATGGGCGGGGTAGCCCTGAATGCTACTGGTCAATGGGGCGGTGGCCCATGGTTAAACCCAGAGTCAAACCTCCCGCTCAGTGGGTTGGCGGGTCTGGGCCTATCTCTTCCCGTGGGTCCGCAACTTTGGTATTCCGAATCTCAGCAAAAAGTGAACGGGGCGAAACGCGAGGTGGCGGTCGCCCAAGCAGAATTGCGCGTGATCGAACAAGAAGTAGCCAAGGAAGCGCTTCAGCGCTTCGTCGCTTGGAGCGTGGCATATCGCGAAAGAGAAGTCTACACGGCTTCTCTGGCGCGTCTGGAGGCCCAATTGGCGCAGATTCGCGCCTCTTACACTTTGGGTGCCTCGGCTCGAAAAGACACCCTGGAGCTCTTTGCTTACAAGGTCATGCGTCAAAGCCAGTATCTCGAGGCATTGCAAAGCGAACAAGCGGCCTTTCAGGCGCTTCAAAGCTTTTTGGGACCAGAGGGGGTGGGTCGCCCATGGCAGGCTCTCGCCTTTGAAGCCCCCTTTTACCAATTTGTGGGTTTGCTAGGGGATCCTGCGCTCGAGCAAGCGCCCAAACGTCTGCTATGGGAAGCTAAACAGAATCAAGCGAGTACGCAGCTACGTTTTGAGCAGATGCAGCGCTGGAACGCCCCGAACGTTAGTGTGATCGGTTGGCAGTATGCCGATTCCTTCAACCCCTATGGCTCCTCGTGGAAAGTGGCCTGGGATATCCCTGGCTTCAACCGTAAAAATCGATCCGAACGCCAACTCGCATCGCTATACCTCCAGGAAATAAGCCTTGGTCAAGACTTCTTTGATCAAGAAGCCGTGAATCGGGAGGTACAATGGTCCCAACAGTGGCCCACCAGCATGAAGAACGTGCAAACCATGTATACCCAAGCATCCACCTACCGGGAGCTTTGGGAACTTGAAGAACAATCCTTTGCACTAGGCTATTCTTCAATTTTTATGAAGAATCAACGTGAGGTGGCCTACCTCGACGCGCTCATCAAGCGGAATCAGGCAGTGGCGACCCACATGAAAATCCTCGCCGAATGGGCGGCATTTACGGGTCAGCGGGTGCAGTGGCCCTAGGAGCGCTTCGCGCGTTGGTTGGTTTGTTCGTTTGATGGGGAGCACAAAAAAGCCAGCGAACGAAGTTCGCTGGCTAAGTGGCGGTGGAACCACCCTGTGGAGCTGGCGGGAATCGAACCCGCGTCCAGACAAGGAAACGATATGCTTTCTACATGCTTATTTTGTCTTTGGTTTTCATCCTGCGGCTGAGAACAAACACCCCACCGCAAGCCTATCTGCTAAATTTTCAAAGGCCCCCCGCAGCTCAGGACCTCCTATTCCCACCTTTTCAGCACCCCTTGATCAAACTCCGTAGGACGGGGATTTTGAGGGATGTCCCGCTTCCGCACCTAGTGCGGAATTAGCTTAGTCTCCTATCGGATGATTAAGCGGCAAGAGCGTAGTTGTACTCGCCAATTATAGATTCCGATATTGAATTAACGAGCATCAATCGAATAGCTCGGCATGCTTACAAACCCCTTCATCTTGCTGTCAATACCGGTCAGCCCCATGCAGTTGAATGCAGGAGCAAAGGTAGGCATTAGGACTCTCTGCCTTGCGAGGGCTTATTGTAGGAAAAGTGGGGAGTTGAGCGTTTCGATCAAGGTGACGCTCGCTTTCTTGACCAAGCTGTTTTTGACCGTTTCGCGCATGTCTTGAACGACGCGAGGGTTGTACGTGGTGCGGAATCGGCTGTCGAGCCTTCCTTTTTGGCCATACTGTACTTGGTCTGTCGTTTTGGCTTCCGAAATACTCGACCACTGACCTGGGTAGAGATTGGCCGGGTCGCCACTGTATTCTGCGGATGCAATAATGCGCTCGCTCTGTTCTTCCACTTCACGTGAAGTTAAAATGGAGCGCTTCAACGGGTCCACCAAGGTGAACTTAAGTGCGCCATGAATGAAGACGCGGTAGTCCACATCGAAATAAACCACTTTATGGTAGACCGTTTCTTTAGTCACGACACCCGTGTCCGGATTTTTCTTGTCCACGATTTCTTTGCGGTAGCCTTGACGCTCGTAACGCGACATAGTCCCGGGAACTTCAGTCCAGTCCGTCATTTCCATTTCTAAGAGATAGTCAGGTTGCTCGTTGGATTGGTAACGCGTCTGATCATTCCAGTCAATCCAATCAATGAATGGGTCGTCGGTTCGAACCAAATTATTAATCAAATCTGCGCGCATACTTTGGCTCAAATTCAATTCTTGACGGGTGGGTGCTAAAATGTCTCGAATGCCCACCGTGACCATGCCATGGAACACCGCTGAGTCTTGGTATTGCCGGCTATCGAGATAGGATTGACCCGTCCGCTCTTCCATATCTGCCCAGGTGTAAAATGCCGCCCGGTATTTCTGGTTGGCGTACATGCGGTGCGCCTCTCGGTGCATAGGTTCCGAAACGGCTGAGCGCCAAGCCTCTTGGATTTGGGCATCTTCGGGACTGTACTTTAATGCACGGCTGTACAATCGTTCTGCCCCGATAAAATCATCGCCTTCCATGGCCGCCATACCCTGCTGCACCAGGTCTTTGACGTAGTTCTTTTTGAGGCCATTATATTCAGAAATATGCGCTGAAGTGCCCGAAAGCAAAACCCCTGCTGCATTAGCCCGATCTTCCAAGTCGCGTGCACGAACAAAGGCATCCAAAGCACTCACCGTTTGGCCAGCTTCAGCAAGCTTTTCGAATTCACGAAGCTGCGCCTTGATTTCCTTTTCGCCATACGTCTTGACTTGAATCATGGCTTTTTGATTCCCTGGCTTGCGTTCTAATGCTTCGAGAGACAGCACGGTGGCCTCATAGGTGAGTCCTGCCGTAGCTAATTTCTTACTGCGTTTGAGTGCTTGATTCGTAGGGGAACAAGAAAAAGCCACCGCTGCAATAAGCAGGGTGGCTAAAACGGTTGTCAAAGAAGTTCGAGCCATAGGCTCAAAAATACATCAACCCAAGTAGGTTTTAAGAATTTTGCTGCGTGAAGTGTGTTTCAGGCGGCGAATGGCTTTCTCCTTGATTTGACGCACGCGCTCCCGGGTCAAATCAAACTTCTCTCCAATCTCCTCTAACGTCAACGGATGCTGACCATTGAGGCCGAAATACAAGCGGATCACATCCCCTTCTCGTGGAGTCAAGGTGGCTAAGGAGCGCTCGATTTCGGTGCGGAGTGAATCCACCATCAAATCGTCGTCAGGATTGGGCGAATCGTCCGAGTTCAAGACGTCGTACAGGTTGCTATCCTCGCCTTCGACCAAAGGCGCGTCCATAGACACGTGGCGGCCACTATTGCGCATGGACTCTTTTACATCCATTTCGCTCATTTCCAACTTAGTGGCGATTTCTTCGGCACTAGGTGGACGTTCGTGGGCCTGCTCTAATGACGCATAGGCCTTGTTGATCTTGTTGATTGAGCCAATCTTGTTCAAGGGAAGACGGACAATACGAGATTGCTCGGCTAAGGCTTGAAGGATGCTCTGACGAATCCACCAAACGGCATACGAGATGAACTTAAATCCACGGGTTTCGTCGAAACGCTGTGCCGCTTTGATCAACCCTAGATTGCCTTCATTGATCAAATCAGGAAGTGTTAACCCTTGGTTTTGGTATTGCTTGGCCACAGAAACCACAAAGCGCAAATTGGCTTTTGTGAGTTTCTCCAAGGCGCGTTGATCGCCTGCCTTGATTTTCTGGGCGAGCTCTACTTCTTCTTCCGCAGTAATCAACTCCACTTTGCCGATCTCCTGGAGGTATTTGTCCAAGGAGGCCGTCTCACGGTTGGTGACCTGCTTCGTAATTTTTAATTGACGCATCGGATGATTTCGTACGAGGGTTAAACAAACAAGTTACAAGAAAAATGCACACGCATTATTCTTCATTGCGGGGTCCGCGTTCACGTCGATCACCACGCTCTGGACGCGGTCCACGACGGTCGCCACGGTCTGGGCGGGGTCCGCGATCCTCACGTGGAGGGCGCTCGATGTAACCTTCTGGCTTTTCAATCAAGACTTTGCGAGACAAGCGGAGCTTGCCTTTGTCGTCAATGCTGAGAAGCTTTACTTGGACCTTGTCACCCTCTTTGTAGAGCGCAGATGGGTCTTCGACGCGCTTCCAATCCATTTCAGAAACGTGCAATAAGCCTTCTGTTCCGCGGCCAATTTCGACGAATACGCCGAAAGTCTGCACGCCTTTCACCACACCATCATAAATCGTGTCTACGACGGGTACGAAGCAGATTTCGCCGATTCGCTGTTGTGCCAAGGCGATACCTTCAGCATTCGTGCCACTGATTTCTACGCGGCCAATGTTGCCAATCTCTTCGATTGTGATGGTACATCCTGTCTCGGCTTGCATGCCCTGGATGATTTTGCCACCAGGACCGATGATGCCACCGATAAAGTTCTTGGGCACTTCCATAACTACCATGCGGGGAGCATGCGGCTTGAGTTCGGTGCGCGGAGCAGGCATCGCAGCCGTCATCACAGAAAGGATGTGCTCGCGTCCAGCTTTGGCTTGATTCAAGGCATTGGTCAAAATCTCCACACTAAGGCCTTTGATCTTGATATCCATTTGGCAGGCGGTAATCCCTTTCTCGGTACCCGTGACTTTGAAGTCCATGTCACCCAAGTGATCTTCATCACCCAAGATATCGCTCAAAACAGCATACTTTCCGGAGTCTGGATCCGTGATGAGGCCCATGGCAATACCGCTCACGGGACGCTCAATTTGGATACCTGCATCCATCATAGCCAAAGTACCTGCGCAAACGGTCGCCATGGAGCTTGATCCATTGGACTCAAGAATGTCCGAAACGATGCGAATGGTATAGCCAGATCCAGTTGGGACCATGTTCTTGAGCGCGCGCTGCGCCAAATTTCCGTGACCTACCTCACGACGGCTCGTGCCACGCATCATGCGTGCTTCACCTGTAGAGAAAGGAGGGAAGTTGTAGTGGAGATAGAACTTCTCGTCACCGGTCATGGTCGCTGCGTCGATGCGATTTGAATCTAACGCGGTTCCCAATGTCACCGTTGTGAAGGACTGCGTCTCTCCACGCGTGAACAAGGCACAGCCGTGAGGTCCTGGAAGAATGTCAGTTTCTACCCAAATTGGGCGAATCTCGTCCGTCTTACGTCCATCTAGACGCTGGCCGTTATCCAAAATTTGGTTGCGCATCGCCTTGTACTCCACATCGTGATAGTACACTTTGGCGAGATCCATTGAGCTCTCTTTTTCTTCGTCGCTTAGCGTTGCAGCATAGGCTTCAAAAACCGCTTTGAACTGAGCTGAACGCTCTGCTTTGTTGGTCAAGCCCATTCCAGCCACCTTGTAGGCGCCATCATAGGTTGCTGCTTCTACGCGCTTGCGCAAGTCTTCGTCGTGGGTCTCATGCGAGTACTCACGCTTAGGGCTGGAGGTAGGAACCATTGCAGCCAGCGCCAGCTGAAGCTCAACTTGTTTTTTGATCGCATCATGACCCACCGTGATGGCTTCCATCATTTCCGCTTCAGAAACTTCTTTCATCTCACCTTCGACCATAACCACGCTATCTGCGGTAGCGCCGACCATGATTTCCATGTCAGCTTCTTCTAGCTGAGCATACGATGGATTGATAATAAACTCTCCGTTTACGCGAGCCACATTCACCTCGGACATAGGTCCATTGAAGGGGATGTCGCTGATCGAAATGGCGGCAGATGCAGCCAAACCAGCCAAGGACTCAGGAGCCGTAGCCGGGTCGTAGGAGAGCATGGTGATGATCACCTGAATCTCCGCGTGGAAATCTTCAGGGAAAAGTGGACGCAATACGCGGTCTACCAAACGGCAAACTAAAACCTCACGATCGCTTGGGCGACCTTCACGCTTTAGAAAACCTCCTGGGACGCGGCCTGCGCCTGCAAATTTTTCTTTGTACTCCACACTTAATGGGAGGAAGTCAACCCCTGGGCGAGCCTCTTTGTTGGCTACAACGGTAGCTAAAAGGGCAGTGCCACCACAAGAAAGAAGTACAGAGCCGTCGGCTTGACGGGCCATGCGGCCAGTTTCTAGGGTGATTACTCGGCCATCAGGCAGAGTTAAACTTTGGGTGATGGGGGTAGGTGCATTCATGTTTTTTTGTTTTCGATGTTGATTTCTCCAAGCCGCTTCTTCCAACGCGAAAAGGCAATCCGGGAAGAATTGCCTTTTCTGAATATTTCCGCTAGAGGAAACTCACGCTTATTTGCGGAGTCCTAGTTTTTCGATGATGGCGCGGTAGCGACCGATCTCGGTTTTTTGTAGGTGGTCTAGAAGAGCGCGACGCTTACCAACCAACAAAATGAGCGAACGCTCGGTGTTGTGGTCCTTACGGTTCTTCTTGAGGTGCTCAGTCAAATGGCTGATGCGGTAGGTGAAGAGGGCGATTTGCCCTTCGGCTGAACCCGTATCTTCGGGGCCTTTGCCGTGTTGCGCGAAAATTTCACGCTTCTTTTCTGTGTTTAGATACATGCCTAGATCACTTAGATGGTTGTGCTGTATACCCGTCTTTCGGGAGGGCAAAAGTACGAATAATTTATTCTGCTTTTACGGGTGCCGGAAGATTGCCGACAAAACGAAGCCATTGGCTCATGCGTGCTTTTAAATGCTTCCGCTCTACAATAAAGTCCAGGAAGCCGTGCTCCTTGACAAATTCGCTCGTCTGAAATCCATCTGGGAGGTCTTTTCCGATGGTCTCTTTAACGACACGTGGGCCTGCAAAGCCAATCAGGGCACCTGGTTCGGCGATGTTGATATCCCCCAGCATGGCATAAGATGCCGTAACGCCACCCGTAGTTGGATCGGTCAATAAGCTGATGTAGGGAATTTTAGCTTCATCCAAGAGGGCTAGTTTGGCCGAAGTTTTGGCCATCTGCATGAGGGAGAAAGCTGCTTCCATCATACGCGCACCACCAGATTTACTAATCATGATGAAGGGAATGTTGTGCTTCAGACTATAATCGATCGTTCGAGCAATTTTTTCCCCTACCACAGATCCCATGGAGCCTCCGATGAACTTGAAATTCATGGCGGCAATGGCCACAGGAATCCCATTCATTTCACCCGTAGCAGAGGTCAAGGCATCCTGTAGGCCTGTTTTGACTTGCGTAGCCTTGAGGCGATCGCTATACTTTTTGGTATCCTCAAACTGCAAGGGATCCTTTGAGACCATCGTGGGATTGAGCTCGGTGTAGTTTCCGCCATCAAAAAGAAAGGAGAAGTACTCTTTCGCATCGATGCCATTGTGAAAGCCACAGTTGCCACAGACCCAAACATTGTTCACATGGTCTTCCGCAGAGACAATCACCTTACACTTGGGGCACCCATGCCACAAGCCATCCGGCGTTTCTTTTTTCTCTTGCGTTGGGGTCGTAATCCCCGCCTCTTGTCTGTGGAACCAATCCGTGGACATAGTCATTGGGTTTTAGGCGATCGTGATCGATGAATCAAGGTAAACGTCTTGAACGGCATGTAGCAAGTCTACCCCCTCTTTCCAATCGCGTTGGAAGGCTTTGCGACCGAGGATCAAACCTTGACCGCCAGCGCGTTTGTTGATTACCGCGGTGGCAACCGATTCGGCCAAATCGCTTGCGCCTTTGGATTCACCTCCGGAGTTGATGAGTCCAATTTTACCCATGTAGCAGTTAGCTACCTGGTAACGGGTCAAATCAATGGGGTGGTCCGTGGACATTTTCTCGTAGACGAAGGGGTGCGTCTTGCCATGCTTGGTCGCCAAGTATCCTCCATTGTTGGTGGGAAGCTTCTGCTTAATGATGTCCGATTGAATGGTCACACCTAGGTGATTCGCTTGGCCGGTCAAGTCGGCTGAAGTATGGTAATCCACCCCATCTTGCTTAAAGCCTGTATTGCGGGTGTAACACCACAAGATGGTTGCCATGCCCAATTCACGCGCACGCTCGAAGGCTTCGGATACTTCCATTAACTGGCGGCGCGATTCTTCTGCACCAAAGTATACGGTGGCACCTACGGCAACTGCCCCCATGTTCCAGGCATCCTCGACGGAGCCGTACATGGTTTGATCGTACTGATTAGGGTAAGAAAGGAACTCGTTGTGGTTCAACTTGACCACAAAAGGAATTTTGTGTGCGTATTTGCGGCTTACGCTGGCCAAAACTCCAAACGTCGAAGCCACGGCATTGCAACCAGCATCAATCGCTAATTTGACAATGTTTTCAGGATCGAAATACAATGGATTTGGGGCAAAGCTGGCCCCCGCAGAATGCTCAATCCCTTGATCAATGGGCAAAATGCTCATGTAACCCGTATTAGCCAGACGACCTGTTCCATACAACTGCTGCAAAGAACGCAAGGTTGGAATGTTGCGATTGCTACCAATGAATTGCTCGTCTACAAACTGCGCTGAAGGCAGGTGAAGCGAAGATTTGGGAATGGCAGTTGCTGTGTGGTTGAGTAGGTAGTCGGCTTGATCGCCGAGCAGGGAAATGACGCGCTCTGAGGCCATAATGCTTGTGATTAAAACTTAACGAATTGCAAACCTAGGCCTTTTCTTTGATTTGGCCGTTTAAGCCATCTCAAAATGTGCCTAAAACGGCATTCCTAGACCAAAATTGAGTGTTCCCCGGCTCGCCCATTCCCTCCGCTGAAACCATGGGTTAGTGCTCAGTCGTCGGGGGTCATATAGCTGAAGCCCCCAATCCATGCGTACTATGAAGAAATCGAGATCATAGCGAATCCCAATCCCTGCATCCCATGCCGAATGGCGGAATAGATTTGGAAGGGAGAAGGAAACTAGGTCTTGAATGTCTGCGTCTTGGAGTAAAGGACTCCAGGATTGTGCCACATTGCGGCGATGTAGCCAAGTGTTTCCGGCATCCGTAAATACGGCGGCGGACAAGGCGCCAGAGAGTGGGAAACGGTACTCTGTTTGAAACAAGAGCTTTCGTGTTCCGGAGCCTAAATACCCCGTACTATCAAAAACGGCCAGAGGGAGTGCCCCTGGGCCGAGACGAAAGTTGATCCATCCGCGCAGGTCATTACTACCTCCGGCAAAAAAGGCCCGTTCAAAAGGTGGGATGCCGGGGGTATTCTGAAGGGTATACAATTCGCCGGCAACAAAGCGGAGCGCCCAATCGCGATGGCCCGTTCCTCGCCGAAGCCAGCGCATATCCCACTTGGCACGCAGATAATGGGCATAGGGTACGTTGGCCACACTGCGAACCTCCGGGCCATTGGGCTGAATACTTCGACTAATCACATCCGTGACGAGGCCAGAGCTTTCTAGGGTCCATTCCGCACGCCGTTCCCAGCGACCTTTTTGAACCGAAGGACGAACCACTCGGAGGCGGGGTCCGAGCAGGAGGACATCCTGAAATCCAGACTTGATAGAGAGCGCCTGATAGAAGGTGCTGTCAATCTGACGCAGGTCAATGTAGGTGAGGTCTGTTGGACTGAGTTCCCATTGTCCGCCTTTTTTATCGGTCCATTGGTACTGCAATGCGCCCCGGATGGCTAAACGATCAAACTCCCGTCTAAACTGTCGGCCCGCGGAAACACTTAGGCGCGTACTACCCGTTTGGACAGGCGCTTCGGCCCAACCCCATAGGCCCGGCCACTGCATTCCGGTTTCTATGTCAAGAAAGTAGGTATTGAATAAGGTAGAGCTATCCGCCCATTGCGCCCCAATGCCGCCCGAAAGGGTCAGATTTACATGCTCCAAGCCACCCCACGGGTTGTGATCAAAGACATCCATACTGGATTGGAGCCCATAGATCCCCGAGAGGGCGGTACTCTCGCCTTTCCACGTCAATCCGACGCGGGGACTTGGAACCAGGCTCAACGTAGCATCTAATGAGTCCTGCACCATGGCAAACTGCCATCGGCCAGATTGGATGGCCGGAATATGGCGGAGTCTAGCCGTGCTTTGAGTCACCGCCGAAGCTTGAAAGGCGCTGCCAGATGGAATCCATGGAAGGCGTTGAATTCCTGCAGGAGTCAGGGTCAAATTCGCAGGCCATGCCCCTTTGGCTTGACGCACATACCATACTCGATGGGGTTCCTCTACGGTCCCATATTCGCTGCTATGGGTCCAGTTGTCCATGCGAACTGTCACGGTGGCCGCATAGGGATGCCCCAAGGTGTCCACATCAAAGTGAACCGCCTCCGGCCCAAAGGTGTAGAAGCCTTTTTCTTGCAAAAAGCTCGCAATGCGGCGACGCTCTTCGTCGAGCTGCTCCATGCGAAGTAGATACTTGCCATTGGTTAGGCTTGAACTCCCTCGCACATCTTCTATGTAAGCATCTACACCTGGACCCATGCTCACATAGTGCAGTTGACTCAAACGAGTCGGTGTGCCACGGTCAAGGCTATAGGTCAAGGTCGCACCCCGGCGCGTTTTTTTCAAGTCATAGGAAACGTTTGGATAGAAGTAGCCGTCTTGCTTAAGCCGCAGGGTCAATTGCTCTACATCGCTGGCGGCGAGGCTAGAATCCCAGAGCACGGGTCGCTCGCCAATGCGCCGCAACCAATTGGCATAGCCGGTGGTCTTGCCGGGTTTGGCCTGCAAATACAACCAAACGTAGGGGAAAGTGCCAAACACATTGGTATTGGGACGAAGCTGAAGAAGTTCGGTGTAGGCTTCTTCGTCGGTGGCCTTGCCGTCCAGCGTGACGGATACCGTTCGCAGCCAAGGGTCTTGGAGGTGCCGCTGCGGCTGACAGGACCAAAGCGCCACCAGGAGGAGGGAGCTTGCGAGCAGGGCCTGTTTACGCACCATGCAGTTGAGCAATCATGGCGATGGGATCCGGCGCCTTGAATACCGCATTTCCTGCCACGAGGACATCCGCACCCGCAGCCTTTAATGCCGCTGCGTTTTGTGCATTCACTCCTCCGTCAATTTCAATTTTGGCAGTGCTTCCAGCCGCATCGAGCATGGCGCGCAGTTGGCGAATCTTTTCGAATGTTTGGGGGATAAAGGACTGGCCACCAAAGCCAGGGTTGACGGACATGAGGCAAAACAAATCAGCATCGTGTAGGACTTCAGAAAGCGCGGAGACCGGCGTATGGGGATTGATCGCTACACCGGCAAGCATGCCTTCTGCGCGAATGGCTTGAAGTGTACGATGCAAGTGGGTAGAGGCTTCCAGGTGGACCGTGAGTACGGCTGCCCCGGCAGCTTTAAATTCATGGATGTAACGTTCTGGCTGCACGATCATCAAGTGCACATCCAAGGGTTTCTTAGCGTGCCGATGGATGGCTGCCACGACGGGCAACCCAAAGGAAAGATTCGGAACAAACACCCCATCCATGATGTCCACATGAAACCACGTGGCCTCACTTGCATTAATCATTTCTACATCGCGCTGAAGGTTAGCGAAGTCGGCCGATAAAACAGAAGGGGCAATCATAGGGTGCGGATTTTTGTCAAAATTAGGCCCAATTGCCCGAACTTGCCGCTATGCATTCAAGTCCCCATCCGCTTTCAAAAAATCAACGCAGTGCAGTGCGCGCGTTATGGCGCAAAAAAGGCCGGGAAAACGCCCAACAATTTCTCGTGGAAACCCCCAAGGCCATTTCGGAATTCCTGGAAGAGGGTTGGCCCTTGGTCACCCTTTATCGCAGCCCTCAGGGTCCCATGGAGGATCACCCCAAAGCGCAAGAAATTACTCCAAGAGAGTTGGCCGAGCTATCTACGCAGGAAAGCCCTCAGGGGGTATTGGCGGTCTTCGGACACAAAGAAATTGCGCCGCGGTCTGGCGGATGGGTGCTGGTGTTGGATCGGGTTCAAGATCCAGGCAATGTGGGAACATTGTTGAGATTGGCGGATTGGTTTGGCGTGGACTATGTCGCTCTGCCTCCGGGAACAGCGGAAGTATTCAACCCCAAAGTCATCCAAGGTTCGATGGGCTCATTGGCCCGTGTTCCACTTGTTTATGGCGAAGTCGAGGCCTTGCTTGCTCGATTCGATACCGAAGGGCGTACACTGTATGTCGCGGATCTCGGTGGTTCTACTCCGAGAAACCTACCTCGACAGGCACCGGCCGCCCTGGTATTAGGCAATGAGGGCCAGGGGCCTGAGCCGCGTTGGAGCGATGCAGCCAAACATATTCTGACCATCGCCAAAGGCGCATCGAGTAAAACGGAAAGTTTGAATGTAGCCACCGCGGGCGCCATTGCCCTCTATGCCTGCTTGGGGGATTAACCCTACTTATTCAAAGGTGAAAATCCATGCCAAACTCCGCGTCTGCACTACGGGGAGGGCCTGGGCGTAGGCCGTGCCATCATTGACGAGCAAATTGCCTTGGCCAAAGGTGGCGCGCAATTGGGGAGATAGCTTGAAATATTCAAAATAGAGGTCCATTCCCACGGCCACTTCGTAGCCAAATTCCCCGGCTTGTAGTTTAAAAATGCGATCATCGACCACCTTGGCTTTGGAGGCTAGATCCCATTGGCCGTATAGACTTCCTAATACATACCAGCGATGGTTGTCGATGCGATCCGTCTTCCATTTGAATTCGAGCGGAAAAATGATGAGCGAAGATTCCATGCGGCGTTCAATGGTTTTACGCCGGCCATCACTTGGGTCAATGGCGTCAAAAAAGAGCCGACGTTCACCCGCTGCGTAGGTGGGAACGAAACGGAGATCCATATTCTCATTCATGCGCACATTGCTCACGATGCCGACGACGTAGCCTAATTGCGGACCTGTTTCTACGCCAAAAACGGTACTCGGCCAGGCAGTGCCTGGGCGGTAACTGAAGTCCATTTGGCTCGTTCCTAGGATAAATCCAAAATGGACCGGCTTTTGGTCATACCTCGGCAAATTCAAACTCTGACCCTGGGCCATGAGAAGGCTTGGGAGCAGGAGGGCAAGGAAGGTAATCCGTAGGCGCATGGAGAAATAACGCTTAGACCTCGACTTCCGTATGGGCCACATACAAACTGGCAATGCCAAAGGTTAAGGGGCGAATACTGACATGACTGAAGCCCGCATCCTTGAGTTTCTTCGCAAATGCTTCGCCATAAGGAAAGGCCTCTACGCTTGCGGGGAGGTAGGTGTAGGCTGCAGCGTCTTTGGATACCCACTTGCCAATGGTAGGCAGGATGTGTTTGAAATAGAAGAAATACAAGGGCCGAAAGGGAAAATGCTCGGGTTGGGAGAATTCTAATACAGCCAAGTGTCCTCCGGGTCGAAGCACGCGCTTCATGTCGACTAAACCTTTTTCGAGGTGTTCGAAATTTCGTACCCCAAAAGCCACGGTAACGGCATCAAAGGATGCATCTTCAAATGGCAAGGATTCGCCATCTCCCAAGTGCAATGGAATGTGGGGGTCAAGTCCACGTCGGGTAATTTTTTCCCGGCCAACCTCGAGCATGCCAGCACTAATGTCCACTCCTTCGACCTGGCTTCCTTGAATGCCCCGATGGAGCGCAATGGCCAAGTCTCCCGTGCCGGTGGCCACGTCCAGGACTTTTTTTGCGCCCGTTTTGCGAACTGCAGCGACCGTGATCTTGCGCCAAATCACGTCAATCCCCAAGGAGAGCGTTCGGTTGAGCACATCATAACGCTTTGAAATCGCGTTGAACATACTAGCGACTTGCTCCTTTTTGGAGCCATCTGAGCTATACGGTTTTACGGGGTCCATGGGCGGGGTTTATCCTACCTGCACGTTGGCTTTCGGGTAGGTGTAATCGTGTGATTCTTTCTTGCGACTGGTCAATGCGAAGGCCAAAGTTACGGTCCCTACACGCCCTACTAACATAGAAAGCATCAAGATGGTTTGCCCACTGGTACTTAATTCACTGGTAATCCCTGTAGAAAGCCCAACGGTACAAAAGGCACTCACTTCTTCAAAAGCCAATCGGGCGAGACCCAAATGTCCGTCGGTCACGCTGAGTAAGAAGATGCCCAAGAGGATGGAGCTGGCCGAAAATAGAAAAGCGCTCATCGCCAGGTTCAACAACTCTACGGGGATGGTGGAGTGGAACAGCTCCACGCGTTTGCGACCTCGGATCGTAGCCATCGCATTCACAAAGACCAAGGTAAAGGTGGAGGTCTTGATCCCTCCAGCCGTGGATCCCGAGGAACCACCGATGAACATGAAGACGATTAGGATTAGGAGCGTCGGCAAAGCGACCGCGCCGAAATCCACGGTGTTGAATCCTGCCGTTCGCGTGGTCACAGACTGGAAAAAGGCGGTCAACATCCGGTGGCCGTGATCCATCCCACGTAGGGTGCTATTCCATTCAAGCATCCCATAGATCAATGCGCCTAAAGGAACGAGAATTAATGCGGCATAAACGGCAATTTTGGTATTGACATTGAGGTGAATCCACGGGTTCTTGCGTCTCGCGGCATAGGCCTGTGTCGAGAATAAATCATGAATGGTTGTAAAGCCTAGTCCGCCAAGAATAATGGTGAAAGAAATGATGATCACCAAGGGGATGTTGTGTGCTAGGGCAGGGTGGGCCATGCCTTCAGAAAACAAGCTAAATCCGGCATTGTTGAATGCACTCACGGCGTGGAAAACACTATAAAAAATGCGATCGCCCAAATGGGCAAAGGCGAAGTCTCCCCATGAAAAGAACAGGAGGATCGCCGCCGCGAATTCAAAGAAGAAGGAAAAACGGAAAATTTCGCGAATCAAATCGACCGAACCTTCGAGGCTGTCACTTCCATAGTTGGTTTGGAGAAGGCTTTTATAGCGCGTGCCCAAAGCGGGATTGGCGAGCATCGCAAAAATGCTGGCAAAGGCAATAAAGTTCAGGCCCCCAAGTTGGATCAAAAAGAGCAAAACAAATTTGCCCTTAAAACTCAAAACGGTGGAAATGTCAATGATGTTAAGTCCCGTGACGGATACGGCCGAAACCGAAGTGAAAAGGGCTTCTTTTAGGCTTAAACCCTCCCCGGATTTGGTCATTTCAGGCATCCAAAGTAATCCGGCGCCCAACACCATTAACAGAATGAAGCTTGTTACGAGCAATGCAGGTGGACTCACTTTGAGCATAGGAAGAAGTCGGCTGGCTTTGCCTATTTCTAAAGCGACGAAGAGCAGGAAGTAGGCCTGTACAAAGACCATGAAAAAGGCATCCAATTGCTCAAGTCCAAGGTAGCCTCCTAACGTGGAAAGGATTTCAATACCAAAGATGTTGAACGACAAAATATTGACGACCATGTAGAGCATCAATAATCCTTCCCATCGCGAATCTTTGAGATATTGCAAGGGGGAGAAGGAGTAAAAGAACTCCACGACATATTTGATGATGTAAAATCCAATGGTCCCCTTGAGGATGATATCAACCCAAAGTTTCTGATCCTCGTCTAGGTTAAAGCCATGGCTCAAAAGCAAGGAGATCACCGCCGCCACGGACAAGGGAACACTGGTGTATCGCAGGAAGCGAATAGCCGGTATTTTGCTGTCATAAATGCGAAGGTTCACCCATTCGCGAATTCGGTTGACCGTGTGCCGACGGGAGTTTTTCATGAATTGCTATTCAGTCCGTTTAAGGTACGGACAATTCGCTCGGCAGCCTTGCGCAAATCCTCCTCAGACGCCGCGTAACTGAATCGAATATAGCCATCTAGGCCAAAGGCTTCCCCAGGGACGGCCGCGACACCACCTTCTAGAAGTGCCATGCATAAATCCAATGCACTTGGGTGTGAGGGGCTCAGATAGGCCGAAGCATCCACGAAGAGGTAAAAGGCGCCTTCAGGCGCTTTGACAATGAGTTTGTCTGCCGCACGAAGTGCCTCGGCAAGTAAGCTGCGTCGGCGCGTAAAGGCCTCCACCATGTATTGCACAGGCTCAGGCCCAGCCAAAACAGCTGCGATGGCTGCCCGTTGGGCGATACTTGAGGTACCACTTGTTATTTGGCTTTGAATCTTTTCACATGCTTTCGCCAAGGCCGGTGGGGCACCCATGAAGCCCAAACGCCATCCGGTCATGGCAAACCCTTTGGACAATCCATTGACCGTAGCCGTGCGTTCCCACATGCCTTCGAGGCTGGCCATGCTTACATGCTGGACCCCGTAGTGGATGTATTCGTAGATTTCGTCACTGATGACCCAAACCTGGGGATGCTCTCGAAGGACCACCGCCAGGGCTTCCAGTTCCTCTCGGCTGTACATCGCTCCACTTGGGTTGTTGGGGCTCGAAAAGATGAGAAGTTTAGTTTTATCCGAAATTGATGCGCGCAATTGCTCTGCGGTGATTTTGAAATCCTGTTCAATTCCTGCTTTTGGACTAATCACCGTGCCGCCGACAAATTCGGCTAAGTCGGCATAGGATACCCAATAGGGAGCCGGAATAATCACTTCATCGCCAGGATTGACTAGGGCCATCATCAGATTTGCGATGGACTGTTTCGCTCCCGTGCTGACAATAATTTCATCGGGGCGGTAGCTAAGCCCGTTATCGCGAGCAAATTTTTGACAGATGGCAGCACGTAAATCGGCATAGCCAGGCACCGGCATATAGTGGGAGAAATTCTTCTCAATTCCTTCAATGCCAGCTATTTTGGCAAAATCTGGACTGTCAAAATCTGGCTCCCCCAAACTAAGGCTGATAATGTCATGGCCGGCCTCTTGGAGTGCACGGCTTTTCTTGGTCATTTCAATGGTCATGGGCAGAGCCAAGGACTGCACGCGCTGGGATAGAAAAAGCATCCTCAAAAGTATGAATTGCCGGCAAATGCCCGATATTTGTCCTATGGATGTTTTCTACGATACACTTCGCACCATTTTCCCCTCAATCCTGATCTTGATTGTGGTGTATTTAATGATGTCAAGCTTTTTAGATAACGAAGACAAGCGACGCCGTAGCGAGCGCTTAGCGGCTTCTCAAAAGCAATCACTCCCCATCCGCATGCAAGCCTACGAGCGGCTCGCCCTGCTTTTGGAGCGTATCAGTCCAAATTCATTAATCCTGCGGGTCAAAGCAGGAAAGTTGACGAAGTCCGAATATCTCATTCTGCTACAACAGTCGATTCGAAGTGAATACGAACACAATCTATCCCAGCAGGTGTATGTTTCTGAGCATGTCTGGGAAATGGTCTCTACGGCCAAGTCAGCGATGGTCTCTCTGATTAACACGGTGGCCGCAGATTTGGATCATGAAGCAACGGGAGCAGAGCTGAGCAAAGCGATCCTTACTCGTGCGATGGACATGGAAACGTTGCCTACCCGGACCGCCCTAGCGGTTCTTCGCCGCGAGATGGCGCAAGAATTCTAAGGCACCTTCAGCCGGCGAGAGTTCGCCCGAGATCACCTTGTTTCGAATGGGTTGCCAGTGGTCGTCTTGGGTGAGGCTCCACTGCCAAAGGCCCTGATGGACCAATTCCTGAAGTCTTTTTTCACGCTGTTGAGCCCGTCGCTCCTGCGTTCTTCCGGTTCCGATGCCCCAGCGCATTCCGCGATCTAAGGCCTCCCAAAGACCGGACATGCCGTCCTTCGTTGTGGCGGATCCAACGAGCACTTCTACCACATAATCATCTTCGCGATGAAACAGACCGAGGGCCTGCTTGAGTTGGCTGGCGGCTAGCTTTGCGGCGGGAATCCGATCCCCATCGGCTTTGTTGACCCAAAGGAGATCAGCGGCCTCCATGACGCCTCGTTTTAGCCCTTGAACTTCGTCTCCGGCACCTGGTAAGGCGATGAGTAAGGTGAGGTCCACAACATTTTGTACCGAAGTTTCATTTTGACCGACGCCTACGGTCTCAATGATGATCCGTCGATACCCAGCCGCTTCAAATAAGGCGATGACTTCTGGGCTATGTCGGTGGATCCCACCGAGGGCTCCAGCGGAAGGGCTGGGCCGAATGAAGGCCTCCTCGCGCTTACTCAGCTGCTCCATACGGGTTTTATCGCCCAGAATACTGCCGAAGTGTTGGCTGCTACTTGGATCAATCGCTAAGACAGCCACTTTTTCTCCCTGATCAATCCAATGTTGTCCAAGGGCTTCAATCAAAGTGCTTTTGCCGGCGCCTGGATTTCCAGTTATGCCTAGTCGGAAACTTGGTTCGGCCGGAGGGTCTTGGGTGAAACGACTCAGCAGCATCGCCGCCAAGCTGCGATCTTCAACATGTTCACTTTCCACCAAGGTGATGGCTTGGGCAAGTGCTTGACGATTTCCATTCCGAACGCCCGCTTCGAGCGCAGCCATATCCACCTGCTGTTTGGCCTGTCCGGGAAAGTGCGGATTAATGGCCATGGGTGGGATACCGGTGCTGAATATATTGCTCGAGAAGGTGCTGGGCAGACTCCGCGATTGGACTACCTGGTCCAAAAATCCCGGCAACCCCGAGGTCAAATAGTCCAGCATAGTCTGCTTTGGGGATGACACCACCCACCACGACGAGAATATCTGAACGACCGAGATTTTTCAGGGCTTCCATGAGCTGCGGAACCAAGGTCTTATGCCCTGCGGCCAGGGAACTCACGCCCACCCAGTGGACGTCGTTTTCGACGGCTTGCTGCGCGGTTTCTTCCGGCGTTTGGAACAAGGGTCCTAAATCCACGTCAAAGCCCAAATCCGCAAAGCTGCTGGCTACGACTTTAGCGCCGCGGTCATGTCCATCTTGCCCCATTTTGGCGACTAAGATGCGTGGACGACGCCCTTCTTTGCTGGCAAACTCGTTAGCCAAGGCACGGGCCTTCGCAAAGCTTGGTTCGGATGCATTTTCACGTTTGTACACGCCACTTATGAGTTGATTCGACGCTTGATAGCGCCCAAAGACTTCCTCCAAGGTAAAGCTGATTTCGCCTAGGGTGGCGCGCACTCGGGCAGCTTCTACGGCCGCTTGGAGCAAATTGCCGGACCCCGTGGCGGCTTCCTTCAGTTGCCGAAGTGCCTGATTGACCGCCGCTTCGTCGCGCTGGGCACGGAGGTCGGCCAATCGTTGAATCTGGGACTCGCGGACGGCTTGGTTGTCCACCTCCCGCACGTCAAAGGCCTCCGCGTCCTCTTCGCCCGCTTGGAAGGCATTGACCCCGACGAGCACATCTTTGCCGCGGTCGAGGCGGGCTTGCTTTTGGGCAGCCGCTTCCTCGATGCGCAATTTGGGAATGCCTTTTTCCAAGGCCTTCGCCATGCCGCCAAGATCTTCAATTTCTTGAATGAGCGTCCAGGCTTCTTCGAGCAAGGCGGCCGTCCGCTTTTCCACTTCCTGGCTGCCGCCAAAAGGATCGACAAAGCGGGTAATGCCACTTTTCTGCTGCAGGTAGAGCTGTGTCTCGCGGGCGATTCGGGCCGAATAATCCGTCGGCAAGGCGATAGCCTCGTCCAAGGCATTCGTATGCAAGGACTGTGTGCCCCCTAACACCGCCGCCATCGCTTCCACGGCGGTACGGGTGACGTTGTTGTAGGGTTTCTGCTCGGTCAAGGACCAGCCACTGGTCTGGCAATGCGTTCGCAGGGCGCGGCTCTTGGGGTTCTGGGGGTTAAAGCTGCCTACAATGCGATCCCAGAGCACGCGGGCGGCGCGCATTTTGGCAATTTCCGTGAAGAAATCCATGCCAATACCCCAGAAAAAACTCAGTCGCGGCGCGAAATCGTCGATGTCTAAGCCATTGGCCACTCCCGTGCGGAGGTATTCCCAGCCGTCGGCCAAGGTGTAGGCCAATTCAATGGCGGCGGTGGCGCCCGCTTCCTGCATGTGGTAGCCGGAGATGGAAATGCTGTTGAAGCGCGGCATGTGCGCACTGGTAAATTGAAAGATGTCCGCAATCAGGCGCATGCTTGGGGCAGGCGGGTAGATGTAGGTGTTGCGGACCATGAATTCCTTCAGAATATCGTTTTGGATGGTTCCGGTCAGGTCGGAAAGCGCGACGCCCTGCTCCTCAGCGGCCACGATGTAAAAAGCCAAAATGGGCAAGACGGCCCCGTTCATGGTCATGGAAACCGACATCTTTTCAAGCGGAATGCCTTCAAAGAGGCGCTTCATGTCCTCCACACTGTCGATGGCCACGCCGGCCTTTCCCACATCGCCCGGGACGCGTGGATGATCGCTATCGTATCCACGGTGGGTGGCGAGGTCAAAGGCAATGCTTAGGCCCATTTGCCCCGCTGCCAGATTGGCGCGGTAGAAGGCATTGGACTCTTCGGCGGTTGAAAATCCGGCATACTGCCGAATGGTCCACGGCCGCTGGCTGTACATGCTGGGGTAGGGGCCGCGGAGATAGGGCGCTACGCCGGCCGCGTCTTGTTCATGCGGGAAGCGGGTCATGCGCCGGTTCGAGATTTGATTTCCACCCAATATCCTCCCTGGGTCGCCCATAGATCCCATAGGTTCTGTACCTCGTGTTCAAGTTTCGCTGTGTATCCGTCCAAGGTGTAGGATCCCGCTAGAGGCTGATCTAAGCCTTGCAGTCCGTTTTCGTACGTGAGGACTAGGACTTGTTGACGGGCCCAATCTTTGGCCTGGGGGCTGTCGTTTAAAGGGCTTATCCATAATTCATCACAGCCGCCTAACCAGAGGGCTTGCTGCTGCATGCCGAGGCCAATTAGGGCGGCGGCATCGTCGGTTTGGGACGAAAGGTTTGGACTTCCACTGATCCACAAAGGGGCGGAGCGCCCAAGGTGCTTTTGGGTCCTGCGTTCCCACAAACTTCGGGCGGCTTGAACTAAAGCGATGGTCTGCAAATAATCGTCGTCGGCCTCTAAGTGGAGCCAAGCCCGGTCAGCATATTCCCAGCCGACGTGGTCGAGTTGGGCAAAAAGGGATCCCAAGCCATAGGCAAGTTGCTCTATGCACAACAACCCAGGGGTGCTGGTCCGCATTGCTGCGCCATTTCCGCAAAGGACCCGAAGGCCTTTCGGGAGTTCCAAGGCTTTGCACACCTGCGCCAAATCCGACTCCAGGCTGCCACACCACGATGTGCGAGTTCGGAAGCGGTGCTCTGCAGGATCCAAGTTGATGGAACCGTGGAGGGCTTCTGGATGCTGACTCGAAGGCAACGCGCGAAGTTGGTTGGACAAATCATCGATCATCCCGCCATATACCAAGTGCACGGGAGCAATATCCAGTCGCACGTCTTTGAGGAGCGTGGGTAGGTCTTCTGCGCGATGGACCCAAAACAGAAGGGAGCTTGCGCCATGCATAAGCGCCTCTATCGCTTGGCGATTGGCCGATGTAGGGTCAGCGCCGTCGATGGCTTCCAAGGCATGGCGATGGGCGAAGGGTCGGGGTCCGGTAGTCCAGGGAAGTTCGGGGTAGTCGGCCTGTTTACCTGTAACCGGAAGGGCAAATCCATCGGGAAGTGAAATTAACTCACTCATTCCTCAGTGTTTTCAGGGGTCACCAAGGCTACGCGCTCCCCAGGTTTGTGCATCCAATAGGTTTCACGCGCGAATTTTTCCAATTTTTCTGGGTCGCTCGCCAGTTCATCCAACTGTCGCTGGGTTTCTTCCAATTCGCGTTGATAAAATTCAATGCCATCCTCTAAGGCGCGTAATCGCGCATCTAACTCCCACTGGATCAAAGCGGAAGAGGAGTCCAAGAACGCCATCCAAACCACAAAAAACAGCGTGACTAACGTGTATTTATTCGTCAATCGTTTCCACCAAGGGGAAGATCGTAAGGTTTGCCAGCGGGTCATGCTCAAAAATACATCGCAGCCCGCGGTCTTGGGTGCTTATCGCATTTGTTGATCAACAAATTGGCGGTATTTGCCTCCTTTGACCTGCATGAGCTCCTCATGACTCCCAAATTCAACCACCTGGCCCGCTTCCAAAAAGGCAATCCGATCGGCATTTCTCACGGTAGACAACCGGTGGGCAATGACGAGGCTCGTCCGGTCAGCCATTAACCGTTGAAGGGCTTCTTGAACGAGCGATTCACTCTCTGCATCCAAGGATGAAGTAGCTTCATCAAGCAAAAGAATGTGCGGATTTCGGAGCACGGCTCGGGCAATGGCGATGCGCTGACGCTGGCCGCCACTTAATTGGACTCCCCGCTCACCGATTTGCGTGTCTAAGCCCTCGGGAAACCGCTGGATAAACTCCCATGCGTTGGCTTCCTTGGCCGCTTGGATAATGTCTTCTTCACTAGCCGAAGGTCGGCCGTATGCGATGTTTTCGCGGATGCTGTGGCCAAAAAGGACGACATCTTGAGGCACCCAGGCAATTTGACTTCGCCACGTTTGCTTTGGAATGGAATGAGCCTCATGGCCATAGAAATTAAGTTGGCCCGCTTGAATCTCCTGAAAGCGCAGTAAAAGCTGCACCACAGTAGTTTTACCTGCCCCACTGGGTCCCACCAGAGCAACTTGCATTCCGGGGGCAATCTCGAGATGAAAACCATTCAAGACGGGCACGTCAGGGCGAGAGGGATAGGCAAAGTCTACCCCGTTAAAGGAAATGGCTGCATGCTCGGGGACCGCGTAGGGGAGCTCCTTTGAATCCGCTTCGCTCGACTCTTCGATTTGCTCGTCGAGCATATCCAAGAGGGCTTCTGTGGCGCCCACAGCTTTTTGTAATCGGGCGTATACATCGGCCATGCCTCCGATAGAGCCGCCAATAAAACCAGAGTAAATCACAAAACTAAATAGCTGTCCTGCTTCTAACTCCCCAGTCGATATCAACGATGTTCCCTTCCAAACCACGGCAACTAAAGCCCCAAAGAGGCCTAGAATGAGGAAGCTCGCGAAGCCTCCGCGAAGAATCCCTCCGGTGATGGCCAATCGGGCTACATTCAGTGTGGAGGTTTTATAGCGGTCTCGCTCTCGATTTTCATTTGTGTAGGCCTTCACTGTCGCAATGGCTGACAGGCTCTCTTCGACCACCGTATTGCTGTCCGCACTGGCATCTTGGACTTGTTTGGAATACTTCCGAATTCGGCTTCCAAAAACGACCGCCAGCACGACGACGACGGGTAAGATGGCCAGCATGAAGAGGGTGAGTTTCCAACTAGTGTAGGTCAACAAAGCGATGCCTCCGACAATAACCACAATTTGCCGAATGAACTCAGCGAGCGTGCTTGTGAATGTTTCTTGAAGCACCCCGATGTCGGATTGAAGCCGGCTTGTCAATTCACCTACCCGACGGTTGTGAAAGAAGGGTAGGGGTAGGTCGATCAGATGACTATACATCGCTTGACGCAGGGCGGCGAGCGCACGCTGAGCCACACGCTCAAAAAAGACAATACGTCCAAAGCTAAATACCGCTTGCGCCAAAAGGAGGGCGCCCAGGGTTAGGGCAATGGGGTTGATTTGGCTCGGATCGTTCTGAGCCGCATCCACCAGATCCCCTAGGAAGGCTGGGAAGGCCAAGTTGCTACTCGAGGAGAGGAGCAGGAAAAGCATACCCAAAAGAAATTCAGCCTGGAACGGCCGGATATAGACGTACATCCGAGCGATGCGCTGAAGTGCTTTCCAGGTGATAGGTTTTTTGGGCGTTTTGGAGCCTGAACGACGCGCCACCTCAGTATTTGTTTTTGTCTTGAAAATCCAAGGACTTTAAGCCCAGTGTTTTTAAAAGCCTCTTGGCATTGATTTTTACCCATTCCTTGCTGGCGGTGGCGCTCCGGCGCATCCAACCATCCTCCGGACGGGAGACAAATTTGGAATCACTGTATCGGAATCCTTCCCCGACTTCGGTGTAATAGTAGGCATAGAAGCTCTTCCGGCTTTCCCCTTCAGGGATATTGATTGCGGCATACCCGTGCGGACTATTCTCGTCGGTGAGGAAAATGACTGCCCGGTTAAATGCGGGGGCAATCTTGTGCTCGCAGCGGGTCATTTTGGGATCCCAAATTTCTAGGTGACCACCATATGCTTCTTTCCAATGCTTGTTCAGATAGATCAGCAAGTTAATCCGGCGCCAGAGCCCTGAGGCGGGGTCATAATTGACGTCAATGTGCACATCTACATAGCTGCCTTGACCTCCTTGGTGTAGGCCAGAGCCGAGGGAATTATCTGGAGTGATCAATTGGGGAATGCCCGTAAGGGTAGACATCCACTGGCTGAATTCTTCGGAGCGAATCGTATTGCGCACCTCCGTAAACATAGGATCCCACCGTTCGAAATGGTAGTCCTCCACCTTGTTTTCGTTCAAGCTTTTTCGCTTCACTTTCAAGGAGTCCACGGAAGGGAAGTGATCGAAAAGACGATCAGCGACTTCGGCCTCTAAAAAGTTGTCAAGGACCACAAACTGGCAAGGGGCAGCGGCGGCAAATTGCTGGCTGAGCTGTGGGAGATTGTCGAGATGCTGTTTATTTACGCGCATAATTCCGGCGGAGTATTCGATAAAATAATCGAGGGAAATAATAGTGCAAAGGAAGGGCCAAACCTTCGAACCCTGTCATGACGGCATGAAAACGACGTCCTTGGGCGAAGCGCCAAATCCGATGAGCCAATTTGGCAGGGTCCATGCCCTGCTCTTGAGCTTTTCCGGGTTTGTTTAGCGCACTTCCATCCTCTTTCAAGGAGCCCATCATGATCGCTGTATTGACATTGCCTGGACTGACCAGCTGCACCCGGATGGGGCTGTCATAGAGTTCTTCCTTGAGGGATTCTAGGTACAGGTGTAGGGCGCCTTTGCTTGCGGAATAGGCGGCCAATTTGCGCTGTCCAAATTGAGAGGCGATGCTGCCAATAGCCACAATCCGACCAAATCCTGCGCGCTCCATTTTCGGAAGCAAGGCTTTAATGGTCGCCACTGGAGACCAATAGTTCAGTGCAAATACGTGCTCTTCGACAGAAAGTTGAGTTTTTTCCACACTGCCCCACTGTCCGATGCCCGCATTGAGGATACAGCAATCCAATCCGCCGTGAAGGTCCCAAGCCGATTGAACAAGGGCGGGGAGTTGGTCAATCTGCGTCAAATCTGCGGGAAGCACGTGAATTTTTTCGCGCTGAGGACAAGAATTCGCCACCGCCTCTAAAGCGTCTGCTCGGCGGGCCGTGGCGATGACATGCCAGCCCTGACGGGCGTATTCGGCCACTAAGGCAGCGCCAATCCCGGAGGATGCGCCCGTAATCCAAACCACTTGATGCATTTTTCAAAGATATCTATTGGTGGGATACGAAAAATTGAGATATATTTGCCGCCCGAATAAGCACTGTCATGAAACGTACATATCAACCCTCCAATCGCAAGCGCAAGAACAAACACGGATTC